>Ga0209144_1000013_pt1 | contig 33720 bp, 33 predicted proteins | sample WorMettrBAHAMAS1_FD_187392 | JGI IMG/M metagenome (GOLD analysis project Ga0209144, IMG submission 187392) | Marine gutless worms symbiont microbial communities from Max Planck institute for Marine Microbiology, Germany - Inanidrilus... | ecosystem: Host-associated > Annelida > Digestive system...
GAACTGACAAGGAAACAGTTACAACGCGGCGTCCATACATCGACAACCCAGCTGGAAGCCGACATCCGCGCTTTCATCGACAGGCACAACGAAAACCCCAAGCCCTACAGATGGACGAAATCAGCCAACGAAATCCTCGCCGCCGTAAAACGCTTCTGCCAGAAAACAGAGAAAACTTTATGCGTCGAACTTTAGATTCGGATGACTAGATCGAGTCTGGCGACGAGCGCGACAACATCGACGCAACTCTCTGGACCCTAAAGGACCCGAAAAAATCCGCGAACGCATCGACTGTGGCGCCCGGATCCTCCTCGGCCAGATAGTGTCCCGTATCGAGGGCGTGGCCATCGACCGGACCATCCGCATAATCGCGCCATACGGCCAACGGATCATACCACCTCCCGATCTTTCCTTTCTCACCCCACAGCACCAACAACGGGCAATGGATCCGTTGGCCCTGCCCGCGGCTTTCCCGGTCATGTTCCAAATCGATGGTTGCCGCCGCCCGGTAGTCCTCGCACATGCCCGCGATCATTTCCGGCGTGCGTACGGCGACCAGATAATCCGCAAGTGCATCAGGGTGAAAGAAATCGGACGGCTTCGGTTCCCGCGACGTGTGGGCGTGGAACCAGTCGTCGGGCGCGGCATTGATCAGGGTTTCCGGGAAAGGATGCGGCTGGGCCAGCCAGAACCAATGGTAATAGCCCATGGCGAAGGCCATGTCGGTCCGTTCGAAATGTTCGATCGTCGGTACGATATCGAGGACGGCGAGGCGTTCGACACGGTCCGGGAAGTCGAGGCAAAGGCGATGCGCCACCCGGGCGCCGCGATCGTGCCCGGCGACTTCGAACCGGTCGAAGCCCAGGTGATCCATCAGGCCGATCATGTCCTTCGCCATCTCCCGTTTAGCGTAAGGCGCATGATCGGCGCTCGGCGACGGCTTGAACGAACCACCGTAGCCGCGCAGGTCCGGACAGATGACGGTGAACCGTTCGGCCAGCTTCGCCGCCACCGCATGCCACATGGCGTGGGTCTGGGGATTGCCGTGAAGGAGCAGCAAAGGCGGGCCGGAACCGCCGCGGCGCAGCCGCAGGACGCCGGCGTCGACGAAAACGGTCTCCTCGGCGAACCCCTCGAAGAACACGCCCGTCGTCACGGTGTCAGAGGGCAGCGACGGCCATCTCGATCGGCCCTTCGGCCCGCGAGTGGACGAACTGATCGACGTATGGGTTGCCGGATGTCTCCACGTCCTTGGTGGCTCCGTCCCAAATGATCTGCCCCTCATGGATCATGGCGACACGCTGGGAAATGACCTTCAGGCTCGACATGTCGCTGGTGATCGACACCACCGTCGCCCCCAATTGCCCCACGATCTCCAAGATCAGCTCGTTGATGATGTTGGTCATGATCGGATCGAGGCCGGCCGTCGGCTCGTCGAGGAACAGGATTTCCGGATCGGTGGCGATGGCGCGGGCCAGGCCGACGCGTTTCTGCATGCCGCCTGACAGCTCGGCCGGATAGAGGTCGGCCGTCGCCGCCTCGAGACCGACGGCTGTGAGCTTTTCAATAGCGCGGTCCTTGGCTTCACTGGGGTTCATCCCTTCCTGAACCAATTGGAACGCGACGTTCTCCCAGGTGGTCATGGAATCGAACAGTCCGGATCGCTGAAATGTCATGCCGATGCGGTCGAGAAAGGCGATGCGTTCGTCTCCACGAAACGTGGTGACGTCCCGGCCGTCGACCTCGATGGAGCCCGACGTGTGCGGGATCAAACTCATGATACACTTGAGCAGCAGCGTCTTACCGGCGCCCGACCCGCCGATCAGAACCAGCGAGTCACCTTTTGCGACGTCCAGGTCAACTCCCCGGAGGGCTTGGTTGTCACCGAACGTTTTGGTGACGCCGGCAAGGCAGATCAGGGGCGGTGCGTCGTTCATGATGAAACCCGAATTGGACCGTCCGCGGAGTTTAATCGAGGCAACGAAGTTAATCCACATCAGCCGGCTGGATTCCGTTCGTTTGTGCGTCCCCAGTCAGCTGAGCAATTGATCCGGGTCAATGCGGGGCGGCAGCCGTCGATCCATAAATGGCGGGACGGGTAACATACGGCGGGCGGAACGATTGGCACCGCCGGACAGATTGAGTTGGGGCAAGAAGATGTTAGACACACCGATCAGCGAATTTCTGGGCGACCAGGACTTGCTGAAACTATCCGGCGACGCGACCGTCCAGGATGCCGCGCAAGCTATGGCTGAGCGGCACGTGGGTACGGTTCTGGTATGCGAAGGCGACGATCTCGTAGGTATCATAACGGAGCGGGATATCCTCGAGCGTGTCGTCGCGCAGGGGAACGACCCCGCAACAACGGCATTGAAGTTCGTCATGACACCGGACCCGGTCGGCATCACCCTCGACCAGTCGATCCTCGCCGCCGTCTTTTCCATGCGCGATCAGGGAACGCGCCATCTCGTCGTCAAGGACGGCGGTAAGACGGCAGGCATTCTATCGGTTCGGGACCTTCTCCGTTCATTGGTCAACCAGGCCATGAACGATCGCAAGATGGTCGAGGACCTGTGGCAGGGATTTCCGGTCTAAACTACTTTTTCTAAGCGCGGCCTATCCTGCCACGCGACGACTGGGGCTTGGCCGGCGTCTCCGGGACGGGCTAATCTCGGGCCATGGATCTGCGTCACCTCAAGACCCTGATCGCCATCGCCGAGCACCGCACCTTTGCCGCCGCCGGTGACGGCGTCGGCCTCACGCAGTCGGCCGTCAGCCTGCACGTCAAAGCCCTGGAAGACCAGTTGGGCACGCGGCTTTTCGACCGTTCGACCCGGCCGCCGCTTCTCAATGCGCGCGGCAAGGCGCTTGTCGAACGGGCCCGGGAGATCATCCGCCTTTGTGATGACCTGACCGATAGTGTTGGCGCCGAGACGGTCGGCGGCCGGCTCGACCTCGGCGCCGTACCGACCGTGTTGACCGGTGTGTTGCCACAGGCCCTGCTGTCGCTCCGCAAATCCCACCCGGAACTCCGCATTGGTGTGAGCAGCGGGCTTTCGGCGGAACTGGCGGACGGCGTACGCCGCGGCAACCTCGACGTCGCCGTGGTCAGCGAACCGGCCGAACTGGCAGCCGGCATCAGTTGGCACGCCTGTGGCCGCGAACCGTTGATGGTCATCGCACCCAAGGGCACACGCGGTAAAACCGACAAGGCGCTCCTCGAGGCCCTGCCCTTTATCCGATTCACCCGCCTCGCCTGGGCCGGCGGCATAATCGACGCGCATCTCCGTGACCGCGGTATTCGCGTGCGCCCGGACATGGAGATCGATACCCTGGAAGGTGTCGCCACCATGGTATCCAGCGGCCTCGGGGTATCGGTCGTTCCGAAACGCCCGATCGACAAGGTTTTTCCGGGAAAAGTCAGGGCCGTACCGTTCGGCGAGCCGCCGCTGCATCGGTCCGTCGGATTGATAGAGCGCACCGCCAATCCGAAAGCCCTTCTGGTTAAGGCGCTCAATGTCGAGCTTCTGAAGCTCTATGGTGGCTCCGAATAACATTTGTTTTTCTCAACTAAATCATTCGAATTATTCGTTTTTCTCATGAATTCATTGCCGCTAAAATGAATCCATCCTTTGGCAGAGGAATTGCCTAAAGCTGTATTTTATTCAACGCTCCCCGGCCCATCGCGACCGGCGGGTTTTCATTGAGGCCGGAACATGTTCGACCTGACAGACACGCAAAAGGAAATCCGGGAAACGGCGCGCCGTCTCGCCCGTGACAAGATCGCGCCGCGCGCGGCCGAGATCGACCGTTCGGAAGAGTACCCATGGGACAACGTCGAGGTCCTGAAAGACGCCGGCTTCATGGGTATGACCCTGCCCGAGGCCTACGGCGGCGCTGGTGCCAGCTATCTCGACGCGGTGCTCGTCATCGAGGAAATGGCCAAGGTCTGCGGTGTCTCTGCGCGCATCGTTGTCGAAGCCAACATGGGCGCCATTGGGGCGATCATGAAATACGGGTCCGAAGAGCAGAAGCAGATGGCCGCCGGCCTGGTGTTGGGGGGCGACAAGCCCGCAATCTGCATCACCGAGCCGGGCGCCGGAAGTGCGGCCACCGAAATGACGACGCGGGCCGACAAACGGGATGACGTCTACGTGCTCAACGGCACCAAACACTGGATCACCGGCGGCGGCGTGTCCAAACTGCACCTGATCTTCGCCCGCGTCTTCGAGGACGGCGTCGAGCAGGGCATCGCGGGATTCATCACCGTTCGGGGTGAGGCCGAAGGCCTCAAGATCGGCACCCGTGAACCGGCCATGGGGTTGCGTGGCATCCCCGAGACCGAGATCATTTTCGAGGACCTGGAGGTACCAGCGTCGATGATGGTGGTGCCGCCATCGGGCCTCAAGCGCGGCTTCGCCGGCCTGATGAACGCCTACAACTCGCAGCGCGTCGGCGCCGCCACCGTGGCGCTCGGTATCGCCGAGGGGGCCTACGAGGAGGCCCTCGACTATTCCGGTCTGCGTGAACAGTTCGGCCGGCCGATCTGCGAATTCCAGGGCCTGCAGTGGATGTTGGCCGACATGGCGACCGGCATCGCCGCCGCCCAGAACCTGATCTACAAAGCCGCCGCCAGCGCCGAGTGGGACGGCAACGAGTTCCCCGACATGCTGCTCGCCGCCCAGGCCAAGATCCTGGCCTCGGAAACGGCAATCAAGGTGACCAGCGACGCCCTTCAGGTGTTCGGTGCCATGGGCTACTCGCGTAACCTGCCCATGGAACGCATGTACCGGGACGCCCGCATGTTCACCATCGGCGGCGGCACCGCGCAGGTGCTGCGCAACCTTGTGGCCAGCAAGATCCTCGGGCGCAAGTTGCCTCAGACCCGCGATGGCTACGCCAAACTGGCGGAAACCGAGGCGGCACGGGAACCCGACGCAAACATGCCTAAGACCGCCGACATTATTGCGAAACGGCTATATGCCGCCGGCTGCCGCCACGCCTTCGGCATCCCCGGCGGCGAGGTGCTGACCCTGATGCAGGCCCTGGAAGCCGCCGGCATCACCTTCGTCCTGGTCAAACACGAGAACGCCGGCGGGTTCATGGCCGAAGGGACGCATCACTTCACCAAAGCGCCGGCGGTGCTGCTGGCGACCATCGGACCCGGCGTCGCCAATGCGGTCAACGCCATCGCCAACGCCTATCAGGATCAGGTGCCGCTGATCTATCTCACGGGCGCCATCGATCCCGACACGGCCGTCACCTTCACCCACCAGGTGTTCGACCATCGGGAGATCCTGAAACCGATCACCAAGGCCAGCTTCACGGCCGCCGACGGTGCCGTCGACGAGATTATCGACAAGGCTGTCGCCATCGCCATGGATGACCGCCCGGGCCCGGTCCATATCGACATTCCGATCCGCGTCGCCAATGCGGATCAGCCCGAACGCGATGTTCCGGAGCGGGTCGACCCGGCCCCCATGGCACCGGCGGAGGGCCCCGAACTGCAGGCCGCCCGCGCCGCCCTGGCCAATGCAGAGCGCCCGCTAATGATCGCCGGTATCGACGTCCTTCATCACGGCGCCGAGAAAGCGGTGGCCGGCTTCTCCCGTGACTTTTCTGTTCCGGTGATCACCACCTACAAGGCGAAGGGCGTCATCCCCGAGGACGACCCGTTGGCCCTTGGCGGCGCCGGCTTGTCGCCCAAGGCCGATGCCATCCTGCAGCCATTGATCGAAAAGAGCGATTTTGTGCTGCTCGCCGGTTACGACCCCATTGAGATGCGGGCCAGTTGGGTGGCGCCGTGGAGCGCCGACAAGATGGTCGTCGAGATATCCAGCCAGCCGAATACCCACTACGTGCATCAGGCCCGCCACAGTTTCGTTGGCGACATCGGCGCCGGCCTGGAAGCGCTGGGGCGCGGCATCGGGCCCGGAAGCGTCTGGCTGGATGGCGAACCGTCGCGGGTCCGCGATGCCCACAAACAAGCCTTCGCCGGCGACGGCACCTGGGGGCCGGAGGCGGTGTGCCGGGCGGCACGACGGACCCTGCCGAGGAACGCCGTCGCCACCGTCGATACGGGCGCCCACCGCATCCTGCTGAGCCAGGCCTGGGAATGCTATGAGCCCCGCGCGCTCCTGCAATCGACGGCGCTCTGCACCATGGGCGTCGCGCTGCCACTAGCCATCGGGCGCAAGCTGGCGGAGCCGGAGCGCCCGGTCTGTGCCTTCACCGGCGATGCCGGCCTCGAAATGGTGCTCGGCGACCTGGCGACGCTCCGTGATCTCGGCCTCGCCATACCCATCGTCGTCTTCGTCGACGAACAGCTGGCCCTGATCGAGCTCAAACAGCGCAACACCGGATACGACAACCTCGGCGTCGACTTCGGCGGCACCGATTTCGTCGCCCTTGCCGAGGCCATGGGTGGGGTCGGCACTATGGCGTCGGACGAAGAGGCCCTCGAAAGAGCCCTTAAGGCCGCCTTCGAACGCGACTGGTTCACCCTGATCGCCTGCCCCATCGGGCGCAACGCCTACGACGGCAAGATCTGACCCTCCGATCAGGGGTTGTTCCGGGCCCGTCCGTTCCCAGATACTGTCTAGGCAGGAAACGCGGGAGGAACATCTTCGATGGACAAAATCGTCAAATCTCCGGACGAGTGGCGCCAATTGCTCAGCGCCGAACAATACGACGTCTGCCGGCGCAAGGGTACGGAACGGCCGTTCACCGGTAAGTACAATGCCTGCAAGGACGCCGGCACCTATGTCTGTGTCTGCTGCGGCAACCCGTTGTTCTCATCCGAAACCAAGTTCGATTCCGGAACCGGCTGGCCGAGTTTCTATGAACCGGTAACATCCGAGGCCGTCGCCGAAGAGGACGACGTCAGCCTCTTCATGCGCCGTACGGAAGTGATCTGCGCTCGATGCGACTCCCACCTCGGCCACGTCTTCCCTGACGGTCCCGAACCGACCGGTTTGCGCTACTGCATGAATTCGGTGGCACTTCACCTGAAGCCGGATACCGATTGATCGGCGTCCCGTCGCTTACGGCCGCTCGTCGATGGTGATGTGACGGGAAAATCCGGCGACCCGATCGATCCACGCCCTCACATTGGGATAGTCACCGAGATCGAACCCGCCCTCGTCGGCGACGTGGGTATAGGCGTAGAGCGCGATGTCGGCGATGGACAGGGAATCACCAACCAGCCAATTGTGACCATCGAGCCGTTTCTCCATGACGCCGAGGGCGGCGTAACCGCCTTCGCGCTTCTCGTCCAGGGTTGCCCAACGGGGATTATCTTCATCGAGGTAGTGCATGATGAAACGCGCCGTGGCGATAAAAGGCTCGTGGCTGTATTGCTCGAAGAACATCCACTGCAAGGCCTCCGCCCGTTCAAAAGGATCATCGGGCAGATAGGCCGTGCCGTCGGCCAGATAGAACAGGATGGCATTGCTTTCGGGCAGGAACCGACCGTCCTCCAGTTCGAGAACGGGGATACGCCCGTTGGCGTTGCGCGCCAGGAATTCCGGTGTCCGCGTTTCTCCCTTGTTGATGTCGTACTCGATCAATTCGAATGGGATGCCGAGATGCGACAGCAGCAAGCGGATCTTGTAACCGTTCCCCGACGCCAAATAGTCGTGAAGCCGTATCATTGCCGGACCCTCTCCCCGTGTTATCGAGCGCCGTGAAGATACTGCGACTGGACCTTCGGGAAAAGCTGGGAACCACCTGATCCGACAGCCGATGCATCAATGCTGTCATCCCTTGGAATCTTCAGTAATATCAAGGCAATTTAGGGCCCATCGCGGTCAATCCGCGATTGAAAATAGCCATTGGGGGACGAGTTGGGCGCCTTCCGGTCGCTGAGCACGAAACTTCTCGCCATCTACCTTCCGCTGGTCGGGCTGGTGCTGACCGTGATGTTCGCGGTTCTCGAGTACCGATATTACCGCAATCAGCAGGATGCCTTGATTTCGAAACTGCGCGACATCATCGAAGTGCAGGCGACCGCCTTCGCGACGCCGATCTGGGAGTTCGACCAACCGGGCATCCAGTTCCTGCTCGACGCCCTCGGCAGGGACGAGGACATTCAGGGCGTCGGCGTATTGGATTCCCGGGACAATCTGCTGGGACGTACCGGTGATATCGAAACGCCGCCGTCGATTCCGCAATACCGGCGGGAGCGCGATATCGTATTCAACACGGGCGGTGTCAAAGAAACGGTCGGGCGCATCATCGTCGTTTTGCGCCAGGACCGGATCGTCACGCACTTGAAGGACCGTCTGCAGATCGACATTGTGATCATGCTGTCGCTCGCCGTTGTCCTCGTCCTGGTTACGCACGTCTCGTCCGAGCGGGTCGTCGGGCGCCCGCTCCGCCATCTACAACGGGCCATGCGCCGGACAACGGCCGAAGGCCTCCGTGAAAAGGTCGATTGGCAGAGCAACGATGAGCTGGGCGAAGTGGTCGGCGTCTACAACGAGATGCAGGAGGCGCAGGCCGCTGCGGAAGCGGAGGTGGCGCGCTACCGCGATCATTTGGAGGCCTTGGTCGCCGAACGCACGGCGGAACTCGAGCAAAGCCGCACCGAACTGGCCCAGCAGACGGAAATCCTGCAAACCGTGCTCGACAGCATTTCCCAAGGCCTCCTCGCCTTTGACAAGAAATTGAATTTGATCGCCTGGAACGCCAATTTCCTCTCGATTCGTGCCTACCCGGAGAATCTGGCCGAGCGTGGCCGACCGTTCGCAGACTTCATCGCCCACGATGTGGCCCGCGACGAGTTCGGCGACGGGGATCCGGAAGCCATCTTCCAGGACCAGATCGAACGGGCCCAGAAGTTCGAAAGACACCATTTCGAACGGCAGCGGCCGAACGGGAGTTTCATCGAGGTCCGCGGCGGCCCCATCCCCGGCGGCGGTTTTGTCAGCACCTATGCCGACGTGACCAAACGCAAGGAAGCCGAAGCCGAGTTGGCGGCGAAGGAGGCGCAGCTCCGGGCCGCCTTGGACACCATGCGCGGCGGCATCTTCATGGTCGACCGCGACCTGCGTCTCCAGATTTTCAACGACCGACTGCGCGAGTTCTATAACCTGCCGGAGGGTGTGGTGCGGGTGGAAGCCCCTCTTGAAGACATTCTTCGCGTTCGTGCCGGGAGGGGAGACTACGGTCCCGGCAACGCCGATGACCTAGTCCGCCAGCGGGTCGAGGGATACCGCGATCCGTCAGTGGTTCACATGGAAGACCAGATTCTCGGTGGACGCATCATCGAGACGTTTCGCGCGCCGACCGCCGAAGGCGGTATCGTCGTCGTCTTTTATGACATCACCGAGCGCAAGGAAGCGGAAGAGGAACTGAAACGGGCCCACGGTTTGATCACCGAAAGCATCGATTATGCTAGCCGCATCCAGCGTTCGGTTTTACCCAGTGAAACCATCCTGAAAGAACATATGGAGGATTATTTCATCCTCTGGGAGCCGAAAGACGTCGTCGGTGGCGACGCGTTCTGGTACCGGCCCTGCGAGAACGGTTTCCTTGTCGTCTGCGCCGATTGCACCGGTCACGGTGTTCCGGGCGCCCTGATGACGATGATTGCAACTGGCGCTCTCGATCAAGCGTTGATCGAGATTCCCAATGGATACCCCTCAGCCGTATTGCAGCGCATGAACCAGCTGGTGAAAGCGGCGCTTGGGCAAGATGGAGTCGGTGGGGAGTCGGACGACGGTTTGGAACTCGGCATCTGTCAAGTTGATCCGATCGCCGGCGAGTTGACGTTTGCCGGAGCGCGATTCTTCCTCTGGGTCCTCGAGGGCGATCGACTCTCCGAAATAAAGGGTGACCGCAAGGGCATCGGCTATCGGCGCACCGACCCGGCGGCCTCCTTCACGGCACATACCGTGCCCCTGGTCCCGGATTGCGTTTTCTATATGACCAGCGATGGATTGATCGACCAGATTGGCGGTTCGAAACGGCGATCGTTCGGAAAACGCCGCCTGCGGGACCTTATACTGAAATACCGTGACCAACCTATGGTTCGCCAGAAGGAAAGCATTTATGGTGATTTCTCGGAATATCAGGGTACCGAATCGCGGCGCGACGATCTTTCGATGATCGCCTTTAAACCACGATTGTGAGGGGTGATGCTGGCGGCTGAAATGTATGAGTTTCGCAATACCGTGCGCGAACAGAGGATGATCTTCTGTTACAGCGGGTACGTGACGGAACCCGTGCTGACAGGAATCGGCGATGCCCTGAAGCAAAAGCTCGTCCTCGAAGACGCGGACCGAAAGACCATTCGCAACGTGTTCGCCATCTTCGTCGAGGAGATGCAGAACATCATACGCTACTCGGCCGAACGCGAACCGGAATTAGAAACGGACGACGACAATACGTTGCGCTACGGCGTGCTCAATATCGGTACCGTCGATGGGAAATTCTACGTCAGCTGCGGCAACATGATCCTTCGCCAGGACGTCGAACGTTTGAACACGCGGCTCGCCCATTTACAGGAACTGGACGAGGACGGGATCAAGAAACTCTACAAGGAAAAACTCCGTCAGCCGACTGAAGCGACGAGCAAGGGCGCCGGCATCGGGTTTATCGAGATCGCCCGGCGCTCAAGCGAAATCATTGATTTCGATTTCACGGATATTGATGAAAACCACTCGTTTTTCTGCTTAAAAGCAGTTGCGTGAACTATTGGAAGGGTCCGAAGTCATGGAGAACATCAAGATCGAAGCCACGGAAAGGTCTCCGGAAATCGACTTCGATTTCGGCGCCGACGTCTTTGCCATCAAAGGTGAATCCTACCCTGAAGACGTGACAGCATTTTATGGAGACGTTATTTCGAAACTGGAAAGCCACCTCGGTGCCTTGGATGGCGGTTCCGTCGAGTTCAACTTCGAGCTGATATACTTCAACTCCAGCACGGCGAAAGTCCTGATGGGCCTATTTGATCTCCTCGAGGAAACTGCTGAGGGCGGTGTTGACGTCAATATCAATTGGTTGTTCGACGAAGAAGACGACACCATGGAGGAACTGGGCGAAGAATTCGCCGAAGACCTAGAGCACGCAAAATTCCACATGAAAAAAATGGTGAGCTGACATCGGTCGACCAACCGGTCCGCTGATCCCATCTCCCTCCGAATTCCCGCTGAACGTTTCGCTGATCTCCTCGCCGAAAACAAATTGGCGATGGTCTTTAGTCCCCGATCGTTTGGCGTATTAGGGTTTCCAGCTTTGCCTTTTCCGCGGGCTTGACGATGTAACCGTTGATCTTGTGGGTCCGCGCTTTCTGGACGTTGTGCTCGATATCGTGTCCCGTCAGCATCAGGATCGGCAAGTTCTTGAAGCGCGGCACCACACCGTAGCGGACACGCCGGGCGAAGGCGTACCCATCCATTTCCGGCATACTGATATCACTGATGATGAGGTCGATGTCTTCCATCGTTTCCGCCATAAGATCGAGAGCCTGTTGGCCGCCGGACGCCGTTATGACCTGACCGACGCCGATCGAGTTCAGAACCTTTCCGGCCAGCGTTAACGCGAACTCCTCGTCGTCGACGACGAGCACGGTCAATTCTTCAAACGCTTGAGAATTCATGATCGGTCTGTTTCATCGCCTCGGGATCAATACTGTCCCACTTTCTCGATAGTAAAGTGAGCACGTTATGGTGCAATATCTTCGCAGGCGTTTACAGGTCTGATTGACCTCAAGGGCGTCGCGGTATATCGCGGTGAGCGGCCGTCGACTGGGGGACGAGGAGAAAATGGGCTACGAAATCTTCAAGACCGAGACGGACGTCATCGAAAACGCCAAGGCGTTTCTTGACGACGGCAAAGCCTCGAAAGACTCGCTCCGCGACGAATTCGCACAGCTTCTGAAGAGCTACGAAAAACTCTTCAAACAGAGCAAGCGCCTGGTGCGTATGAGCGATCGCAACGAGGAACAACTGAACGCGGTCGCCAAGTCCCTCGACGAAAAAACCCAGGTCTTGGAAGCGCTATCGGAAAAACTCTCGAAATATCTGTCTCCGCAAGTCTATGAATCGATCTTCACCGGCGAGACGGATGTCGTCATCAACACGAAACGCAAGAAGCTGACCGTGTTTTTTTCCGACATCAAGGACTTCACCGCGACGACGGAGGGGCTGGAGCCCGAAGACCTGACGTTCCTGCTCAACGATTATCTCACAAAGATGACCGAGATCGCGCTTAAGTACGGCGCCACCATCGACAAGTACATCGGAGACGCCATCCTGATCTTCTTCGGAGATCCAACGACGAAGGGCGTCAAAGAGGACGCCATCACCTGCGTCCAAATGGCCATCGAGATGCAGCGGCGCATGGTCGACCTCAGGGCCAAGTGGGAGCAGCTGGGATATCAACGCCCCTTCCACATGCGCATCGGCATCAACACGGGGTTCTGCAATGTTGGCAACTTCGGCAGTGAGGACCGGATGGATTACACGATCATCGGCGGCGAAGTGAATCTTGCCGCCCGCCTCGAAGGGATCACCGAACCGGATGGCGTGACATTGGCTTACGAGACCTTCGCCCTCGTCCGCGATTACGTGACCGCCAAACCCGGCGAACCGATTCAGGTTAAAGGCATCCAGCGCGACGTTACGCCGTATTTCCTCAAAAACGTCCTCGACGCCTCGGGCGATGCCAAACGCTTCATCCGCGAGGAATCGGACTCCATGCGTATCTTCGTCGATATGGGGCGCCTCAACAAACGCCAGCGCAACAGCATGGCGAAAAAGCTCGAGAAGATCGCCGCGGCGGTCAGGAAATCTTGAGCACACTCGCCCAGGACTGGTTCCGCCGTCGTAGGTTTACCTCTTCGAGGACACGGATAGAGCTTTTTTTTCGGCGCCTTGCGGCCCGAGTTCTCCCATGTGATCCGCAAATTCACCCGGTTCCGGTTGTCCTCCTGCGACGCCGTCAGCCTGAGGTTCAGCAGTCCCTCCAGCTTCATGGTAATGCTGTCGTCCTCGTCGCTGAACGTGATCTTCCCTTTGGCTACACCGTCCGTGAGGGCCTTGAGGATGGCCTGAATGCTTTCCTGGCTTTGCAGGGAATCGTGGCGAAAGCTGTTTTTGCGTCGTTTCATGGCTCCGTTTCCTACGCTATAGCGTCGCGGTGCATCACGCCGGTTCGAATACCTTGTGGCGGGGGAAGTCGCGGCTGATGCCAACCACCCGTTTATCGGGATCAATGATCGTCACGGCCGCACCGTACCCGGACAAGCCTTCCTTTTTCCGCGTGTTGCGGTCCATCGTCGAGTCACACTGAAAGTTTACGATCCCCCGGCGCAGCATGATCCGCTGACCGTTCAACAGGTTAAGGTGACCGTGAACGACCGCATGAATGCCCATGTCATGAACCAATTTGGCACCGTAGGCGGTCAACGGCATATCGACCGGACGGTATTTGGTGCGGATCATGTTGGCCAAGGGGCCGTAGTAAAACTCGAACGGATCACCCAGTAACTGCGCCCTGAAAGTCTTTTCCAGAGTCTTCAAACCCTTGTCCTGGATCACTTGTGCGATACGGTCATCAAGACCCGCGTGGATGAACAGGAATGACCCCTCACGGTGAGTTAGCGCCATATCGCGGAAGAACCAGGCGAACTCGCCTTTCTTGTGCAGGAACAGGCGGCGCCACTTGATGGCGGCGGCGTAGGCCATTCTCATCGACATGCCAGCTTTCTCGAGCTCCGATGCGAACTGCTCCCATTTCTTCTTCATGCGCTTCAACTCGCGCTCGACGGTTTGGTCCGGCATCACCCAACTGGCGTGAAACGGAAACCGCTTGAACCACTTTTTCGAGGGATAAAGGATACGGCGGCAATCGCGGGAACTGGGTATGCCGCGAAGGCCGTTGCCATCGGCCAGGTATTCATCCCACACCTCTCTCAGGAACGGCACCATCTTCGGTCCCATGCGGACGAAGAAATGCTCATTCCGAGGGTCCTTGCCGGCCGCGATCGAGCGCGTACCAATTAACATCCGGACGTCATGGTTGCCGGCCAGAATCTTCAAACGCGCGCCGCGGTCCTTGAGCGTTCTCAATACGCGCAACAACCGCAGACTGCTCGGCCCTTTGTCGATGCAGTCGCCGCCGATCACGAAAAGGCCCTTGCGCCCGCGCTTCGTGAGTTCGAAGGCATCGTCTTCAGGTCCCGATTTCACGATACCCCCCGAAGCGATTAGAGAGGCGATGAACGCGTCGGCATCCGCGTGCATGTCCGCGAAAAAGAAGATCCGCCGCTTCGGCCATTTCCACGGTTCCTGTTCGCGGGCATTGCGCAGTTCCTGTTTCAAAGACCGGTGGCTGGCGCGACCAACGCGGATCGCCTTTCTCCCGGCATCGATCCACGGAACCGCCTTCTGTGGTAATTTGACGTCGAGCCATTTTTGGTTCAGCTCGCGAGTTTCTTTTTTTGAAAGGTGTTTTTTTCTACTTTTTTTCGCCATGACCGTGCTTGATGTCCTCTTTTAGTCTTTTGCTTCGGCGCCCCTAGGGCGCACCTTCCATTCTCCAGCAAGGTGCCGCCAGACGCCGGACGGCCCCCGTTCCAACAGTACGGGACGGCCATGGAACATGCTCAATTCCGCGATGCGTTCGAACGAAAGTACGCCGAGGTGAAATGCCGCATGGCGAAACGCAGCCCCATGACCAACGAACACTTTGACCGATCCACCGGCACCTTCGAATCCCGCCAACCGAGACGTAATGTGTTCGGCAACCCGTTTCCCCGCCTCCAGCAGAGATTCGGCACCCTGAAGCGGCAAGCGATAGTGGCTTTCCGCCTTCCAGTTGGCTGGCGGCGAGGGAAAGCGCGGGTCCGTTTCGATGATCTCTTCAATTTCGGCGACCGTCAGGTTGGCGGCGCAGCCGAGCCCCCGTTCGGCCAAAGCGTCGAAACTCTCGATAGTCGCTCCCGCGACGCGCTTGCTCAGGATTTCCGCCGTCTGCCATGCACGCAGCATTTGTGACGAGTCGATGATCTTCGAGATCGACCAGTCATTGGTGGCACAAATTTCGACGAGCTCGTGGGCCCCTGCTTCGGCCTGTTGGCAGCCTTCGTCGGTCAGTGCGAACGGCTGATGGGCGCTCGGTGCACCGGCGATTTGGTGATAGTCCCCGTGGCGGACGAGGGCGACGATCGGTTCAGGCATTCAGCCGCCTTTTAGGGATTCGGTCAGAGCCAGCACCATGGGGCCGAGTTCCGATTGCTTTAGGTTGGCCGCCGCATCTTCCGGCGTCACCCACTGCCGGCCGCGGTGGCTTTCGTGCCACTCGTCATCGGGCAGGACCCGTGTGACCTTCATGGCATAGACGTAACAAGTGCATTCGGCGCCCCATTTATCGTAGACATAGGATCCAAGGGGATCCGCACCCACTTTTCCCTCGACGCCAGCCTCTTCCCAGGCCTCCTTGGCCGCCGACTCCTGGTCCGTCGCACCGGGGTCCTTGATTCCCTTGGGAACGACAAAGTGCTTCTTCTTGCTTGATTGGATGATCAGGACTTCCGGCTTTCCCTTGTTGAGGCGGTAGGGAATGACAGAAGAATGAGTGTAATAGTAGGCCGGGCGGTCACGCAGGTCGTCACTTCCGGGGCCTGGAAAAGGGAACTTTTTTGGCAGGCTTTTCGGATCGGTCACCGAGATGATCCGGCCCGCGCCCTTCTTCATTCGCAACCAATCGTCGGGCATCTCGATGCGGGCCAGCGCCGCCGTCGTCAGTCCGGTCAGCATGCCTCCCAGGTGGGAAACCAGGGCTTCCAGGCTGGGATTATGGCCGACCAGCAGCACCCTTTTCGCCCTTGCCGGCACGGCGCCCAAGACGTCGAGGAGATCCCTTTTCGACGCTTGATAGATACGTTGATCCTCGACGATGCCTTGCGCCCCCATGCCCATTGCCTTGCAGCACTTGCGGGCCGTCTCGATGGCGCGTTCGGCCGGAGAACTGACGACATGGTCGGGCGCCAGATCGTTGCGCAGAAGCCAGACGCCGATGCGTTGGGCACCGCGTTTGCCGGGATCGGTGATCTCCCGTTCGAAATCGCCGCCACCCATCGGTTTCTCCGCCTTGCCATGGCGCAGTACAAGCAGTTCCCTTGTCATGTGTCCCTCCCCATCAGTTCATCGACACAATGTCGGCTGAGGGCATCGAAGTCGACCCCACCCTTGGCCTCGTAAATCCCGACGCCATCGAGAGCCGCTAGATAGGCGTCCTCGTCGAGGGTCATGGTATCGGTGAAGAAGCGGCCGTCGGGGAATTGATAAAACGGGCCGGGCGACTTCATGATCGCCGAAAGCAGGTCACGTCTTTCGCCCAGGTCAACGCGTTCGACACGCATTGGTTGGTCACTGTCGCGGTTCCAATTGAGAACTAGGAACGATTTCAGAGGCGCGCGCTCGACGATGCGGCCCTGGCCGTAGACACGGTCGACGTGAACGTCGTACTTGTCCTCGACGTGCCAGAGGTCTTCGGGCGGCATGGCGAGAAAGGCCTCGCGCTGCTCGGTCGACATCAGACCGTGCAAGGCCTCGTTGTGGACGATGGTGCCCGGATTGATGCGCGGCAGCTTTGGGATGCCGACGGCTTGGGTCTGGCCGTTGCGAAGCACGAACAGCCGGTCGTTGGTCAGATAGGATACCGACGGATCATCCATCAATCGCAGCATTATCGTCGACTTGCCGCCGCCGGAGAAACCGGCCATGGCCAGGCAGTGGCCGCCCTTGACCAGTCCCGAGGCATGGCAGATCAGCCAGCCGCGGTTCTGCAGCCAGTTCATGTACTGGGCATTGATGAAGTTGATCACCTGGTTGTCGTACTCGAGGCAGGGACCGGCGGCGATCCGATCGGTTTCGCTCTGCAGGAACACCATGCCGGTCCGCACCTTGAGGACCAGGCGGGCGCCGTCGAGATCGTGGTACGCATCCTTGCGGCCCGTCTTGCCACGCTCCCGTTTCCAGTCGGTGAATTCGATGCCGAGATCGGGCGCCTCGCGCTCGACGGCCAGGATATCGAGATCTGGGTCCCGCGATTCAACGACCACGTGACCGAAATAGTCCCGGAGCCCGGTGATCAGTTCCGCCGAGTTCGAACGCAGACGGAGTGTGCAGGCGCCGAGTCCGAGGTGGAGTTCATTGTCGGCGATGACGGCATCGCCCTTCATCGCGGCGGCGACGTTGGCGGTGTCGTAGTCGGATACGTTCATTTTTTGCCCCTCAGTTGCTGGATTACGTGGTCCGCATAAAGCGCTGCGACATCGACGCCCATGCCTTCCTTGGCACCTTTGAAACCGCCGAAGGCGGAAACCTCGAAGACGATAGGTCCGTCTTCCGTTTCGGCCACGTCGACGGTGGTGAAATCCATGTCGAAAAGCGCCTGGGCCTTGCGTGCCATCTCGATTTGTTCGGGCGGCGGCTCGTGGGCGGCGTAGCGTCCGCCGCTCTCGATCGTCGTGTTCCAGGCATCGCTCTGCGGCACGCGGGCATAGGTCCCGAGGTACTCGCCGGCGAGAAACACCATGCCCATGTCGCGGCCCGGAAGTGCAACTTTGCGTTGGATGTACATGACCGGGTTGTCGGCCCGGAACGCGGAAATCGCTTCGCGCAGGGCGGCTTCGCCGTCGCCGTGATCGATCACGCACATGTCTCGCGCCTTGGTCGAATAGAGCGGCTTGAAGACCGCACTCCCGAACGCCTCGACGGCCGCCGCCGCCGCGTCCTCGTCTTCGGTTACCCGCGTTTCCGGCATCGGGACGCCAGCGTTTCTGAGCGTTACCGTGCAGCTCAAACGGTCGATCAGGCGCAGGATATTGACGGCCCGGCTGAACACACGGACCCCGGCGGCTTCCGCGACCCGCAACATCTCGAGACGGTCGAGTGTCGCCGGACTGTATTCGGCGCTGATCTTTTTGACGACCAATCCATCGAGCCGGCAAAGATCGATGTCTCCCACCATCAGGCGGCCGTGCGTAAGGTCGAGGTGCACGCTTCCCATGTCGATAACGAGGCGGTATCCGGTCCGCGCCTCGACGGCATCGGCGAGAACCTCGGTCGACCATTTGCCTGGGATACCGACAACACCAATCTTTGGATCAGTCATCGAATATTTCCTCTACGGGAAGGTGGAAACCGGCGGCATCTGCCGGATCGATCGCCAGCACCTGCTCCATGAGATAGCGCGAGCGCAGGAACATGGCGCTGGCCAGGGTTTCGTCCAGTATGAAACGCGTCGACGTGGCGAACGACCGCGCTAGGCCGAGAGCCAATCGAAACTCGAAGGTGTCGTCGCCGGCATCCTTGGCGAAATCGGCGGCGAAACGGTGAAAACGCCGGGTCGCGGCCAGAATTCGATCGCGAACCCGGGCATCGAGGATTTGAAGCCGGTAGTTCGAGACCATGAAAACGGACACGTCCTGAACGTAGTCCATATATTGCGAGCGGTGGAGATCGATGAAATTGATCCGTTTCTCCAGTGGGTCGTAGATGATGTTGTCAACATTGAAGTCGCCGTGAATATAGACAGAGAACGGCGGTTTGACCTTCGCCTCGGCGGCTTTCGCCTTCTTCAACAACCGCTCGAACGACGGGATACTGAGACCGCATACCGTCATGTCGTCGGTCTGAAACGCTGGGTGAATGGCGTAGACCTCACCGAGTCGCTTGGTCAGTTGGGCCATGTGCCTAGCCGGTACGGCCTTCTTCGTACGCGTTTCCTTCCACACGGACTTCAAGGTTCGCGTCAACTGTTTGAAGGCGCCGTCGAGAACCGAACGCGATTCGTTGAGCAGAATCTGTTCGTAGGTGAGCCCGGCCAGATGTTCGATAAGAAGCGACGCCGATTGCCCTGTCTTGCGGTAGGACAGGATCTTTGGCGCCAGGCCGGGGAAGATGTCGTGCCACGCCTCGACGCCTTGGCGCTCTTCCTTGACCTTGCTTTTCTCGCCGTCCTTGAAGATGGCGACATAGCCGTCATCGCCTTCCGTGCTGATACCGGAGATCCCGCTTCCCGATCGTGTTTCGGCGACGGGTTCGATGGTAACGTCATCGAGGTCGAGCCGCGCCACCGAATCCTTGAGCGAATGATAGCGTTCGATGTTCACAGGCTGGCCGAGATTGGCGGAAATCACTGCTTCACTGATGTTGAGGAGCGCATCGCCCATCTGATCGACGGCATGGAGAACGAACATGGCGCGGATTAGATCTTCCGTGTTTTTCCGCTTCTTGAGAGCCTCCGTGTAACGTGCCGTCAATTGTTTCACGCCGCTGCCCATGCGGCCTTTGCAAGCACCGATCTTCAAGGCGCGTTGGGTGTCGTGGTTTTCGATGGCGATCTCGATCATGCGGATTCCGCGTGACACGTGGTTGAGAAGCGGCCGGTAGGTGTTCACCGATAAACTGCGCCGGTTTTTTTATGCTTTCGACGCCATGCACGCACTCTCGGCACAACTCGGCGATCCGCTCGAGGTCGGTGGCGATGGATTCCATTGCCCGCACGGGAAGCGGGTCACCGTTTTTCCTGATTGCGCCCAAATGCGCGAAGCAGTTGCCGTGGATTCGCATTTTCAGGTTATAGGCATAGCCGCTACGGTCGACGACCCGGCGGCCGACGCCAGCCGAACCGGTCGCCAGGAACGTCCTCAAGTTGGAAACCTGGGATTCCACCTCGACAATCAAGAACCGCAAGTTTTCGCGAATGCCTTTCGGGATTTCCTTCATTCGATGGTTCCGAGGTAGACCGATCCGTTGTCGCCGCCGGCCGGCAGCCATTCGCGAAGCAACGGCGGAAACATGTTCACGTTCGGCAAATTGGACACATCGACCCAAACGACATCGACCTGACTCTTGTCGGGTTTGACGCCGTTTTGCGCGATATAGTCTCCGGGAACCGTGCAGTGGAACAGGAATTCGACGAGGTGGCGAGTGCTCGGTGGTACCGTCTCGCGCGGTTTGAAGAAATCGGCGACACGCAGCAAGTCGACGATCTTGACCCGCGTCCCAATCTCCTCGAGGCATTCCCGGTCGAGAGCCTGTTGCAATGTTTCGCCCAGGTCCTGGGCGCCGCCGGGAAGCGCATAGCGTTCGCCGCGCTCACCCCCGGCTTTCTTGAGGAGCAAAATCTTTTCGTCGCGAAGGATTACGGCGCGAACCGCGTTTCGGATAACAGGCGTCAAATTTTCCATCGTTCTGGCGTCCCAGTTTAACGTCTACCTTTGTCTTCGCTTTGCTCTCGGTCATTTTTTTGTCATTTATTTGTAACAAAACACAGCCGATTTTCGAAAAAAGGTTGTTTGGCCGTTTTTGGCGGTCAAAATCTGCCCCATGTCCGACCTTACCGTACGCCGCGCCGTGGATATGCCCGATCCGTTGCGAATCGGGCGCTACCGGCGCGCGCCCGAATTCGGGCCGCGGGTCCTTTTCTTCAGCGGCGGCACGGCGCTAACCGAAATCAGCCGTGCGCTCAAATATTACACGCATAATTCCATACATTTGGTGACACCGTTCGATTCGGGAGGAAGTTCGGCTAAATTGCGTCACGCGTTCGACATGCCGTCGATCGGCGATTTGCGCTCGCGCTTGATGGCGCTCGCGGACGAAACCGTCACCGGGCACCCGGAAATATACAGTCTATTCGGTTACCGCCTATCGAAAGACGCTTCCGCCGCCGAACTCACCGATCGGCTCGCCCAGATTATTCACGGCAAGGACCCGTTGATCGACGATATTTCCAACCCCATGCGGCGCCTGATCCGCAGTCAGTTGGAGCACTTCCACGACGCCATGCCCGGTGATTTCGATCTGCGCGGCGCCAGTATCGGGAACCTCATCATCGCCGGTGGTTTTCACGGCAACCACCAGCACCTGGAGCCGATCATCTTCCTTTTTTCGAAATTGGTACACGTGCTCGGCACCGTTCGTGCCACCGTCAATACCTCCCTGCATATCGGTGCCGAGTTGCAGGACGGTAACCGCGTCATCGGGCAGCACCGCTTGACCGGCAAGGAAGTGGCGCCGATCTCGAGCCCCATCACGCAGTTGTTCCTGTCCGAACAGGCCGATGAACTCGTTCCCGCCGAAGCCGTGTTGAGAAAGAAGAATCGCAAACTAATCGGCCAGGCCGACGTCATCTGCTATCCGCCGGGTAGTTTTTACACGAGCCTGATCGCCAATCTGTTGCCGAAGGGTGTCGGCACGGCGATCGCCGGCAACAATTGCCCAAAAGTCTATATCCCCAACCTCGGCGACGATCCGGAACAGGTCGGCCTCGACGGCAAAACGGCGCTGAACACGCTTCTTGGGTACCTGCACGCCGATAACCCGAAGGCCCTTCCAAGCGAGCGCTACCTCAACTTTTTACTCGTTGACAAACGCGCCAAAACGCCGATGTCGGACCTGCCGGAAACGGTCTTGAAAGAACTCGGCATTCAGGTTGTCGAAACACGGCTCGTCAGTAAATCGAGTGCGCCTTATTACGACCCTGACCTTCTGGTTTCGGCGTTGCTTTCACTGACCTGACTCTGGCCCTTCTTTAGCCGCGACGATGGCGCCTATGACTTCGGTGGCGCCGATCAATTGACGAACCCGTTTCCACAGTCTCTGGGGGGCGCCCGTGTAGATCGCGGTCAATTCGCTGGCGTCGATCCATAAGAGTTGGCGCGGTTTCTTGAACCGTGTCCCATCGTCGCTTTGCCATTCGCGGTTAATCTCTTCAATGTCGCGGTCCTCGACCTCGACGAAATACGTCCGCCAATCTTTCGGAGGGATTTTGGTGCCGGGTTCCCGCTGACACCACCAATCGGGATAAGTCTTCAGGGTCCTGTCGAACAGGTTCTCCATAACCTTTGTCTGGGCCTCGATCCGTTCCGGCGTCCGCCGGGCCCGGCTGACATCCGAGGCCAGGTACATAGTATCCGTTTCCTCGACGAACTCACGGATGGCCGTTTGCTTGTAAGTCTCGCCATCGCGCCCGCCACCGCCAAAATCCACCAGAAAGCCCATTCGGCGGCCGCTGAAGGTCTTATGGAACAGGAAATGAACCCCGCTCTGACACAAAAGGGAATGACACCGGCACCCATACCCTCGATCCTCATTTTCCGATGGGTGGAGTATAGGTGAAGTCAGGCGATTGTCGCTACTCTCGCTTTGCAGACCCCGATTGTGGTCGTCGAAAGCCACCGGATCAGCGTCATCTATTTTGCGTCGGAAGATTGCTCGGCCAATTTGCGGTATCGGTCTCGGCCGTTGACCAGGTGCTTTCGCATAGCTCGGCGCGCCGCCGACGGATCCTTGTCGGCAATCGCTTTGTGGATAGCCTCGTGCTCGCCGTTAACTTTCTCCAGATAACGCCGGTATTTTTCGGGATCGGTAACCTCAGAGCGGATGCTCTGTCGCGGAATGATGAACGACCCGAGAAAGCTCAGGAAGGATCGGAAGTACTGGTTGCCGGTCGCTTCAGCGACCGAGCAATGGAACTCGAAATCCGCTTCGACCGCAGCCTCACCGCCATCGAGAGCCGCTTTGAAGTGCTTTAGCGCTTCGGCAATGCCTTTCAACTGCATGCCCGTACGGCGTTCGGCGGCGAGACCCGCGGCTTCGATTTCGACGCTCATGCGCAATTCCATAACATCGAGCACCCCGGAGTAAGAATGGGTGCCGTCGGGATCGATGCGGAACGGACGGCGGCGAAGGTCCTCCGAAACAAAGGCGCCGGCGCCTTGCCGGGTCTGGATCAGGCCGTCGGCGCGCAACGCCGCTAGGGCCTCTCGCACCACTGTGCGACTGACGCCAAATACCTGAATCATTTCCTGCTCGGTCGGCAGCTTGTCGTTGGGCTTGAGGCTGCCGCTGATGATTTCGCCGGTCAACCGGTCGATCAACTCATCCTTGAGGTTCCGGGGCGGAACCAACGGTCTAAAAACTGTTTTTTCTTCCTTCATCGCCCGTACATCGCGTTGGGAATCCACATTGCCAGGCTGGGGATGTAAGTGACCAGCAACAAGACCACGAGCATGGCAATCCAGAAAGGCCACAGGTGGCGTGCCGCTCGTTCGATTGCCACCTTGCCGACGGCGCAGCCGACGAATAGGACGGTACCCACCGGCGGAGTCACCAAGCCAATACCGAGGTTCAGCATCATGACGACACCAAAGTGAACCGGGTCGACGCCGAGCACCTTGATAACCGGCAACAAGATCGGCGTGCAGATCAGGATCAACGGCGCCATGTCCATGAAGGTGCCGAGAATGAGCAGCATGATGTTGATGAGAATCAGAATGACGATCTTATTGTCCGACAAAGACAGCAGAAAAGATGTCGCTTTCGCCGGTACCTGCATGAGAGTCATGAGATAGGCGAAGCTGGCTGCAAAACCGATTACGATCATCACCATCGACACGGTCCTGACGACACCGACCAACGTTTGCGGGAGGTCGCGCCACTTCAGGTCGCGATATAGGAACATGGTGACGAAGAAGGCCCACACGCAAGCAACGGCGGCCGATTCGGTCGGCGTGAAGACACCGCCGATGACGCCGCCGACGATGATCACCACGGTCATCAGGCCGGCCACGGCCTCCCAGGATATCCTGATCGCGTCACGCAATTTCACCGGCTCGCCCTTGGGATAACCGCGTTTGTGCGAGATCATGTAGGCCAATACCATCAGGGACAGCCCGACCATAATGCCGGGGATGACGCCGGCCAGGAACAACTGTGCGATGGAGATCGTGCCGCCGGCGGCATAGGTGTAGATGATGGCGTTATGGCTGGGCGGGATGATGATGCCCTGGGTCGCCGACGAGATGGTGATGTTGACGCTGAAATGGTCGTCGTATCCTTGCTTCTTCATCATCGGGATCATGATCGAGCCGATAGACGAGGTGTCGGCCACGGCCGAACCCGATATCCCACCGAAGAACATGGAGGCCAGCACGTTGACCATAGCCAGGCCGCCGCGCATGAACCCGACGAATATGTTGGCGAAGGCGACCAGCCGCCAGGCCATTCCGCCTTCCGCCATCAGCGCGCCGGCGAGCACGAAGAAGGGAATGGCCAGCAAAGAGGAATTATCGACGCCGTCGGACAGCTTGAGCAGGATGGCCTCAAGTGGCAGGCCGACGTAGAAGGCCGTAAGAAATGCCGAAATACCGAGCGCATAGGCGATCGGCATGCCGATGATCAGCAGCCCGAACAAGCTGCCCATCAATACCAGCGGTCCAATCGCTCCGCCCATGCCTAACTCCCCTTTATCACGTGTGGAGGTCCCGTTTTTCGGTTTCCTTCTCGGCCAGTTCCAAGGCGTGGTGCATTTCGTCGTCTTCCAGCTCGGCCAGCTCTTCGCGGAAGAACACTTGCTCGATGACGAATAGAAGCAACACGGCGCCGCCACCGGGGATGGCCGAATAGACAACACCGACGCGGATATCGTCGAACTCAGGGTAGGATTGGAACCAAGTGGTTTCGGCCAGGCTGTAACCGTAATAGATCATCAACAAGGCGATCACGAACATCAACGCATCGACCGCGTAATGAGCGATGCGCCCGTAAAGTTCAGGAACCATGTTGACGAAAAGCTGGATTCGCAAATGTGCCTGGGCGCGGTAACAGATGGCCGAGCCATACATTGTCAGCTGTACGGTGAAAAAGATCGACATCGGTTCGGCATAACGCGCGCCCATCTCAAAGAAGTAGCGCATCACCACTCCAGTGAAGATCAGGCCGGTCATGCAGACGATAGAGATCACGCAAATGACCATGCAAAGCAGGGCCACCTTGTCCATGACCCGGACGTAGGCGGGCGATGATCCTGCTGCAATCCCTGTTGCCATCGATCCCCTACCCTCTTGGCACAGTCTTAGTTGCCCAGAACCGCACCGTGGTGGCCGACGAATTGCCGGCCACCACGGCTTTTGCGGTCTAGGGAGAGTAACCGCTGTTTACTTGACCATCGAAGCCTTTTTGATGAGATCGGCGAATTTTCCGCCGAACTTCATGCGCACCGGCTCGGTGGCTTTGATGAAGGGGCCCTTGTCGATTTCGGTGATGACGTTGATGCCCTTCGAGCGGAGGATGTCCAGGGACCGCTGCTCACGGGCCGCCCAAAGTTCACGTTCCTTGGTAACGGTCATCGCGGCAGCTTTGCGGATCAGTTGCTGATCCAACGCCGACAATCCGTCCCAGACCTTCTTCGAGAAGACGAAGATTTCCGGGACCATCAGGTGTTCGGTCAGGCTGTAATTGCCGGCAACTTCGTAGTGCTTGCCCGATTCGTAGGGCGGCGGATTGTTCTCGGCCCCGTCGACGACGCCGGTCTGCATGGCCGTGTAGAGCTCGTTATAGGCGATCGGCAGGCCGTTGCCGCCCATGGAGTTGACCATCTCGACGAAGATCGGGTTCTGCATGACGCGCAGCTTCAGGCCCTTGAGGTCGCTGACCTTCGTGATCGGACGGACCTTGTTGTAGAAGGAGCGAGAACCGGCATCCATGTAGCCGAGCCCGATCAGGCCGCCAGCTTCCAGCTTGTTCAGCAACGATGTGCCGATCTCACCGTCCACCACCTTGTGCATGTGGTCGGTGCTCTTGAAGAAATAGGGCAGGTTGAAGGCGTTGAATTCTTCAACGATCGGGCCGACGACGCCGACGCTGACCCGTGTCATTTCGAGGGCGCCCAATTGGACCTGTTCCAGCGCTTCCTTTTCGCCGCCCAACTGCATGGAGTGGAAGATCTTGATCTTCATGCGACCGCTCGTCCAACTCTCGAGCAGTTCGCTCATGTAGGCGATGGCGTCCGTCGTCGGATAACCCATCGGATGGACATCGCTGGATTTGATCTCCAGAGCTTTGGTGCCGACCGCTGATCCCAACATGAGGCCGGCCACAAGGGCGGGCATCGCCAGGAAACGGCCGCTCCGCAGAATGTTGAACTTGGATAGTGTTACAGTCATATCTCGCCTCCCTTCGGCTTCCATAAAGACTGATCAGTACTCACCTCGCATCGAAAAGATGCGTTACTTTCTTACGAAATCTCCCGGTGGCAGCTTCACGAGTGCACACTCGGATAGTGTCCGATCCAGCTCCCTCACCCCTCGTTTAGTCCTCCGCAACGGTTTGACCTCGCATTTAGTAGGTGTTATTGTACCTTAGATAAATTCATCATACAAGTAACATAACATACAAGTACCGGGAACATACGTTGTTGCGATGAGATCGCACCAACCACTGTGATCTGGTCCGTCCGAAGGCAACGCGCGTGCCAGCCTTCGGCGAACTCTCATAGGTGGCCGCAGATACGATGCTTAGGGAGGTATAAGGCCATGAAATTGCCGAGAAACGATTTCAAGCGAGCCCTGGTTTCGGGCAGGAAGCAGATCGGTTTGTGGACTCAACTGGCAAGTAACATTTCAGCTGAGGTCCTGGCCTACTCCGGGTTCGATTGGCTCGTCGTCGACACCGAACACGCACCCAACGACACCCGCTCGGTGTTGCTTCAACTTCAGGTCCTAGCCGTGGGTGACGCCATGCCCGTCGTGCGCATCGCCTGGAACGACATGATTCTGTTCAAACAGTATCTCGATATTGGCGCGCAGACCCTGCTCGTCCCGTTTGTCGAAACAGCCGAGGAGGCCCGCCAGGTCGTATCCTACTCGCACTACCCTCCAGACGGCGTACGCGGCGTAGCCCTGTCCCACCGGGCCAACAGGTATGGTCGTATCGACAACTACCACCATCAAGCGGGTGAAGAGATCTGTCTGCTTGTACAAATTGAAAGTGAGCGCGCACTCGACAACCTTGCAGAAATCGCTGCGGTCGAGGGTATCGACGGCGTGTTTATCGGACCATCGGATCTCGCCGCCAGCATGGGCCATCTGACGAATACTGCACATGCGGACGTGCAAGCAGCCATTGAACGGGCGCTCGAAATATCCACCCGTGTCGGCAAAGCGGCCGGAATTCTCGCCCCGATCGAGGCCGAGGCCCGGCGGTTTATCGATATGGGATTCACGTTCGTCGCTGTTGGCAGCGACATTTCCCTGCTGGCCCGCGGCAGTGAAGCCCTGGCCGGTGCTTTCAAGGATGAAGCCGGATAAAATCCGTCTAAACGTAGACACGGTGAAAGAACCAGGGAGGGAAGCCGATGACCGGCAGACCGATCGCTCCGGGAATTGTCGTTCCGGAGGGTGCCTGCGACACGCACATTCATGTTTACGGCCCGCCGGACCGATATCCGAGCGTATCAACAACGCCGTTTCCCGTCCCCGACGCGCCGCCGGCAGCCTTCCAAAAATCGATGATGGAGGGCCTTGGCATCGAACGCGCCGTCGTCGTCCAGCCCTCGGCCTACGGCAAGGACAACAGCTGCACACTCGACGCCGTCGCCGAACTGGGGCCTTCGGTCCGGGCGGTCGTCGTCGTCGACTCCGATACATCGGACGAAGACCTGCAACGGATGACCGACGCCGGCGCGCGCGGCGTGCGGTTTCACATGCTGCCCGGCGGCGTACTGCCGTGGGACATTCTTGAAGAGATGGCGGTACGGGTTCACGCCTTCGGCTGGCACGTGCAACTGCAAATGGATGGGCGCGACCTGCCGGAACGCGAACAGGTATTGCTCCGCCTACCCGGTACCCTGGTCATCGACCACACCGGAAAATTCCTCGAACCGGTCGGGACCGACCACCCGGGGTTTCAGACGTTGCTCCGGCTGGTCGACACTGGACGCACTTGGGTCAAATTGTCGGCGCCCTACGAAACTTCGAAGGTGGGCGTACCAGACTATTCCGATGTCGGCATATTGGCGCGCGCTTTGATTGTGGTGGCACCCGAACGTATGGTGTGGGCCAGCAATTGGCCGCACCCGTCGGCACAGGACAATCTGCCTGACGACAAGGCGTTGATGGCAACGATCCTCGGCTGGATGGGCGACGATGAGACACGCAGGCGGATCCTCGTCGACAATCCGGCCCAGCTCTATGGTTTCAACGAATGAGGGAGCGTGAATACCTTGAAGACGATCCTGTTGACGGGTGCGGCGGGCACCGTTGGGCGCTTTCTCCGCGACGAGCTCCGTGAGCGCTATACCTTCCGCCTGTCCGACATCAATTCGGTCGAACCGCTCTACGACAACGAGACCTTCATCGAAGCGGATCTGACCGACCTCGACGCCATTACCAAGGCGTCCGAGGGCGTCGACGGCATCATCCACTTGGGCGGCTACCCGGTCGAGGGCAGCTGGGAACAGATCCTCGACGCCAACATCATCGGGTGTCGCAACCTCTACGAAGCCGCACGGCTGACCGATGCCAAGCGGGTCGTTTTTGCCAGTTCCAACCACACCATGGGGTTCTACCGCCGCGACCAGACGATCGACGACAACATGACCGCCCGGCCGGACAGCCGCTACGGCGTCAGTAAGGTCTTCGGCGAAGCCATGGGGGCGCTCTACGCCGACAAGTACGGGCTTGGCGTCATGGCCATTCGTATCGGCTTCGTCTACATCAGACCGATCGACGTCAGGCGGCTGTCGATCTGGATCAGCCCTCGCGACCTCGCCCAGTTGGTATCCATCGGCCTCGAACACCCGGACTTGGGATATAGGGTAGTCTACGGCATGTCCGACAACGCTCGTGCCTGGTGGGACAATTCCAGCGCGCTGCGCCTGGGCTACAAACCGCAGGACCGGGCCGAGGACTACGCGGAAGAGGTTCTGCGGACGCAATCCGCCGACACCGGGGATCCGCTCGCCGACGCGCACCAGGGCGGCGTTTTCGTGTCTTCCGAAGAAGGGGGCGGTGCGCCGCTGATGAAAACGACTTAATCCATGCGCCGTATATTCTTGACCCATCCCCCGGACGCGCTCCGTAACTATTGCGGCGACAAGGCCATCGCCGAATTGTCAGCGCTGGGTGACGTCGTTTTCAACGAAGCCGGCTCCGTTCTGTCGTTGAACGACTTGGCGGCGGCGGCCGCTGGTTGCCAGGTCATTGTCTCCGACCGCCAGACCCCCGGTGAGGCCGGTTTGTTTCGCAAAGCCGACGACCTGGTCGCCTTCGTCCGCTGTGCCGTCGACGTTGAAGCGGCCTCCGAACACGGCATCCTGGTCACCAACGCCAGCCCCGGGTTCGTCGACGCCGTGGTCGAACTGATCCTCGGCTTCATGGTCGATCTCGGCCGGCACATCAGCCATTACAGCCAAGCCTATCACGACGGCCGCATCCCGGAGGCGCGCATGGGCACACAGCTTTCCGGTGCCGTCATGGGCATCATCGGTTATGGTGCCATCGGCACTCGCATGGCCGAGGTCGGCAAGGTTCTGGGCATGACGGTCCTGGTCCACGACCCCTACGAGAGCATTGCCGACGACGGCATCGAACAAGCGGATATGAACCGGCTCCTGGCTACCTCCGATTTCGTCGTCTGCCTGGTCGTCGCCAATGAGGAGACCGAGAATTTGATCGGCGCCGAGGCCTTCGGCCGCATGAAGGAGACGGCGTTTTTCATCAACACGTCGCGCGGCAACTTGGTCGACGAAGCAGCCCTCGAAGACGCCTTGTGGAGCGAGCGCATCGCCGGCGCCGCCATGGATGTCGGCCGCGCCGCCGACCAGATGCCGTCGCCGCACCTGGCGCGCTTGAACAATATACTGGCAACGCCACACATCGGCGGCCTGACACCGACGGCGATCCAGGCACAGGCCCTGGAGACGGTCGAACAGGTGCGCGAGATCGTTCACGGCCGCCTGCCCCATAACGCCGTCAACGCCGAGTTCGCCAACCGTTTGAAGCGTCTTTCCGACGGCTGAGCGGCGTCTAGAAAGGAGTTCATCATGTCCAAGACCCGCGTTGCTATTGTCGGTTTGGGAATGGCGGTGACACCACATGCCAAGAGCTACCTCGACCTCGCCGACCGGGCCGAGGTCGCCTATGCATTCAGCCCCAGCGAAGGGCGGCGGCGGTCCTTCGCTGAAAGGTTCGACTTTGCCCATTGCGAGAGCCTCGCCACCATCCTCGGTGATCCGAGCGTTGATGCGGTCACCGTGCTGACGCCACCCAACACGCACTTCGACATCGCCACCGCCTGCGCCCGAGCCGGCAAGCATGTGCTGCTCGAAAAACCGCTCGAGGTGTCGACCGAGCGGGCCGAACACCTGGTGACCGCGTGCCGTGACGCCGGCGTGCGATTGGGCGTCGTCCTGCAGCACCGGTTCCGCCCGCCCGGCATACGGCTCAAGGAAATGATCGAAGAAGGGCGCTTCGGGCCGTTGGTTGGCGCCACCGTCTCGGTCCTCAACTGGCGCCCGCAGGCCTATTACGATGAGCCCGGTCGCGGGACGCTGGCCCGCGATGGCGGCGGCGTGCTCTTGACCCAGGGCATCCATACACTCGACCTTTTCCTGTCGTTGACCGGCCAGCCCGACACCGTCTTCGCCTATGCCGGCACCAGTCCGGTGCACGACATGGAGACCGAGGACATTGTCGCCGCCAGCCTCAAGTTCGATAACGGTGCCATCGGCACGCTGGAAGCCACGACCACCGCCTATCCGGGCTTTCCCGAGGTCATCCGTTTGACCTTCGCCGACGCCACGGCAACGGTCACCGGCGCCGGCCTCGATGTGCAGTTCCACGACGGCACCTCGGAAGGCATCAAGCCGGACCCGAACGTCGGCGGCACCGGCGCCGACCCCATGGACTTCCCGCACGACCAGCACCTGGCCCTGATCACCGATTTCCTCGACGCCATCGACGAGGGCCGCGATCCGGCCGTCACCGGCGAGGAGGCATTGAAGGTGCACAGGCTGATCGACGCGCTCCTGACCTCGGCCGCCGAGGACCGCCCTGTTGCCGTGCCCGGCTAAGCCCGGACGAACGCGGTCGGGCGCATCCAGGAGTTGAAACCGCGATCCGCGGGCGTATCATGATGGACGGCCCATAAATGCCCTGGGGGTGGCAGCCATGGGAAACGACAAGCCCTACAATTCTCCTCCGGAATCGGAATGCGTCGACGCCTTCTCGCTGCATCAGCACGTGGCAGAAAAGCGGCGCCAACAAGAGCGGCAACGCCAGGAAAAGGAACGGCGCAGGGAGGACGAGGCCTATCACGCCTATTTCGAGTTCCTCAACCGGCAGTTCACCGAGGCCGATCGTCTCCGCATCCGCGACCTGACCCGCGCCGCCGTCCATGCCGGCAAGTTCGAGGTCGAGATCCTGCGCTTCCCGGCCCGCTATCTGGACGACAAGGGCCGCGCCATCAACAACGGCGACAAGGACTGGCCGAAGTCGCTGAAAGGTTTCGCCGCCAGCGGCTACGATGCCTACGTCGATATCGCCAAGCCGCTCGGCTACTGGCTGACCGCCCGCGTCCTCGACTATCCCAACGGCAACATCGGCGACATCGGCATCTATCTCAATTGGTGAGCCGGCCCGGCTCACACCGTGCCGCCGCCGACCGTGTAACGGGCCAGCACCTCGCGGTCGATCTCGACCCCCAACCCCAGACCATTGGGTATGGCGACGATGCCGTCATTCTGTTCGAACGGCTCGGTGACGATGGCCTGGCGGTAGGGGTGGTCGGTCTGATCGAATTCGAGCCAGATGTCCCGGTTCCTGTGGCGCATGGGCGTCGCCGGCAGGGTCGCCAGCACGTGGAGCGAGGCGGCGATGGCCACCGCCGTGCCCCAGACGTGGGGCTGCATGCGGATGCCGGCGGTCTCGGCCAGGGCCGCGATCTTCCTCATCTCGGTGATGCCGCCGCAGCCGCAGACGTCGGGCTGGAAGATGTCGACGCACCGCCGGTCGGCTGCCTCCTTGAAGGCACTCCGCCCGTGCCAGGTCTCGCCGGCGGCGACCGGCAGGGGCTGGCTCTGGCGGACGTCGACATAGGCGTCGAGTGACTCGGGCGCGATCGGCTCCTCGAACCAGCCGATGTCGAGGTCTGCGACCGCATTGCCGAGCGCCGCCGCCTCGATGACGTCGTAGCCGTGGTTGGCGTCGATCATGAAATGCGTCTCGGGGCCGATGGCCTCGCGGACGGCGGCGATGAGTTCAGCATCGTCCCGCCAGTCGTAGCCGATCTTGATCTTCAACGCCTTGAAGCCGGCGGCGACATAGCCCGCCGTCTCCTCCACCACCCACTTGTGATGGGCCTGGCCGACCGGGCGGAAGCCGCCGGTGGCATAGGCCGGCACCTCCGTGCGGAAGGCGCCGCCGAGGAGCCGGTGCACCGGCACGCCGAAATGCTTTCCGGCGATGTCCCAGAGCGCGATGTCGATGCCGCTCTGCGCCGTCATGGTGGCGCCGCGCTGGCCCTGGTCGCGGAATTGGTTGTAGACGTCGGCCCAGATCGGCTCAATGTCCAGCGGATCGCAGTCGATGATCAGCGGCGCCATGGCCTCGACCAGGGCGGCGTTGGGCCCGGCCGGTCCCAGGCACTCGCCCCAACCGACGGTGCCGTCGTCGCAGATGATCTCGACCAGGCAGGCCCAGCGGTCGGTGAAGGTGGAGAACGACGACTGGAACGGCTGCTCCAGGGTGTGGCGCAGGACATGGGTCTTGACGCTGGTGATCTTCATCGGCTCATCCCCTTATCGACCCCTTTTGGCGGCATGGCGACGCTCCATACCATGCCGGGCGACCCTTGTCCCGGGTTGTTCGGTTTTGGTTCTGACCGTCATCAATGGGCCCCATCCCGCCGAAGGCGATGTCTACTTTTGTCCATAAACGTCCATGAAGTTTCGCTGCGCCGATCCGTTTGTGCCGTCGGGGAAAGAATGGGCGCGGTCGCGGCGGATAAAACGCATCTGTCGTTGGTTGAGACATAATAGGAAAATTTACTACTTATAGGATCGATTTGTCAAGAAGAAACAGCCGAACCCGGTGCTGATTCCGCGACGCCGACATCGGAGTTGGGGTGCCGTTTCGGCGGCCTTATCCCAAATCCAGTCCAACGGACTCAGATCATCAAATGACGGCGTTCTGTACGTAAAGCGGGCGTCAGACGTTAAGCGTCAAATGGACAGGAGATGCCCCGAAGCGGCCTAACCGGAGAAGGAAGAGGTGCTGCCGAGTTGTTGTTTGACACTATCGATATCACCCAAAACCCATAGTTCTGAGATTCGGCCATCAGATATGGTGAAGAATGCGGCCCCCGCCCATTTGATCTCCTGCCCCGTAGCTTCAATACCGAAAAACTTCGCTTGATGGACTCCTTTGAAAGTCATTCTGGCCGTTGCTCTTTCTTCCGTGGTGATGAGGTCTTCGATGATGCACTGATAGTCTGCCAAAGCGTAATGAACGGCACGCATGTAGTCTATGAAACCGTCCTGACCACGTTTTTCCGGTCCCAATGAGCCTCGGAAACGAAAATCCTCATCTAAGATTTCCCGGGCAACGCTTTCATCAGCGTTATTCCATACCTCATGATAAAATCGCTCAACGAGTTCTCTTGGTGTGCTCGGCATTTCAAGTACATCCATCTGATCTATTCTCTCACATGGACACCTCGAAAAACTCTAACCTTTGGCGGCGTGACGCCGGAGTTGGCATCGGGCGGCCTGCCTTGTCGGCCTTTCGGGCCGGTTTTCCGGTTTTTGATGTCGGTTTCGGGTGTTTCGGAGCGGGTTTTCCTCTATCCGGGCGCACTTCGGGCGTTGAGCCAGACGAGGCGCTTCATATTGTAGGCCAGGTTGACCATGCCGATCTTGGTC
>Ga0209144_1000014_pt1 | contig 33271 bp, 39 predicted proteins | sample WorMettrBAHAMAS1_FD_187392 | JGI IMG/M metagenome (GOLD analysis project Ga0209144, IMG submission 187392) | Marine gutless worms symbiont microbial communities from Max Planck institute for Marine Microbiology, Germany - Inanidrilus... | ecosystem: Host-associated > Annelida > Digestive system...
TTCTTCGCTCAATTCAACGACCGGCGCTTGCCGGCCCCTGGTAGGCGTCATGACACCCCCCCTCGATGATCCGTCTCGAGAGAAAACCTTATTATGAATTGAACTTCAGTTCCAGATGACTAGCGACCTTCAACGTGCCCATCGCCGATCAGAATCACGCCGGACGCACGATCGAGTGTGCACGGAAGATCCTGCAAACGGCGGACACCGAGACCTTCGGCGGCACCGAGCTTTCCTTGCGGATCGGCATCAATACCGGATCGGTCATCGCCGGTAACGTCGGCGGCGGACGACAGAACTCCACGGTGCATGGTGATGCCGTGAACCTGGCGGCGCGTCTCGAATCCATGAACAAGGAACTGGGGACCCGCCTGCTGATTTCCGAAAGCACGGCCTTGGCCGCCGGTCGTGACGACCTGACCGAGGTGGCGCGCGTCCAGGTGCGGGGATTGAGCGGCGAACGACCGGTCTTCACGGTATTGGCGCCGCATGCGTTAGCGGCCGGGGATTAATCGATCGATTCGAACTGGTCGGTGACCGCGTTATAACAACTCAGGGCGCCGGCCCGGACGTCGACGTGCCAGCCGTGCAGGGCAAGCCGATGCTCGGACACCCGATCGCGGATAAAATCGAAGGTCATCAGGTTCTCGAGTGATACGAGGATGGCGGCCATCTCGCAGGCCCGCGCCTGCTCGGCTTCACCGGCATCCGGCATGTTGGCGACGACGCGGCGGTGCGCCGGTTCGGCGGCAGCCATCCAGGACGGAATGAAGACGTTGCCATCGGCACCGGCTTCGCCCGGTTGGAACAGGGATCCGATGCCGCCGCAGTAGGCATGGCCGAGGACCAGGATGTGCTCGACGTTCAAATGTTGGACCGCGTATTCCAGGGCGGCGCTGACGCTGTAATGGGCGGCCGTCTCGTCAAAAGGCGGGACCAGATTGGCAACGTTGCGGATAACGAAGATCTCGCCCGGTCCGGCACTCAACACGGTGGCGGGATCGACCCGCGAATCCGCACAGGCGACGACGGCGACTTTTGGACTTTGGCCCTTGTCGAACAGCTCTTCCCAAGCCGCGGCCTTTTCCTGGAACTCACTGGCCCGGAAGGTCTTGAATCCGTTGATCAGCTTTTCCATGGAATCCAATCTAATAACTCCCTTTCTGGCGTCTGCATGTGGACTGCCGACAACTATATCGCTTTACCGAAGGAAAAAGGCCATGCCGAGATACAAGACTCGTACCAAGCGTCGAAGCCGGGCGCAGCGATGGCTTGGGGGGACTGGGTCCATCGGTTAAAGTGCATATCCGGCCAGTGCCGGGAACCAAAGGGGCGGAAGCCGGGAACCTGTCCGAACAGGAATAAACCTTCACGACATGCACTTTTTCGCGGAATACCAAGGCCGGCTCGAAGCCATCTTCGAAAAGCGGATCTTGTTGATCGTCGGCGCCACGCGGTGGGGAACGGCCTGGGTGCAACAGTGCCTCGACGCCCATCCCAATGCCTGCGCGAAGGGGGAAGGGCATTTCACCGACATCCTGTTCCCGAAGATTGCCAAGGCCGTCGATGAATATAACGCCGAGTCCGAAAAGATCGGGAACCGCTTACAACTTGCCGGCCTTGCCGGCAATGCCGCCGGCTGTACGGTTGACGACGTCGACCATTTGCTGCGCACGGCCGTCGCCCTGATGCTCAATCGTTGGATCGGTGATACGGAAGTCACCTGCATCGTCGAGAAGACCCCGGAACACGTCCTCGGCCTTGAAATCCTGAACCGGATCTTGCCAGAAGCCGGAATCGTTCACGTCGTCAGAGACAGGCGAGACGAGGCGGTTTCGGCATGGGAGTTCAATTGGGGATAAGCCGCGGCGAGTTTCCCCGTCAGAATCCGACGTTCTCGGGATTTGCCAAAGAATTTGGCGCCGCCTGGAGTCGCAGTGTCGGAGCTGCGAAGACGTTCGGCCGCCGGCACCGGCACCGTTACCTCGAGATCCGCGGTGAAGATCTGGTCGATAATCCCGACGTTCCCGTCGCGTCGTTGTTCGACTTTGCCGGTCTTGGACACGACGAAGATGTCCGTCGCTACTGCATGGATTTGGCCTGGGATGACTCGCCGCTCGATATCGAACCCGGCATCTGGCAGACCAGTTTTGACGACGACGCCCACACGGCTTTTCTCAGGGACGGTGGAGAACTGTTAAAGCTCCTTGGATACCATCAGTGAGCCGCCGCTGGTGCCGAATCCGTCAGGCGTGTTTCAGTTTATTTCACTGTAATGTACTCACCCGGAAGGCGAACTAATCTTGGTTGTGACGTCTTGAGGTGAGCCATGTACCTACTCTTTGGCGACAAAGTCATCTGCATCCATCACGGAGGGGGACCGTCCGGTGACGGCACCTATTGGATCGACGATCTCGGGACTTGGCATCCAGCCGATGTGACACCGGCGCCCGACCAGCCTCAAACTCTGTTTGATTGTGCTTCCGCCGAATCCGAGGAAGATCGGCGTTTTCTTTTCGATCATCTCGGCATGGTGCGTGTCGTCGTCGATTCCGCACCGAGGAGCCTCGAGGTGTCGCTAAATCTGAGGAGCGTGGAGGCAGGCTCTCTTCACGCCATACTCGATTATCTGGATGCTATGCGTACTGGAGCGAAGGTCCTGCTCAAATTCATGGTGGATGAGTGGGATGTCGAAACCTTCGCCAACGAACACGCAGCCCTTTGTCGTATGGAAGAACTGGTTGCCGTCCGGAACGGCGGGGCGAGCGGTTCGCTGACCATTTAGACCGGAGCCGCGTACACCGCTGCTCGAGCTAGACGCGAAGACGTCAGCGGCCGATCGCATCGAGTGCCGCTTGCAGGAAATAGGCGGCGGCCATCTTGTCGACGACTTGCGCGCGGCGCTTCCGGGTCATGTCAGCCTCGTTCACGAGAAACCGCTCAATCGCTGCCGTACTCAAGCGCTCGTCCCAGAAGGCGATGGCAATGTCGGCCCTTTCAAGCAAATTCGCGGCGAATTGCCGGGTTGATTGGCAGCGCGGCCCCTCGGTGCCGTCCATGCCGACCGGGAGGCCGAGGATCAGACCGCCCGCCTGCCGGTCCTCGATGAGGGCGAACAGGGCTTCGGCATCCTTGGTGAATTTGGTACGTCGGATCGTCTGCAAGGGACTGGCGACGATCAGCGCGGGATCGGAAACGGCGACACCGATCGTCTTGCTGCCGAGATCAAGTCCCAAAAGGCACTCGTTCCGTTCCAAATGGTTTTTGATGTCATGTATCGCAACCTCGGGCATGCGGTCTTTTAACCCCCGGTGTCCTGTCTGAAAAGGGTTGGAGGGATGATGCGTGCTCCAGTATGATGTATAACTATCTGATATTGCATGGCTTTGGTGTTGTGTTGCTATGGCTCTAGGACCCCGCTTTTTCCGGGCAGTCGCCGTCGCTTGGGTGCTTGCGTTGGGTCTTTTGCTCCCACTCGGAAATGGCGCGGTGGGACAAAGTTCAAACGGAGCCAACAAAGGGGAGACGGCTCCCAAGACCTTTCTTGGCACCAAGATCAAACCGAAACCCGGGATCTATGTGGTTACCAAGGACGTCAACGTGCGTGCAAAGCCGGAGACTAAAAGCAAACGGGTCGGGCGGTTCCGCAAGGGTGAACGGATTACGACGGTCGGCAAAGCGACAGGCGCTTGGGTGGCGGTACAAAAAGACGGAAAGGATTACGGTTTCGTTTACGAACCGATCCTGTTGGAGATCATCGACGGCACCTTGGGGAAACCGCAATCCGGTTCGTTGAAGGAAAAAGGACGGCCGGAATGCGGTTATTCGATTCAATACGAAGGCAAAAGCGAGGCGGAAGGGCAACTCTTCAAAGTCGCCGATTACGCGGTTGATTGGGACTGCAAGTGGAAAGGCAAAGTCCTGCAATTCGTGACGCCTATGTTCATGACAGAAGGGGCGTCGACGATCGCTAAAAAACAGGTCCATCAGATCACGGTCGACATTATCAGGGGGCGAGTATGGAGGAGGTCGTGTCGACGACGGTGCTCTACGAGCGGACGAAATCCCGCGTCGTTTTCGATGGTGTGTCAGAAGATCGCTTCGCACGGAAGGCCAAGTTCGATGAGTTCAAGGCCGACAAATTGACGGACGCGCTCGATGCTGCGGTTTGGCTGACCTATCGCGCATGGAATGACGCTGTCTGGAACGAACTTGCCAAGGTCGCGAACTGACATCTTTCGACTGTAAACGCTTTGCCGACCGCGCTTGCGGAGGTCCCGGAGCGGTGTTAATTTCCGCGCCCGTACGCCGCCGCTCGCTGGCGGCGCCGTTTCTTTGATCTCCACTGAATGGATGGCCCAATGTCTCTGGACAAGGACGCGGTTCGAAACATCGCTTTTCTCGCCCGCATCCGGGTGCCCGAGGAGTCTCTGGAACCGCTTGTCGGCGAACTCGACAATATCATCGGCTGGGTCGAGCAATTGGCCGAAGTCGATACGGATGGTGTCGCACCGATGACCAGCGTCGCCGCCATGGTCATGCCGAAACGCGAGGACGTCGTTAACGACGGCGATTGCCGCGATCAGGTTCTCGCCAATGCGCCTGAACCCGAAGGTGCGTTTTATACGGTTCCGAAGGTGGTGGAATAACATGACCGACCTGAGCGCTCTCACCATTGCCGAAGCCGGGGAGATGCTTTCCTCCGGAGAAACAAGCGCGGTGGAACTGGCCGATGCCTGCATTGCGGCCATCGCCGAAAACGCGGCTCTCAACGCATTCATCACGGAGACTGCGGAGATCGCGCGCGAACGGGCCCACCAATCGGACCAGCGCCGCGCGGCCGGAGATGTTCGCGGGTCCATGGATGGCATTCCGGTCGCGGTCAAGGACCTGTTTTGCACCGAAGGCGTGTTGACGACAGCCGGCTCGCATATTCTCGACGGGTTCGTCCCACCCTACGAATCGACGGTCACCGCCAATCTGCGCGATGCCGGCGCCGTCATGGTCGGCAAAGCCAACCTCGACGAATTTGCCATGGGGTCGTCGAACGTGACCTCGCACTACGGACCGGTGCTCAGTCCCTGGCGGCTGGAAGACGGCAAGGACCGGGTGCCCGGCGGGTCGTCGGGGGGCTCGGCGGCGGCCGTTTCCGCCGACCTTTGCCTCGGCGCTACGGGAACCGATACCGGCGGCTCGATCCGCCAGCCGGCATCGTTTTGCGGTATCGTTGGCATGAAGCCGACCTACGGCCGCTGTTCGCGATGGGGTATCGTCGCCTTCGCCTCGAGCCTGGACCAAGCCGGTCCGCTGACCAAGTCGGTGCGCGATGCCGCTATCATGCTGCAGGCGATGGCTGGCCACGATCCCAAGGATACGACGTCAGCGCCGCTTGACCTGCCGGATTTTGCAGCCGCACTGACCGGCGACATTCGCGGCCTTAAAATCGGTATTCCGGCCGAGTATGTGATGGACGGTATGCCGGGTGAGATCGAGGAGTTGTGGCAGAAGGGCGCGGAGATGATGCGCGATGCCGGCGCCGAGATCATCGAGATTTCATTGCCGCATACGAAATATGCTCTGCCCACCTACTACATCGTCGCGCCGGCCGAAGCCTCGTCGAACTTGGCGCGATACGACGGTGTCCGCTACGGCTTGCGCGTCGACGGCGAAAGCCTGGACGAGATGTACGAGAACACCCGGGCTGAAGGGTTCGGCGACGAAGTCCGCCGCCGCGTCCTGATCGGTACCTACGTGCTCTCGGCAGGCTATTACGATGCTTACTACGTCAAAGCCCAGAAGGTGCGCACGCGCATCGCCGGTGATTTCGAGCAGGCCTTCGAGACCGTCGATGCCATCCTGACGCCGACGGCCCCGTCGGCCGCCTTCGCGATCGGCGAAAAGATGGACGATCCGATCGCCATGTACCTAAACGACGTGTTTACGGTGCCTTCGTCGCTGGCTGGACTGCCCGGCATATCGGTTCCCGCCGGGCTGAGCAACGAAGGGCTCCCGCTCGGACTTCAGGTCATCGGCCGGCCCTTCGACGAAGAGACCATGTTCCGCGTTGCCGGGGTGCTTGAAAGCCAAGCTGGTTTCGAAGCCAAGCCGGGCGGGGGAGGCGGAAAATGACCTACCTCATCCAGGGCGATACAGGCGATTGGGAAGTCGTCATCGGGCTCGAGGTTCACGCGCAAGTGGTGTCCGGCGCCAAGCTTTTTTCCGGCGCGGCGACGGCATTCGGTGCCGAGCCCAACACACAGGTCTCGCTGGTCGATGCGGCGATGCCGGGCATGCTGCCGGTGATCAACGGGTTTTGTGTCGAACAAGCGGTGAAGACGGGCCTGGGTCTCAAGGCCAAGATCAACCTGCATTCGGTTTTCGAGCGTAAGAACTATTTCTATGCCGACCTGCCGCAGGGTTACCAGATTTCGCAATACGAATATCCGGTCGTCGGCGAAGGAACGGTGACCCTCGATCTCGAAGACGGTTCGACCCATGAGGTTGGGATCGGACGACTGCACATGGAGCAGGACGCCGGCAAGTCCATGCATGATCAGGATCCCCGGCGGTCCTTCATCGACCTCAACCGGTCCGGCGTCTGTCTCATGGAGATCGTCTCCAAACCCGATATCCGCTCACCCGAGGAGGCCGGTATTTTCCTTCGGAAGCTGCGCTCGATCCTGCGTTATCTCGGCACCTGCGACGGCAACATGGAGCAAGGCTCGATGCGCGCTGACGTCAACGTCTCCGTCCGCAAACCCGGCGAGGACCTGCGCACGCGGGCCGAAATCAAGAACGTCAACTCGGTGCGTTTCATCATGCAGGCGATTGAACACGAGGCCGAGCGCCAGGTCGAGGTTTGGGAGTCGGGGGGCGAGGTCGTCCAGGAAACGCGCCTGTTCGATGCCCACAGGGGCGAGACCCGTTCCATGCGGGCCAAGGAGTTCGCTCACGATTACCGGTATTTCCCGGACCCGGACCTGCTGCCGCTGGATATCAACCAGGCTTACGTCGACACCATCGAGGAGAAGCTTCCGGAACTGCCTGACGATAAGAAACAACGCTTCATGGACGAACTGGGGCTTTCTGCCTACGACGCCGGCGTCCTCGTTGCCGAGAAGGAAACGGCTGACTATTTCGAGGCCGTTGCCGAAGGCCGCGATTCGAAACTGGCCGCCAACTGGGTCATATCGAACCTGTTCGGCCACTTGAACGCCGCCGGCAAATCGATCTCCGAAAGCCCGGTCTCCGCCCAGTCCCTCGGTCAGTTGCTCGACCTCCTCAAGGCCGACACCATCTCCGGGCGCATCGCCAAGGACGTCTTCGAGATCATGTTCGAGACCGGCGGTGATCCGGAGACCATCGTCGAGGAAAAGGACCTTAAGCAGATCACCGACACCGGCGCCATCGAAGCCATCGTCGACCAGGTCATCGCCGACAATCCGGACCAGGCCCAGCAGGTTCGGGACGGCAACGACAAGACCATCGGCTGGTTCGTCGGCCAGGTCATGAAGGCTTCTCAGGGCAAGGCCAATCCGCAGGCGGTCAATAAACTGCTCAGCGACAAACTCAAGACCTGAATCTCAGGTCCGGGCGTCACCAAGAGTGATCGGTCGCCATCGTCGGGTATGATAGCATGTGCGCGCCCGAACCCAGGGCCGAGACTCGAAGATGCTGCAGATCACGCCGGAAGACGAAAAGAAGCCGGACACCGACGAGGCCACTGACGATGCCATCTATTGCGCCGGGTGCGGCCATCTGATCACGCGCGGGCGCTGGCGCACCGCCGTCGATGGTCACGAGCATGTCTTCTTCAATCCGGCCGGCCGGGTTTTCCGTATATTGTTGTTCTCCGAGGCTCCCGGTATCGCTTGCGAGGGTGAGCCGACCGACGAGTTCACTTGGTTCAAAGGCTACGAGTGGGTCTATGCGCTGTGCAGGGGGTGCGGTGCCCATATGGGGTGGCGGTTTACGGGCGTCGACCGGCCGCCATTGTTTTTCGGACTAATCAAGGGGGGCTCACCGACCAGCCATTGGGATGACGTCCCGGGGCGCTGGGTTCATATAAAAAAAACCGCCCCGTTTCCGGGGCGGTTGTCGCACAGGTTACCTTTAGAGGGGGCTTAGTTCGAAACAACGAGCCGCAGTTTCGGCTTTTTGGCGTAATGCCCGACGGTGCGGCGCAGTTTGTCGACGCCGACGGGCTTCGAGAGGTAATCGTCGCATCCGCTTTCCAGGCAGCGTTCGCGCGCGCCATGATCCGCATATGCGGTCACCGCGACGATAGGGATCGTTCTCGTGTCGGAGCGGGCTTTGAGTTCGCGGGCAATGTCGAGGCCGGAACGGTGTTTCAGGCGGACGTCCATGAGGATCAAGTCCGGTTGATAATTGCGCGCCATCGTCTCAACATCGTCGTCGCCGCGCGAAAGCAGCGTCCGGTATCCGGATACCTCGAGCAAATCGTTGAAGAACTTCATGCTCATGGCGTTGTCTTCGACGATCATCACGGTTCTCGACATCATTTTCGCCCCGTTGTCCTGTCGCGCTAGTGAAGTTGTCTGTATAGATGCCATTAATACCGTGCTCGGTTGTCGTCGTTATGAACGGCGTCTTTTGAACATGTTAACAAATGTGAAACAATTCGCCCGCCGGTTGGGCGTCTGGGGCAAGCCCGATGAATGACGAAACGCCAGTGATCCATGGCGGTGACCTGAAAGCGGCATCGGAGAGGTTCGGGGTACCGTCCGCCGGTTGGCTGGATCTGTCGACGGGAATTAGTCCCGACGCGTATCCGTTGCCGCCGCTGCCGCTCGATGCCTGGACGCGGCTTCCCGACGCGGAACGGGAAGACCGACTGATCGAAGCGGCACGCGGTTATTACGGTGCCGATAAAGCGTCGATCGTTGCCGCGCCTGGGTCACAAGCTTTGATCGGCGCCCTTGCCGAAACGCGACCGCCATCGCGCATAGCGATACTGGCCCCGACCTACGCGGAACACACCCATCGGTGGAGGGCCGCCGGCCACGATGTGGTGGAAGTTGCCGCCGACGACATTCCCTTCGGTATCGACGTTTGTATCGCCGTCAATCCGAACAACCCCGACGGTCGGCTTCTGGCCCGCGGCACCCTGATGGCCCTTTATCAGCGCCTGGCCGGCCGTGGTGGCTGGCTGGTCATTGATGAAGCCTTTGCCGATTTGAAACCCGACGCCAGTGTCGCCGACTGGTGCGGTGAGCCGGGCATCGTCGTGCTTCGGTCCTTCGGGAAATTCTTCGGGTTGGCCGGCGTGAGACTAGGGTTTGCCCTTACCGAAGAAGTGATTGCAAGGGATTTGCGCCGGCGCTTCGGGCCCTGGGCCGTTTCCGGGCCAGCATTAACGGTCGGTCATCGGGCCCTGTCGGATACCTCTTGGATCGGGGCGCACCGCCACCAACTGCGCCAGCAGGCGGATGCCCTCGATGTCTTGTTGGCCGGGGTCGGCCTCAAACGGATCGGCGGGACAGCGTTGTTCCGCCTCGTCGCCCATCCGAAAGCCGATAGCTTGTACGATGGGCTCGCTAGGGAAGGGGTCCTGACAAGAAGTTTCACGGAAATCCCGGGGACCCTCCGTATCGGGCTTCCCGGTGACCGAAAAAAGTTTGAGCGGTTCGAAGCGGCACTCACCAAAGTGATGGCGAGCCTTTAAGGTAAACGGGTTTTCGCCGACGACGCCCCGACTCGCCGGATCAACCACATTTCATCAGATTCTTTTTGCAGCCCCTTTGGCACGCCTTGTCCGACTTTCCGCAGGCGCGGTTACAGGCCTTGTACGTACCCATACAGTCTTTTTTACGCCCCCCTTGGGAGGGGTTGGCGACGTTGGCACACCTCAATTTACAGGTGTCCTTCGCGGAAGCCGTGTTCCCCTCGTGACGGATGCAGTTGGCCATGCACTGCATGACCGTATTTCCTGCCGCAACCTCGAGCGGTCTATCGGCGGCGGCGGATGGCGCCTCAATGATCGGAAGCAAAAACAGAAACGCTAAAATAAGAAGCAGTACAAACGATCGCAGAGGGCTTGAACACGGCATGTGGTCTCCTTTCTGGATAGCCGATTGTACGAATTTGCCGAGTGTATCACGGCCGCTCGGACCTTGCGGGTGCCCGGCACCCGGTAATGATCATTTACAAACTCTTTCGGAACGGCTCGAACCCGTCGCGGGTCTGGGCCGATGTTTCGTCTGACGTGGTTACGGCAAGTCTAATCCGAACGACCGTCCCCTTTCCCTTTTCGGAACTGACCTCGAAATCACCGCCGATCTCTCGAACCAGTCGGTCGACAATGGTCAAGCCAAGACCGGTGCCGGTATCGCCATGAGGCGAGTCCTGTGATCCTTGCTCGTAGGGTTCCAGGGCCTTGACCATCTCTTGTGCCGACATCCCGACGCCGTCGTCCTGGACGACCAGGATGACGGCGCCCGACTCCGGGTCCACGTGGGCTTGGATTTCGACGGTACCGCCTTCCGGTGTGAACTTGATGGCGTTGGATACCAAATTGACCAGAATCTGATTGAGCCGCGTGGCGTTGGTATCGAGCAGGGGAAAGTCATCGGCCACGTTGGCCTTCAGATCGATGCCGCGTTCGTCGGCCATGTCGACAAACAGGTCGACGATGCCATTTATGATCTTGCCGGCATCGACAGGCCCGGTCGGTATGGACGTGGAAGATCCGCGATCCATACTCTCCGATGATAGTGCTTCGATGATATCCAGCATCATTCGCGATGCCTGGTGAATACGCGTCGCATAATCCCGGTATTTCTCGTTGTCGATGGGGCCGAACTGTTCGTTCATCGTCAGTTCGGCGAAGCCAGCGATGGCGGTCAGGGGCGAGCGCAGTTCATGGGCCATTTCGGCCATGCGCATACGCTGGTCGGAAACGAGGGCCTTTTCACGTTCCAATGCATATTCGAGGGCAGCTTCCGCGGCACGAAGGGCCTCCCGCGAATTATTGATATCGTTGGTTTCGTCTCCCACGTTTTCAACCTATCCGTTTATTGATTGAGTGCCGATTGTCCAACTTTGTACTGACGTAGGCAAGGGCGTGTGAACGGTTAATAAAGGAGACGTGCCCAAAAACGCCATTGTTTGCACCGTGACGGCAGCCGATGATGGGGAAAGACAAGGGGGCTGCTGAAACGCTGGCGGCCAGACAGGAGAGATAAATACGATGATCGACCTATACACCTGGGCGACGCCGAACGGCCGCAAGGTTTCCGTGATGCTTGAGGAAGTGGGCTTGCCCTACACTGTTCATGAAGTCCCTATCGGAAAAGGCGAGCAGCACGAGCCCGGCTTCCTGGAAATCAATCCGAACAACAAGATCCCGGCGATCGTCGATCCCGAGGGGCCTGATGGGAAACCCCTGACGCTTTTTGAGTCCGGTGCCATCCTCATCTATCTGGCCGAGAAAACGGCAAGTCCGCTGCTGCCGACGGACGCGGTCAAGAGACTCAAGACCTTGCAGTGGTTGATGTTCCAGATGGGCGGTGTCGGACCGATGATCGGCCAGGCACACCATTTCCTGTTTCAGCCGAAGGAAGTCGTGCCCTACGGACAGAAACGCTACCATGATGAGACAGTGCGGCTCTATAGCGTCATGGACGATCACTTCGAGGAGAACCGCTATTTCATTGGCGACGACTACACCATTGCGGATATCGCTACCTTCCCATGGATTTCGCGGTTCGAACGTCATCAAATCGATCTTAATGATTTCGAACACGTCAAGCGCTGGTATGATGAAATCGCCGTGAGAGAGCCTATGCAAAAAGGAATGGCTGTGCCGTTCCTCAATTAGCGGACAAGGGGCCGGAGTGTGCCGATGGGCCTGCTCGACAAAACGACTGTGAAGAAGGTCCGGACGGCCTTGACCGATGCCGGCTTGGAAGACACGGTGGTCGAACTGGCGGATACGGCCAGGAGTGCCGAAGACGCCGCGGCTTCGGTCGGTTGCGAATTGGGCGCCATCGTCAAGTCCCTGGTCTTTCAGATCGACCAGCGAATGGTCATGGCGCTGGTCGCCGGGGATCACCGCTGCGTGCCCGAGAACCTGGGCCGGGTTCTCGACCTGGACGGCCCGGTGCGGCGCCCGCAGGCCTCAGAGGTCAAGGGGGTGACCGGTTTCACCATCGGCGGCATCCCGCCCATCGGTCTGGCGCATCCGTTGCCGGTCGCCATCGACCGGTCTCTGAAGCGCTTCGATGCGGTTTATGCCGCCGCCGGACACCCCCATTGCGTCTTCAAGACCTCGGTTGACGATCTCAAAAGACTGACCGGCGGCATCGTTTCGTGGAATATCTCCCAACCGGAGGAGGGGGCCTCGGCGGCACCGCCGCTGCCGTCATCGAAGACGTTTACCGAAAACCGAGAATCCCGCAAGACGGGGTAACGCTTGATCGCGGACCCCGGGGACGATATATCGTCAAGGCGCTGCGGCGCGGACGGACAGGTGGCCGAGCGGCTGAAGGCGCTCCCCTGCTAAGGGAGTATACGTTAACGCGTATCGTGGGTTCGAATCCCACCCTGTCCGCCATTCTTTTTTCCGACCATTGAAAACCGATCCCGCTTATTTCGCCGGTACGCCGAGACAGGATTCGAAGGACTCCGCCATTCGCTGGATGAGCGTGACATAGAGGTCCGGACCATCGGCGATATTGCTGCCGAGGGGGTCGAGAAGGCCGATGCGGGCGCGCGTGCCGTCAGTCGCCACGGTCAACAATTTCCGGCTGAATTGCGGCTCGGCGAAGACACAGACGGCACCTAGTTCCTCGATCTTGTGGCGAAGTTCTCGAAGGCGCCGGGCACCTGGGCGGATTTCCGGGTTGATGGTGAATGAGCCGGCGGCGGCCAGGCCGAAGCGGTCTTCGAAATAGCGGTAGGCGTCGTGAAAGACGATGAACGGCCGCTCTTTCAACGGCGCCATTCGGGTGGAAACCCGCTCCGAAAGCTCGCTGATCTCGGATGAGAGACGGTCTGCGTTGGACCGGTAACGGGTGGCGTTGCCCGGGTCGGCGGTAATCAGGGCTTCGGCGATGGCACCGGCGAACAGGGCGGCGTTCATCGGGTCGAGCCACAAGTGCGGATCGGTCCCTTCGTGGTCATGTTCGTCGTGGCCATGTTCGTTGTGGCCATGTTCGTTGTGGCCATGGCCGTCGTCGTGTTCCTGACCCTTGCGGTGATCGTCATCTTTTTCATGGTCCTCGAACGCGCCGCCGGCACGGAAGGGAAGCCGGGTCAAATCGTTGACGGTCGCGAGTTCGACGACGGCGGCTCCGGCGCCGAGAGATCGAATAGGCTTGCCGAGAGCCGGTTCGAGTTCAGGTCCGATCCAGATGATCACATCGGCATCGGCGATGGTCCGTGCGCGGGAGGGTTTGAGGCTGAACGTGTGAGGTGATTCGACGCCCTGTACGATTAGATGCGGATCACCGACGCCGTCCATGATCGCGGCGACCAGGGAATAGACCGGCTTGATCGACGCGACCACGCTTGGGGTTTCGGCGGTGGCGCCGCCGGAATAAACTGAAGTCACGCCGAGAACGATAGCAGACAGGATCGATCTTACGCCATTTGAATTCATGGGCATCCACATATTGTTATGTTGTAACATATCATTCGGACCTGATATAACGTTACGCACTCCGGCTGGCAAGATACGGATAGAGTATGGATGGAATGATGGACCGGTCGGGCTTGTTGGTTGATGCCCATGGCGTCGGCGTCGAACGCGACGGGCGCTGGTTGATCCGCGATGTCGATCTGCACATCAACAGGGGTGAAATCGTCACCTTGATCGGACCCAACGGGTCTGGCAAGAGTACCACGGCAAAGGTGGCGATCGGAATCCTGCGGCCCGACACGGGCACCGTCCACCGCTTGCCCGACATGAAAATCGGCTACGTCCCACAGAAGCTGACCATCGACTGGACCCTGCCCCTGACCGTCGAGCGTTTGATGAACCTGACCGGCCGGCAAACGCCGGACGCCGTTTCAGCAGCTCTCGATGAGGTCGGAATTCCCCACCTCGGCTCGGCCGAAGTGCAGAGCTTGTCTGGCGGCGAGTTCCAACGAGCGCTTCTCGCGCGGGCCATGATTGGTCGGCCTGATCTCCTGGTCCTCGACGAACCTGTGCAAGGGGTGGATTTCGCCGGCGAAGTGGCGATCTACGGACTGATTAAGGAAATCCGGGACCGCACCGGATGTGGCATCCTGCTAATTTCGCATGATCTCCACGTCGTTATGGCGGAAACCGATACCGTTCTCTGTCTCAACGGCCACATCTGCTGCCATGGTTCGCCGCAATCGGTTGCCGCCGATCCTGAGTACCTGAAACTGTTTGGTGCGCGGGCCAGCGAGACATTGGCCATTTACCGACACCATCACGACCACACGCATCTACCGGACGGTCGCGTCGAACACGCTGACGGATCGATCACCGAGCGTTGCCATCCGGGAGATGGCCATCATCACCACACGGACTCGGTGCCGGGTGAGGGCACCGGAGGCAAAGCGGATGTTCGATGACTTTTTCACGCGGGCCCTGATTGCCGGTGTCGGCTTGGCCGTGGCCGCCGGACCTCTCGGTTGTTTCATTGTGTGGCGGCGAATGGCCTACTTCGGCGACACCATGGCCCATTCCGCATTGCTCGGAGTCGCACTGGCTTTGTTGCTCGAGGTCAACTTGATGGTCGGGGTCTTCACGGTGGCCGCCGTCGTTTCCGTCGCCCTCCTGGTGCTGCGCCGCCGCGGCCTGTTGTCCGTCGACGCCCTTCTCGGCATCCTGTCCCATTCCGCCCTGGCCTTGGGATTGGTCCTGGTGGCGATGATGACCTGGCTCAGGATCGATCTGATGGGGCTGTTGTTCGGTGACATCCTCGCGGTAACGCGCACCGACATCGCCCTCATCTATGTATCGGGTGCGGTCGTCGTTGGCGTCCTCGTCCGCTTATGGCGACCTCTCCTGGCGGCGACCGTCAACGAGGAACTGGCCGAAGCCGAAGGCTTGCGACCGGAACGCGCGCAATTCGTGTTCATGTTGCTGATGGCCGCGATCATCGCGATCGCCATGAAGGTCGTCGGTATCCTGTTAATCACGGCGCTTCTGATCATCCCCGCCGCCACGGCACGAAGGTTTGCGGCAACACCGGAACAAATGGCCGTCACCGCTTCGGTACTCGGCGCCCTCGCCGTCACCGTCGGATTGTTCGGGTCGCTGCGCGTCGACACACCGTCCGGCCCATCGATCGTCGTCGCTGCCCTCGGCCTTTTTTTGGTGAGCCTGTTGCCGTTCCGCCGGAACCTATGGCATAAGGCGCTCAATCGGGAGGCCGGATCATGAATCAGGGTTCGCTGTCGCTGACCCGGAACCAGGCGCTTGTATTCGATACCTTATCGAGTTGCGGATCGCCGCTCAGTGCCTACGCAATTCTCGATGCGGTTCGCGACAGAGGTATGCGGGCGCCTGCGCAGGTCTACAGGGCACTCGACAAACTCGTAGACAGCGGTCTCATTCATCGCCTCGAAACCCTCAATGCCTACGTCGCCTGCAGCCATTCTCATCGACATCGCGGCTCGACTGTCTTCGCCATCTGCAATGCCTGCGGCGAGGTTTGCGAGTATGCGGACCGCATGACAGGAGATCAGTTGGCGCAAAGGGCATTGGAAGAGGGGTTTGCCGTAGACACCGCCATCGTCGAGTTGCGCGGGTTATGTCAGCGATGCTCTCGCGGCGGCGGGACCAACGACCAGCCCCGCGATTAACAAGTACAGATTTCGTCAGAAAAACTCGCGGATCCGTGACGCCATGGCATCCGGAGCCATGCCATGGGCGAACTTGACGAGGAATTTCCCGTCCGGCCCCATCAGGAAGATTGACGCCGTATGGTCGACCGCGTACTCGTCGGGTTCGTCGCCGGCGTCCGGTTCATGGCGTTCATAGATGACTTTGTAGCCGGCGGCGATACGATCGACCATTTCCTCGGAACCGGTTAGGCCAACCATGTCGGGATGAAAGGCGGTCATGTAGCCGTTCAACTGGCGCACCGTGTCGCGTTCCGGGTCGACCGTGATGAAGATCGCGGCGATTTTTCCTGAGTCACTTTCCAGTTGGTCCAGCGCCTCGGTCATGTTTATCAGATTGGTCGGGCAAATATCCGGGCAAAAAGTGTAACCGAATGTAACCAGCATGAACCGGCCACGGAAATGCTGATCGGTAACGAAGGCGCCGGTATGGTCCTGAAGGATGAAGCGACCGCCGGGGGGCGCGCTTTTCGAGTCGACCGGATTGGCGCCGATACAAACCGCGAGGACCATCGCCAAGACCACGCGGAAGACTGTGTTCACGACATTTTCTCCTGCATTTTCCCGTATCTCCGGGATTGAGGTTATGGGAATAACCGCCGGGCACGGTTTCGCATGCATGCGGATCAAAGAATAGGGAGAAAAAAGCGAACGTAATTGACTCAAGTCAAGGAGTTTGCGGAGACCGCTCCCTATTCTCCCGGCCTTGGTCGCCCTCGGCTCATAGACAGAGGAAACCGTGTTTTATTTGCTCAATTGGGAATGATATCGCGGTCCAGATTTAACATTAGTCAAGGAAGCTTCGGACGGCTCGATTATATTCGAGACTTCGAATGTCTGCTGGGGAGAGACCGGCGGAAACCGTCGCGCAACTAAGGCCTATTCCCAGATTGCGCGGCTCATTTTTTTACTTGGGGTTGAGTTTCTTAAGGAGGCAGTTTGCCATGAAACGAATTATGAAGGCAGCCTTGCCGGCCCTCGCCGCCGTCGCTATCGGCGTGACGGGTGTGGGGACGGCATGGTCGGCTGAAAGCCTTGACGACGTGATGAAGCGTCGTGGGCTAACCCAAAAGGACGTGCTGGCCGCGGCGAAGACCTACGTCCCGACCGGAAAGCGTGACGAATTCCTCGCGTTCAGTTCCGGCGGCCAGAGCGGTCAATTGATCGTTTACGGGGTTCCGTCCATGCGGATCCTCAAATACGTCGCCGTGTTCACGCCCGAACCCTGGCAGGGTTACGGTTTCGATGATGAATCGAAGGCCGTCCTCGCCCAGGGCCGCATGCACGGCAAGGACATCCTGTTCGGCGACACCCACCACCCGGCGATCTCCGAAACCAATGGTGAGTACGACGGGCAGTACTTGTTCATCAACGACAAGAACAACCCACGTATGGCGGTGGTCGATCTCGCCGACTTCGAGACCAAGCAGATCGTCGTCAACCCGATCATGAAGTCGGAACACGGCGGTGCCTTCGTTACGCCGAATACGGACTACGTCATCGAAGCCGCGCAATACGCCGCGCCGTTGGAAAACGAATACGTGCCGCTCGATCAGTTCAACGAGAAATACCGCGGTGCCGTGACCTACTGGAAGTTCGACCGCAAGGAAGGCCGGATCAAACCGGAACAGTCCTTCTCCGTCGAACTGCCGCCGTACAGCCAGGACCTTTCCGATTTCGGTAAGGGCCCGTCCGACGGTTGGTCGTTCACCAACTCGTTCTGCTCCGAACGTTACGTCGGCGGTATCGAGCGCGGTCGCCCGCCGTTCGAAGCCGGCTGCTCGCAGAAGGACACCGACTTCTTCCACATGATCAACTGGAAGAAAGCCGCCGAACTGGTCAAGGCCGGCAAAGCCAAAATGATCAACGACCACCCGGTGATCATGATGGATACGGCCGTCGCCGAGGGCATCCTCTACCTGGTTCCCGAGCCGAAGAGCCCGCACGGCATGGACGTCAGCCCCGACGGCAAGTTCATGATCGTGTCCGGCAAGCTCGACAGCCACACCTACGTCTACAGCTTCGACAAGATGATGAAGCTGATTGCGGCCAAGGACTTCGTCGGTACGGATCCATACGGTATTCCGATCCTCGACCTTAAGAAGTCGTTGCACACGCAGGTGCAGGCCGGTCTGGGCCCGCTTCATACTCAGTATGATTCGAAGCCCTGCGTGGCATACACGTCGATCTACGTCGACAGCCAGGTCACCAAGTGGGACTACTGTGAAGGCAAGGTTCTCGACAAGATCTCCATCCACTACAACATCGGTCACCTGATGACGATGGAAGGCGACTCGGTCACGCCTAAGGGCAAATACCTTGTCTCGCTCAACAAGCTGACCATCGACCGTTTCAACCCGGTCGGTCCCCTGCATCCGCAGAACCATCAGCTTATCGACATCTCCGGCGACAAGATGGAGCTTCTCTACGACATGCCGTTGCCCTTGGGCGAGCCGCACTACGCGGTGGCCATCTCGGTCGACAAGCTGAAGCCGCATATTCGCTACAAGAGCGGTTGGGACAGCCGCACGGACAAGCGTCACCCGTACCGCACGCGTCCGGGCAAGGAGAAGGTCGAACGCGACGGCAACAAGGTCCGCGTTTTCGCGACGACGATCCGCTCGCACATCACGCCTGAGATCATCGAAGTCAACGAGGGTGATGAAGTGACGATCCACGTGACCAACCTTGAGCGCGCCCAGGATGAAACCCACGGCTTCGCGATCAGCCACACCAACGTCAACCTGTCTCTCGAGCCCGGCAAGACCGCTTCGGCGACGTTCACCGCCGATCGCCCGGGTGTCTATCCCTACTATTGCACCGAGTTCTGCTCGGCGTTGCACCTGGAGATGCAGGGTTATCTGTTGGTCAAACCGAAAGGCTACAAGGAAATCGCGACCAAGGGTCAGGAAGGCACGATCTACACCAAGGCTGACTACGACAAGCAGCACAAGACCAACGTCGATACCCAAGGCGTGATCGACACGGTCGTCGGCTACATCACGGCACACAACTTCCAAGACTTCCCGCCGGTTGTGGCTCTGGTCGAAGACGCTACCGAACAGCTGAACTTCGCCGCCGATACGAAGAAGAAGGCGGAGGATTTTGCAGCCAAGCAGGATTGGCATAACGCCACCCTGTGGGCCGGTCAATGGTGGCAGTATCAGGTCAAGGCGGCCGACATCGGTCTCAGGGCCAAGACCTATCTCGATCAAAACGGTGCCAAGAAGATCAAATAGGCACCATTAGGCTCGAACTGAATGGGGGGGGCCGGATATCGGCTCCCCCTTTCTTCGAAATTCATCGGAGGAATGAATGGCACATTGGATTGAACGTATCGGGTTGGGGCTGGGCGTCTTGGCCCTCGCCTTCGCGGTAGGCGTGACTCCGGCCGACGCCAAGAAGAAACGCGACCCGGGGAAAAAGGTCTACATGACCAAGACCTGCATTGCCTGTCACGGCAAGAACGGCGCCAAGGCGATGCTTGATTATCCCAATCTCGCCGGGCAGTCCGAGAAGTATATGATCGCCCAGATCAAGGACATCATCAAAGGCAAGCGCACCGGCGGCCCCGACCCCACCGGTAACCCGCGCAGCCAAGGTATGCGCGGTGCCCTGGTCACACCGGACGGCAAACCGACGATCACCAACGAAGAGATCAAACTGGTTTCGAAATGGCTGGCCAAACAAACGCCGGCGGAACCCGCCAAACCGGAAACACCGATCGACCCCGCGAAGGTCGAAGCCGGGGAGAAGCTCTACAAGAAGAAGTGCAAGGCCTGCCACGGAAAAGGAGCCTTGAAACCCCTGAAGGGTTATCCGATCATCGCCGGGCAGAAACGCAACTACATCATCACCCAGATCAACGACATCAAGGCGAAAGCGCGCAAGAACGGCAAGTCGAAGCTGATGATTGCCGTCGTCAAGAAGCTTTCAGACGACGATATCGGCGCACTCGCCGACTACCTGTCGCAGATCGACCGGACCCCGTAACGGGCTGCCGGCGATTACGCGAAAACCGACTGAGTGGAGAAAGTCCATGAACACCAAGAAATCCCTATCCGCCGCCATCGGCGTAGCCATGGCCCTGGTCATGCTGCCGGCGGGCAACGCCCTTTCCGGCTGGAACGAGAGTGGCGGAGAACAGGAAGAAGCCCTGACGCTTACCCCGGACCTGGAGAACGGTCTCGAGGTCTACGAGGTCTGCGCCGCCTGCCACCTGCCGGAAGGCTGGGGCAAGCCGGACGGCACATTCCCGATGCTGGCCGGTCAGCACACCAACGTCATCATCAAGCAGTTGGCAGACATCCGGGCGCTCAATCGGGACAACCCGACGATGTACCCGTTCGCACTGCCGAAATCGATCGGCGGCGCGCAGGCGATCGCCGACGTCGCCGGCTACATCGCTAAGCTGCCTATGAACCCGGAACCGGGCCTGGGAGCGGGCGACAACCTGGAACTCGGCGAAAAGCTCTACAAGGAGAACTGCGTGCGTTGCCACGGTGAGAACGGCGAAGGAATACCCGAGAAGTACTATCCGCGTATCCAGGGCCAGCACTACAACTACCTGGTCCGCCAGTTCGAGTGGATCCGCGACGGCAAGCGTCGCAATGCCAACCCGGACATGGTTAAGCAGATCGCCGGTTTCACTGACGAGGACATGAAGGCGGTGATGGACTTCGTCTCGCGTCAGAAACCGCCGAAGGACATGGTCGGCGAACCGGGTTGGGAAAATCCGGACTTCGATTAAGAGCTCTCGATACGAACCATTGCCGGGGATTTTAACGACGGGACCGAATGGGAGGGTTCGGTTCGCGTCGGTCCCGGCTCGGCACAACACGATGATCTATGAAAGCAGAAGATAGCCATGTCTGCTCACGACAAGCTCGGCGCCATCTACAGGATCTTGACCGCGGGTGCGATGATCCTGATCGCGATCGCTTATATCTCGCCCATCTGGTGGGTGTCCCTGACGGCACCGCAATATCCGGAGACCGCCTTTCCGCAAGGCATCCGCATTCATTTTCACATGGACGGTGTCTTCAATGGGTGCAAGCTGGTCGAAAGCGCCGAAAGGTTTGAAGAAGAGGCGCTCAACTGCAAACACGAGATGGACGCCATCAACCACTACGTCGGCATGTATCCGATCGCTGCCGGCGGACCGGTTGAGCGCTCCTATTCGCCGTTCCTGTTCTCTCTCCTGGGGCTCATGCTGGTCACATTCATGATCCCCGGGAAGAAGGCCCGGGTCGGGGTATTCGCAGCCGGATGCATAGCCATCGCGGTGTGGATGGGGGCCGCCATGCACGGCACCGGCGGCATGAAGCTGTTGTCGCCCAATTACGTGTACGACGTGACCACAACCATGGACCTGGAGCCGGAAGACTACGCCGAATGGAGCGGCCTCGAATCCGTTCGCGAGAGTTACCTGGAAGCCCTGGGGCGTTATTTCCGCGACATGGCCAGGATCAACCCACAGGTCGAGTTGATGATGGCCTGGGCCCATGCGATCTTTTGGATCGTCCTGGCCGGCATGGCCGCCCTTACGGTAGGCATGCTGATCCTGCCGCCCGTTTACTGGTTGATGGCGCTGATCCCGGCGGCGCTGCCGGTGTTCTTCGTCATCGAATACGCGGCCTGGCTGTGGTGGTTCGGTCACAGCCTCAGTGACATGGCCGCCTTTTCGGTGAAACCCTTCATGCCGACGGTCCTCGGTCAGGGTAAGGTCGCCCAATTCTCGACCTACTCATATCCGCACTATGGCTTTGGGTTGATTGTTGCCGCCTCGGTCCTGCTATTGTTGGCCATGTTGATCCGGCGCAAGCAGATGAAAGAGGACACTTGAGTACGGTGTACGGAGCCGCTTGTGACTGCAATGCCTTCATACGCCACACGTGGGTCCGGCTCCCAATTCCTTCGGGGACAGGGGGAGATCCCGCGTAGTCTAACCGCCTTCGCGCTGGGGGCCTTAGTCGTCCTCATCGTCTGGTCGATGTTGGCGCCTTCATCAACTGCCAGTCCCGGTCCTTTGCCGTCGCTGCAGGACTTGATCGATCGTGCCAAACCGGGCGACGTCATCGTACCGCCGGCTGGAACCTATGCGGCGCCGCTTCGCATCTCCAAGCCGATCACGCTCGATGGCGCCGGCGCCGTCACCATCGACGGGCAGGGCGAAGGCAGTCTTTTGTGGATCGAGACCGACGGCGCCACCGTCAAGAACATGCGTCTGATGCGCACCGGCGAATCGCATAACGACATCGATTCCGGCATCCAGGTGCGGGGCAGCTACAACGTCATCAAGGACAACGTCATCGACGATGCGCTCTTCGGCATCAATATGCAGCAGTCGAACAGCAACGTCGTGCGTCGGAACCGCATCAAGTCGAAGTCCTTCGACCTGGGCGTCAGGGGTGACTCGGTACGCCTCTGGTACAGCATGAAGAACCGCATCGAAGGAAACGTCATCCGCGACGCGCGGGACATGGTCGTCTGGTATTCGGAGGACAACGTCATTGCGCGCAACGAGGTCAGCGGCGGCCGCTATGCGTTGCATTTCATGTATTCACTCCACAACGTCGTCGAAGGCAACCGCTACCGAGACAATTCGGTCGGCATTTTCCTGATGTACAGCGACAGCGTCATCGTCCGCGACAACCGCATCTCCCATGCGCAGGGCGCGACGGGCATGGGCATCGGCATGAAGGAATCGAGCGACGTGACGCTGGAGGGCAACGAGATCGTCTATTGCGCCACCGGCATCTACCTGGACGTATCGCCTTTCCAGCCCGAGACCACGAACCGGTTGCGTAAAAACCTGATCGCTTTCAACGGTATCGGCGTTTTGTTCCACAACGATTGGACAGGCAACGTCATCCGCGACAACCGCTTTGAAAACAATCTCATGCAGGCTTCGGTCAATGCCAAGGCTTCGGCCAAACGCAACGACTGGGCGGCTAACTTCTGGGATGATTATCAGGGCTTCGATCTTGACGGTGACGGCATTGGTGACACGGCCCACGAAAAGCGGGTCTATGCCGACCGTCTGTGGATGGATGTGCCGCCCGCCGCTTTCTTCAAGGGTTCTGCTGTGCTCAGCATGATGGACTTTCTCGAGCGTCTGGCGCCGTTCACCGAACCGATCCTGCTGCTTCGTGACGATCAGCCGAAAATGGCGGCCGACGTCGTCGTCGCGGCTCCGGAAGGTGCTGAAGAGGAAGCCGATCCACCGGAAGAAAAAGGCTTCAAACTCGATCCCTTCGGCCTCAAAAAGCGTGTCTACAACCGTCAGGATTGACCAAGCGACATGGAACTCGACGAAAAGCAGAAAAAGAAAAACAAGAAGGTAAGCCGCAAGAAGCGCAAGGCGAAGCGCGAGTTCCTGCGTTCGCTCGCCGTCGGCATCGGCGTCGTCGGCGCATCGGTCTTGGGCTTCTTCCCGGTGATGAAGGCCTGGGCGCGCCGGCTGCGACCGCCCGGCGCCATCGAGGAACAACCCTTCCTCGCCGCTTGCATCAAGTGTGGTCAGTGTGTGCAGGTCTGTCCCGTCGAGGCGATCAAGTTGGGTGACCTGGACGAGGGGTTCGGTGTCGGCGTCCCCTACATTGATGCCCGGGCTCAGGCCTGCGACTTTTCCTGCGACGCCGTGCAATGTGTGCTCGCCTGCCCGACCGGCGCGCTGACCCATGAAATCGACGCCAAGGAAGAGGTGACGATGGGTTTGGCGAGGGTCGTTCGTCCCGGCGCCTGTCTTGCCCGCAAGGGCGAGGGTTTCAAAGGGCAGGCCCGCGGTGCGGACTTCACCGGTAAACTCCGTTACATCGAAGTGGACCGCTGGAACCCGATCGAGATTCGCGACCACCCCTACGACATCGACCTCTGCGATCTCTGCGCCCGGCATTGCCCGATCGACGGTGCCATCACCATCGAAAGGTTGATGATCGATCTCAGCGACCTGCGGGGTACGCCGATCGTCTTCGATAAATGCGTTGGCTGCGGGGTTTGCGAGATGATGTGTCCGGTCGACCCGCCGGTTATCCAAATCGTCGAGCGCTTGCGGCCGGGGGACGTGTGATGGAATTCGTACAACCGATCCGCACCATGCTGGGGAGCGCTCCACCGACCAAGCCGCAAGCCGGCGAAGTGGCGCCGAAAGTGGCGCTTCGTTATGACGAGAAGCGCAACATCGAAGGCAAGAAGGAACGGGTAGCCGCCATCAAGGCGGATCGTGACGCCAAGAAACCGAACAAGTGGCGTTGGCGGCGATGGGCTTCGATCGTCATCGTCAATCTTCTGTTCGTTCTCTCCTTTCAATTCGACGTGCAATTGGTAGAAGGTTCGCTGACCGCTTCTCGCGTCATTGGCTTCCATTTCGCCGACCTCAATTCGGCGTTGCAGGTGATGCTGGCCTTCAAGGTCATCCTGATCAATCTGGTCATCGGCACAGTGACGGTCTTGATCCTCTGGTGGCTGTTGGGCGGTCGAACGTTCTGTTCCTGGGTCTGCCCCTACCATCTGCTGGCCGAGTTCGCCGAAATGATCCACCTGAAGCTGGCCGATCAGAAGATCGTCCGCGATTTCAAAATGCATCGCGGTACGCGGACGGTGCTTTATGTCTTCTTCGCGCTGCTGGCCTTGGTCAGCGGGTATACGGTGTTCGAGGCCATCTCGCCGGTCGGCATCCTGAGCCGAGCCATGATCTACGGACCCGGGTTGGCGCTGATCTGGGTCGGCGGCCTATTGATCTTCGAAATATTCATCTCGCGGCGCGCCTGGTGCCGCTACGTTTGCCCGATCGGCTTGACCTACGGCTTCGTCGGCACGACATCCCCGGTACACGTCAAATACAACATGGAGAACTGTCTTCATGAAGGCGATTGCCGCCAAGTCTGTATGGTGCCGCATGTGCTCGAAGTGACGAAGAAGGGCTATGCCAAGAAGATGGACACAGGCATCGGGCCCGATTGCACACGCTGCGCCATGTGTATCGACATCTGCCCGACGCAATCGCTGGAGTTCGACATCAAGGGGCTGAATAAACTGCTGTAAGCGGTTCGGGTGGTGCTGATTGACACAGATGATCGAATTATCGGGAGTGACCAAGGCCTTTCGCCGGCGTGCCGTGTTGGACGGCGTCAGCCTGTCGATCGGGTCGGGCACGCGTGTGGCGCTGGTCGGCTCCAACGGTGCCGGCAAGACGACCTTGATCCGCTGCCTGCTCGGTGAATACGTCTGTGACGGAACCGTCTCGGTGGCTGGCATCGACCCGAGAGTCAACCGCAGGGACGCCCTGAACAGAATTGGTTTCGTGCCGCAACAGCCGCCGCCGCTGTACATGCCCGTCAACGAACTCGTCCGTTTCTCTGCCCGAGTCAGCGATAGCGATCCGCAACGCATGGGATCTGTCGCCGAATCGCTCGGTCTCGAAATGGCCTCGATCCGCAACCAACCTTTCGTCAAGCTGTCGGGCGGGCAGAAACAGAAGCTGTTGATCGGCATCGCCTTGGGGCGGGATTGCGATTTCCTGATCATGGACGAGCCCGCGGCCAACCTGGACCCGGAATCGCGCCAAGTGTTCTTCAAGCTCCTGGCCGAGCGCCAGGACGACACGGTGATGATGATCTCAAGTCACCGCCTGGACGAGGTGGCCGCCCTGGTCAACCGGGTCGTCGAATTGGATCGTGGCAAGGTCGTCCTCGACGATCATGTCGCCGATGCCGTCGACCTGGCAAGTACGCTCGACTGCACCATCGGCGTGTCGCGCCATGAACAGGCGCTGGCCAAATCCCTCGGCGAATGGGGATTCAAACGGGTCGACGGCAGGGAGGAATGGGAAGGTCGGATTGCCGGACCTGACCGTCTCCGATTTCTGGCCATGGTGTCGCGATATGCGGGCCTGTTGACGTCGCTCGATATGCGGGGAGGGAACGGATCGTGATGAACCTGCAAAAGTCGACGGTTCGTCACACGGTTCCGTTGCTGTTTCTGGCGGCATTCCTGCTCCGCGGTTGCCTGGAGGAAAAGACCGGACCGGAACCGATCCATTGGGACCGGGACGTCGGGATGCTTTGCAGCATGATCATCAGTGACGCGCGTTTCGCCGCCGAGGTGCGCGGCGGACCGGACCGTAAGCTTTATAAGTTCGACGATATCGGTTGCGCGGTGAATTGGCTCAATGCCAAACCCTGGGCCGGTGACGAGGAAACCGAGATCTGGGTCGCCGAACAGACGAGCACGCGCGACAACGTGCGTTGGCTGAACGCCCGCAATGCCCGTTATGTCACCGGCAAGCACTCGCCGATGAATTATGGATACGGTGCGGTGATGCAGAGCCTGCCGGGATTGATCGATTTCGTTGAGCTGACCGACCGCATCCTGGCCGACGCGCCCAACCATATCTGCGCCCGGCCCATGCCGGTGCGAAAGATACTGGAGGCGGGACAATGAACCACTTGTTGGCCGCCGCGCGCCTCGACATTTCTGAATCCATCCGCGCCCGCTGGTTCCTGGTCTACGCCTTCGTCTTCGGCGCCGTTATTCTCTTGCTGCTGGTCTCGGGTCTTACGGAATCCCGGGTCATGGGTTTCACCGGACTGTCCAGGCTGCTGATCATCTACATCCAGATCTGCATGGCGGTTCTGCCGATCTTCATATTATTAACCACGGTTCGATCCGTCGCCGGTGACCGGGAAGCGGGGATATTCGAATACATGCTGTCGCTGCCGGTGCCATTATCGGCCTGGTATTGGGGCAAGCTCACGGGGCGCTTCGTCGTCGTCTTTCTTCCAGTGTTCGGTGCCATGGTCTGCGCCGTCCTGTGGGCCGCGGTGCGTGGTTTCTCGGTACCGTGGGAGGAGTTCGCCTACAACACCGCCTTTCTGTTGTCCTTGGCCTGGTGTTTCCTCGGCATCGGCATGCTGGTTTCCAGCTTGGCGCGGACCACCGACATGGCGCAGGGAACGGCCTTCGTCGTTTGGCTGGCATTGTTGGTATTTCTCGACTTGATCCTTCTCGGCGTCATGGTCCGCGAGCAGTTGCCGCATGGTCTGGTCATCGGCATCGCGCTCGCCAACCCGTTACAGGTCTTCCGCACGGCTTCGATGGCCGTGTTCGATCCTCAACTGGTCCTGTTGGGCCCGGCGGCACACGTCATCCTGGACGCTTTTGGACGGATCGGATTCCTGCTCTATGGGTTCCTTTACCCTGTTGCCGTCGGCGCCCTTTCGGCATTCGCCGGGTTCTTGGTGTTCCGGCGGGGAGATTTGCCGTGATCCTGCGGTTCCTAGTCTGTGCCCTGTTGCCGGCCGTCTTCGTCATGGGCTCCGCAGCCCTCGCTGACGAGCCTGACTTGGAACTGGGTGAGGAGATTTACGACACCTGCGCGCCCTGCCATGGCCCTTTCGGGCAAGGCGGCGGCGGCGGCGGCGTCTATCCGCGTCTTGCCGGCATGACGTCCGAATACATCGCCGATCAATTGCGCCGCTTCAAGGACCGCGAGCGGGAGAACATCCCAATGATTCCCTACGCCAATGAACGCGAGCTTCCGGAAGAGGACGTCATCGCTGTCGCCGCCTATCTGGAGCAGATTGAACTGCAAACCAACCTGCCGCAGACGGATCAAGTGATCGACGGCCTGGAGCGGCTCAACCAGGCGAAGCGCGTCCTCAATATCCCGTTGACCGAAGGCGATACGGAGAAGGGCGGCGCCACGTTCCAGGAAAGCTGTGCGACGTACCACGGCAAGGACGGCTACGGCACCGACAAGGGGCCATTGATTGCCGGCCAGCACATCCGGTATCTAAGCAAACAGATTGACGATTTCATCGAGGGTAAGCGCTGGCACCGCAATCCGTGGACCCTGTTCCGGGAACGAAAACCCGAGGAATTCCAGGACCTTTATGCCTATCTGTCGACCCTCGACGACTCCTTTGCCGACGATGAATCGACCGAACGCACAGCCGATTAACGATTGAGACCAACCCGACAGCGAGAACGGCGGGCAACTAAATAAGAGGAAAACGGAATGAACGCGTAACTAAGTAGCCCCGGCACCGGTCCGCTCGATCGAAGTCCTTTTGACATCGATGATGGCGAGACCTACGCGGGGTGGCGGGATTGGAAACTCGGTTGCCATCCGGCAAGCCCCGCTGAACTGGCTGTCGAAGTCGCTGACCCGTTCAATCTGACGGAAAGCGAACATGCGGCGCTGCTCGACCGCATCCGCCGTGCCAACATGGCTCTCTACGTTTCGGATCCCGTCGATGCCGATACCGGAAAAGACCTGATTCGCGCCGTCGGCTCGCAATTCGGCCTTAACCAACTCGACGCCAATATGCTGGCCGATGATGATGGCGTGACTCCGCTGACGGTCATGGAGGACGGACGCCGGCCCAGGTACATCCCCTATACGAACCGGCCGATCAGCTGGCATACGGACGGGTATTACAACACCATGGACCGCCAGGACCGCAGTCTGCTCCTTTATTGTGTTCAGGATGCCGTCGCCTTCATCGAGAGGCTGACCAACGGCGATAGCCCCTACCTGTTCCGTCACCGCATGACGCCGGGGCAGGGACTGGTGAGCACCAACGTGCTTCACGACCGCTCCGGTTTCAACGACTCGCCGGAAATGGGAATCAAGCGGCTGTTATATCGGGCCCGCTACTTCGATCGCATCGCCGGAACGACGATCGGCGAGGTGTGGCCGGGTTGAGATCAACGCGGCCCTGCGATGATGATCGTCGCGCCGATCAGGCAGACTAGTGCTCCGGAAGCATCCCAGCGATCGGGTTTGATCCCTTCCACCGCCCATAACCAGGCCAGCGAACTGGCGATATAGATGCCGCCGTAGGCGGCAAAAGCCCGACCTGCTGCGACACTGTCGACGAAGGTCAGGAGATAGGCAAACAGTGCCAGGGACGCCAGGCCCGGGAGGATCCACCAAGGCGATTTTCCCATTCTGAGCCAGGCCCAAAAAGCAAAACAGCCGGCGATCTCGGCGATCGCGGCCCCGACGTAGGCGGCGGTGGTCTGCATGTGCGGCCTCCCCAGTACAACCGTTTCAGTATTAAAGATGGTATGTCAGGCGGCGGGTTCAGTCGGAAATGCGGTCGGCCTGCCCTTTTTTTGCGAGAGTTTTGGCTCTCTTTTCGAAGGCGCCGATAACGTCCTTCTCGACCATCGAGGCGAACATTTCGGAGACGCGGCCCAAGGGGCCGGCCCTGAATGTCTGATCGACAGTGAACGTCACACGGCAACTGTCCGGCCCCACTGGTTCGAAGCGCCACGAGATTTCCAGTGACTGGAAAGGGTGATCCGTTGAGCGGATATCGATGCCGTTCGGCGGGTCGAATTCAGCGATGGTTCGAAAGTTGGCCCTTACCGGGCCGATACCGAAACGGTTGTCGACCTGCAGCCGATCGGTCTCGCGCTTCCTTACCCTCATTGCTAGGCACAAGGGCAGGAACTTGGGATAGGCTTCGAAATCAGCAGCAATGGCGTAGAGGTCTTCGGTGCGGAAACCGTCAATGGTGCGGACGGTTTCCCGAAACAAGGTCCGATACCGCCTTCACCGCGGGCGGTCAGGCGCCGAACCACAGAGTGGCGCCGGCGACACCGATCAGCCAGATGGTCCCGATCGCGTGGATGCCAAGGGTTGCTTCGATGGCCTTGCGAAGCGGTTCCGGGTCGGACTCCGGTGTCGGGATAGCGCCAGCGGCCTTTACCGATAAGCCGAACAGGAGAACGGGTGCGACTATACACCAAGGTGTAAGGAGTCCGTACCAGGCGATCGCGCCGACGGCGCCGAGCGCGGCGGCATGGACCGCGATATAGAGCTTGCGGGTTCCCACACGGCCGAGGCGGACAGCGAGGGTCCTGCGGTTGGACGCTTCGTCGGCGGTGATGTCCGGAACCTCATTGATGACGAGTATGCCCGTAACCCACAATGCCGTCGGCAGTGACAAAAGAACCGTGGGCCAGTCGAGGGTGCCCGCCTGCAACCAGGCGGCACCGGCGATTGGCAAGGTCCCGAAGGCGATGCCGACGGATAGTTCGCCCAACCCCCGGCCGCTCAAGCGAACCGGCGGAGCCGAATAGAGGACGGCGAGAGCCACGCCGACGGCGCCGAAACCGATGATCGTCCATCCTTTAAGCAACGTCAGGGCGATACCGGCAGTGATACCAACAGCCAACAAGAACCATCCCCAGCGCGCCATTTGCCCGATATCCATGACACCGTTCTGGATGAAACGTGATCCGCCGGTATAAGGGTAGATCCGCTGCTCGTTGGGCCCGTCGTTACCTGTGACGTCGTCGTAAACGTCGTTAAGAACATTGGCCGCCACGTGAACGCAGACAATAGCGATAAGAGCCAGAAAAAACGCCATTGCGTCGAATTGGGCCGTTTGCAACGCCCCCCAGAGGCTACCGAGGATCAAGGGAAGCACGGATGCCGTGAAGAATTTGGGCCGCGTTGACAGGAACAGGCGCCGTACCACTTTTCCCGGTGAATTTCCGCCGAGTACTGCAACTGTCGGTTCGCTCATGAATTCCCCTGCTTTTTCAACGTGGTGACCAATCTACAATTACTCTCGCCGCGCACTTCATTGCCTAGCACATTGCCGGGGATCACGCCACATCACCAGAAACTGATCCAGGATTTGACACAGATCAGAGATTTTTTCATGGAAACGTCATAGGGTGTCCAAAACGGCCCGACTAAGATCGCAATTCAACCGAAAAGTGAAACAGGGGGGCCTTGTCATGGCAGCAAAACCGTCAAGGTTCGTTAGCCGACTTACCCAAAACACGATGGCGCTGGTGCTCGCCGGTGGGCGCGGTACGCGCTTGGGCGTACTGACCGATTGGCGTACCAAGCCGGCGGTACCGTTCGGCGGTAAATTCCGCATCATCGATTTCACGCTTTCAAACTGTCTCAATTCGCGCATCCGCAAGATATGCGTCCTTACCCAATACAAATCCCATTCCTTGATCCAACATCTGCGCAAGGGCTGGAGTTTCTTGAATAACGATTTCGGCGAGTTCGTTGACATTATTCCGGCGCAGCAGTGGGTTGACGACAACACCTGGTACCGGGGAACGGCCGATGCCGTCTATCAGACCATGGACATCATCGACGGTTACGGGCCGGAGAGCGTGGAATACGTGCTGATCCTGGCCGGTGATCACATTTACACTATGGACTACGGCGAGATGTTGGCGGAACACGCGGACTCCGGCGCGGACCTGACGATTGCATGCCACGCCGTGCCGAAGGCCGAAGCGTCCTCCTTCGGCGTTATGGAGGTCGATGAAACCAACCGGGTCTTCGGTTTCGAGGAAAAGCCGGAGCAACCGAAAACGGTACCCGGTGATCCGGATCATTCGTTGGTCAGCATGGGGATATATGTTTTCTCCCGCGCGTTCCTGCGTGATCGATTGGAACTCGACGCTGCGAACGATCAATCCGATCATGATTTCGGCAAGAATGTCATTCCGACGGCCCTTCGGGAGGGCGAACACGTCCAGGCCTATCGGTTTCATTCGCCGGCCACCGAACTGCCGCCCTACTGGCGGGACGTCGGCACGGTCGATGCCTATTACCGTTCAAATATGGAAATACTATCGACCAATCCGCCTCTCGACCTCTACGATCCCAATTGGCAGATCATGACGCACCAGGCCCAGTTGCCTCCCGCGCATATCGTCGGTGGCGGTTGTGCCATCGAGAATACGATGGTCAGCGGCGGTTGCGTGATCAACTGCTCGAAACTGCAAGACACGCTACTCTATTCAAACGTCCGCGTCGGCGAGCGTTGCCAGCTCAATGGTGTGTTGGCGCTGCCGGGTGTTGAGATCGGGTCGAATTGCCGGCTGACAAAAGTCATTCTCGACAATCAATGCCGCGTACCGGACGGTACCATTATCGGTGACGATCCGGAAGCCGACCGACGTCGTTTCGCACTTACCGAGGAGGGCGTTGTCGTCGTCAACCGCGAAATGCTGGGGCACGGCCCGCGATATACGCCCGGTATCAGCATTTGCACGCCGCGGTCCGGGACAATGGGATAAGCCGTCTGTCGGAGAGACACTTCCCGCGGGTTTCAAACGGACAACGTCGAGGTAGCCGGTTAATCCATGTAGAACGGCGTCTGGACACGTGCCAGGGAACGTTCGATCGATCCGAAATCGATCCGATCGTTGTCGAGGTAGCGCTTGTCCTTTTCGGTCGACAACACCAGTTCACCCAGGATCTCGAGCCCTCCAATCAGGCTTGAGAATCCGTTGACGTGAACTTTGGTGCGGTCGCGCGGGACGAAGTAGAGGGTCAGCCGATCCGGACCGCCATCGTTGGTGACGACGAAATTCCCGGTCAGTTTCTCGAGCCGTGGCCCATTGCGGCTAGCCCATTTTTGTATCCATTTCGCGGCCCGGTTTTCGATCTCGTCAGCTGTTCCCTTCCAAACGGCGACGGGCAGCGGGTAATGCTCCGTCATGATGTCCTCGCCACCGCCATTGCACTTGCGGCCCACCATCTTCTCGAGCGGGAATTCTGGTGCCTCGGACGGACGGGAGCAGAACTGGAAGTGGAAGTGGAAGTGGAAGTGGAAGTGGAAGTGGAAGTGGAAGTGGAAGTGATCGGGATTGGAGGCGCCGGCGTTGACGCCGTTATAAAAACCGACGAAACCAGCGGCGCGCGAAGCGATCGCCAGAAGATCGCGAACAATCAAGTCCACCTCGGTTCCGAGTGGTTCGGCAAAACACCAATCTTGAGGTCTGTGCTCCCTGCTGGTCACCGTCATATGGTTGGGGAGGAGTGGGAACGGGTTGGCCAGAGCGTAGTAAACCCTGTCATCGACCGGTATTTCGTACCCGATCTCGCGACCTTGCTGCTGCCAGCGGATGTTCTCCCGACACAGGAAACACCCGCCATTGACCTCTTCCTCCCCGTCCGGCGGAACAGACAATCCCGCGCCTTTGAAGCGTTGTGCGCGTTGCGGGTTGAACTGGATTCGAAAGAAATCGGAACCTTCGCCATTGTCGAAGAAGGTAAGCCGCTCGACGTCATCAAGGTTCTGTAGGATGAAGCCGCTCGCACGTTGATCGGCCTCAAGGGCGGCGAACACTCCCGCCAATCCAGCCTCGGCCTCAATTACCTTGAGGCGAGCGTTGAGATCGTTCCACCGTTCGTCGTAGGTTTTCTCGTCCATCGCGTAACCGTATTCGAACCGTTAATCCGTCCGCAGTCGTGGCGATACGATGGGACGAGCGTAGTGGTAAAACCTTTCCAATCAATGAACTCAAGATTAACTAGTCATCCGAATCTAAAGTTCGACGCATAAAGTTTTCTCTGTTTTCTGGCAGAAGCGTTTTACGGCGGCGAGGATTTCGTCGGCTGATTTCGTCCATCTGTAGGGCTTGGGGTTTTCGTTGT
>Ga0209144_1000015_pt1 | contig 32396 bp, 37 predicted proteins | sample WorMettrBAHAMAS1_FD_187392 | JGI IMG/M metagenome (GOLD analysis project Ga0209144, IMG submission 187392) | Marine gutless worms symbiont microbial communities from Max Planck institute for Marine Microbiology, Germany - Inanidrilus... | ecosystem: Host-associated > Annelida > Digestive system...
CGCGTATCGAGCCGTCATTCCGAGCGAGCAACATCACCCTGTGGGTAAAGAAACGGGGAAACGGATCATATTGAGCGTTGGCATAATACCTTACGGCAACAGTTGGCACGCTTCCTACGTAAAACGTCGTCTTTTTCCAAATGTGTTAAAATGCATGAGATTTGTTGAAAACTCCTCATACACCGCTATAATACCGAATTATTGCCGATCATTGGCTAGATATCACTTCAGAAATCACCACTACCGATGTGGGATCTGAACAGTTACACGGAAATCTTCCATGACTGACTCCGATGGGATAATTAGATGGTAACTACATACCTGAATCCGTGAGATAAAATTTAAGGTTGTGGCTAACTTCATGATTCTACTTGATATTCAAGGATTGGCTGCTTCACCTCCTGGGTAAGTCCAAAAGTGAATGAATCAGGCAGGGGCAGACGGTGCGTCGTGTCCAACAATTTAGGGGGCAGTTTTCAGGGGCAGACAACGGATACTACCTGCCCCCTGATAACTGATAACTGGGCTACCAACCCAGGTCGAGCGGGTCGGAGGGGTCCACTCCCGCCATGAAAGGAAGCCGACGATTGCTGTTGGTGAGCTGGTAGATCTTGCCCATCCAGTTGCCTACCACGCCTTCGGCGGTATCGTGCCAGGTGTTATTGAGGCCGGCGCTGACGTGTTCTTCCGGAAACGCCGGTGGCTCGTGGCCGCTCTCGCGGGCAGCGGAGACCTGCTCCCGATACTCGTCGAGGATGGCGCGGTCCCTGATCCCGATGTAATGCTCCGGAAAGGGGGGATAGTCACCCCGGTGCCCGGCGGCAAAGCGCCTGACCTCGCGCTTGTATTCCTTGAGCAGTGAGATGGTGTCGTACTCCGGGTGACCCTGGAAGAACAGGATTCGGAACCCGTCTTCGCTCACTGCTAGATGGACGCCGGCCTCCTCGCTCTCCACCAGCACCCGCAGCCCTGCGGTGGTGAACTGTTCGCGGCCGATCCCGTTGAAGCGGGAGTGGGGGACATCGAACAGGGTATTGACGTCATGGACCAGCGGATGCTGCCGGTCGACCACGCGGTGCGGATAGACCCCCCACCGCTTGCCTGGCAAGGGGCGGCGGGTCTGGCCGTAACGGAACTGGAGCACGGCGTGGGTGGCAAGACAGGAGCAGAGGGTAGAGGTGACAGACCCAAGGGCCCAATCGATGACCTCGATCAGGGGCCGCCAGAAAGGCTCGTCCGCCAGATTGGGATGGCTCACATTGGCGCCGGTGATGATGAGTGCATCCAGTCCCTCCGCCCGGATGCGCTCGAAATCCCGGTAATAACGGTCGATATGCACCTGAGCCGCGGGGGACCGTTGCAACTCGTCGAGGGTAAAGGGATGGACATAAAACTGAGCAATCTGATTGCTCCCGTTGATCAGGCGCAGAAACTGCCGCTCTGTGGCCGCCAGGGCCGCATCCGGCATCATATTCAAGAGCCCGATGTGCAGCTCGCGGATATCCTGCTGCAGCGCCCGGTCCGGCTCTAGGATAGACTGGCCCTCGCGGCGCAGATGCTCGAACGTGGGGAGATCAGTATGGGCGACGATCGGCATCTCAAACCCCCTTGCGGGCGATGGCCTGCCCGAGCAGACTCAGGAAATCCTGCTCATCGCGCACCTGCGCCACTTCCGCGGTGCCGACCGTGTAGCCGTGAGGGCGGGCGATGGCCTCGTATCTCGGAACCCGGGCGTGGAAGAGCCGGGGAAAGACCCAGCGCGCGAAATCGTCCGGATCGATCTCGGCCACGAACTCCAAACGGTGCAGCGCCAAATAGTCCCTGACCACGGCCTCGAGAAACTCCGGCCGATAATAGAGCGGTTTGGGATCGGCCTGGGCCCGCGCAATCAGCATCGCCTCATCCTCGGCCGGGACCCGGATATAGAGAATCAGGCTGTGGCGGGCGAGCAGATCGATGACCGCCGGCTCCTCGAGCTCGCACAGACTACCGCCCACATCATTGACCAGATGGCGGTAGCCGTATATCTCCTGCGCCTTGCGCACGAATGAGGGCAAATCCTGCATGGCCCGGATCTCCGCATCCCGGTACAGGGCCTGGCGGCGCTTGAACTCGACGAGCGGGAGACCGCCGCGTTCCGGATTCCCGAGCTTGCCGATGAAGCTCAGCACCGGCCCCAGATCGTCCACCTTGATATTATTGCGCACAAAAATCCAATCGCGCCGCAACAGATCCCTGAGAAAGGGTACCTGCATGGCCTGGATCTTAATCAGATCGAGGATATGCTCATCCAGATACCGGGTCCCGATCCGGTAATCGCCCGAATAGTGAAACCAATCCTGGCGGCGCAGGAGAGTGGAGAGATAAGTCTTCCCTACCCCGGACATACCGAGCAGGGTCACGCACTTGTTCTCCCAGGTGCGGAACTCATCGACGGTGAACTTCAAGATAGGCACTCCTGATCCAGGATCCCCTTCTTCTCCAACTCTTTTCTACCCCTTCCGGCATCCTCCATTTGCATCTTACAGTTATGAAGCTCAATGAAGAAGCCGAGTAGCGCGTGCCTTCACGAAGCGTTCGATCTTCCCACACAGATCTGGCCGGTCCGCGAGGCGTGCCGCTGCGCGCGGCCACTCTTCGCGCACCTCTGTCACGATCGTTTCGGCGACCGTGGCGAGCTCTGCCCTGGCCCCAAGCCGCTCGTCTAGTCGGGCGAATGCGGAGAGTTGTACTGCCTCGAAATGCTTCGAGCCCCCGAAACGCAATGCCATTGCTTCTGGATCTTCGATGCTCGGCCGGTAGACAAATGTCGAAACCAGATCATAGGCGGGGGCAAGGGTAGGATTGCGCCGATCGCGATAGATCAATGACCAGTTCCTCAGGTGGGCATCACCGTTTCCGATCAGGATATTGAATGTCAGGCGTTGGGTAAATTCGCGCAGAGACTCTAGGTCATGTTGCCGATAGACCAATGCCCAGACCGTCTCGAAGCCCCCATGGTACTTCCAATCTAGGTAGAGGCCGCGCACCTGCTCGAAGTCTTCGATGTGAATCGGCCGCCGCCGGGGGTCCCGGTCGAACCGCCGTACCGCGTAGGCATAATCACCCACCCCGGTCTAAACGTGCTCGGGGAGGGTCTCTATTTGCTCGCGGTGGACCAATTGGACCTCGGGGACATCGATTCCGACAGCCCCCGCGAGCGTCATCATCGCCCATTCGTTATAGGCGAGATCCGGAAAACCTAGGTCAGGGAGCTTGACAATCCAGTCTCCCCCCCATCGCCGACGGCCGGGACGACCAACTGATCGCCTCGGACCAGCAGGGAGAACTTGAACCCGACCCCGGCGAGTGAAAAATGCCAGAGGGAAGCAGTTCCGTTTTCCGGTGTGGGCGGGGGCGCTTTTCCTCCGGACATGTCGACGGGGGCAAGGTCTTGTGCGGGAGGGACCCGAACCGCTCCGGGTAGGTCGTGGCCAACCTGGTCGAGCAGGTCCATTTCCCGGTCGATGGAGATGTGTCCGGTCGATCTATTCTCGCAGACGCCCTTCCGGCAGCAGATTGGAGAACCAAGGCGGCAGGCGCAGGTTGGTTTGGTGTCGCGCCTTGTGGTTCTCCTCGAAGTGGAGGCCCAGCACCGGGCGTTCGGGATCGCTCCAGTAATCGGGCTCGAATACGAACCGGGTCAGATTGTCTCGCCGATGGAGGCGGCCGATGATCCACTCGTAGAGGTAAACCTGAAATTGTTGCTCATGCGAGCCAGTCATCGCGCCCTTCCGCGGAGTCATCGAGATCATCGAGGTCGAGGCTATCCAACGGGGGCGTATCCTCGTAGCCTGTTTCCGCCATGCGCGAGAGGAAATCATCGACGATACGCGCGATTTTCCCTTGGCGTCGTTCCAGAAATCCGATCTTGTCGCCTCGGGCTAGATCGGCGACCAACTCCGAGTCCAGGGCATGGGATGCCAGGAAGGCCTGTTCGTCACCGCTCCTATCCAGAGGCGGGGCAACCAGGAGTCTGTCCACTGGTTCTGGTAATTCCTCGTCGATCACGAAGATTCGATTCTCCGCTAGGTCCATGTGATCCTCGGGCTCGCGTTTGAGTATGGTACGGGCTACGCCTTTGAGTGTGCCGTCGGGCAGGACGGCTTCGGTAAGCACCTCCCGTTCGTAAGGCTCCCCGGTGAGCAAGGAGCGGGGGTGCAGATCCCACAGGGCGGCCAGGATGATGCGACTCCCGGCAACATTGGTGCGAAATCTGGTCAGCTTCGGATGGCGCAACTTAGCGTCGATAGGCGTGTCTAGTAACCGTTGAATGGATTCGGATTTCTCGTCGGTGGTGATGCGGTTCGCGAGTGCCTCCATAGCATTAGTCCAACTGGAACTGAAGGGTCCTGGAGCGATCATTACCGCCCGCCAGAACCAGCGACGCAAGAGGATGCGGTTGCGTGGGTGCGGTTCCGGAAAGTGGGCGAAGAACCGGGTCAATACTACCAACAGGTAACGGTAAGGGAGGAACGCGAAATGGGGAACGCCCGTATCTTCCTGTAAAAACTTCACCGCCCGGTATAAAACCCCCTCCCGGTACACCTGCTCCGGGGTTTCGCCCTCGAAATCCCGCGGTTCGCGGGTACGCTCGGTGGAAAATTCGGTGCGGATGTCCCGGGTCACATTGCCGCCGCGCCGTGCCAACACCGCCCGCAGCACAGTGTCATCGTCGATCAGCCCGAATCCGAGCCTATCCTGGATAGCGTCCGCGATCCATTGGAAATACGACGCGGGTTCGAGGTCCCGTTGGGGTCCGTGGTGCAGTGCCGAAAAGACCTCGGCCCGACTGAGACGTTTGCCGTAGTTGTTCATCCGGTCGAAGATGTCCCGCAGCACCGACTCGTCTTGCTGCTCCACCAGATAGGCGGGGACCTGGTATTCTCGGATGGCGCGGGTTATGCGGGCGGCCGCGTCGAGTTTTTCGCCGGTCTCCGGGTGGTCCCTGGTAAACCAGAGAATCAGACGTTGCAGATCGAAGAGCACGGGCAAAGGTACTATGTAGCTGTTGTCCTCCTGCTGTCTCAGGCGCACGAATTGCTGTTCGTTCAGATCGTAGGCGAGCGCGAAGCGCTCATCCTCCACCCCTGCCTCGGATAAGATATTTGCCAGGTTGGTGAGTCATTGCTGTCTATCCACTACCCATAATCCGTCTTGAAACCCCCGGGCCTGGATACACAGCGCCCCCAGCTGTACTTCCGCCTTCGGCGCGGGGCGCGTCCACAGCAGCAGATTGCCGATCGGATAGCCCTTGACGATGCTGTCGAACAGACGACTCACATCCTTCCACTGCCAGCGCAGCGGTCGCTGGAATTCCAGGATGCGCAGGCGCCCCGCCAGGGTGGCGGCAACTAGATTGATGACACTGAAGGTCTTTGCCGTGGGCTATGAGATAGGGTGGTTCACCATTGGGAATTCTTCTTTTCCGCACCTGCCTGCAGCAGGCAGGAATGAACGCGAATCAACGCAAATCTAGCGAGGCTTCGCCTCAGACTGACGAGACGTGAATTTTTTGTACAGCGAACAAACTTGTTATCCGCAGATTACGCGGATAAAAGTAATGGGCGCAATACCCCCAAATGCTGCATGAAGAGACGTGGGTTTTTGTGCCGTGCACAAACCTGACTCATTGGTAAAGATTCGGGTCCCTCAAGAACCCTAGAGCAACCAATGGCGCTGTTTCATATCCGGATAAACGAGCTCGGAGACGGCGCGGATGGGGTCGCTGCACTGAGTCATCCAGCTCTCGTAATATTTGGCGCGGGAAGGGCGTTCGATGATACCGATAAGGGCTTGATCATGCTTGCCGCCTGGCGCGGAATATCCTCGTTCGCACGTATCAAGCCCTGGGAGCGCATGTGTCTAACGAGGGCCACGACCTGCCGCTCCAAGTCCGACGGCTGGTCGCTGGCCCGAGCGAAGGTCGGCCGCCACCCCAGGGCCAGGGCGCCGAAGCAGGACACTAGTACCCCATTTCACCTTATTTTACATGCCTCAGCGCGGCGAGAAGCGGCCAGCTTCGAGGTGCGCTCGCAGGGAGCCCCCAAACGCACCCGAGCGTTACCGCGCTTGGCAATTAGATGAGGGCATTCCCGGCGCGCGGTGCCTTGCCGGGGCGCGTTTGGGAGGGCTCTGAGAGTGAAAAATAAGGTGAAACGGGGTACTAGGGCGGCGAGGAACTCCCGGCGGGCGGGTCGGGAAAGGGAGCTTCCTGCGAGAGAAGTATCCGGGAAGTCGTTATACGTGCTCATGGCCGATGCCCACCCCCAATCCGAAATCGCCGGAGTCTCGATGACCAAGTGGTAGGATTACAACCGGCCATCGACACCAAGTTGCCGGAATCTACTCCGATAGCATAGACACCCGAAATCGAAAGGACAAGCACCGAATGCAGAAAATATCGATATTTATCAGATGGATTAGAGCAGTTCTTAAAAAATGAGGAACGATGTATGCGCAACTCGAGGCCGCTCGCCCCGATCCGGACGCCTGCGGATTTTGAAGACGTCTTACCTCTCCATCATTACCCCCACGCGGCGGCTCGAGGGTAGGCTCAGGCGCCGTATCGCAAGCTCCCTGAGTCGGCTGCCTGGTACCGAAGTGCTCGTGGTCGAGCCTGAAGAGGATGTGGGATCCGTTGCCGGGGAGAGAGCGGTCGACTCTCTCTTAGCCGATGAGAAGGACAAAGCAGCCGCCGGATTTCGGCTCCTCAAGGCGCGGCGTGGACGAGGTTTCCAGTGCAACCGCGGGGCACAGGCGGCGCGCGGCGAGCCGCTACTGTTCCTGCACTGATGACACCGACCTTCCGGACGACGCGCTGCAGCTCATCGAGCGCAGGTTTGAGGACCCTGCGGTCGGTGCGGCATGCTTTAAACTCCGCTTCGACAACCGACACTGGCTGCTCGGCATTTATGCCTTTTTTACGCGCTTCGATTCATTGTTCACTACCTTCGGCGATCAAGGCATCGTCATCCGGCGCGCCTTCTTCAAGGAGCTGGGCGGATTTCCGGACTGGCCGCTGTTCGAGGACGTGGAGCTGGGTCGGCGTACCCGGCGTCGTTCCCGCATCGTCAAGCTCCTGGCGGCGGTGACAACATCGGCGGAGCGCTTCGAGCGCAATGGCGTCGTGCGGCAGCAGCTCGGGAACGCCTGGTTGATACTGCGGTTTCTATTGGGCGCGACCCCCGAATCTCTGACCGCCTCCTACGAACGACATCGCTCCCGTTCATGGGGCAGCGGGTAATGCCATTGAGTTAGCTGTTGGCCACTTAGTAACTGTTCAAAAACAAGTACTACATTTTATCACGAAAATCAATTGGAATAGACGACCTAGTTTCATTTCCCGAGAACAGGGTCGTGGCGAATGAATTTGTCGTTGATATCGAGGAATGTCTCAGAACATTTCGTCCCAGCTCGTAGAGGGTATCGAGCAGGCGTGGCGTGACCGTGAGGCCGGTTTGGGTGTGGGTGTGCTGTACCGCTTCCAGGGCGGTCTGGTGCGAATCGAGGATGACACCGCTATAAGCGACGCGCGACATGACAAAACAAACGGTGCTCGATCGGATGCCGCTTGGAGGTGTACGGTGGGTAGAGAGCCACCCGCAGACACCGCCCGAACCGTCGGCTCAGCGCCACCAGGTCTTCCTTGAAGCGCAGCGAACGCGCGGCCTTGGCAGCGCCGGCATCGAAGGTCAACAGGATTTGCTGCGCGTGTGGATAATGCTCGGCACGATCTTCCTGCCACGCCAGGGCGATGGCATCGCAGACACAGGCGCTGGTCTCGCGGGAGGTGCCCAAGGTGATGAAGCCCGCATTGCCATGGTAGTCATACACCCCGTGAGGGACCAAGACACCCGTAGCGAGATGGCGATAATCGTGGTCATAAACGAACTGAACATCGGTGCTGTAACAGGACCCGCGACGAGGCAGGTGGCCCAGCCTCTCTTTCTTCCTGGTATCGACACACAACACCGGTACGCCGCGGGCACGGGCTTGGCGGCGCAAGGTAGCGATCAACCGGAACTGCCGGTCGCGTTCATGTGGATCGACGTCACCGCTAATCAACGCCTAAGGTCGGTCCAGCGCACCGCTTCGTCGGTCGGGCTGCCGGCACTGTGGGCTTCGAGCACCTCGTCTACCACTTCCCCCAGCCTCGGTTGGCGTTGGATGACTTGGCGACGACCACCGACAGGACGGCGGATGCGCTTGGCACCGCCATGGGGACGCTGTGGGGGGGTGATCCTCGTTGCCCATGGCCTCCAGCTCGCCGATTCCCGTATAGATCGTTCGCCGGCTCATCCCCAACACTCGCGCTACATACGCGAAACCGCCAAAGCCGATCTTCGTAGCGGCGTCGGTGCTCTTCCGGCAGCGAACGCAAGTAGACATGAAGTCTTCGTGCGATTGATCGTAGCCTTGAAACCTAACTTGTTAGTGAATCGTTCCTAGGTGTATTCTTCCAGAAGAGAGGGCTAAAATCTAGAATTAGGTAACGAGAAAAACGGTGGCAATCGGAATGGTTACCGATGAATCCATCTACTCTATCACTTCAAAAATCACCACTACCCACCTGAAATACCTGTTTTTTCATTGCATAACATAACCTTAGCATACTCTGAAGATGCTAAAGTTATCCAGACCCTTCCACAAAAAGTCGATCGGTTCTTTTGATAAATCTCCCGCGCTTGTTCAATGCATCATTGACTGCTCTAAATTTTTGAATCAGGGTATCGTTCAGACGGCATAGGCTCGTTTGCTGTGATAAAAGGCGGCCAATATCTCCTTGCGCTCTTCACTCAGTTTTTGGTAAGACGACAGTACTCGCATCTCGAATCCCCGCACCGCTTCAGCGTCATTTATGATGATCAGTCGTCCGAAATCCAGGATTTCATTCTGAAAAACCGTGTTCGCCAGGCGAAAATTGATCAGATCGACCTCGCGTTCCAAGAGTTGTTCCAAAGCCACTCGGCAAGGTGAAAAGGCCAGATTTTTGCGGCCACGGCGGTTTAAAAAGGCAACAGAAAAGCCAAGTCGATATTACTATCGGGCCATTCAGCTTCGGTACCGTAATTGCCGAATAGGTAAACGGCCTTGGCATCTGAGTAATAGCTTAGAAGGATCCGAATCATATCCCTTGTATTCATACCGACACATCCAGGATCGTCAGGGATGGTAACCGTTCAGCCCCCACCGCGTCATTCCGGCAGGGAGTGCCGGAATCTGCCGTGCCATGGATGGCAAAAACAGCGGGGGTTGAACGCTTACCAGGGATGTACTGGCAGAGGTACAGTCCGTGCCCAATATAGTCCGTGCCCAACACCCTAACTATCATTATCACCATACTCAAAGCACGGTTTCCACGACGTTAGCGATTGCACTCGGGACACTGCAGTCACCGATGCAGTTCCCAGGCACCAAGTCGACGAGCACGGACGATAACGCCGTAGCGGGGTTGTAAGACCGACCACCTATTCGGACTCAATCCGGAGCGTCGGCCGGATGCGCACATGACCGGCCGTAATCAACGAGAACGCCCCCTGCATTTCGCTTCCATGCGCGGCCAATGTGTCAGCAATGATTCTGCTCTTACCTTGCAGAGACAGGCCAGCGAGTCGATACAGGATGACTCTGGCGTGAACCAGCCGGAGCCGGAACACAAGCTCACCGAAGTCTTTGTCTGAGATCAGCAGGAGCGCATTGTCGGCATTTGCCAGGGCCAGTACTCTGTGGTCATCTATTCTGGGATCAAGCTCACATATATAACCAACTCGATGTCCGGCATCGCGCAGGGCGGCAACGATAGGCGCATCGACGTTCTCGTTGGCGAGTAGGATCACACGAGCCGGGCGAAGCGGCGATCAGGCCGCATCGGCATCTGTCGGATACAACACATCGGCGTGCATCGCCCGCGCTGCAAAGTGCAACGCATCACGGATGTCGTTGGCACTCAAGCGCGGATTTGCCTCCATGATCTGCACCTCGGACTCGCCTGCCGCTAGCCGTTCCAGGATCGATTCCACGGTGATGAGTGTGCCCTTGATAGTGGGCTTTCCCATCATGATGGTAGGGTTGGATATAACCGGCATTGTTCTGATGACCTCCCAATGGTGACAGGGCGAAGGATAGCGCGGAAAGCGTGCTTCTCCGCAGTCCATTTTTCCCAGCGCCACCTGGATGATGTCAGGTTCCGAAAAGCTACTAGCGAGACTTCGCCTCAGACCGACGAGGCGTGAATTTTGGTACGGAAACCAGAAGTCCACGAAAGCACGAAAGGACACGATCCCTCATTCGTATGAAGGGCACCTTGAAAAATCGGTATTTTCACCAGTCAAGCAACTCTAACTCATTGATTATTCAGATGTTCCGTTGACGAAAACCGTATTTTTCAAAGTGCCCTGAATTCGTATCCGTTCGTGTCTTTCGTGGACCCTGTTCCCCGTGCCCGCAGAAATTGGATTCATCATTCATCATTCATCATTCATCATTCATCATTCAGAGGCGGGTCCCTCAAGGAATCCTAGGGTCTGTTGACATTTAACATGCCTGCAGGCGCGGGGAACACGAACTACGAATGGACACGAATTCACACGAATGAGGGTTCGTGTCCATTCGTGGTTCCATTGCATTTAAAATCAGTCGCTCAGCTTTATATGCCAACACGCCCTAGTACCTCAGTAACCCTGCTCCTGGTAGACATCGGCGATGTAGTTCTCGAACTTGGTGTATTTGCCGAGGAAGGTCAGCCGGATGGTCCCGATGGGGCCATTGCGCTGTTTGGCGATGATGATCTCGGCGATGCCCTTGTTGGGGCTGTCTTCGTTGTAGACCTCATCCCGGTAGATGAACGCGATCAGGTCTGCGTCCTGTTCAATCGCTCCACTTTCGCGCAGATCCGACATGATGGGTCGCTTATTGGGGCGCTGCTCCAGGCTGCGGTTGAGCTGGGACAGGGCAATGACCGGGATGTCGACCTCCTTGGCCAAGGACTTTAGGGACCGCGAGATGGCCGAGATCTCCGCCACCCGATTCTCGCGTGCCTCGGGGGCCTGCATCAGCTGCAGGTAGTCGATGACGATCAGCGCCAGGTCGTCATGCTCGCGCTTCAGGCGACGCGCACGGGCACGCACCTCGGTCGGCGACAGGGCCGGCGTATCGTCGATGAATAGCTTGGTCTTGGACAGGATGTTTACGGACGAGGTCAGACGCGGCCATTCGTCTTCTTCCAGCTTGCCCGTCCGTACCCGGTGCTGGTCGATCCGACCCAGCGACGACATCATGCGCATGGCCAAGGACTCCCCCGGCATCTCCAGGCTGAATACGGCCACCGGGCGCTGGGTCTCTATCGACACGTTCTCCGCGATGTTCATCGCGAAGGTGGTGTTGTGCACACAAATGTCATTGGCAACGAAGTTATGGGTCTCGGGGATCGTCAGATCATAGACCTGCTTATGCCCCACATATCGGATGGCCCTGATTTCGTCCCAATAGACATCGCTGGTCGCCAGATCTGCCAGGTCTCGATCCCCCGAGGCCATCGCCAAACGCCCGAGCCGCGACCGGCTGAGTGAACGTCGGCCCACATGGACATTGCTCGTACCGGGCAAGCCCGCGCCTTGCGCGAGATGGCTCCAGGGCTCATCTCCTTTAGTACCGGCGATTTGGTCCCAGAATTCGAGGGGAATCAGATCGCAGTTCGTCTGATAGCGTTTTTTGGTGATTGCGTCCGTTACCCGAGATAGCGCATCTTCCTTACCGAAGATTCCGATCTCCGATACGAAGGTTCGGATGGCTTCGGCATCGGTAATATCAAGTTGGAATGCGATGAACTCTTTTCCGCCGTTCGTAACTGTCCGGTTACGCAGCTTAGCGATGATGCCGAACCGCAACAGGAGGTGTTGCAGCTGATGTATCAGGCGCTCGCTGACCGACGCATAGCCCAGCTGCGTTTGACCGCTTGCGAGCAGGCTCGCCCAACCGTCAGTGGCAAAGAGGCGATTGATGAAGAGTGCGAGCTGGATCTGTGGCAAACGGAACACACAATCCGGGATGGACTTGGTGTGTGCATCCCTGCCCCAGACGCCCAGGTCGTCGAGCCAACGGGTAAGGGCGTTGGGCGCGTTCTTGGCCGCACTATCGCGCCCAGCAGGTAGCCAGTCGCCATCTTCCGTGCCGAAAAAGGCGCAGATCTTGCGATACAGGCGTTCTCCCGGAATTGTGTTGCCTTTGGTCCGGTTGTGGACATTCGACGCAGATGCACCAATGGCGTAGGCGAATTGGCGATCCGAGTAAGGTGATGCGCCGAGTGTTCTGCGCAGGCGGGCCGCAAACCGGCGACGGTTTTCTTCGATCAAGGAAGTATCCGCGGCGATCAGAATATCCGGCGTCCGGTCACGCGTTGTTCGCAAGGTAGCGCGCACCCCACCGAAAGCTTCGATGGCAGCGATGAAATCTGCCTGAATGCGCGGGTTCAGGTTGGTGAACTTCGATGCGGATTGGGTCAAGGCACCGTCACCCAGCAGGTATGCCAACAGCTTTACCCGGCATTCCTCTAAGCCTTCGTTGCCGAATACGGGCAATCTCCGTGGGACTGCGATGCGTTGTCCGACCGCCAACTCCACCAGGGGTCGCCATCCGGAGGGCGTGCAATAGGGGTGAATGGCGGTGGTCTCGATGGATCGCCCCAAGCGGGTCGTTACGCGAAAGACCGGTTTTTTTCCATCGTCGACATAGACCGCAGGGGAAGTCAGTCTGAGCTTCCAGTGCCGATCCAACGACAGGAGACGCGCGCGCTTGCGGCGGCAGATGGTTTCTATCGTCTCCAGGCTGCCGTCTTCCAGAAGGACTTCGGTATCGGCCTGAACGCACTTCCCCATCGAAGGCCGGCCTGCGACGATAATCAGGTCCGAGTTCTGGAGTCCCGAGGTCCGTTCGTCGAAATCCGGGAACCCCGTCGCCAGCCCGGTAATCTGCTGATCGCTGTTGTAGAGCCGATCGATACGATCGATGGCCGTGACCAGGAGCGATTTGATTTCCTTAAAACCGCCACCGCGTGCCAATTGCTCGGCGATCTCGAACACCCGCCGTTCCGCCTCGTCGAGGATCTCATTGTCCAGGCGATCCCCCGGATTGTAGGCCAGATCGGCAATCTCCGTGCCCGCGTGAATGAGTTGCCGCAGTACGGAGTTGAAGCGCACAATCTTGGCATAGGCCACCACATTGGCCGCGCTCGGGGTGTCCTTGGCAATGGAGCCCAGGTAAGGGAGACCGCCCGCATCCTCGAGCTTCCCGGTTCGCTCCAGGGTCTCCGCCAGCGTTACGACGTCGAAGGGCTGGTCACCATCCGCTAGTCGCATGATCGCCTCGAAAATCAGGCGGTGCTCACGGCGGTAGAAATCACCCGCCGCCACCTTGTCCGCGATCTTGTCCCAGGTGTCATTATCAAGCATCAGGCCGCCGAGCAGGGACTGCTCCGCCTGGATGGAGTGGGGGGGAACCCGTAGGTTCTCGGTCCCGTAGGCGGTGTCCTCGGGATAGGCGGGAACGGCCGGCGCCGACTCGGCCCCAGGGACGCTATCTCCGGGAAAGGGGGGGACATCCGGTTCTGACATGGTCCACATAGCCCCTTCAGTGATGTTAAGGAAAACTACGAATAACGATAGGAGTGATGCGGGATTGGTCTGGCTGAATTTACATCGTAATCCTCTTCCGTGAATGCTAGTGCCTTTGTTCTCTTGTGAGTGCTTATTATATGTCCTATTTCTCGTACCAACTACAAGCAGCAACACCAAGTTTGTGTCAATAAGGGGACTTGGCATAAAGTTACGCTCTTATCTTCACCTCCTTTACTTTGCCATCATCATCACTTAACCTTAACCACTTTATACTCCCGTTCAGGCTCCTCTGATGATTGCGGACCCTTAATGAGGAGTCCAATTCCAGAGATTTCTGATAGTCCCATGGCCTGGAGAATCCGACTGTAATCTTCCAGCACTTACCCACTTCATCAAAGACGATTTCTTCCAGCCCTATGTTGCTCGGGTTTTCCGCGGAAAACACATCGGCCACATAGGCTTTGGCAATCTTTACTACTTCTTTTACTTCCATTGAGACTCCAATTATTTTAATGCCTAACGGTTTGGCTCAGGCGCCCAATGCCGCGTGGCACTGAGCTTGAAAATTACCGAGGAGCCAGACCGCATCGCGACATTGGGTCGCTTGCAGCCAAATGTTAGGCGAATGAGCTGGAAAACGATCCATCAATTGAACCTGGCCCCTTTCCCCATTAGGCGTTTCCGGTTTCCACACCGGACGGCCCGACGCTGCCTGACAACGTGCCGCATCCTCAGCAATTGCTGCGATGTTGCCATCGAACCGTTCGGAGATTTCTTCGCGAGTCCGATGTATTTCTTCGATTACTGAATCATCCACTTTCTGTGTCATCGCTCAACAACTCCTCCGGAGTGTAGATAATGGGTATGGGGATGCCCAGTTTTGCAAGCAGATCGTGAATATGCGGGAGGATTTTTGCATTCGCAATATGCTTGCAGTTCCACATCAGATTAGGTATTGTATCTGATGATGTGCGACAACCGCGATGTGAAGAGCGTCGACTTGTGCTTTTCCGGAAACACGCAAAGCGACATGATTTCGTCAGCGAGTTTCGGGATTTCAGGTTCGTGGGACAGCAGCGGAATACCATCGAGCGACTCCAACCGTTCTGCTGCGAGAATTGGATCACCAGCTGACGCTTCATCAATCACGTACTGCGATACAACAAGTTCATAGTGCTTCCGCTCGCCGTGCCACCAGCGGTGCGTCAGCAGTTGCCGGGCTGCCGTTACGATTTGCCTGCTTGGCTTCTGCCGCAGATAGCTGATGATCGACGCTTCAATGTAAACCGTGTTCATGTCGACGATCCATGACGCCTAACGCTCAGCATCAGCCGACCATTGTAGCGATTTTCACATAGTCAGAAACATTAAGTATTAAAAATAGGTCTGGATAACTTTAGCATCTTGAGAGTATGCTAAGGTTGTGTTATGCAAGGAAAAAACAGGTATTTCAGGCGTTCACACCTTTGGGAAGCTAAATTCAGAGCACTTATACGCTATTTTGCGCACGATTTGCCGGCCTGGAAAACCACCGAGCTGAGCGCTGTAAGCCGCCCAACGATTAATTAGCTATTCATGAAGTTACGAATCAGAATCGCCCAGGTTTGTAACGCTTCATCCCCTCTATCCGGTGAGGGTGAAGTCGATGAATCTTATTTTGGCGCACGCCGTGTTCGCGGAAAAAAGGGGTGCGGAGCAGGCGGTAAACCGATCGTCTTCGGAATCCTGGAACGCCACGGGAAAGTGTCGGAAATCGCCCCTGACGCCTCCAGGAAGCACCTACAGAGCGCGATCCGGGGTCAGGCAGCCCTGGAAGCATCATCCACTCGGACGGCTGGAGAGGCTACAATGGGCTGGTGGACATGGGCTACAAAAAGCATTTCCGGGTGCATCATGGTGAGCATGAGTTTTCCCGCAGTAATTGCCATATCAATGGCATTGAGTCATTCTGGTCATATGCCAAACGGAGGCTTGCAAAGTTCAATGCTGTTCCCCGACAAACGTTCCTTTTACACATCAAGGAATGTGAATTCAGATTTCATCACCGAGAGGAAGATCTCTCTGATAGAATACTTACTCTACTGAAAGAAAACCAACTCTAAAGTTATCTAGACACTAAAAATTTATCAGCCGACTCTATATAGATAGGTAGATAGGTTAGCATTGGCTGGAGATACCAATAACGAAGATGATTAACATCAAGAGAAATGCTTACTTCTTCGGTCTTTTCAAACACTGATAGTGGCATGGTTGAAACCATAATTCCCTAACTTAAAGTGTGGGTTAAGTGTATCCCGATGTCTCTAGCACCTTTGTCATTTTCATATTTAACGAATTCACCGAAATCCGAATGCCATTAAACAAAATTTCTCCATATACTTTCGTTCAAATGCGTCAGTTTTACCCACGACTATCACAGATCTCTCCTTAAATGGCTAACGCCACCCATAAGCCGAGCCATACTTCACCGTGAAAACGCTTCAGGATTGAGTTGAACCCGATGCGCAGTACGGCGTCGGTTTGATGGGTATGTTAGGCCATTTCTATTCTTGTAGACACGTAAGGAAAGCTGTCGTTTGTTAAGGGGTCATTTCTCGGGGGTGACCTGGAGCTTGATGGTAGCGTCTATATCCGCATGGAGGTGCAACGTCACCTCGTACTCGCCGGTGGCGCGGAATGCTCCTTTCGGGAGGCGAACCTCCTGCCGTTCCAGTGCCATCCCCCTTTCCTGCACCGCGGCGGCGATGTCCTGGGTGCCAACGGAGCCGAACAGCTTGCCCTCGTCGCCGGCTTTACGCGCTACCGTTACGGTCAGACCATCGAGTAGCTCGCGGCGGGAGGCGGCCGCGGCCAGGCTCTCCATAGCCGCCCGTTCCAGCTCGGCCCGCCGGTCTTCGAACGACTCCATGTTGGCCGCAGTCGCCGGCACCGCAAAGCCTGAGGGAATCAGACAGTTGCGTCCATATCCGGCACGCACCGAGACCTTTTCCCCCAGATCACCCAGGTGACCGACCTTTTTCAACAGAATCACTTCCACTTGGGTACCCCCATAGCAATCTCAGGAACGCGGAACGGTCCGGACACCCCGGAATTCCGACAGATCATTCATCTTAACTCTTTTTTCGCGCGGCGATCCGGGCGCGCAGATCGACCCAGCTATCCAGGAAACCGAACCCGACGATCAGGATCTCGGCGTGGGGCGCGATCAGCAACAGCAACAGGTAGAACCCGATCAGCCACCCGCGATGAAGGGAATAGGCGTGGGCAAGGCTATGTACAATCGCCACGCCCTGCAGGAAGAACAAGGGCGCCGACAGCAACAAGAGCTCGGCTGCCCACATGGCTTCGTCCAGCAGCAGGATCGGAATCGCCAGCCCCAGGGCCGCATAACTCACCTCGGAGCGCACCCGAAAGGTGCGGAATTCAGCGCCGAAGCCGCCTGGGTTGTAGAGCAACGCCTGCCACCAGCGCCCGAGGAACAGGGCCAACAGGAGTTGGCAGTAGAAGGCCGCGGCGAACGTACCCGTCATCCAGCGAGCGATCTGGGTTATCAGCTGCTCGCTTTCAGTGGCCTCAATAACCTTGCCCTCGACCAGGCCCCGGCGTAGCGGCTCCAGCAGCTCCATCCAATAGGCAGTCGGGTCCGCCGCCAGCAGACGAATTCCCACCAGGATCACCACGCCGGACACGGCGGCCGACTGAATCGTCAGCGCCAGCGATCGGGTCCGGTGCAGCACCACGCTCAACACCCAGATCGGCAGCCATAGGATCAGCACGAAACCGACGGCCGGCAGCGGGCTTCCCAGGACGGCAAAGGTCAGCAATCCGCCGCCAAACCCGGCAAAGGAGCCTACGATCAGGCCCTCGCCGGCACCCTTGCGCAGCGTCACCAGTGCAACAGCCGACGAGCTGATCAATCCGAGCAGGGGCAAAATAAACGACAGCACGGCAGACGCCGCCGCGACCAACGCGGCCTGGGAGCGACCACGCATGGCAAAACTCGCCAGCGACTGCACTGAATATCGCCTTCTTTAAGGTTAGGTTAGACTCCGGAAACCGGACGGACTCCTAGGATCCGTGAAGTCGAAAATGAGTTCTCGACTTCGGCTTTACTTGCAATTAGCCGTCCGATCGGACATGGCGGGATATCTTCAGCCCCGCGCGGGCACATCAGAGTCTATCAAGATACCCCAACCCCCGTGGGTCAGTGGCCGTCAGTGTAGGGCAGCAGAGCTAGATAGCGCGCCCGTTTGATGGCCTGGGTCAGTTGGCGCTGATATTTGGCCGAGGTGCCGGTTATGCGGCTAGGCACGATCTTACCGGACTCGCTGATGTAGGACTTGAGCAGATTCAGGTCCTTGTAGTCGATTTCGGTAATGCCCTCGACGGTAAATTGGCAATAACGCTTGCGGCGAAAAAAACGCGACATGAAAGCCTCCGACCCCTAATCCTCTACCCTGTCTTCTACTCTGGCCTCGCGCCCGCGTGCCTTCGGCTCCTTGCCGGAGGTACGCTCGGATTGCTCCCGGTCCTCCACCGGCTTGGCTAGGGGCGATGCCTCGGTAACGGCCCGCTCACGGCACACGATTAGGTTGCGCAGCACCGCATCGTTGAAGCGGAACGCACGTTCGAGCTCATCCAGCGTCTCCTGATTGCACTCGATGTTCATCAACACATAATGGGCCTTGTGGACCTTGTTGATCGGGTAGGCGAGCTGGCGTCGCCCCCAGTTCTCCAGGCGATGGACGGTACCGCCGCACTCTTCGAGATTGCCCCGGTAACGTTCGAGCATGGCGGGTACCTGCTCGCTCTGGCCGGGATGCACCAGAAACACTATTTCGTAATGTCGCATGAAAGCTCCTCTCGGCTCAATCAGCCTCCCGCTACGGCGGTAAGGCAAGGAGTCTGCTTGACTTCAGGGTACTCGAAAAATCCCCGCACGGGGTCTTCAAGCCCTCTTTCGGATAAATGATTTAAGTATACAGAAGATCCGGAGGCGATCAAACTTGCTAGTTCCGACTTAGTATACCCGTTGCCCATGAATATTTCGGTAAGCGGGGTGTGTCTATCGTGCCCGAGAGCAAGACGCGGCGAGGAGGAATAGCCGACTTCTTGTGACGAACTGCAATGCCGTCGGCGCGGAAAAGGGCCACAATGGACAATAAGACACTAGCGTCCAGGATATTAATTGAATAAATTCAGATGGTTATTTGTTTCGAGATTGCCTAGATCGTGGTCTACATCGATAACCATCCGATTCAACAATATTTTTTCGCACATAGTCGGGCTCAAAATCTGTAGAATTGTATAGAGACCTGCATCAATTGGGGCGCTTTTGGAGGTATCTCCATGATTCCTGGAGCGGGATCTTTTCAAAACCTGCAAATCGATTCAAGTCGATGACATCCTAAAATTGGCAGCTTTGTTTTATCTTACAAGTGGTTACAAGATGGAAGAACCAGTTTCCTCGGACGCTAGTGAATAAGAATGATAAATGTCAACAGCCCCTAGTACCCCGTTTCACCTTATTTTCCGCTCTCAGCGAGGCGAGAAGTGGCCAGCTGCGTGGTTGTGCGAGCGCAGGAAGAGCGAGCCCTCTTCCTGCGCTCGCACAACCACGCAGCTGGCCACTTCTCGCCTCGCTGAGAGCGGAAAATAAGGTGAAACGGGGTACTAGGGTAGTATGGATATCGGCACACCGCTCGATCGGCTCGACCGCGCTGCAATCTCCAGCCGTTTGCGATCCGATCGGGGATCCCGCCCCCCGTTTCGGGAGCTACCGGAAGCACCGCAGCGGGAGCCCCGGCCAGCGGCGGTGCTGGTGCCCATGTTTCGGCATCGGGAAGCTTGGCATCTTCTTTTCATCCGCCGCGCCAAGCATGTCAGAGACTATCACAGTGGCCAGGTCGCGTTTCCTGGCGGTTGTCGGGAGCCGGCAGACGCGGATGAGGCCGCTACCGCGCTGCGCGAGGCGCAGGAGGAAATCAGGCTGGATCCCGAGCGGGTGGTATTGCTCGGCGAGCTGCGGCCGTTGCATACCGTGAGTAACTACCTGGTCACCCCGGTGGTGGGCGAGATCCCATGGCCCCTGGATCTTACACCCGATCCCGACGAGGTCGCACGGGTGTTCGGGATCCCCCTGGCCTGGCTTGGAGATTCCACCAACCGTCAGGTTCTCACCTGGCCGTCGCCGGATCATCCCGAGGCCAGGGATGTGGTCTTTTACGACGAATTCGACCGGGAACTGCTGTGGGGGGTGAGCGCGCGCATCACTGTGGATTTTCTGGCTGCGCTTACTCGGGGATGGATGATGAATGCGGAATGATGAATGATGCCGTAGCGCAGGCGTTCCCGCTTGCAGAGGATGCAGGCGAGGACGCCTGCGTTACAACCCGATGCCACCGAGTTAAGCGTTACCGGTCGGTAAAGTAAGGGAAGAGACGACGAATCACGCGAATTTCCGCGAAGTGGCCAACAGCTAACTTAATGGCATTGCATCCGTACCGGGCTTTCCGGTTCCAACCTTGGGGATGGCAGATGACATGATCGATTGTCCCGAGCGCCGCGAGCAAGTACCGCTTTCGCCCCTAGACGTTTGGTATTGTTCGCCCCTGGGCAGGGAGTTGGCCGGGCAGGAGGTGCAGTGTCTGGAGCGTATGCTCCGCGACATCTTCGGCTATTATCTTCTCCAGGTCGGCGGCGGCACGGGGCTCTCGGAGGTGCTCCAGGGCAGCCGGGTGCGCCGGCACATTCTGTTGCCTGCTGCTGTTCATTACACCCTCGGGTTGCAGACGGTTGCCGCCCCAGATCGACTACCCATTGCCGCCGATAGTGTGGACGTGGTAGTGCTTCCCCACACCCTGGAGTTTGCGGACGACGCCCACCAGGTACTGCGGGAGGCCGAGCGGGTCCTGATCCCCGAGGGTCGGTTGGTGGTATTCGGTTTCAACGCCCTGAGCCTGTGGGGTCTCTGGCGTCTGGTGCGAGGGGGCCAGGGTAGTGTTCCCTGGAACGGTAGGTTTCTGACCCCCTTCCGCATCGGTGACTGGCTGTCGCTGCTCGGCTTCGATATCGAACTGCAGGAGATGATGATGTTCCGTCCTCCCTGGCGCCGCGCCCTGTTGCAGCAGTTTTCGTTTCTGGACACTCTAGGGCCGCGGTTCTGGCCGGTGCTCGGTGGCGTCTATGCCATGCGGGCGACCAAACGGGTATCCACCCTGATGCCGTTGCGCCCATCTCGGAAGGAGCGGCGGCCGGTCCTTGCCACCGGGGCCGTGGAGCCCACCACCCGGGGAGCCGCCGCGCGCGCCAGCGGAGCGCTGGAAGGGACCCGTGTCTGACCGGGTGGAGGTCTTCAGCGATGGGGCCTGCCGGGGCAATCCGGGCCTTGGCGGGTGGGGGGCGCTGCTGCGCTACGGCACGCATGAGAAGGAGCTCTGGGGTGGGGAGGCTGCTACCACTAACAACCGCATGGAGCTGATGGCCGTGATCCGGGCCCTGGAGGCCCTGAAGCGTCCCAGCCGCGTGCGGGTTATTACCGACTCCCAGTATGTGAAGCAGGGCGTTACGGCCTGGATGGCGCGCTGGAAGCGTAACGGTTGGCGGACGGCGGACCGCCGGCAGGTCAAGAACCGGGATCTGTGGGAGTGCCTGGACCAAGCTGTCTCCCGACACGAGCTCGAGTGGCGCTGGGTACGCGGTCACACCGGACACCCCGAGAACGAGCGGGTGGACCGGCTTGCCAAACGCGGGATTCCCAAGGGTTGAGGCGTCGTTTGCCCAGTGCGATCTCCGGGTTTTCTTCAGAGCATAGGTCGACCATTCAGCCGACCTGGGGATTGAGCGCGGGCAGTCGGGCCCGGGTCAGATGGAGTTTTTTGCCGCCTGAGTGTGCAAGCCCGCGTCGGCGTCCTATCTGACTGTGGAATTGCTTCTTCCAGCGCCTGAAATCGATGTCCTGTCTGCCGTAGAGGGCACCGTCGAGTTGCTGCATGAGACGCCCGAGCTGGTCCGGGCCGGCACCGGGGCGTAGCGCCAGAATCTTGCCGGTGATGCCCGGCAGCGGGGTCCGGGGATCGAACTGCAGGTGGCGGCGGGTCAGATCCTGAAAGCGTTCGGCCCAAGCCGTGGGTTCATCTTCCAGGTCGGCCGCACGCACGCAACGCAGGAATCGGGTGGACATTGGTAAGGAGTCGCTCAATCGCGTTTGGATGCGCCCGAGCAGTGGTGCCGGGTCCATGCGTTCGGCCAGCCTCGCTGCGCGGGCCGATATGGTTGTTGCCACAGTGCTCAGACCGGTGCCGAGGTGCTCGCGCAGCGCCAAGCCTCCACCTGTCCTAGTGGATGTAAGCATGCGCCCCTTGTACCGGATGCCCCCCCAGTAGCCGAGCAGGAGGAGGACGATTCCCGCCAGCGGCAGCCAGAACCAGCTCGAGTCCCCGCCTCCGGTCGTCGGGGCCGACGGAGACAGCCCGGAGTGGCCGGCCTCACCCTCTGCCTGGAGCGTGTGGATGGAGACGCCGGCGTATTCCTTAGTACCCCTGTTGACGTTCCACCAGGCAAGACGGAGCTCCGGCAGTTGCAGTCTGCCGCCGGTGCGGGGAACCAGGGTGAAATATTCCGTCCGTTGGCCCTCCAGATGGCGCCCGTCCTGAGACAGCCGTCCCTCGCTCAAGGTCTGTTCCCGGTAGACCCGGAAGGCTGGGGAACGCAGCAGGGGCTCCAGGCTGGGCAGTTGCTCACCAGTAGCCCCGACTGCGGTGAGCTCCAGGGTCAAAGTAACCGGTTTGCCTTGTTCGACCTGTTCGTCGCCGTCGAGGGTGGCCTTCAGGGTCAGGTCCTGCAACGGGAGCCAGGGCCGCACCGAGGCCATCGCCGGGCGTACCTGTAGTCGGATAGGCTCCGGGCTAGCGGCCTCGAAACGCTGATTGCCGGTCGGTCCGTATCCGAAGCCGTTTCCGTACCAGGTACCGGTAACCCGCAGGGGTGGGACCTCGATGGTTCCCGTATGCAGTGGTGTGAGGGTGTAGACGAACTCGTTGACGATCTCTTGGCCACCCGTGCGCGAACGGGCCGTGGGGCCTGCGATTTTCTGCAGCAGCACGTCGTTGCTGTTCGGCATCTCCGGGGTAGCGGTGGCCAGGTTTCGATCGCTGACTACCCGCAGCCTGAGCAGGATGTTTTCCTGCACATAGGGTTGGTGATCGCTCAGCTCCAATTCTATCCGCGGCGGCTGGCTGGTCCGACGTGCCGGTTGTTGGCCATAGGGTGCCTGGTACTGTCCAGGCCAGCCGCGCTGGTAGCCTGGTCCGGGTTGTTGGTAGCTCGGTGCCTGCCATGGCAGCTGACGCGTCGGCGTTCCTGGTGGTTGATTCGGCGTCTGCCCCGGTACCTGAGGCAATAGCGTCCAGGGTGGTTGGTAGTTCAGAGGAGTACCGCGGGCATTGCCGGGCTCTTGGGGCCGGTACCGCCAGGATTCGGGCCCCGCCGGCGGCCCCTGGTCACGATTGGAGGAACCCGGAAACGGGAAGCTGAAGGTGAAGGCATTTACCTCTGCCGCTCCCGTGAGCAGGGTCAGGATCACAAGGTAGGGGATAGTAAGCTGGCGCATGGGAAACTATGAATCACGAGAATCCTCACGAAAATTGTCATCCCGAACCGAGGGAAGGGATTTTTCGCGCCGCTTCGCGCGCGTAGTGGTTTGTGCTTGGGCCGTCCCTCGGTCAGTGACGATCAGGGTAGATCGAAGAGGTTGGGCACACCGGCACCGCAACGTCGGCATCTTGCCGACAGCTATTTGCCGCCAGGATGGCGGCATTTGCAGCTTCCCTCAACCTACCACAAGCAAGAGGCCAGCGGCTAGCTTAATGGCATTGAGGCCTAGGGTCTGTTGACATTTAACATACCCGCGGGCGCGGGGAACACGAACCACGAAGGCAGACACGAATTCACACGAATGAGGGTTCGTATCCATTCGTGTTCATTCGTGGTTCCATTGCGTTTGAAATCAGTCGCTCAGCTTTATATGTCAACAGCCCCTAATGTGTAGTGATGAATTTCCTGCTGAATAATCGTTCATATTCACGTGATTCGTAGTTAAAACAGAAAACTCCACACGGCGGTGTCCGGAAATCCTACCAGGGCCGGCTTTCCATCAGGGGACCACCGGACCGGCGCATGAACTGCATCTCTTCGAGCATGAATTGGTTGCGCATCAGCAGCGAGGGATCGCCCTCCACCTGCTGCAGGCGTTGCTCCATAATGGCCAAGCCGGGACCGCGCACCGGCAATCCCCCCAGCATGGACGCTGCGGCCTGCCCGGCATTCGGCTCCTGGTCGGGCACGGGCTGTTCGCCGAGCTGATCGAAGCGATCGATGGCGTCTGCCGTGCCTTTCTCCGGGGGTGCATCCGGCGGTCTGTCCTCCGATGATCGGTCGGGTCGCTTTCCGCGATCACCTGTCCGGGGTTGGTCCGATTGCTCTTTGGCCTTTCCGGGGGTCTCCTGTGTTTCATCCGGGCGCTGGCCTTCTCCGCGTCCTTCCTCTTCGCCACCTTCGTTGGGGGACGCCTCGGGTGGTTGCTCCTCACCCTTTCCCTGCTCGGGGTGTTGCTTTTCATCTCCCCCCACGGCCTCCTGCTCGGGTTTCCGCTTCTCTCCCCCTTCGCCTTCCTCATGTCGGCGTTCTTCGTTGGCCCCGGTCTGTTCGGGCCGATCTTCCTGTGGTTGCTCACCGCCGGCCTCTTCCTCGAGCTCCTCTTCGCCGCCTTTCTGTTCCTGAGACTCGCGTTGTTCTTCGCCGCCTGTCTGCTCTTCCGCTTGTCGTTGTTCCTCGCCGGCCTCGGCTTTCTGTTGTTCGTCTGTCTGTTTACCTGCGTCTTCGGTTTCCTGCTCGTTCTTCTGCCGACCTTCCTGGGGCTCTGTGGTCTCGGGTTCGGACTCGCCTTTCTGCTCCTGCTCGGACGCCTTGCCCTGCGCCTGCTCATTGTCCTGGGTCTGCTCCCCCTCGCTTGGTTCGCTGTCCTCGCCCGGCTCGCCCTGTGAGGATTGCTGTCCGGATTTGCTTTGCTGCTCGGACTCCTGCTGCTGTTGACCTTGCTGTTGCTGCTGCCCTCGTTCCTGTTTCTGCTGCTTCTGCCTCTGCTGCTGTTGCTTCTGTTCCTGTTTCTCCTGCTGTTTCTGTTCCTGCTTTTCCCGTTGCTGCTGTTGCTGTTTCTGATCTTTCCGTTCTGCATCCTCCGGAGGTTTTTCCTCTTTTTGCTTCTGCTGGGTTTCTTTCTCCTTTTCGTACTTCTCCTGCTCGATACGCGCGAGCATGGCTCGGGCCAGAGCCAGGTTGTGGTGGGCGTCTTCGTGATTCGGATTGGTGCTCAACACCGCCTCGTAGGCCATCGCGGCCCCCGCGAAGTCACCGACCTGAAAGCGGGAGTTACCCAGGTTGTAGCCAGCGTCCTCTTTCACGGCCGGGCGCTGCACCTGGCTGAAGGCGGTAGCGGCCTCCTGGTAGCGCCCGGACCGATAGAGGGCCACGCCGCGCCGGTAATCGTCGCTGAAGCCCGCGGCAGCCTGCCCGTAATCGCCGGCCTGAAAGTATCGATAGGCCTCCTGCTCCTGGTTCAGAAACAGATCGGCCCGGACCCCGGCGGCGAATGCCAGGGACAAGGCGATGACAGTGATTGGCAGGATTTTTATCATGCTGCGGAACCGCCCGGGTCGGATTGAGTATGGGATAAAGTGACCTGGAGCAATCAGCCTCGGCAGAAGCGTTCCAGCCGAGGGGAGCCCGTCCAGACCTCCTCGCCGGAGGGGAGGGGTGCGTCCCGGCTTTGCAGCCAGACCGCGATGTCGGCCATCACCCGCTTGCCCTGCAGGTCACGGGTCAGCATATGCCAGCCCTCTCGATAGAGTACGATGTGAATGTCCCGGCGAGCCGCCGTAGGAGGGTCGGCCTAGGCAGCCGCGCCGCCCCGGCCATCGCTCGGTCCATGAGATTTGTGAGCCCCCACAGGGCATCGACTCTGGTCTCATTCATTGCGAGCGGGTCGGCCCGGTGGGCACGGAGCATATCGAGGTTGTCCGATAACCGCATCCCGGAGGGGCTTTCGACCAGCTTGAGGGAGGGAAACATGTGGGTCACTACCTTGAGCATCCAGTTCTGAATCGGGTGCGTGGTGTCGCAGGACTCGACTGCCGGCGCCATCAGAACCATGCCATCCGCTCCCATATCTACCTGCGCCGCGGCGGCCATGACCACCGCGCCGCCCACGCTCTCCCCGAGCAGTAACAAGGGGGGGCCGGATAGCGCTCCCGCAGCAGCCTGGTCAGGGTCTTCAAATCGGCGATCAGGTGCTCCTCTCCGCCCCAGAGCCACCGCTGAGCGGTGGTGCCGAAGCCGCGCTGGTCGTAGGCGAAGGTCAGTACGCCCTGGGTTTCCAGGTAGGGGCCCAGCGTTGCGAAGCCATTGCTGTAGTCGCCGAAGCCATGAAGCGCGAGTACCAGGGCCCGTGGCCGTTTGGGGGCGTCCCAACGCTGCAGGTGTTTTACCGGACGACTCAGACTGATCTCCCCCATACTTTTCGCGACCTTCCACTGCCTGTTGTTAATGTGCAGCTGCCAACTCTTCCCTCAGGATCTTCCGCGGAGTCGGTTCATTGACAGTCCGCGCACTTAGTGTCTCTCTCAGGGCCTGGTTGATCAGCATCCGGTAGCCGATGTCTTCAGCATCGGCCCGCGCGCGAAACGCCATCAACACGTCCTTGTCCGGCATGTCGGAATCCCACTCGATTTTCACATGTACGTGAGTATGTATGCGGAATTCGGGTTGTGCAACCCTCGACCGGTCTGTGGCCATCCCGCTTCCGAGAGTATCGAAAAAGCCGCGTAGCGCAGGCGTCCTCGCCGGCATTTTTCGATGCCGGCGAGGACGCCTGCGCTACGCGGCTTTTTCGACATCCTCCTTCCGGGACAGGTCAGGAACTGGGATCTGTGAGTATAGGAAAAGTGATCCGGGGCGATCAGCTCTGGCAAAAACACTCCAGCCGTCGGGAGCCGGCCCGGACCTCTTCGCCGGAGGGGGAGTATCCATCCCGGCTTTGAAGCCAGACCGCGATGTCGGCCATCACCCGCTTGCCCTGCAGGTCTCGGGTCAACATGTGCCAGCCCTCCCGGTAGAGCAGGATGCGAATGTCCTGCCGATTCACCGGTATCCGGTCCAACAGGGCACAGAAGGCACCGTCAGAGATGATCTTGCCATGTTCCCCATACAGTAGGAGGGTTGGTCCGGGTAGTCGCACCGCCCCGACCATCGCCAGGTCCATGAGGTTTGTGATCCCCCACAGGGCATCGACCCTAGTCTCCTTGATTACCAGCGGATCGGCCCGGAAGGCACGAAGCATGTCGTCGTTGTCCGACGGCCGAATATCGAGTCCGCTGCCGGTCAGCTCAAGGGAGGGAAGGGTGTGGGCCGCCACTTTGAGTACCCACTTGTAAAGCGGGTTCATGGTGTTCCGGGACCAGACTGCCGGCGCCACAAGGACGATGCCGTCCGCTCCCGTATCCGCCTGTGCCGCGGTGACCATGACCACCGCGCCGCCCATGCTCTCCCCGAGCAGTAACAAGGGGGGGCCGGATAGCGCTCCCGCAGCAGCTCGGTCAGCGTCTTCAGATCAGCGGTCAAGCGTTTCTTTCCACCCCACAGCCCCCGCTGGGTGGTGGTGCCGAAGCCGCGCTGGTCGTAGGCGAAGGTCAGTACGCTCTGGGTTGCCAGGTAGGGACCCAGCGTCGCGAAGGCGTTGCTGTAGTCGTTGAAGCCGTGGAGCGCGAGTACCAGGGCCCGTGGCCGTTCGTCGGCGCCCCAACGCCGCAAGGGTAGCCGATAGCCGTCGGACATAATCGCCTCCTCGACACTGAGGCGGGCGTAGCCTGATACGCTGGCGAATTCCTGCCGCTGCGGCGAGGCGCATCCGGCAATCAACGCGGCGACCATGAAATGGATGATCGGATGTCCCACTCTTTCGGCAGCGAGATCACGGCCTTACCCGAGCTCTGAAATCAGGTTCGGCAGCATAGTTGACGAATACCGACAGGCCGAGAAGCGGAAAGAAACAGAGTACCGACATGTTGCAGGTCGGCCGCCACAAGGGCTCGCGTTCGAGGATACAATCATCCCGGCCCTGACAGTTAGGCTAAAATATGACACAGGAGCAAGGTAGCGGCGATCCCTGGGTCCAGCAAGCATGCTGATCATCGAATCCATCGTCTCCCGGCACGCCGAAGAAACGGCTTTTCTGTGGCTGTTGCGGGATAACGCCGTCTCCGCACCCCCCATTATTCTTTCAACCGATCTGGCGGAACTCGACAACCGCGTCGAGGCCCATATCGATGGCCTGCGGATTACCGGCGACGAGGGCTGGTCCTGTTGTGTCGAGGGGCTGCAACAGGCAGAAAGCGGTGAGATATTCGCCGCGGCGGTGATCGCCCTCGGAGGGGGGGACCCGCGGCGTATCGAACAGGTATGTGCCGCCGTGGAGGCTGCCCCGGAGGCTGCGCGCGGCTTCGTTTCCACCCTCGGTTGGACCGCACCGGACAAGCTGCGTGGCAAGATCGCGGAGTTGCTGGAGTCGAACTCTCCGTTGTGGCGACGCGTCGCCATCGCCGGTTGCGCAGCGCATCGGACCGATTGCGGGGAACATCTGTCGCGGGCGCTTAAGGACGCGGACCCGATGCTGCGGGCCCGGGCCCTGCGCGCCGCAGGAGATATGGCCAGACGGGATCTGCTTCCCGTCCTGCGCAGGCAGATGCGCTCGGAAGTTCCGGCCTGCGGCTTCTGGGCTGCATGCTCGGCAGTGCTGCTCGGCGACCGGGGAGACGGTCTGTCTGCGTTGCAATCCGGCACCGGGTCAGCCACGCCGCTCGGCTCGCGCGCGCTCCAAGTAGTGCTGCGCAGCCTGCCTCCGGCGGTGGCCGCCGATTGGCTGCAGGCGTTGGCACAGTATCCCGAACGCCGGAGAGACCTCGTCATCGGCTGTGGGGTCAGCGGTGATCCTGTCTACATTCCCCGGCTCATTGCTTGGATGGAGGGGGTGCCGGATTTGGCACCCGTCGCCGGCGAGTCCTTGAGCCTGATCACTGGAGTGGATATCGCTTATGAGGACTTGGAAGGGGACGCGCCCGATGACTTCGAGGCAGGTCCGAGCGAACGGCCGAAAGACGAGGATGTATCCATGGATCCGGATGAGGATCTTCCACGGCCGAACCCGGAGCCGATCAGGGCCTAGTGGGACGCGAACAGCGGACGCTTCCACGCCGGAACGCGCTATCTGGTGGGAGAACCTGTCAGTGCGGCCCAGTGTCACCGCGTACTGGAAGCCGGGAGTCAGCGGCAACGTAAGGCTACGGCGCTGGAGCTCACCCTATTACAGCCCGGCACCCCCCTCTTTTGAGACCCGCGCTCCCGGTTTCCGCCAGCAACAGTGGTTGAGAGAGGGAGCGATGCGGTCGTCTACATGAACCCCGGGGGATCGGAGAGGCCATGTTATGACCTCCTGATCCGGCTACCGGCTATCAGCGACCGGAAGCCAGCGACTGGCGACTAATCGAGTTTTTCTTTCAGCAGCGCATTGACCTGTTGGGGATTGGCCTTGCCCTTGGTCGCCTTCATCACCCGACCGACGAAGAATCCGAACACCTTGTCCTTGCCGCCACGGTACTGTTCCACCTGCACCGGGTTGGTTGCCAGGATGTCTTCGATCAGCGTCTCGATGGCCCCGGTGTCGGTGATCTGCTTGAGACCCCGGGCCGCGATGATCGCGTCCGCGTCGCCTTCGCCGTTCCAGATGGCCTCGAATACCTGTTTGGCGAGCTTCCCGGATACTGTCCGGTCCTGAATGCGTTTGATCAGCCCTGCCAGGATTCGGGCACCGACCGGGCTCTCGCCGATCTCCAGGCCGGCCTTGTTCAGGGCCGCGGCCAGCTCGCCGTTGACCCAGTTGGCCGCCAACTTGGGGTCGCCCGTGTCCTCGACCACGCATTCGTAGTAATCCCCTAGCTCCCGGCTCGCGGTGAGCAGTTCGGCGTCGTAATCGGATAGGCCGTACTGGTCCTGGAACCGTCGGTGTCTGGCGTCTGGGAGCTCCGGCAGTCCCTGCGTCGCCCGCTCGACAAAGGCGGTGTCGATGACCAGAGGCAGCAGGTCCGGATCCGGGAAATAGCGATAGTCGTTCGCTTCCTCCTTGGTGCGCATGGAGCGGGTCTCGTCCCGGTCCGCGTCATACAGCCGGGTCTCCTGGACCACCTGGCCGCCGCCCTCGATGACATCGATCTGACGCTCGATCTCGAAGCGGATGGCCCGTTCCAGAAAGCGGAAGGAGTTGATGTTCTTGATCTCTGTACGGGTGCCGAGTTCCGCCTCGCCCTGGGGGCGCACCGAGACATTGGCGTCCACCCGAAAGGAGCCCTCCTGCATATTGCCGTCGCTGATGCCAGTCCAGCGCACGATCCGGTGGATTTTTCTGGCATAGGCCACCGCTTCTTGCGGTGAGCGCAGGTCCGGCTCGGAGACGATCTCCAGCAGGGGGGTGCCGGCCCGGTTCAGGTCGATGCCGGTGAGTCCATGGAAATCCTCGTGCAGCGATTTGCCGGCGTCCTCCTCCAAGTGGGCGCGGGTGACACCGATCTCCTTGACGGTTCCATCGTCCAGCGTGATCCGCACCCGCCCCCTACCGACCACCGGCAGCTCGTACTGACTGATCTGGTAGCCCTTGGGCAGGTCCGGGTAGAAATAATTCTTGCGCGCAAAGACGGAGCGTTCCGCGATCTCGGCCTCGATCGCCTTGCCGAAGCGCACCGCCAGGGTCACGGCCCTCTCATTGAGCACCGGCAGCACCCCGGGCAACCCTAGGTCTACCGCACAGGCCTGGGTGTTCGGTGCAGCGCCGAAAGCGGTGGGCGCACCCGAGAAGATCTTGGAGCGGGTGGCGAGCTGGGTGTGAATCTCTAGCCCGATGACGGTTTCCCATTGCATCGTCTGAACCTATTTTTGAAGCTCTGTTCTAGGGCATGTTGACATATAAAGCTGAGCGACTGATTTCAAACACAATGGAACCACGAATGGACACGAACCCTCATTCGTGTAAATTCGTGTCCATTCGTGGTTCGTATTCCCCGCGCCCGCGGGCATGTTAAATGTCAACATCCCCTAGTTTGGGGGGGTGGAGGCAGAAACGCCGGATCATTCCCCGTAACAGATCCAGGGTCGGGGGGATACGGGCGACTTCCAGGTACTCGTCCGGCTGATGGGCCTGAGCGAGGTTACCCGGCCCGAGGATCAGGGTCTCCATCCCTAGTTGTTGGAAGAAGGGGGCCTCGGTACCGAAGCTCACCGCCTCCGCTTTGTGACCGGTGAGGGCCTCCCCTGCCTCGACAATGGCCGACTCCTGCGGGGTTGCGACCGGGGGGATACTGGCGAATAAGGGATCCACCTCCCACTCGAGTCCGCGGCGATCGGCGATTGCCGCGACCCGGCCCGCTAGCTCGGAGCGCACGTTTTCGGCCTGCATGCCCGGCAGAATCCGCAGATCCAGGTGCAGCTCGCAGTCGCCGCAGATGCGGTTGAAATTGTCGCCGCCGTGGATGTAACCCAGGTTAACCGTGGGACTCGGTAAGGCAAAGGCGGGATGGTGATAGCGCTGCGCGAGGGTTTCGCACCAAGCCATGAGGTCGCCCATGATCTCCTGCATACCCTCGAGGGCGTTGCGGCCCAGGCCAGGATCACTCGCATGGCCGGTCTGACCCGTAAGGCGTACCGCCTCCCCCATCACCCCCTTGTGCAGGTGCACCGGTCGAAGCCCGGTCGGCTCCCCGATCACGGCGTAGCGACCGATAGAGCGGCCGGCCAGGGCCAGCGCGCGGGCGCCGCTCATGGAGGACTCTTCGTCCGCGGTGGCCAGGATCACCAGGGGCTGTCTCAGGTCCTTCGCCGTAAGCCCCCGTGCCGCTTCGATGGTGATAGCCAGGAAGGACTTCATGTCACTGGTGCCGAGCCCGTAGAGCCGGTCCTGGTCTACCGTGAGCCGGAACGGGTCGTGGCGCCAGCGTTCCGGGTTGCAGGGCACGGTGTCCGTATGCCCCGCCAGCACCAGCCCTCCGGGTCCTGCTCCTAGGGTCGCAATCACATTGACTTTGTCGGGACGGTCCGGCACCGCTACCTGCTCGGTGCGAAATCTCGCCGCCTCCAACCAGTCGACCAGCAGGTCGATTACTGCCCGATTACTCTGATCCAGCTCAGGCTTGACGCTGCTGACGGATGGAGTGGCGATCAGGGCCTCCAGCATGGAGGTCAGGGATGGTGTCGGGTAGGACATGCAGTTGTTCCTTATCAAGCCGGCAGGAAGCTATCCTCGCTTGGAACAGGAGGTAGCTCCTTCCCAGTATATGATCTTAATGGGATGCTGCACTTAAGGCAAAGTCCAGTCTCGCTCGCCAATCGTACAGGATTAAGTAACGGTTCAAAAACAAGTAATACATTTTATCACGAAAATCAGTTGGCATCGACGACGTAGTTTCATTTCCCGAGAACAGGGTCGTGGCGAATGAATTTGTCGTTGATATCTGAGGGATGTTGTCCCAGCTCGTAGAGGGTATCGAGCAGGCGTGGCGTGACCGTGAGGCCGGTTTGGGTGTGGGTGCGCTGTACCGCTTCCAGGGCGGTCTGGTGCGAATCGAGGATGACACCGCTTAAGCGACGCGC
>Ga0209144_1000017_pt1 | contig 30827 bp, 33 predicted proteins | sample WorMettrBAHAMAS1_FD_187392 | JGI IMG/M metagenome (GOLD analysis project Ga0209144, IMG submission 187392) | Marine gutless worms symbiont microbial communities from Max Planck institute for Marine Microbiology, Germany - Inanidrilus... | ecosystem: Host-associated > Annelida > Digestive system...
TGCTAATCTCCATCTCGGACCCTCCGGTTTGCCTGTGAAGAGTTCACTCTTCCACCTGGGCACTTTGATGCCGTCGGCCCGTGAGGGTCCACCTCAACCCTCCGCCGCCAGCTTCCAGTCCCGGGAGCCGTCCATTCCATTTCTCCCCGTCGAAAGGCTCCCTATTTGACCATATAGGGCATGAGAGCCAAGTAACGCGCGCGCTTGATGACTTTCGCCAATTCGCGCTGCTTTTTCGTCGATACCGACGTGATCCGGCTGGGAACGATCTTGCCGCGTTCCGAAACGAAGCGGCTTAACTGTTTCGTGTCCTTGTAGTCGATCTTCGGCGCATTCTTGCCGGAAAACGGGCAGTTCTTGCGGCGCCGAAAGAAAGACAGACGGCTCGGTGCGGAACGGACGACGGTCATGCCTCTTCTCCTATGATGATTGTCCAGCGGGGATTGTTTCCCCGGCGATTTTGAAGGCCGGGAAGTCTTCGAAGACCCAGCCGTTTTTCAGCGTGTCGTAGATGATCTTGAGCAGCTTTCTGGCGGTGGCGATGATCGCCTTTCCGGCGCCGCGCCGGTCCTTGATGCGCCGGTAGAAGGCGTTGAGATAGCCCGAGTAGCGGATCGCGATTAGGGTGCATTGCACCAGCGTGGTGCGCATCAGCTTGTTGCCGCGCTTGGTGATGCGGCCCCGGTTGTCGGTGTCGTTCGACTGGCTGACCCGCGGCACGATGCCGACATAGGCCGCGAGCTTGTCGGCGCTCTCGAAGTCCTCGACATTGCCGATGCCCGAGAGGAACACGGCCGCCGCGCGCGGCCCGATGCCCTTGATGCTGACCAGGCGGTCGTAGCCGTCCATCGTCTCGGCCGCTGCCTCGATCGCGCGGTCGAGCGCGGCGATCGCATCGCTCAGGCCGAGCGCCTGGTCGCGCACGACCTTGAGTTCGACTTGCTCGAGGGCGGAGAACCGGCCGGTCTCCAGACCCGCCAGGCGCCGCTTGCTGGACAACCCTTCGTTCTTCAGCTTGATACCGTGCCGGTTGAACAGGGCGTGGATCTTGTTCAGCAGCCTGGTGCGTTGCTTGACCAACAGATCGCGGGTCTGGGTCAGCGAGGCCAGCTCGCTCTCGGCGACCGTCTTCACCCGGGTCTCGGGCAGCATGTCCTTGGACAGGAACACCGCCAGGGCGCGGGCGTCGTTGCGATCGGTCTTCTTCACCGACTTGCGGATCACCTGGAACTGCCGCGGGTTGACTACCACCACCCGGCCGACGCAGGAGATCACTTCGTCGCGGAACCAGGCCGAATTGCCCGTCGCTTCCACCGCGACCTCGTCGTCGCCATCGAGGCCCAGGCAGAACCGGTCCAGATCGGCGCGGCACAGCTGGTAGGTGGCGAAGGTTTCCGAGCCGTCGCAATCCAGACGGCAGACGGTGAAGGAATTCTGATGAAGATCGACTCCAATGAAGGCCATGGCTACACTTCTCCCGTTGGTGAGTGGCGGAACCCCGCGAGGGGCGTGAACGGCCGAACCAAACTCCTATGCGAGGTCACCGGCCGCAGCCGGGCCTCATGATGGTCGTTCGGTAACAGGTGCGAGTTAATCTCCGTTTCAGGGTCAAAAGCCCTACCTTGTACATCCAACCTGGAACCTATCCGCCTCTCCCAACACCCTAATAGCATCGGGCGCTTCGACCGTTCACTCCCCATTCATGCCATCTCCGTTTTTTCCAAGATCAGGGCACTGACCCTTTTCAGGTTGAGGCCGTACTTGTCGGCTTGCCTTCGATATTCTTGACGCCACATAGGCGCGCAGGCGTTTTCTACGTCGTCTCGCATAAGGCTTCTCCTCAATGCTTACCTTTCTGGTGCATCGAGGGTACATACGATAGCGAGTTTAAGCAGTGACGACGGTCACGCTTGATCAACCGGCGGTTAGGTCTGAAGGGCCCGCAGACCGCATTCCGGACACCCCTGATATCGTTGATAAACTCGTCCGAAAGAGTGTTTTGGGCGTCCGCTTCTATTAAGAGCGGACGTTTATTCGCCGCCACTGGCAGATGCTGCGGCGGTTTTTGGCTTTGGTTGGCGGTTTCGCTGGTTGGGCATGGTTCAGGCGGCCTTCGGGACGGGCGGCGGCGGTTTCCAGGCATGCTTGGCGAGGCGTTTCAGGTTCTGGGCGATGACGTGACCGAGGAACTGGACTACGTCCCCGGTCGCTTCGTGGTCAAAAGAATCGTCCGGCCCCGCCTGGCCTGCAAGGTTTGCGAGACGATCACCCAAGCCGCCCTGCCGTCGCGCCCGATCGAGAAGGGGCGTCCCGGCCCCGGCCTTTTGGCCCATGTGCTGGTCTCCAAGTATGCCGATCACCTGCCGCTGTATCGGCAATCGCAGATCTACGGGCGCGAGGGCGTCGAGCTGGAACGCTCGACCCTGGCCGGCTGGGTGGGGCGCTCGACGGCCCTGCTGGAGCCGCTGGCCGATGCGGTCGGGCGGCATGTCCGGGCCGGACCGGCGCTGCATGCGGACGATACGACGGTGCCGTTGCAGGCGCCCGGAACCAAGAGGACCATCACGGCAAGGGCCTGGGCCTATGTCCGTGACGAGCGGCCCTGGAGCGGTCCCGCGCCGGCGGCGGTCTGGTATCGCTTCACCGTCGACCGCAAGGGCGAACATCCCGAACGGCACCTGTCGGATTACAGGGGTCGAGTGCATGCGGACGGCTATTCCGGCTTCAACGGCCTGTTCGGAGACCATAAGGCCGAAGAGGTGGCCTGCCTGGCGCATGTGCGGCGCAAGTTCGTCGATGTCCAGCAATCCCAGGGTGGCGCCATCGCCGAGGAAGCGATCCGGCGGATCGCCGCCCTCTATGGCGTGGAGAAGCAGGCCTGTGGGCTGGCCCCGGGGGAGCGGGCCGTGCCCCTGTTCGACGACCTGGAAACCTGGCTCGGAGCCCAACTGCCGAAGATCTCCGGCAAGACGCCGCTTGCCGGCGCCATCCGCTATGCCCTGAACCGCCTGCCCAAGGCCCGCCCCTACCTGGATGACGGCAGGCTCGAAATCGACAACAACGCCGTGGAAAGGGCCATGCGCCCGGTGGCGCTGGGCAGAAAGAACTGGCTGTTCGCCGGATCGATAAGCGGCGGCAGGGCCATGGCCATCGCCTTCACCCTGATCGAAACCGCCAAGCTGAACGGCGTCGATCCTCAGGCTTGGCTCGCCTGGGTCCTGGACCGCATCGCCGACCACAAGATCAACCGCATCGACGAACTCCTGCCATGGGCCTACGCTGAACAAGCATCATAAGAAAGGGCGCGTTCGCCGGACGGTTACGTTTTTTCTTCCATTAGCGGAGTTGATCCACAACCCTGAACTGCAGCTATAACAGCACTGATAGTGAGTAGAGATAATAATTTCAAGCGATTTAGCATTGGTGTATACTAATCACTTTGATGGCCCTCTGGTTACCACTTTAGGTTTAAGGTGGTTGCTTTCTCATCAATGGAAGATGGTAGTGACAAATAGGTTTGTACCTATGTTTTCTATTTTTCCAGTCGGTTAGGTAAAAGCCACTTAGCTCATGGAGGACTAATCCAATGTGCCATTTATTCAGAATATCAGGTAGTTAATATTCCGGACAAGGGTAGTATTGGTTATGCTTTTGTAAACATAAGCCGTAGTAGCTGCCGAGCAGGCCGCGTTGAATGGATCGACGTCGAACTGTTCGACGCATACACCGACATGGCCGAGGAGCGCATCGCACGGACCGTCGGAAAACTACTCAGCCATCCTCTCGAACGGCACCCCGACCGCCTGGAAACGCTCGGTAGATCGTCGCTGGATCAACGCTGTACTGACGCGCGATCTCGGCCATCGAAAATTCCGAGTCAGCAAGCAAGGTGCGCACTGCTGTAAGGTTCGCTTCCATTGAGCGAACGTGGCCGACCTGGAACACGACCTTGCGCACGTGGCGACATCAAGGCCAGCCAAAGTACGCTCCCGGATGATTCCGCGCGCGAACTCTGCCAAAGCCCCGAAAAGGTGAAAGGTTAGCTTACCGCCCGGCGCTGGTGGTGTCGATCTGTTCCGTCAACGACCTAAAACCGATTTATCGCTCACCGAGCCGTTCCACCGTCTCGATAAGTTGCTTGAGAGACCAGGCCAAGCGATCCAGCTTCCAAACCACGAGACAGTCTCCGGGCCGCGCATAATCGAGCGCCGCTTGGAGTTGAGACCGGTCTCTCTGGGTGTTTTTTATATATAGACGCAGAATACGCAGAATTCCCCAAATCCTTGTGACAAGCGGCCTAGAACACATTTGGAGTTCGTACACAGAATGCCTGCAAAATGTGTGCAGAATTAGATTTTTGAGGTGCTAGTGATCTCCGAAGGGCGGGTGCGAACTCTACGAAGCCAAACCCGGCATTTCCTAACCACTGGACTTCACTCAAGGAAAGGGGCCGGTGCCGAGGTTTGCTTGAGCAAGCGCAAGGATGCGCGCGCAGGCAGGATGCTGGAAGCTATAGGGATAGACAGGAAGACGGGGTATGGGAAGCCCCCATGGCCGATCGGTTCCGCCTGGCTGGCCGTTCGCCTCTACCCCCAAGCGTCTCCTGGACGTTGCCTTCCTGAAGACTAAATTCTAGGAGCCGGGCCATCCGCTGCAGCGGTTGGTGTGTAGATCCGTCTCTCCTTCCGTACCACCTTCCATCCTCCCTCTTTGGGTTAAAACCTAAAAAAAGTTGTTGTTACTCCGTAGGAGCTTCTCGGCAACTGTGGGGTTTTGGGTCGGAGTGTGGAAAACCCGTGGGAAAGTGTGGGTGCTTGCTTGCAAGCATCCACACGCTCGCGCAGCGATTTCCACGGGTTTTCCACGCGAAGATCCTGGAACCCTCTTGGCTGTCGCTTCGGGAAGCGACCGAGTTTTCCACAGGCGTGTTGCTCCTAACTAGCGGGTAACTATCGGATATATATTTAAGTATGCGTCACAAAGTAGCCGTAGATTCCGTCACAAAGTAGCCGTAGATAACTTGAGTTATCCCTGGGACTTATCCACAAGTACCAAGCGCTTTTTCACGGGAGGAGCACTGTTGTACACAGTTATCCCTCGACTATCGCTTTCAACCTTGGCGGCTGGATAGAAGGTGAGGACTTGGTATAAGGCAGCGCGAAAGGCAACCTTGAATTGTCTTATTTGGGCGTATCCAGACCCAAACTGGTCTTTGAGCGCCACCCATGTGATGGGTTGCGGCCGCCCGCGTGGTATCCGATGCAGCCGTTGTGCGAGCCAAGCGTAGATGTCCAAAGCCATGGCCGAATGCGCCAAACTTGCAAGGGCACGTTCGTTGAGCGGCACGGCGTGGTTTTGGAGGCTAGTGAAGTACTCGTGGCTCAACTGGATGCTTGAGGGCCACAGGACACGCTGTTGCTCATTTTTTGAGAACCATAAGTCGAAGTTCGTGACGATTTGGTTGTTGATTTGCACGGAATGACTGTCGGTAGACATAGCCATGCGGATGGTTGCGGTGGCCAAACACCCCAGGTGGGTTTTAAAAGCTCGTATCTGGTGGCCGTTGGGTCGGTAGTCTTGGATACGTCGGACAAAGGCCGTGAAGCTCTCCCCAACGTCGATCTTTGGGGAACCTGTCTTCAGCGACTTGGCGTTCAGGTACGCCAGGATGAGCCGAGGCTTGGGACCGAAGGGAAGGCCAAGCTGAATCCACTCTCTGGTCTTGGGATTCTTGGCTCGTCCGGCCTCGATGGTTAAAGAAACGGCTCCCTGTTCCCGATCCCAGATGCGAACGTCAGGCCCCGGATTCCGGTATGGCAGGGAGGTTTGGCACAGCACCGAGTGCTGGTAGGCGATTTTCTTTTGGGTTTCCAGCGTTGCCGCCGCAATGTTTTTGGCCGTCCGGCATTGGATATGGCTGGTAGCTGGTAGGCCTTTAAGGATTCTATTCTCTTTTTTTCCCACGCTTTTTTGCCTCGTTTCTGTCGATTTCTTTCAACATCTGAATGAGCCTTGGACGGCTTCTGGGGTTGAATCTCATATAAGCTCCCAAGAAGGCGCGCTCCCCTTCAGAAAGCTCGTTGTAAGAGGAACCCGTCATCCCGGATGGTTCCTCCCAGACTTCCTCTTCCGATACTTCTAATACCTCTGCCAATTCCCGTCGCAAATCGGGGTCGATCCGGCTGAACGGGTCGATCTCAAGCTTCGAGATGAGTGAAGCACTCACCCCCACTTTTTCGCCCAATTGCCGTTGAGTCAGGCAGGCGCGTTGTCGTGCTTCCCGCAGTCGGCCGTGGATTTTTCCTCTTCGCATCTTTCTCTCCAAGATTATAACCACGAATTTGGCTACTGTTTTCAACACGCTAAAATCGTGGTATTTTGATTAGAATGTATGTGTATGGTTTGTCTTGGACTGTTCATGGATATACCAGTACGGCGGCGCCAGCAAAAACTACGCATCGAGGCCGGAGCCGAGGTGCTGCAGGCGCTTGCAGACCCCGACGTTGTCGAGGTGATGCTGAATCCCGACGGCCGGCTGTGGGTGGAGGCCTGCGGCCAAGGCATGGTGGAGATTGGCCGGATGACGCCGCTCAATGCCGAGGCGCTGATCGGGACGGTCGCGGATTCGCTGGGCATCGTTGCGACGCGCGAGACGCCGATCGTCGAGGGCGAGTTTCCGCTGGATGGCAGCCGTTTCGAGGGCCTTCTGCCGCCGGTGGTGAGCGGCCCGGCGTTCACGATTCGCAAACGGCCGCAGAGGATCTTCACGCTGGCGGAGTACGTTCGGCAGGGTGTGCTGGATCGGCAGCAACGGGAGCGGATCGCGTGCGCGATTTCGGCCTATGAAAATCTGCTGATCGTTGGCGGGACCGGTTCGGGGAAAACCACGCTCACGAATGCGGTGATCGATGGGATTGCGGCGGTTCATCCCGAGGATCGGCTGGTGATCATCGAGGACACGGCGGAGATCCAGTGCCGCTCGGAGAACGCGGTGATTCTCCGTTCGACCGTGGACGTGAGCATGGAGCGCTTGCTGCGGGCCACAATGCGCCTGCGCCCGGACCGCATCGTGGTGGGAGAAGTCCGTGGCGCGGAAGCGCTGGCGTTGCTGAAAGCCTGGAACACGGGCCATCCCGGCGGCGTCGCAACCGTCCATGCGAACAGCGCACAGGCCGGCATGGTCCGGCTCGAACAGCTGATCGCCGAATCGGGCTCCGCCAAAGACATGCGGCCCTTGATTGCCGAGGCCATCGACCTGGTGTTGTTCATCGCGCGTGAGAACGGCCAGCGCCGGCTGAAAGAACTCATCACGGTCGATGGGTTCGAGCAGGGTTCGTTCCGCATTGGCGCATTGGATGAACTGGTGCATTGAACATGAGAGCCGCCATGATGTGCTCACAAAACTCGCTTTCCTCCCTGCTGTTCGCGCTGCTGGCTCTGTTCCTCCTTCAGCTGTTCCTGCTGGAACCGGCCGTGGCGAATACCGTTACCGGGATGCCGTGGGAAACGCCGCTGCAGAAGATCAAGAACTCACTGACCGGGCCCGTCGCGCTGATTATTTCGCTGTTGGGCGTTTCCGTTGCCGGTGTTTCGCTCATTTTCGGCAGTGAATTCAGCGATTTCACGCGCCGCTTGATCATGCTGGTCCTGGTAATTGGCTTGCTGGTTTCGGCTTCTTCCTTGCTCACGACGTTGTTCGGCGTGAGCGGTGCGCTCGTGTTGTGACGATGGCCGCCGAATTGCGCCGGATTCCGTTTCACACGGCGCTCAGCCGTCCGGATCTGCTGTTCGGTTGCGAGCGGCAACTGATTCTGGTGGTCGGGTTGGTGTGTCTGGTGTTGGTCGTCGTGGTTCTGACGAAACTGGCCGCCGTGCTCGGCGTTCTCACCTGGTTCGGCGCGGTTGCCGCCTTGCGTGCGATGGCGAAGGCCGACCCGGTCCTGAGCAAGGTTTACCTGCGGCATGTCCGTTACCGGGATTACTACCCGGCCCACGCAACGATCTTTGCGCCGCCCGTCCGGTTCGTGAGGAACCGGTAGCCATGGCGCGAATGGTCCCACTGAAACTCTATCGGGACAGCTCGTTGGGATTCCCGGATCTGCTCAACTGGGGAGCGGTCGTTGCGGATGGCGTGGTGCTCAACAAGGACGGTTCGTTGCTGGCGGGCTGGTTCTATCGCGGCCAGGATTTGGCCACTGTTTCGGAAGCGGAACGCAACCGCGTGAGCAGCGTTGTGAGCGGCGCATTGTCCAAACTGGGGTCGGGCTGGATGCTGCACCAGGATGCGCTGCGCAAACCGGCACGGGACTATCCCGGCGAAGCGGAGAATGCGTTCCCCGAAGCGGTCAGCGCATTGCTCGACGCGGAGCGGCGGGCGCAATTCCAGGCGGAGGGTGCGCATTACGAGAGCTTTTATGGTCTGGCGGTTTCGTTTCTGCCGCCGCTGTTGGTCCACAAAACGCTGTCCAACCTGTTTTTCGACGATCCCGGTGAGAACGCGGGCAGTCCGCCGTCCGCCTCGATCGGCAACCAATTGCTGCGTGAATTTCAGACGGCGCTGCACGAGATCGAGGACCGCCTGTCCGGCGTACTGCGCCTGATGCGCATGAAAGGCCGCCCCTGCACGGACGGAACGGGCCGGGAGCCTGTCCAGGACGAGCTCCTGCGCTATCTGAACACGCTGGTGACCGGCCGGTCGCATCCGGTGAATTTGCCGCCGGTGCCGATGTACCTCGATGCGGTGATCGGGGCCCAGGAATTTTGGCCCGGCATCGTACCCCGGCTGGGCGAGCGGCTGATCCAGGTGGTGGCGATCGATGGCTTTCCGCAAGAATCCTATCCAGGGATTCTGGCGGCGTTGGACCGGCTGCCGTTTCGCTACCGGTGGAGCAACCGGTTTATCTGCCTCGATGCCGTAGACGCGCAGGGGCGGTTGCGCGCGCATCGGCGGAAATGGCAACAGAAAGTCCGTGGTTTCGTCGACCAGCTGCTGCACAGCAGCCATCCGAAAGGCGCGATCGACCAGGACGCGGTGCGGATGGTTTCGGAGGCGGACACGGCGCTGGCGGAGGTCAGTTCCGGCCTGGTGGGCTATGGTCACTTTACCAGCGTCGTGGTGCTGGAAGACACGGACCCGGAGCGGCTGTCCCGAATGGCCCGTCAGGTGCAGCGGGTCGTGAACACTCTGGGGTTTTCGGCCCGACTCGAAACCATCAATACCGTCGAAGCGTTTCTCGGTTCGCTGCCCGGACACGCGAATCCAAATCTGCGGCGGCCGCTGCTGCACACGCTCAATCTGGCCGACCTCCTGCCCCTCTCGGCGGTCTGGACCGGCGAGGAGCACGCGCCCTGCCCCTTCTATCCGCCGGACAGCCCCCCGCTCCTGTATGCCGCCACCGAGGGCGGGACGCCGTTTCGGTTCAATCTGCACGTCGGCGATCTCGGGCACACGCTCGTGTTCGGCCCCACCGGGTCGGGAAAATCGACCGCACTGGCCTTGCTGGCTGCCCAGTTTCGCCGCTATCCGCAGGCGTCCGTGTTCGCGTTCGACAAGGGATCCAGCCTGGAACCGCTCACCCGCGCGGTCGGCGGCCAGCATTTCAACCTTGCGGGTGACAGCGACGACTCGGACCTGTGCTTCGCGCCGTTGATGAACCTCGATCGGCCCGGTGAGTTGGGATGGGCGGAGGATTGGCTGGTCACGCTGTTGGCGTTGCAAGGCGTGCAGACGACACCGACGCACCGAAACGAGCTGCATCGGGCGCTGCTGTCGCTGCAAGACAGCGGTGCGCCACGGACCCTGAACAACCTGCAAACGACGGTCCAGGACAGGGCAATCAAGCAGGCGCTCACGGAGTACACGGTTTCCGGCGCGCTCGGGCACTTGCTCGATGCCGAACGGGACGAGCTGTCGATCGGCACGTGGTCGTGCTTCGAGATCGAAGCGTTGATGCAGCGGCAGGACCGGGTGCGGCTGCCGGTGCTGCTGTACCTGTTCCACGTGATCGAGCGGCAATTGAACGGCCAACCGGCGTTGCTGATCCTGGACGAGGCGTGGCTGATGTTGGGCAACGCGGTGTTCCGGGAAAAAATTCGGGAATGGCTGAAGGTCTTGCGGAAGGCGAATTGCGCCGTGGTGCTGGCGACGCAAAGCCTCTCCGATGCGGCCAACTCCGGGATCCTGGATGTGCTGGCGGAGAGCTGCCCGACCAAGCTGTTTCTGGCAAACGTCGAGGCGGCCCGCGACGAGAACCAGGCACTGTACCGTGCGTTGGGCTGCAACGAGACCGAACTCCGCCTGATTGCCGGCATGCGCCCCAAACGGCAGTACTTCGTGGCTTCGAGCGACGGGCGGCGGTGCGTCGATTTCAATCTCGGTCCGTTGGCGCTTTCGTTCGTGGGCGCATCGAGCAAGGAAGACCTGGCGCGGGTGCGGCGGCTGAATGCCGAACATGGCCCACAGTGGCCGTTCGTTTGGCTCCAGGAGCGCGGGGTGGCGTATGCGGCGTAGGCGGTTGGTCTGGGCCATGCTTCCACTCCTGCTGTTCCCACCGGTGTTCATGGTCCCGGTTCACGACGGTCCGGCCGTGTTCAGCGAAGTAGAAGCCGGGGTTGGCAATCGGATTCGGAGAATTTCGAGAAGTATTGCCAAGCAGGTCGTCTCGGCGGCGCTGGCGGGCGTCTCCACGTCGATCCTCCAGGTCGAGGCCGCGGTCAAGCGCGCGCAGCAGCTGAAATACGCCGTTGGTCAGTACCAGCAGATGCTCAAGAACGCGAAGCGGCTAACGGGTTGGGAGCGCCAGGGCATCCAGGACGCCTTGCTGCAACTGGACACGCTGGCGAAGCAAGGCAAAGCGATCGCCTACGGCGCGGCGGATCTCGACAAGCAATTCCGGGCAGCGTACCAGGGATTCGCACATTACCGGGACCATCCACGGACCCGCGAAAACCGGCAAACCTATGCCGATCTGTACCGGGATTGGGTCCAGCGCGGGCACGATTCCATTCGCGGCGCGTTGCGGGCGGCCGGGTTGCAGTCCCGGCAATTCAAAACGGAAACGGCCAGGATGCGGCAGCTCGAAACGCAGTTGATGTCGGCGGCGGGCACGCAGCAAGCGCTGCAGGCCGGATCCTTGATCGCCTCGCACCAGGTCTCCCAACTGCAAAAGCTGCGGCAACTCTTGATGTCGCAAATGCAAATTCAGGGAAACGTTGCGGCGGTGCAATTGGACCGCCAAGCGTTGGAGGATGCCACGTTCGAGCGGTTCATGCGCCGTTCTCCCAGAACCGATGGGAAGAAATACGAAGAAAATCCCTTCAACTTCTAAATACGAGGAAGACCTCAATGAACCTATCCGTATTCAAAAATCCGCTGGTGATTGTAGCCATGATTGGCGCGGGCATTTTTGGCGGCGTTGGTACGTATATTGGGATGGACTGTGAGCGCCAAGCTGCTGAAGACGCGGCCTTCAAGCGGTTCATGCACCGTTCTCCTAGAACCGATGGGAAGCAATACGAAGAAAATCCCTTCAACTTTGGACCTGCGTCTGTGCCCACGCGAGATTAGTTCATGCGGCCACTCAGTTCGACGCGCGGCGGATGTGCGGTTCTGTTACTCACCATCAGCGGAGAGGTATCTTCCGCAGAGGTTGAGGCAGCAAAGGGCTTAATGGATTCGTTTCAACGGGCATCGCAGCAATGGGCGGGCCCTTTACAGGACGTTGCGACGTGGTTGCTGCTTTCGTTGGCGGCGATTTCGGTGGTTTGGAAATTCGGGCTGCTGGCGCTTCAGAACGCGGATTTTCAGGAATTTGTCGTCGAGTTGGTCCGGTTGGTCCTTTTCGTCGGGTTCTTTCTTGTCTTGGTCCAGCATGCGTATGAGTGGTCCTCGGAATTGATCAATGGCTTTGTGTGGCTGGCGAATTATGCTTCCGGGGCTGGCAGTGCTATCAGTCCGAGCACGATTACACCGGCAGCTATCCTCCATCGCGGAATGAGTTTATCGCTTGAGATCCACGATGCAGCTACGGGATGGATTTCTTCGCTTGTTTTTTTCTGCCTTGCGCTGGTGAGCATATTCCTCTATGGGCTGATCGCCGCATTCGTTCTATTAGTTTTCTGCGAGGCGTATTTCGTGACGGCGGCAGGCATTATTCTGCTTGGTTTCGGCGGCAACCAATGGACGAATGACTATGCCACCCGCTACATCACCTATTGCCTCAGTGTGGGTATGAAGTTGTTCGTGACCTTGTTGATCGTTGGCTTGGGTGAGCAGCTTATCTACGACTGGGCTATACAATCCGGAGACTTGGGCTCTTTCGACAATGTGATCGCTGTAATCGGCGTCTTGGTCCTGCTCGTCGTTTTGGTCTGGATGCTCCCGAACATCATTCAGGGTGTAGTGAACGGATCGTCGATCAGCTCCGGCGCCGGTTCGTTCGGCGCAGTCGCTGCGTTGGGCGGGGGAATGGCGGCAGGCGCCGGCGCAATGGCAGCGGGCGCGGTTCAGGGAACAACCAGCGGCACGATGTCGGTCATCGAGGCCGCCAAGCTGGCGCATACCCAACTCGAAACCGGCCAGGCCGGCGGGAAGTTGGTCGAGACCATGAGCCAAGCCAGTGTGGTCCCTCCGGGCTTCGGCGCGGTGGCGGCCCAAACCACCAGGAACCTTGGACAAGCGGCGGCCTCTGTGGCGGGCGATTGGGCCCGAGGGAACGCGGGAAGCGGTCAGGTGCTGCCGGAAGTGGCGAAAGCGGTGCATGCCGCCCGCCTGGAAGCACAAAGGACAGCGGCGTTGCAGGAGGCCGAAGCGGCCCCAGCGTCCTCCAGCCTCAAAGCCGATTCAGCTCCCAGTGGCTCGCAGGCTGGTCCCGAGGCGTCCCCACTGGACGTCTATCGGGCTGACGTGCAAGCCATGGCCGTGGAAGACCAGCGTGAGCTGCCCCCACTGGACGTCTACCAGGCTGACGTGCAGGCGATGGCGAGTGAATCCTCTTCGCGCGAACCGAGCCGTGAGACGCCTTCCGGCGATGAAAAGCGTACCTGAAAATCCGTACCTGTCTGCCCGGCGTGAATGGAACGAACGCTACGGGGATTCGATCGCAGCGGCCCGTTCCTGGCGTTTGGCGGCGCTTCTGGCCTCTGCGGTGTGCCTCGTACTGGCCGCCGGTTCGATTTATTTGGGGAGCCAATCCACGCTGGTCCCCTACGTCGTGGAACTGGATCGCACCGGCAATCCGGCCCATGTGGCGCTCGCAGGCCAGGGGTTGTCGGCACGCCAAAAGGAACAGGTTGTCCGGGCGCAACTGGCGCAATTCGTGCGGGATGTGCGAGAAGTCCACTCCGATCTCGACCTGCAAAAGCGTGCCATCGCGCGCGCCTATGCGCACCTGAGCCGCCAGCATCCGGCCTTCCAGGCGGTCTCCCAATTTCACCAGGACCATTCGCCGTTTCGTCGCGATGAAACCGTCCTGGTCGAGATCGCGCGGATCTTGCGGTTGTCGGAAGAAAGCTGGCGGATCGAATGGCAGGAAATTGCCCGTGGCCGAAAGGGCGCGGCGCGACCGCCGACACGGTTGGCTGCGATCGCCACGGTGCAAATCGGCAGCGAGGTGCGCGAAGAAACGCTCCTGCTCAATCCCCTGGGCCTGTATGTCTTGGACTTCAACTGGTCGCGCGACCTCATCGGAACCAACGAGAGCGAATGATGAATAGACGTGCACGCCTGCTGGCCGTCCTTGCCGTTCTTCTCGGCCACGTCGCCAGCGGCGGCGCGGCGTCGCCTGGCGAGGCGGCGGCGTTCAGGCCGCAGCCACCGCCAATGAATGCAGGCTCCTACCCGCTCCGGCAGGAAGGGAAGACCGTTTTTCTGTATGGCGATGCGTCGGCAACCGTGGTCTGTGCCCCGCTGGATGTGTGTCTGGTCGCGTTGCAACCGGGCGAACGGATTCAGCGCCACGGGGTGCATATCGGCGACGCGATCCGGTGGCAGGTAAAACCGACGGTCGGCGCGGACGAAACGACGCAGGTCGTACTCAAACCGTTGGCGTCCGGACTGGAAACCTCACTGGCGCTCGTGACGGACCGCCGGACGTACCACATGCGGCTCGTGTCCCGTAAAACCGGCTCGATGCCACAGGTCGCCTTCCAGTATCCCGACGAAGTCGATGCGGCCTGGCAGGCGTACTACCGGGACCGCGCCGAAGCCGAGCAACGGCGGCGGTTGCCGGCAACGGGCGAGGACATTTCGACGCTGGATTTCGCGTACACCATCGCCGGCTGCGGACGATGCGCCTGGCGGCCTCAGCGCGTGTACAACAACGGCAAGCTGACGGTCCTGCAGCTGGGGCCAGGCATCCACCAGGGCGATGTTCCCGCGCTTCTGGTCCAAAGTGCGCAAGGGGAGGCCCTGGTGAATTACCGGATTCAGGGCGACCGCTACATCGTGGACCGCGTGTTCGACCGCGCGGTCCTGGTCCTGGGCGTTGGCCGCAACCAAGAACGGGTGAACATCCAGCGGCGAGGCCGCCGCGCATCGGAAACCCCGGAGGCGTTCGCATGGTTGGACTGAAAAAAGCCGTTGCCGCCGTCGGCGGCGCTTTCCTGGTTTCCAGTGCGCTTGGCGGCTGCGCATCTTTCCGCTTCGAGGACGCCCCGGTGAGTTACGAACTCGCAGCGGGATCGGTGCCGGAATCGAAACGAATTGCGGAGGACCTGGTTCGGTTGTTGTCCGACGCCTACGCGCCCGCGAAGACCGCTTTGTTCATTCGGCCCGCGACGTTCGGTAATCCACTGCCGACGGCATTCAACACCTGGGTACGCACCAGCCGTTCGGCCAGTTTCGGTTGGGAACTGGAACACACGCTGCGGCGGAACGGCTTTGCGGTGCAACCGAATGCTACCGATTCCGGGTTGCCGTTGGTGTATGTTCTCGATCGCATCGGGAAAGCCAGTATTCACGCTGGCTTGTGCGTGGCCCGGGATTGGTGTGTCGGACGGCTGTATCGGCGGGATGCGGCGGGTGCGTTGGTCCCGGCGGGCACGACGGCCCGCAGAAGGATTCGCGTGTGAGCGGGCAGGTTGCTGCGGATCCGTTGGGGGCGGCGCATTCGCCCGATTCGGATTCGGAACTGGGCGTTCGGCGCCTCAATCGGCTGCCGCTCGTCCTCGTCAGCGTGCTGTGCGTTCTTCTTCTGGCGGTGTTGGTCTTCGCCGGATTCCAGCGTGCCGAACAGAACCGGTCCGGTGTTCGGCTCGGCGGCCGTTTCGATCAACCGCTGGAGCCGGTCGAAGCGGAGCAGGCCGCGCAAACGCTCTTTCGGGAGTACCGGGAGCAGCCAGCGCCGGCGGCGCCGTCCGGTGCGGATTGGGACGATCTGGGCCTTCCCGTGCCGCCACGGCCAGTCGATGACGAACCGGTTCCCGTCTTTGCGCCGCCGCCCCTGGACCGCTTCGCGGAACAACGCCGGGAGCTTGCGTACGATGCCCACCGGGCACCGACAGTGGTGCCAACCGACGATCTGTACCGGGATATGGAAGCGGAAACGGCTTCGGCGCAGGCATTCGACAGGCAACCCGCCGCTCCTGGCGCATTCGGTCTGTCCGGAGAGGCTGAAGACCCGAATTTGCGCACGCGCAAGGAGTTGTTCAAACGGACCGAGCGGAAGTACGGCTATAGCAGCGAGCCGAGGCGTCCGGCCCTTTCTCCCTTCATCGTGCGTGTCGGCACCGTAATTCCAGCCGTACTGATCGGGGGCATCAACTCGGATCTGCCTGGTGAGATTGTTGCCCAGGTCAGCCACGACGTGCGCGATTCACGGACCGGGCGCCACGTGTTGATCCCGCGTGGCACGCAGCTGGTCGGTCGTTACGACCACCACATCGCCCTGGGACAGCGGCGTCTGATGACGGTGTGGCACCGGCTGCGGTTCCCGGACGATTCGACGTTAGACCTCGGCGGGATGTCCGGGACCGACCCGGCCGGTTTTGCGGGTTTCCATGACAAAGTGAATAACCACTACCCGCGGATCTTCGGGAGCGCGACGCTCCTGGCGCTCGTCGGCGCTGGCATGCAGCTGGCGATTCCGTCCAGCTCTGATGACGACGATGACGAGGAAGATCCCGCAGAGACCTTGAAGGTCGAGACCGCTCGCCAGTGGGGGGAGCTCGGGCGCGAGGTGGCGAGAAAAAACCTGAAGATCCAGCCGACGCTGGAAATCCGGCCCGGCTACCGCTTCAACGTCCTGGTCGATCAGGATCTGATCCTGCCGCCTTATGCGGTTAAGACAAAATGAGAACGCATGTCGGCGATTGAACGGGCCTTAACGCGCCGGACTGGGGCATTGCGCCTAAGGGTTACAAAAACTGGCATGTTCGTAACACGCCCGAACGCCTCCTGTCTTTTCATGTCTTTTGGGAGGGACGCAGAAGCGTCCTGTAGCGCACTTCCGGCGGCAAAGTAATGCCCAGGTACCAGTCCGGCACCGGGAAGCCGTTAACGGGCGTTTGAGGGCCTCTCAGGCGGCATTCTCAAGATCGGAAGCCAGGTAGCGGTAAGTACTGGTCTTGGACAGCCCGAATTCAGCCATCAGATCGGCAATTTTGACCCCGGCCTTTCTTTTCCATTTCAACTCCCGCACGGCTTGCTCAGACAGTCTCCGCTTCCGCCCGAACACCACACCGCAAGCCTTCGCCTTCTCGATACCTTCCAGTTGACACTCGGCGCGGATTGTCGAGCGGGCCAGACGATCGAGGCGCGTGACGACGAGAAAATCGCCTGCGCGCACGAAGTCGAGACAAGCCTGGAAAGCTGGCTTGGCCGCCGTGGTTCCACTGCATCGATCCTGACAGACCTTTGTCGCAGTGGGCCAAACGGTCCAGTTGGACTTCCAGGCTCTGGCCGATCGAACTCACGCGCGCATAGCCAACCGATGGCCATCGCTTTTGCCCCATATCCTCTTAGACGATGAGGAAAAGCTATTATAGGACATGTTTTGGAACACTGAAAGTGAAACTCTCAGAAAGTATACTTTTGGGGACAACTAACCAGTTGAGGCCAACGGTGACCCCGAGGGTTGACTGCGGGCCTTGAGGCTGGCTGGCGCCGATTGGGATTACCGTTTTCTTTCTAAATTTCAGTTAAGAAGGAGCGCATTTCGTTTATTTCAAGGAAATCGATTTTCACTTTCACGTCAGTGCGCTCTGGGTTGTAATAAAAGATAGACTTGGTATACCAATTTTACGCGGCTTCCGGGGGTGCTCCGGAGTGTTACAAAACCGCTAGGGGGAAGAATCCATGCATTACAAGCTACTTGGCCGATCTGGCCTGCGCGTTTCCGAGCTTTGCCTCGGTACCATGACCTTTGGCAAAGACTGGGGTTTTGGTGCATCGAAGGAGGAGAGCAAACAGGTCTTCGATGCCTTCATTGAGGCCGGCGGCAACTTCATCGACACCGCCAACCTCTATACCAAGGGCACCAGCGAACGCTTCATCTAAGAATTCATGGGGGAACGCCGGCAGGAATTCGTCCTGGCCACCAAATACACCTTTAACAGTCGCCCGGACGATCCCAACGGCGGTGGAAATCATCGCAAGAGTATGCACCAGGCGCTCGAGGCAAGCCTGAAACGACTCAGTACCGACTACATCGACCTCTACTGGGTGCATGCATGGGATTTCATGACCCCGATCGATGAGGTCATGCGAGGGCTCGATGATCTGGTGCGCGCGGGCAAGGTATTGTACGTTGGCATCTCGAATACACCAGCCTGGATCGTTTCACAGGCAAACACATTGGCCGACCTACGGGGTTGGAGTCCCTACATCGGCCTTCAAATCGAGTACAGCCTGATCGAGCGCACACCGGAACGGGAGCTGCTGCCGATGGCCAAGGCGCTCGATATCGCGGTGACCGCCTGGTCGCCACTCGGCGGTGGCATGTTGACCGGCAAGTACAAGCGAAACGCCGACGAACCAAAGGATGGGCGCTATGCCCAAAAAACATGGTACGAGGACCTCTTCGTCAACGACAAGAATTTCACCATCGTCGAGGAAGTTGAGAAAGTGGCCAGCGAGATCGGTCGCACACCCGCACAGGTCTCCATCAACTGGATCCGTCAACAGACAGACAAGGGTGTCATCATTCCCATCATCGGGGCTCGAAGGTTCTCTCAGCTCCAGGACAACTTGACTGCACTCGATTTTGAGTTGAATGACGAGCAACTTGCCCGCCTCGATAACGTTAGCGCTATCCAACTCGGTTTCCCGTATGATTTCCTAAATCATGATGACGTTCGTTCAGCCCTCTACGGAAACACCCATAACCATCTTGGATAGATTGCGCACCGGCAAGTCTTCAACACATACCATCGCGTGGTTTTTACTGATCGTCGTTGTGGTCTTATGCAGGAAGTCGCGGCGGGCATTGCCGATACGGGAATGAGTACCCTAGACACGAGCTTTCGCTTTCTTTCAGTGTTTACTGAACTTGGTTTTGCAGCTCATCGCCTGCTGTGCCTTACGCAGCGCATTCTCGTGCCGATTAAAGCTGTTGAGGGCGTAAGGAACGCACCATCTGAGAGCGTGGCGAAGCGGGTGATGCCCATATCGATGCCAACCGCGCCGACGACGACCGTAGGACAAACCCTCTATGAGTTTGGTTAACGCTGATGCCCGTTTCGTCTACGTGACTTGCAGCGGCGCAGCGGAGGCGCGGCGTATTGGCCGCGTGCTGGTTGAGGAACGGCTTGCCGCTTGCGTCAATGTGCTGGACGGCATGGCCTCGATCTACTGGTGGCAAGGCGCGGTTGAGGAGGCGGCTGAGGCTGTGCTAATCACCAAGACACGGGATGACCTGGTGCCGGCGCTGACGAAGCGTGTGAAAGCACTGCACAGCTACGATGTGCCAGGCATTGTGGCCCTGCCAATTATCCAGGGTAATCCGGATTATCTTGCGTGGATTGCGGCGGAGACCGAGGGTGCGGTGACATGAGGGGTATCCAGGGCGACCGCTACACTTTATTCTTCCGGTTTCCAGGCATCTTTTTAAACCGATTTGCTGTTGTCTATTTTCGTAGTCGCCGAAACTCGATTCCACTCAGGTAGCCCACTCATATTGTAGTTGTAGGCTACCAGTACACAATATCTTATACCTGAATAGGTACCCTGAACCCGTGAACTAAATGAACCATTCACAGCGTAATTCCTTTATGAAATAACAGGATAATGGAAAAATTCATTCTCTTTTTGATTCACCCAGGAGGTGAAGCGGTCAATCCTTAAAATCAATAAAAATCAAATAGTTAGACTAGATTCCAGATTTTATCTCACGGATTCAGGTTCAAGACATCGCACAGCTTATTAGGACGGATTGTTTCGGATGAAATCGTTGGGTTTAATTACAAAATGAATCTAGAAGGCGCAATACACACGGGGAATTTGTTAGGGTCTAGATAACTTTAGAGTGGATCTTCTCTCGCCAAAGTCAGCATTATCTCATAGAGGTTTTCTTCTCTATGATTAAATCTGAATTCACATTCTTTGATGTGGAAATAGAATATTCCCCGTGGAACACCATTGAACTTCGCGAGCCTTCTTTTGGCGTATGACCAGAATGACTCAATACCATTGATGTGGCAATTACCTCTGGCAAACTCATTCTTACACATGATGTACTCGGAAATGCTTGTGGTCCAACTTACCCTTTACCAGTTAAAAATTACCACTACCACTTGTTTTTCCTAAACATAACATAACCTTAGCATACATTTGTGGATGCTAAAGTTGTCTAGATCCTTTGCTATTTTTGTTGAACGGCCTAGGAAATGAAATGAAAGGGTATTGGCTCATGGGGCCAAGTGTGTGAATCCACTAGGAAACGACCAAAAAAACAACAGGTTGAAGATTACTCCCACACAATTCGCCCCATGAGCCAGGGTATTTTCTGGCGAAACGCGCAAAAGAAGCGGGAATGGTTTTCGGTGCTATCAGCTTTCGAAGAATACACACATAACAATGCAAATGCACGCGGACCCTTCACTCGCTACGCTTGCTCAGGTCCGGTGATTTGCGTCGATAAGCGGCGCGTCCATGCGCCGCTTATCGGGGAGCTAACCAGCAGCAACTCACAGGAGATAGAAATGGCTAAGAAGAAAGTTTTTGTCAGCTTTGACTACGACAATGACAAGCACTACAAGGCTTTGATAAAGGCTTGGGACGCAAACCCAAATTTCGACTTCTATTTCAGCGACCTTTCTTCAACTGAAATCAACAGTTGGTTGGTGCCGGTTGTTAAGCAAGTTTTGTCCAAAAAAATCAACGAGGCTAACTACACGGTCGTGCTCGTTGGCAAAGAGGCAAACAAACAACACAAGGATTATAAAGAGATTGGTTACAAGAATTGGCTGAATTACGAAGTCGCAAAAAGCAAGGAGCACAAAAATAAGCTTGTCGCCGTCAAGCTCGATAAGGCAAATGAAAGCCCAGAGCAGTTACTCAGCTCTGGTGCGAGTTGGGCAATGAGCTTTACCCAAAAGGCAATCGTCAAGGCATTAAACGATGCCGCAAAATAGCGGCGGTCATTCTTTGGGTGAGACTGAGTTCTACAATCTTTGCTCTCACTACAAAGACACCTACGAAATTCATCTTGCCAGCATAAAACAGCGTGATACGCTGTTTTATGCGCTATTAGTCATACTGGCTCTTTTTTCACTGCAAGTGACTTCAACCGATCTGGTTAGCAGCACGCTAAGCAGTTACGTCAACAAACAGCTAGATATAAATATCGACAAGAACTCAAACCTATTTGGAACTCTACTTTGGCTTTTATTGTTCGGTTTTTCATCTAGGTACTATCAAATCGTTATCCAAATTGAAAGACAGTATGACTACATTCACCATCTGGAAGAGATAGTCAGCAGTAGATATACTGGAACAAGAGCCTTCACGAGAGAGGGGAAATCATATCTCGGTGAATATCCATTATTCTTGAATTGGATGTGGCTGCTCTATACCCTTGCATTTCCATTGATTATTTTGCTATGCATCACTATCAGAATCCATGGCGAACTAGCTAATTATGAAACGCTCAGACTATCCTTGGTTCTGAGCTTTGTTTCCTGTTTTCTTATAGGCACATCTACCATTCTCTACATTTTCAAGTTGCACGGTTCATCACTGCGCAAGTTGCTAACAATTACTTCCAGCAAAAAATAGGGGACAGACCACGTATAATCTTTTCGGTTCGCTTCAATGGCCGCTTAGGTGATTATAAGAAGATAGAGGAAGAAAATCAGCTTCCCTCAAAAAGGGTTACTCCACAATACCCCTCTCCAGATGCTCCAAAAATGGAGCGATCAAAAGCCCCAACTTTATAAAAAAATCCTACGCAATCATACGGGACCCGACACTCGAGTTATTCCGGGTGGCTATGCACAGGGAAGCGTTTTTTCGAGATGGGTGGCAGACTGGTGCGCAGCGTGAGTCCGCGACCGTCACCGACGACCTGGGCGCGGGGGTAGAAGGCGAGGACCAGGCCCAGGGCAGTACGGAACCATGAGGATACTGCCTGAGAGTCCCTGAGAGGCCCTAAAACGCTCGCTGAGCGGCTTCCCGACGCCAACCAACCCTTGAGGGTTGCCCGTCGCTGGAAGCGCCTTACAGAGCCTTTTTGAACGGCTCCGGGCTGTCGGGCAGCGCGCGAAGGCAGGATGCCGGAGCAACTACAAGGATGTAGGCAAACCAAATGCCACTGAGCGGCCATGTTCTGCTGAGCTGGCCGCCCACCTCGCCCCTCGCAGAGTACCCCAGTCCTTCCTTTCCTGGATACCTAATCCACCGAGCCCTCTGGCTGCTCGTTCGTTTCCGGACGGCTCCGAGCTGTCGGTTGGGCAAGCGTCCGATACGCACGGAAGTGGGATGATCCGAGATTAAAAAAGATGGTGGTGGTAAATTTTTAACTGCTAGAGTGCTTGATAGTCCAAAAAGACTTCAGTCCACCGAGCTGCACAGTGGTCCAACTTACCCTTGACCAGTTAAAAATTACCACTACCAAAAAGATTAAAAAATTTGTTGTTGTTGCGCCGCAGGCGTTGTGATTGAGGCAGCGGACTCGAGCGGCGAAGTGTGGACAAAGGGTGAATGAGTGGTGGCATTCATGCTTTGTCCACACGGAGACCGCTTTGCACGCCAGTATCTGATTTGGGGTGGTAAGCGCATGAGTGCGAAGCGTCCCGGTTTTCCACAGGCGGGCCGGTTCAAATAGCGGTTATAGATAGGTACCTATCGGTTTGTCCTACAAAGTAGCCGTGGATTTCCCTACAAGGCGAGGACCTGTCTCGCGCGCGCGTACGCGCGAGGATTTAGATAATTATTAAGAAAAGATTAGCAAAAATCGGCTCATGACGTAACTAATTGAAAATTTTTTAAAAATCACGATAATTTTAGGTGCCTGCCTACCTCGTATGCCGTGCCTGCCTACCTCGTATGCCGTGCCTGCCTACCTCGTATGCCGTGCCTGCCTACCTCGTATGCCGTGCCTGCCTTGAACGTCTTTCGGATGACAGATGGTGTTTCTGCGCGGCGCTTGGTGCGCGGTTAATGGTGACGAGGTTTTCGTGGAAGGTATAGCTGTCTATAGCCCCTACTCGCTTCAGTTTGTCCAAGGCCGTCTTCAAGTTTTGCTTGAATTTCCAAACTTCCGATGTACGGCTGCCGCTCCAGGCCATGAAGCTTTTGACCTTTAACGGATAAGGGTTGGCATGGCTAGCCAGGAACCCTTGTAACCAAAGTGCGAGTGGCTTGCGTTTTAGCTGTCGGCGCTGTGCCCAATCGATGGCGGTCCATCCTGCTCGGTAGAGTTTCGAGAGCTTGGGATTGAGACTGATCGCGTAGCGGCCGGTGAGTTCGTCGCGGACACCACCCTCGACGAGAGAGCCAAAATAGGTTCGGTTGTCGTGGGTAATTTCGACGACAGCCCCGGTTAGCCTGGCGAAGGCTTTCTTAAGCCATTCCCGCTGAGCTTTTCCATGACTACGTCCAAGTCCTTTTAGGAAGGCATGCGGGGCCGCCCCTACACGGACGAGACGGGCCGGTCGCACATCCAGGACGAGCTCCTGCGCTATCTGAACACGCTGGTGACCGGCCAGTCACATCCGGTGAATTTGCCGCCGGTGCCGATGTACCTCGATGCGGTGATCGGGGCCCAGGAGTTTTGGCCCGGAATCGTACCCCGGCTGGGCGAACGGCTGCTGCAGGTCGTGGCGATCGACGGCTTTCCCCAGGAGTCGTATCCGGGGATCCTGGCGGCGTTGGACCGGTTGCCGCTGCGCTATCGGTGGAGCACCCGGTTCATCGGCCTCGATGCCGTGGACGCACAAGGCCGGTTGCGTGCGCATCGGCGGAAATGGCAACAGAAAGTGCGCGGATTCGTCGATCAGCTGCTGCACAGCAGCAACCCGAAGGGCGCAATCAACCAGGACGCGGTGCGGATGGTCTCGGAGGCGGATGCGGCACTGGCGGAGGTCAGTTCCGGCCTGGTGGGCTACGGCCATTACACCAGTGTCGTGGTCCTGGAAGACCCGGATCCCGAGCGGCTGGCCCACCAAGCCCGTCAGGTGCAGCGGGTCGTGAACACTCTGGGATTTTCGGCCCGGCTCGAAACGATCAATACCGTCGAAGCGTTTCTCGGTTCGCTGCCCGGACACGCGAATCCAAATCTGCGGCGGCCGCTGCTGCACACGCTCAATCTGGCCGATCTCCTGCCCCTCGCCGCGGTCTGGACCGGGGAGGAACACGCGCCCTGCCCGTTCTATCCGCCGGACAGTCCCCCGCTGCTGTATGCCGCCACCGAGGGCGGGACGCCGTTCCGCTTCAATCTGCACGTCGGCGATCTCGGGCACACGCTCGTGTTCGGCCCCACCGGGTCGGGAAAATCGACCGCACTGGCGCTGTTGGCGGCTCAGTTTCGCCGCTATCCGAACGCCTCCGTGTTCGCGTTCGACAAGGGATCGAGCTTGGAACCGTTGACGCGCGCGGTTGGCGGCCAGCACTTCAACCTGGCGGGTGACAGCGCGGCGTCGGAGCTGTGCTTCGCGCCCTTGCAGGCCATCGACCGGCCCGGTGAGTTGGGCTGGGCGGAGGACTGGCTGGTCACGCTGTTGGCGTTGCAAGGGGTCCAGACGACACCTGCGCACCGCAACGAGCTGCATCGGGCGCTGCTGTCACTGCAAGACAGCGGCGCGCCGCGCACCCTGAACAACCTGCAAACGACGGTCCAGGACCGGGCGATCAAGCAGGCACTCACGGAGTACACGGTTTCCGGCGCGCTCGGGCACTTGCTCGATGCCGAACGGGACGAGCTGTCGATCGGCACGTGGTCGTGCTTCGAGATCGAAGCGTTGATGCAACGGCAGGACCGGGTGCGGCTGCCAGTGCTGCTGTACCTGTTTCACGTCATCGAGCGGCACTTGAACGGCCAACCGGCGTTGCTGATTTTGGACGAGGCGTGGCTGATGTTGGGCAATGCGGTGTTCCGGGAAAAAATCCGGGAATGGCTGAAGGTCTTGCGGAAGGCGAATTGCGCCGTGGTGCTGGCGACGCAAAGCCTCTCCGATGCGGCCAACTCGGGGATCCTGGACGTGCTGGCGGAGAGTTGCCCGACCAAGCTGTTCCTGGCGAACGTCGAGGCGGCCCGCGACGAGAACCAGGTTCTGTACCGTGCGTTGGGCTGCAATGAGACCGAACTCCGCCTGATTGCCGGCATGCGCCCCAAACGGCAGTACTTCGTGGCGTCGAGCGATGGGCGGCGGTGCGTCGATTTCAACCTCGGTCCGTTGGCGCTTTCCTTCGTGGGCGCGGCGAGCAAGGAAGACCTGGCGCGGGTGCGGTTGCTGCATGCCGAGCATGGCCCACAGTGGCCGTTCGTTTGGCTCCAAGAGCGAGGTGTGGCGTATGCGGCGTAGGTGGTTGGTATGGGGAATGCTTCCCCTCCTGCTGTTCCCCCCGGTGTTCCTGGTTCCGGTTCACGACGTTCCGTCCGTGTTCAGCGAGGCAGAAGCCGGGGTTGGCAATCGGATTCGGAGAATTTCGAGGAGTATTGCTATCCAGGTCGTCTCGGCGGCGCTGGCGGGTGTCTCCACGTCCCTCCTCCAGGTCGAGGCCGCGGTCAAGCGCGCGCAGCAGCTGAAATACGCCGTTGGTCAGTACCAGCAGATGCTCAAAAACGCGAAGCGGCTGACGGGTTGGGAGCGCCAAGGCGTCCAAGATGCGTTGCTGCAACTGGACACGCTGGCGAAGCAAGGCAAAGCGATTGCCTACAGCGCGGCGGACCTCGACAAGCAATTCCGAGCGGCGTACCAAGGATTTACGCATCACCGGGACCATCCACGGACCCGCAAAAATCGGAAAACCTATGCCGATCTGTACCGGGATTGGGTCCAGCGCGGGCACGATTCCATTCGCGGCGCGTTGCGGACAGCGGGTTTGCAGTCCCGGCAATTCAAGACGGAAACGGCCAGGATGCGGCAGCTGGAGACGCAGCTCATGTCGGCGGCGGGCACACAGCAAGCATTGCAGGCTGGGTACTTGATCGCCTCGCACCAGGTGTCCCAGCTGCAAAAGCTGCGGCAACTCATGATGTCGCAGATGCAGATTCAGGGGAACTTCGCGGCGGTGCAATTGGACCGCCAGGCGTTGGAGGACGCTACGTTGCAACGGCTCCTGGCACCTTCTTCGACAATCAATCCGAACCCTGCAAACAAAAATTACCTTCCTTCCCTCCCGACAACACGAGGAAACTAACATGAATCTATCCGCATTTAAGAATCCCACCGTCATTAGCGCATTATTCGGTGCAGTCATCCTCGGTGCTGGGGGCGCTTACTTCGCAATGGACAACTCACAACGCTGCCCGCAGATGGAGGCGATGGAAGCCCAAATCGAAGCGTTAAGCGCGGATAAAGAGGTCGAGGACGAAGCACTGAAACGGCTACATGCACCTTCTTCGACAATCGGGCCTGATCCAGTAAAGAAAAACTACCTACCCTTCTGACTAATTCCCACAGCTAGTGATATGGAGTCACAGGGTTCTATCCACAAAAGACCGCGAGCCAAGTGGGTTGTCGCGGTCATTCTCATTTTCGCCATCGGGTTTGCCTCGAGTGCTATGGCAACGCCTACCCCCTCGCTGGTGGAAGCGTTTTATAACGCATCCAACCAATGGTTTGCTCCTTTGCAACAAGTCGCCACCTGGCTTTTGCTCACGCTAGCGACGATCTCCTTGGTCTGGAAGTTCGGAGTACTAGCACTTCAGAATGCGGATTTTCAAGAGTTCGTCGTTGAATTGGTCCGCATGATCCTATTCGTCGGATTATTCCTGGCGCTGATTCAGAATGCTCAGGAATTGTCAACGGCGCTGATCGAAGGTTTTTCGTGGTTAGCTAACCATGCAGCAGGTGGGCCGGGGGCTATAGACGTAGGCGACATTAGTCCGACCCGCATCTTGAAACGCGGAATGGATCTGTCCGTGGCGATTTACAACTCTGCGACAGGGTGGACTTCGACGTTCGTCTACTCCCTGCTTTCCCTCCCAATCATAGCCCTCTACGCGCTAATAGCCGCTTTCGTGCTACTGGTTTTCTGTGAGACCTATTTCGTAACAGCAGCCGGGGTGATTCTTCTTGGCTTCGGTGGAAACCCTTGGACGAACGATTACGCGATGCGTTACATCACCTATTGCATAAGCGTCGGCATGAAACTGCTCGTGACTCTATTAATCGTGGGAGTTGGGGAACAGCTGATCCATGGTTGGGCGCTCAAAACTTCGGATTGGGGGTCCATTGGGACCGTGTTCTCTCTAATCGGTGTTCTACTGTTGCTGGTGATCTTGGTCTGGATGCTCCCGGACATCATTCAGGGCGTTGTGAACGGATCGTCGATCGGTTCCGGCTCGGGTTCATTCGGTGCCGTCGCTGCTTTGGGCGGTGGAATGGCGGCAGGCGCCGGCACAATGGCAGCGGGCGCGGTTCAGGGAACCGCTAGCGGCACAATGTCGGTCATCGAAGCCGCCAAGCTGGCACAGACGCAACTCGAAACCGGCCAGGCCGGCGGGAAGTTGAGTGAGACCCTGGGCTCATCCGGGGTCGTGCCCCCTGGCTTCGGCGCGGTGGCGGCACAAACCACCCGGAATCTCGGCCAGGCGGCGGCTTCCGTGGCGGGCGATTGGGCCAGAGGGAATTCGGGAAGTGGCAAGGTGCTGCCGGAAGTGGCGAAAGCGGTGCATGCCGCAAAGGTGCAGGCGGAAAAGGTGGCGGCGTTGCAGAATGCCGAAGTGGCCCCGGCGGCCTCTGGCCTCACCGCCGATACCGCTGCCAGTGACGCGGCGGCCGGTCCCGATTGGTCCCCACTGGACGCCTATCGGGATGACGCGCAGGCACTGGCTGCGGAAGACCTGCGCCAGCGTGAGCCGCATCCACTGGCCTCCCACCAGGCTGACATGCAGGCGCTGGCCGCTGGCAAATTCGATAGCGGGACACTCCTGCCAGAACCTTCTGCAGCGGCTCGTACCGCTGCCGTTCGTGCCAGCAAGGCGCGGGCGGAACAGGCGGCGTCTTTGGAGGCGGCCCTGGACGTTTACCAGGATGACATGCCGCTCTTGGGCGACGCGCCCGACGTTCCATCGGACGGACGTTCCTCATGACTCGCTCTGAGAACCCCTACCTGTCGGCACGGCAAGAATGGAACGAACGCTATGGGGATGCGGTTGCCGCCGCCCGTTCCTGGCGTCTGGCGGCACTCCTGGCCGTTTCGGTGTGCCTCGTGCTGGCCGCCGGTTCGATCTACCTGGGGAGCCAAGCCACCCTGGTTCCGTACGTCGTGGAACTGGACCGCACCGGCAATCCGGCACAGGTGGCGCTCGCTGGCCAGGGCTTGTCGGCACGCCAAAAGGAACAGGTCATCCGGTCGCAACTGGCGCAATTCGTGCGGGATGTGCGGGAAGTCATTCCCGATCTCGACCTGCAAAAGCGTGCCATCGCGCGCGCCTATTCGCACCTGAGCCGCCAGCATCCGGCCTTCCAGGCGGTGTCCCAATTTCACCAGGACCATTCGCCCTTCCGCCGCGAGGAAACCGTCACGGTCGAGATCGCACAAATTCTGCGCCTATCGGAAGGGAGCTGGCGGATCGAATGGCGGGAAATCGCCCGTGGCCGGAAGGGGGCAGCTCGGCCGCCGACTCGGTGGGCCGCGATCGCGACCGTTCGGATTGGCGACGACGTGCGTGAAGAAACGTTCCTGCTCAATCCCTTGGGACTGTATGTCCTGGACTTCAACTGGTCGCGCGACCTGATCGGAACGAACGATGAATAGACGTGCACTCGTGCTGGCCGTTCTTCTCGGCCACGCCGCCACTGGCGTCGCTTCGCCGCCGCCTCCGCCGAATTCCGGCACCTATCCGCTCCGGTATGAAGGGAAGACCGTTTTTCTGCATGGCGATTCGTCGGCAACCGTGGTCTGTGCACCGCTGGATGTGTGTCTAGTCGCGTTGCAACCAGGCGAACGGATTCAGCGCAACGGGGTGCATATCGGCGACGCGATCCGCTGGCAGGTCAAACCGACGGTCGGCGCGGAGGAAACGACGCAGGTCGTACTCAAACCCTTGGCCACCGGACTGAAAACCGCACTGGCGCTCGTGACGGACCGCCGGACGTACCACATGCGGCTCGTGTCCCGTGAAACCGGCTCGATGCCACGGGTCGCCTTCCACTATCCCGACGAGGTCAACGCGGCCTGGAAGGCGTACTACCGGGACCGCGTCGAAGCCGAGGAACGGCGGCGGTTGCCGGAAACGGGCGAGGACATTTCCAGGCTGGATTTCGCGTACACCATCGTCGGCTGTGGACGATGCGCCTGGCGGCCCCGGCGCGTGTACAACAACGGCAAGCGGACGGTCCTGCAGCTGGGTCCGGGGATCCACCAGGGCGCGGTTCCCGCGCTGCTGGTCCAGAGCGCGCAGGGGGAGGCCCGGGTGAATTACCGGATTCAGGGCGACCGCTATATCGTGGACCGTGTGTTCGACCGCGCGCTCCTGGTCCTGGGCGTTGGCCGCAACCAGGAACGGGTGAGTATCCAGCGGCGAGGCCACCGCGCACTGGAAACCCCGGAGGCGTTCGCATGGTTGGACTGAAAGCGGTCTCTGCCTTTGGCGGTGCCCTACTGGTTTCCGGTGCGCTGGGCGGTTGCGCCGGTTTCCGCTTCCACAACCGTCCTCCCCCGATGAGTTACGAACTCGCAGCGGGGTCGGTGCCGGAAGCCAAACGCATCGCGGCGGACCTGGTTCGGTCCTTGTCCAATGCCTACGCGCCCGCGAAGACCGCTGTGTTCCTCCAGCCCACGAGGATTCCGTTCGGCAACCCATTGCCGGCGGCATTCAATGCCCTGGTACGAACCAGCCGTTCGGCCAGTTTCGGTTGGGAACTGGAACAGGCGCTGCGGCGGAACGGCTTTGCCGTGCAACCGAACGCCACCGATTCTGGATTTCCGGTGGTGTATGTTCTCGATCGCCTTGGAAAAGCCAGCGTTCGCGCGAGCGTGTGTGTGGCCCGGGAGTGGTGTGTCGGACGCCTGTACTTGCGGAATGCGGCGGGCACGTTGGTCACGGCGGGCACAACGGCCCGTGAAAGGATTCGCGTGTGAGCGCGCCAGTTGCTGCAGATTCGTTAACGGCGGCGCATGCGCCCGATTCGGATTCTGAACTCGGCGTTCGGCGTCTCAATCGGCTGCCACTCGTCCTCGTCAGCGTGCTGTGCGTTCTCCTCCTGGCGGTGCTGGTCTTCGCCGGATTCCAGCGGGCCGAACAGAACCGGTCCGGGGTTCGGATCGGTGGCGGTTTCGACCAACCGCTGGAGCCTGTCGAAGCGGAACAGGCCGCGCAAACGCTCCTGCGGGAGTACCGGGAGCCGCCGGATCCTGCGGAGCCGGCCGGTACGGAGTGGGAGGCGCTGAGACTTCCCGTGCCGCCACTGCCCAGCGACGAACCGATTCGCGCGGAACCACTTCCCGGCGTGGCACTTCCGTTGGACCGTTTCGAGGAACAACGCCGGGAGCTCGCGCACGATGCCCATCGGGCGCCGACGGTGGTTCCAACTGACGATCTGTACCGGGATGCGGCAGCATCAACGGCCTCGGAGCAGGCCTTCGACACGCAACTCCCTTCTCCTGGCGCGTTCGGTTCGTCCGCGGAGGCCGCGGATCCGAATTTGCGCACGCGCAAGGAACGGTTCAAACGGACCGAACGGCGGTACGGCTACAGCAGCGAGCCACGGCGTGCGGCTCTGTCTCCGTTCATCGTGCGCGTCGGCAGTATCATTCCCGCCGTCTTGATCGGCGGCATCAACTCGGACCTGCCCGGTGAGATCGTCGCCCAGGTCAGCTACGACGTGCGCGATTCACGGACCGGGCGGTACGTGTTGATTCCGCGTGGCACGCAACTGGTTGGTCGTTACGATCACCACATCGCCATGGGACAGCGGCGGCTCCTGACCGTATGGCACCGGCTGCGATTCCCGGACGATTCGACGCTGGACCTCGGCGGGATGTCCGGGACCGATCCGGCCGGTTTTGCGGGTTTCCGTGACAACGTGAATAACCACTACCCGCGGATCTTCGGGAGCGCGACGCTCCTGGCGCTGGTCGGCGCTGGTCGGCGCTGGCATGCAGCTGGCAATTCCGTCCAGTTCCGATGACGACGAGAATGAGGATCCCGCCGAGGCCCTGCAGGTCGAGAGCGCTCGCCAGTGGGGGGCGCTCGGGCGTGAAGTGGCGAGAAAAAATCTGA
>Ga0209144_1000020_pt1 | contig 29739 bp, 25 predicted proteins | sample WorMettrBAHAMAS1_FD_187392 | JGI IMG/M metagenome (GOLD analysis project Ga0209144, IMG submission 187392) | Marine gutless worms symbiont microbial communities from Max Planck institute for Marine Microbiology, Germany - Inanidrilus... | ecosystem: Host-associated > Annelida > Digestive system...
ACTGAGCTGCGCGTAGCGTTCGTCAAGATCGAAAAACCCAAGTTGACCCTTCATTCCTCTCTCCCATGGCCATTTCCCTCAATGAATCAGAAACCGGCGACAAAGGGGAGGTTTTTCGAGATGTCCAGGTAGGTTAAAAATAAGGGATGGGGCTCAAATGTCGCTCAACGCAACAACGGGATTAGGAATCAGCTCGAATTGGTTTCGTCTTGCGGACGCTCGGATCTTGATTGCCGATTCGCTGCCGAAATCCAGGGAATTAACCCGAAAGACGCTTCAAGGCCTGGGCGTCGGCGAAGTTACCCTGACCGAAAGCATACCGAAAACACGCGAGCACCTAGCGGAAGGCGGGTTCGATCTACTGATTTCCGATTCCCATCTCATGGATGAAGGCGCCGCCTCAACCATATCCGACGTGCGGCAGATCAGGCTGGGCGGTGACCCGTTCATTCCGGTCGTGGCGTTGACCTGGGAGCCGAACATCGAGACGGTGCAAGATCTGGTCAACGCCGGCATCGATCAAATGCTCACCCTGCCGGTATCGAAGGATCATTTGATCCGTACTCTCGAAGCCATAATCGAAAAGCGTAAGCCATTTGTCGTCACGTCCGATTATATCGGCCCGGACCGGCGAAAGAACCCTCGCTTGAGCCTTCATCAAGTTCCTCAAATCAAAGTGCCGAACGCCCTTCGCTACAAGGTCACGGGCGACGATGACGGCATTTCGCGCGAGGAAGTCTTGCAGGCCGTGCAAAACCAGCGTGCGGAACGCCAGGCAGCCCGGATCGTCTACACCGTTGGCAAGATCGCCGGTTTGATCGGTGGCAAGAACGAAGGAACGATGGAAACCTGGCTTGCCGAAATTCGAAACGTGGTTGCCGAGCTCAACGCCAGCATTTCTGAAACGTGCTATCAACATCACACCATGCTTTGTCGATCGCTCTTGGATGTCGTCGATAGAATCCAAGGCACGGGTAGCCCAGCCAGTTCTGAACTGGAGATCATGCAACAGCTGGCGCTCGCCATAGAGATCGGGTTTAACCGAAACGATACCTCGTCGGTCGATGCGGCGCTCGATATCTCCGAAATGGTGAGGGGTAACAACGCGGCATAAGCCATCGACTATCTGGGCGAAAACAGCCCAATATTCTTCTAACCTCTTTGGGCGGTGATCGGTTCTGTGCGCTCGTCATGGAATTGGCGCGCTGGGTCAAGCAGCGGCGGCTATGCGCTAGCATTTTGGACACGTCTCCTATGGGGGTGGGCGGTCATGCGTGTCGCGGAGCACATTTGTCCGCATCTCGGATTAGGGCGACGACTGGCTAAGCGGCTGAGGCGTTTTCTCACTATCTCTGAGACTCTGGGGGATTGCCGCATTTTCTCTGAGATTGTTTCTCACTCGTTCTGAAAACCCACAGCGGTCAGGCCCCCCGAATCCGCAGCTCAGGCAGATCGACAATCTCCGAAATGTCGCCGAGGCGGTCGATGTCGCGCTGGGCGAGACGGGTGCCGGCGGCCATCAGCAAGTGTCCTTCCGGCGTCAGCAGGTCCCTGTCGAGCACGGCGCCGGGTTCGACCTCGTATACGGGGACGTCCCGGCTTATGCCGGAGGGTCGATCGAAATCGTCCACCGCGGAACCGGACAATGCCGGCGTAGCGACTTCGGGAAGTCGCACGCTTTGGTAGGCCGGCGCGTCTTTCACCTCGCGGGTCGTCGTCGTCACACGGACGATCCGCTCAGCGATCACGTCGCGACCATCGGTCTTTTGTAAGAAGGCGTCACAATCGAGAGCCAGGGACGCGCCCATGACGGCCTCTTCGGACGATCCGGTGAGAATGATAATGGGCAGGTCACGAGGCGCACTGCTCATGCCCATGCGGACCGCTTTGAGGAACTTGAGACCGTTCATCGGTTCCATCATCACGTCGAGTATGACGAGATCGGGACGCCCTTCGAGGGCCTGCAATCCGGCGGCACCGTCCGCCGCTTCGGCGATGCCCTCGATGCTCAAGGACTTGAGCAGGCGCACGACGAGGCCCCTATAGAACTCTTCGTCGTCGACGACGAGAACCTGCAGTCCGCTGAGATCGATATTCGTACTCATATCGGCCCGCCACTTTGCCCGAGACACAGGTTAGGCTCAGTCGTATGGGCGAACAAGTGGTAGGCCAAAGAAGCTTGCGGTCGAATAAGGTTTAAACCGACCTGATCCCATGAAAGGATCCCGCTTATGCTGTGGCCGTTTGATCTTTTTGAACGGGAATTCGGTGGACGGGCTGCGACGTCCGGCAAAATCCTCTGCCGGCTATTGCTGACCTGTCTCTTAGTCGTGGCGGTACCGCCGGCATTCGCTCAACCGGCGACGGAGGGCGATCAAAATATCCGTATTGTCGCCCCGCAATTCGTCCCTCTGCAATTCTCCAAGGATGGCGAGGTGCGAGGATACGTGGCCGATCTTGCCAAACTGGTCATCGACCGGGTGGCCGGCGAAATGGCTCTGACAACAACCGGGATCGAGATCGTCCCGTGGCGCCGAGCTATGAAAATCGCGACCGAATCACCCAATGTCATCATGTTTTCGCTGTCGCGGACGAAGACACGCGAAGACAAGTTTATCTGGGTCGGGGAAGTGTCTCCCTACGAGGTATTCTTCTTCGGATTGAGAGACCGCCAGATCGAGGACCCGGGTTCGCTAGACGATATGCACGGGCGCGGATACCGGGTCGGCGTTCAAACCGGCAGCAATACCGAGGAACTATTGCGCTCTCGCGGGTTCCAGCACGGCCACGATTTCGTCACCTACTCCCACTATAGCCATGGGATCAAAATGCTGTTCAACCATCGCTTCGCGATGATGCCGCTAACCTCGTTCGTGGCGCGGGCCAACACCTGCCGTAACGGCTTCGACGGTGACAAAATCGAACCGGTGCTTCGGATCACCGAACTTTCCAATCCATTGTGGATGGTCTTGAGCCGCGGTACGGCGCCCAACCTGGCAGCAAGATTTCGCGCCGCCCTTGTCCAGTTGAAAAGGCAAGGCGAAGACCAGCGCCTGCGCGCCGCCTATCTCGAGGATTTCGAGCGCGCGGCCTGCGCGGAAAAATAGCCGGCCAACGGCCCTTTCCGATGGCAAGCGGTCGTCTGGACGGAGAGAACGGGCCGGCCGTTCGAGGCTCAGCGCGCGGCGATGGCGTAATCGCGGAGCACGTCGCGTTCGAGGACCGTCCGCTCGAGCATCGCTTCCATGACGTCGCGCGAACTGATCATGTCGCTGAGGGCGCCGTTCTCGACGACCGGCAGGTGGCGGATGCGGCGCTGGCTCATGACCCGCATGGCGTCGTTGACATCGTCCGTCGGCGAGCAGGTCACCACGTCCCGCGACATCATGTCCTGAACCCGAAGATCCACCACATTGCTGCCCAGTTCCGCGAAGCAATGGGCGATGTCCCGTTCCGAGAGAACGCCGACCAATTGGCCCTCGCCGTCGCGCACGGGCATGGCGCCGATGTTGTTGTTGGCGAGCAGGGTCGCCGCCGTTTGCAGTGTGTCTTCCGGCCGGGCGGTGACGGGTGAGCGGCCGGTTCGATCGAGCAGGTCGATCACTTGCATTGAAGCCTCCTTATTCGAACGCCGCCATCCCTGAAACGGCCGCGTTGCAAATCATATTCGAGTTTTCGAATATGAGCGCAGTCTAGTTAGGAGGAATATCGCCGTCAACCGTTGGAAACGGGTCGAAGCCGGCACCGCGTCCGATTAGACGGATGCACCCTTGGCCCGGGAGACCATGATTCGACCTTGATCGGTGATGCTCACCTTGTTGAACCCTTGGCCGAAAACCTTGCTGACCGTCCAGCCCTTGGCTTCGCATTCCTCAAGGGTGCGGCCGAGTATGGTCGTCTTGGTGTCATGGGCGACGGCAATGTCGCCGGACATGACCAAGAGCTCGAGCAAGAGCAATTGCTGCGGAAGAATTTCAGCCACGTTCCGAGGCCCCCCATTCAGAAGGCCACACAAATAAAGGGGCTTCACAAAATAATCAATGGTGAGAAGGCGTTTCGGTCTATTGGCGGCTGCCGAGCCGGAATCGGCGATTATTGTTCGCTCTCGGCGGCCATACCGATCAAATCGCGGACGAACTGGATGATCCGGTCGAGCATGGCCAGCTCCCGTTGGCGTCGCTCTCTCTCGGCGGCTTTGCGCGCCGCTTCTTCCATCTTTCGTTTTTCTTCCGCTTCCTTGGGTGAAAGCGCTTCGGCGGTCGTCGTGCAGACCAAATTGGTTCCGTTGAGCGTGCATACGGCGATTTCCCCGGTGAACTTGTTGAGGCGCCACACCGTACTCTCGGTCGCCTTCATCAGTTGGTAGGCGTCTTTTTCCTGGGCCACCGCCGGCGCGGAGAAAAGCGGCACCGCGACCACCAAGATGATTAGCGATAGAAACGGAAGCCGAAACATGAATGATGACCTTTCCCTGAAGACGCGGCGAAGACTGTAACGCCCTCGAACTGGAGAGGCAACGGAGCGGGCGGAATTCAACCTGCCGGCGAGGCGCGAGCCAGCGGATCAAACCGCCGCATCGACAACGGCCGCGGCAAAAGGCATAAATCTGAGGGAGCCGTTCGCCTCGGCCGATGGCAAGACCGGGCCGGACGAACGGGTCGCGACCAGGGAGGGCGGCGCCAATGAGCGAATACCCGGATATCCTGTCCCACACCGGACGGAAGACGGTCCCGAGCGTGCGCAGCCGGGCCCTCGCCCCGATCCGTGGCGGCCTGTTGACCGGCGTTCTTTTCCTATGCCCTGTCGGGGCCGGCGCCGTCGAGCCCGTAACCGGCACGGCCAAAGTCGTCGACGGCGATACCGTGGTCATCGGTTCGGTGGAAATCGACCGCCATGACATCGACGCGCCCGAACTCGGTCAAACCTGCCACTCCCGGAAGAAAAAGCCGTTCGATTGCGGCGCCCTGTCGCGACAAGCCCTGATCGGTGTGATCGGCAGTAGAAAGTTGACCTGTAAACCCGTCACCGCCGACAAAACAGGGCGCATGGTCGCCGACTGTTTCCTCGGCTGGCTCAACATCAACGAGCAGATGGTCATCGACGGCCGGGCCTTCGCCCAGCCGACCGCCGACAACCCCTATCTGCGGGCCCAGAAATTCGCCGAGGCCCGCAAGGACGGCTTGTGGCGCGGCACCTTCGACTGGCCCTGGGACTGGCGCAAGGCCAATCCCGGGCCGGGTGCCGCAACTCAGTAGCCGCCTTTTCTTTTGGTTTCCGGAAGCCCGGCGATCTTGGTCGCCTGTTTGGACGGCTGTTTGGGGAACAGGTCGTAGAGATCGCCGGCACTGATCTTCTCGTCCCAGGCGGCCGACATGGCCTTGACCATATGTCGCTCGCTGGGCTGCGCGCCGCCGTTGTTGACGTATTCTTCACGCAGATAATTGATCAAATCCCAGTGCTTGTCCGTCAACTCCGTGAGACCGTCGGCGGCGGCGATCTCCCGGGCCACGTCCTCCGACCAGTCTTCGAGGTTGACGAGAAAACCGGTTTCCGTTTGTTCGAGGTTCGAATATCCCATTGTCTTTCCCATGTCGTGGGCCGGCTCAGACCCGTCGGGCCAAAGCCGGCGCGGTTGCGTTTCGACATATTTAGGAATTGTAAAGTGTCTCGTAAACCGGTTCGAGGATTCTCGGGCGATACGCCTCAGTCACCGCTGTCGATGGACAGGGCGAGAAACAGTCCGGAGAAGGCGAATACGAAGGACAACGCCATGAAGTACCATCCGAAGGTATCCTCGTCACCGGACATGTCGATGCCGGCGATCACCAGGTCCTCCGAGAAGAAAAATGAGATCGCGCCGACCAGGCAGATGGCGGCGACGATCAGGATTAGCCAGCCGAACCGGACTTTCGCCTCTTCAGCGAGGTTGCCGACAACCTTGACGACCATGGGGTTTTTCTCCTCTCAGTACGATAGAATCGTAAGGAGAATACGTGAGCGTATTATAGCACGCAGGGCTCTTTTTGTCGTCAATTGGGTCGCGTCGCGATCGCCGTCGGCAAGGTGTCCGTGGCTTCCTTGACCGCTTCCATGACGACGAAGGTCGAGGTGTGCGAAACATGGGGCAACGATGAAATCTTCTCACCCAACACGTGGCGATAGGTCGAGATGTCCTTGCTGCGAACCTTGAGCAGGTAATCGAAACCGCCGGCGATCATGTGGCACTGTTCGACTTCGGGAATGGCGCCGACGGCCCCGTTGAAGGCCTCCAGGGCGCGCGAGGTGGTGTCGTTCAAGGTGACCTGCACGAAAGCGATGTGCCTGGCGCCGAGTTTCACCGGGTCGACGATGGCCGCATATCCCTGGATGTAGCCGTTCTGTTCGAGGCGCCGCATGCGGATCTGGCACGGCGTCTTCGACAGACCGACACGGGACGCCAGTTCCGTAATCGTGATGCGGCCGTCGACCTTGAGTTCGGTGATGATCTTCAGGTCAATATTATCCAAATCATCCATTTATCACCCATTGACGGTCAATAATCACTAAGAATTCCGTGAATTTTATACGTATTACCTAGATATATCAGAAAATAAGGTCCATCTCCTGCATCAATTTCTTTACGCTGACTCGGGTGACGGCCCTACAGAAAGACCCCGGTATCGGAGGCTGAGCTCTTGAATTCCACACGGTCGCGAATCCGTGCCGCTTATCTGGCCGACGAAAGGGCGACCGTCGAAAGCCTGGTGGCGATCGCCGATCTGTCGGCGGACGACCGGCGGCGGATTACCGCCATGGCTGTCGACCTGGTCGAGCGGGTCCGCCAATCGGGGGCGCCGACGATGATGGAGGGCTTCCTCGCCGAATACGGATTGTCGACGCGCGAAGGCGTCGCCCTGATGTGTCTGGCCGAAGCCCTGCTGCGCGTCCCCGACGTCGAGACCATCGACGCCCTCATCGAAGACAAGATCGCGCCCGGCGAATGGGGGAAACACCTGGGCCAATCGAGTTCATCGCTGGTCAACGCCTCGACCTGGGCGTTGATGCTGACCGGCACGGTGATCGCCGATCCCGGCGAGGAAGGCGTCGTCAACGCGCTGCGCGGCGTGGTGCGCCGCCTCGGCGAACCGGTGGTGCGGCGCGCCGTCGGTGAGGCGATGAAGGAAATGGGCCGCCAGTTCGTGCTCGGGCGGACCATCGACGAAGCCATGGACAAGGCGGCGACCCTAGAGGGGCAGGGATACACACACTCCTACGACATGCTCGGCGAAGCGGCGATGACCGAGGCCGACGCCCAGCGCTATCACCTCGCCTACTCGCACGCCATCGGCGCCCTCGCCGGGCGCTGCGAAGGCCGCGACATCCGGGACAATCCGGGCATCTCGGTGAAGCTCTCGGCGCTGCACCCGCGGTTCGAATATGCCCAGCGCGACCGCGTCATGGCCGAACTGGTGCCGCGCACACTGTCGCTGGCTTCGCTCGCCCAGAGCGCCGGCATGGGCTTCAACATCGACGCCGAGGAAATGGACCGCCTGGACCTGACCCTCGATGTCTTCGAGGCGGTCTTGTCCGATCCGTCGCTCGCCGGCTGGGACGGTCTCGGCATGGTCGTACAGACCTACGGTCCGCGGGCCGTGCCGACAGTCGACTGGCTCTATGACCTGGCCGACCGCCTCGACCGGCGGGTCGCCGTCCGCCTGGTCAAGGGCGCCTACTGGGACAGCGAGATCAAACGGGCGCAAGTCTTGGGGCTCGCCGGCTATCCGGTGTTCACGCGAAAAGCCAATTCGGATGTCGCCTACATCGCCTGCGCCCGGAAACTGCTCGCCATGACGGACCGCATCTACCCGCAGTTCGCTACCCACAACGCCCACTCGGCGGCGGCCGTTCTCGCCATCGCCGGCGCCGACCGGCGGGGCTTCGAGTTCCAGCGCCTCCACGGCATGGGGGAATCGCTCCACGACATCATTCTGAAAGACCAGGGGACACGGTGCCGGATCTATGCGCCGGTCGGCGCCCACCGGGACCTTTTGGCCTACCTCGTGCGCCGGCTCCTGGAGAACGGGTCGAACAGTTCCTTCGTCAACCAGATCGTCGACAAGAGCGTCGACGCCGAGGAGATCGCCCACGACCCAATCGCGCTGGTCGACCACTATGGGGAGGCCGTCGCCAACCCAGTGATCCCCGCACCCTCCGGGATCTTCGGTCCGGAACGGCTCAACGCCAAGGGCTGGGACTTGACGGACCCGGTGACCGTCGAATGGCTTGATGCTGCGCGGACCGACTTTCGAAACCACCGCTGGTCGGCCGGATCGACGGAGGCGGACGGCGGCGGCACCCTTCGAGAGATCGGCAATCCGGCCCGGCCCGGTGATACGGTCGGCTTCGCCAGAGAGGCCGACGGAGATCAGGTCGCCGCCGTCGTGGCATCGGTCGATCACGGGTTCGAAGCCTGGTCGCGGACGCCGGCGGCGGAACGCGCCGGGAAACTGGAAGCGGCCGCCGACGCCTATGAAGACCACGCGCCCGAGCTGATGGCACTGGCCACCCGCGAGGCCGGCAAGACGCTTGCCGATGCCGTCGGCGAGATCCGCGAGGCGGTCGATTTCCTGCGCTACTATGCCGGCCGGGCGAAAGACCTGGACGGCAGCCGCCCGCCGATCGGCCCCGTCGCCTGCATCTCGCCCTGGAATTTCCCGCTCGCCATCTTCACCGGCCAAATCGCCGGGGCGGTGGCCGCCGGCAATACGGTCGTCGCCAAGCCGGCCGAACAGACACCTTTGATCGCCCAGCGTGCCGTCGAACTGATGCACGAGGCCGGCATCCCGGAGAGCGCCGTCCAGCTTGTACCCGGCGACGGGCCCACGGTCGGCCGCGCCCTCGTTTGCGACCCTAGGATCGCCGGCGTCTGCTTTACCGGCTCCACGGAGACGGCGCAGGCGATCAACCGTGACATGGCCGAACACCTGGCGCCCGATGCGCCCCTGATCGCCGAAACCGGCGGTCTCAACGCCATGATCGTCGATTCGACCGCACTGCCCGAGCAGGCCGTCGGCGACATTATCGCATCCGCCTTCCAAAGCGCCGGTCAGCGCTGTTCAGCGCTGCGCATCCTCTACCTCCAGGAGGACGTCGAAGAGCGGATCCTCGAAATGCTGGGCGGTGCCATGGATCAACTCAGCCTCGGCGACCCGTGGCAGCTGTCCACCGACATCGGCCCGGTGATCGACGTCGACGCCCATGGGGCGATCACCGCCTATTGCCGGGCCATGGAAAAAGAAGGCCGCCTGATCAAGAAACTGGAGGTGCCGGAAGGGGGATTGTTTGTCGCACCCCATGTGTTCCGCGTATCGGGAATCGAGGACCTGGAACGCGAGGTCTTCGGCCCGGTGCTGCACGTGGCCACCTTCGCCGCCGCCGAACTCGATGCCGTGGTCGATGCCGTCAACACCAGGGGCTACGGTTTGACCCTGGGCCTGCACACCCGTGTCGACGACCGGGTCCAGAAGGTCGTCGAGCGCGCCCGCGTCGGCAACCTCTACGTCAACCGCAACCAGATCGGTGCCGTCGTCGGGTCGCAACCCTTCGGCGGCGAGGGTCTTTCGGGAACCGGCCCCAAGGCCGGCGGCCCCCACTATGTGGACCGTTTCCTGATGACGCCGGGCCGACCCGATGGCGTCGAACCCATCGGCAGGGCCACGGATATCGCGGTTGAAACCGTCAGCGATGCACTGATGAATACGGATACGTCAACGTGGGCGGCCGTTGACGGAGAGGCCCTTTTGCGCGAGGCCGCCACGGCCCTGGGACCAGTCGCCATCGCGGCGGTGTCGGCGGCGGCATCGGTCGACCCGGGCGCCTTGGACATGCCCGGCCCGACCGGCGAGAGCAACCGGTATTCCGTGCATCCGAGGGGCGTCGTGCTGTGCCTGGGGCCGGGCGAGGAGGACGTTGTCGTCCAGGTGGTTCAGGCCTTGACCCTCGGCAACGGCGCCGTCGCCGTCGGCGCCGAGGCGACGGTCTGGCTGGCGCCGCTCGTCGCTACCGGTGCGCCGGTGGCGGCGTTGGACGGCCATTTGGACCCGGCCGAACTGGAGGGCCTGGAGAGCCTGGCCGCCGTCGCCTTCAATGGCGAAGACGGCGAGATACGCTCGATCCGCCGAAGCCTCGCCGCCCGGTCGGGTGCGCTGGTGCCGTTGATCTCAGGCCGCCTGTCGCCCGAACGTTTCGTGCTCGAGCGCCACCTCTGCGTCGACACCACCGCCGGCGGCGGCAACGCGTCACTGTTAACGGAAGCCGGAAGCCAGGACTAGGCCGGCGCCGGGCCGGACGGCGCGAAAAAGGTGTTGATGGCGTAGAACGCCAGCATCAACGAGGTTAGAAAGATCACGAAGAATACGACGGTCCGGTGTTCGAATTGCTCGCCGCGGCTGGCCTCGATCCGGTTGAGCACCTGCGAAGAAAAATAATACAGTGCGACCGTAACGGCCATCATGACTACGAATTCCATCGTATTCCCTCCGCAACGACGGTGCGCTTCCTTGACCCGGGTGAGCCGACGCGCTCCCCGGACCGCATGGGTAGCGCCATAGCGACGGTTTTTCAATCCATCTTGGTCGGTCTGCCGCCGCCCGAGCGCCATAGCCAACTGTCAATGATTACGGTCTTGCGCTATGGTACCGGGGCTTTTGGGGTTCCGAAATCAAAACGAGATAAGCGGGGGAGCAGGGTCGAATGCTCGACGACGCGAGCGGGAATCCCAGCGCGGACGTAACCTATATCCAGGCCGATCCGACAACAGACGGTGATGCCATCGTCATCGAGGGCGAACCGTGGTTCCTTCGTGCCGAGTTCCTTCGCGAGGGTCCGGATCTCCGATTGATCGGCCCGGACGGCCAAGAGCTTCTGATCCAGGGTTATTTCCGTCTCGAAAACCCGCCGGAAATCCGCACCCGCGATGGCGTCGTCCTCAAGGGCGAACTGGTGTCCCGCCTGGCCGGCCCGCTGGCGCCGGGACAATACGCGCAAGCCGCCCCGGGCGTCGCCAGCGAACCCATCGGGCGGGTCGAGACCGCCACCGGCGAGGTTACGGTGACGCGGCTCGACGGCACCCAGGCGACCCTGTCGCAGGGCGATCCCGTGTTCCAGGGCGACATCGTCGAGACCGGTGCCGAGGGTGCCGTCGGTATCGTCTTCGCCGACGAGAGCACCTTCTCGCTGGCCGAGGACGGGCGCATGACCCTGGACGAGATGATCTACGATCCGGGCAGTCAGCAGGGCCAAATGAGCCTGTCCTTGTTGCAGGGCGCCTTCACCTTCGTATCCGGCGAGATCGCCAAGACCGGCGTCGACGCCATGAAGATCGGGACACCGACGGCAACCATCGGTATCCGCGGCTCGGCCGGCGGCGGCAATACGGATACGGCCGGCGTGACGACCGTGGTCGTGATGCCGGAAGCCGGCGGCGTGGTCGGCGAGTTCACAATTCAAACGGCGGCCGGCGTGGTGACCCTGAACATACCCTTGTCGGCGGTCAATATCGCCAGCGCCAACCTGCCGCCGTCGCAACCCTTCACCATGACGCCGCAGCAATTGGGCCAGGCCTTCGGCGAAGCGTTTAGCGCGCTGCCCAATGTGGAGAACCTGATCCCGCCCGACGTCATCGCCGGCGCCAACGAAGGCCGGGCCCAGCAACAGGCGGCCGAGCAGGCGGCCGAGGAGGCAGAGGCGCAACAGGCGGAAGCCGAAGCCCAAGCCCAGGAGGCGGAAGCCGAGGCGAAAGCGGCTGCCGCCGCCGCTGCGCAAGCCGCCGCAGAGGCTGGTGGAGAGGGCGGTGAAGGTGGCGAAGGCGGAGAGGGCGGCGAGGGCGGTGAAGGTGGCGAGGGCGGCGAGGGCGGCAGCTATGCGACCGTCATGTCGGGCAGCGACGACTGGGGCCGTATCCTCAATTTCGAGGCCATCATCGGCACCGAGAACGACGACACCATCGACGGCGGCACCGGCAACGACGATCTCTTCGACAGCGGCGGCAACGACACGGCGGCGTTCTCCGGCGCCATGGCCGGTTATTCCATTGGCGATTCGGGCGGCGGGCAGCGGGTCGTCGACACGGATAGCGGCACGTCCGGCGACGAAGGGGCCGACGACCTGCACGGCATCTACAATCTGGAATTCAGCGACGGCACGATAACCCTCGACCTCGGGGATGTCCTGGCGTTCAACGGAACCAGCGACCAGGTGCAGATCTCGCAAACGGGCGTCGCCACGGGCAGCGGCGATTTCACCTACGAGGCCTGGTTCAAGGCCTCGACCCTGGCCCAGATGAAGGTCCTGAAGTTCGGCGACGTCTCCGGCGCCTTGCCCAACGAAGCCGGCGGCATCACCGTTCAAGCCGATGGCACCATTAACCTCGCGCTGAACGGCGACTCGGGACCATCCTCCGCGGCTGGGGCGGTAACCGCCGGGCAATGGCACCATGTTGCCGCCGTCATGGATGACAGTACGGGCAGCAGTACTTTCTACCTCTACCTCGACGGCGAGCTTGTGGATTCAGAGGCCAAGAGCCCGGCCATCGACGGCAACCAGATCTTCATCGGCCAGAGCGGCGGCGACAGCCAGTGGTTCAACGGCGAGATCACCGAGGTCCGATTCTGGAACGACGCCCGCACCGCCACCGAGATCGACGAGAACTTCGACGAGGTCCTGGACGGCACCGAAGCCAACCTGGTCGGCTACTGGCGCCTCGACGAGGGAACGGGGACGACGGCCACCAACGAGGTTTCGGGCGGCGCTACCGGTACCATTGCGAACGACAACTGGGTGACCTCGACGGACCGCCCGGTCGCCCTCATCGAGGGCATCACCGGGACCGCCGGCAATGACACCATCACACTCAACAGCGCCTTCTCGGGCAGCGAGACCATCGATCTGTCGAGCGGCACCGATATCCTCAATCTCGCAAACGGCACCACCGACATCACCATCGTTGGCGTCGAAACGGTGGCCGGCGGCAGCGGCAGCGACACGGTAAATCTCGGTGCCGGCGGCGATACGGTAACCTTCAGCGGCGTCGAGACCATCAACGAGGACGATAATGGCCAATACGTCATCACCATCACCGATTCGACCGACACCACCATTGATCTGGGCGGCGGCAACGACACCGTCTCCGCCGGCGTCAACGGCGGCACCTTCAACTTGGGCGCCGGCGACGATTCTCTGACCGGCTCGACCAGTTCGGTCACCGTCGACGGCGGCTCGGGCAACGATACCATCACCGGCGGCAACAACGCAGACACCTTGATCGGTGGATCCGGCAACGACACCATCACCGGCAACAATTTCGCCGATTCGATCACCGGCGGCACCGGCGTCGATACGATGACCGGCGGCAACCAGTCGGATACGTTCATCTTTACCAGCGACACGGATTCGGGAACCGGTGCCGGCAACCGCGATACCATCACCGATTTTGAAGCCGATAACGACGACGAGGACATCTTCCTCGACAGCATCCGCCTGGGCACCTCCTTCGTCGGTTTCTATGCTTCTGGCTCCGAGGCGGCGACGGCGTTTGCCGGCAACGGCAACACCTCGGCCCGGTTCGACGACGACACCAACCTCCTCGAGATCGATATCGATGGCGACGGCACGGTCGTCGATATGGAAATCGTGCTGACCAATGTAATGGGTAACCAACTGCACACCGAGGATTTCACGACGACGGCGTCCGGCGAGATCCTGGTGTCGGGGACCGAAACCGTCGTCCTGACGGCCGGCAACGACACCGTCACCGGAAGCTCCGACACCATCACCTTGAGCGGCATAGCGGCCGTCGGCGATGAGGTCGATCTGGCCGGCGGCACCGATTCTCTCGACCTCGACGACAGCGGCAATGTGGTCAACGTCACCAACGTCGAGACCATCACCGGCGGCACCGGCACCGATACGATCACCCTGGGCGACAGCGGCAACACGGTGACCATATCCGCCATCGAGAGCCTGACCGGCGGCGCCGGCACGGACGTGGTGACCCTGAGCTCGTCGGTCACAGCGGCGGCATTCACCACGCTGGCCAACGGCCTGACGGCGGCCCAGGACACCATCGTCAATGGCACCAGCCTGACCCTGACCGGCGAGACCGTCGCCATCGGCCTCACCAATCAGGGCACCATCCTCACTACCGACGGCAGCACCGCCATCAGCGGGACGTTCTCCAATGCCTCCGGCGCGACGTTGACCCTACAGAGCCCGAGCACGACCAGTTCGGTCCTGACCGTGGCCGACGGCTTCACCAACGCGGGCACCATCGACGGCTCGTTGACCAACACCGGCACCGTCGATGTCGACTGCTCGATGACCATCGAGATCACGCTCAGCGGCGAGACCTTCAATACGGTCGGCGGCACCGTCGACGTCGCCGAGAACCAGACCCTGACCGTATCGACCAGCGCCAACTCCGCAGGCGGCACCGTCATCGGCACCGGCACGGTGTTTACCGGTGTTCGCGACACGTCCAGCAGCACCGTCGGCACCACCAACCTGACCGGCACCCATACCCTGACGCTGTCCAGCGACTTCACCCACAACACCGACAACCTGGCGTTCGGCGGCGGCGTCACCGTAACGGGCACCAGCAAGACCTTCACCATCGGCAGCGGCGGCGACCTGGCGATCACCAACGACACTTTCGACAGCGGCATCACCCTGGTCGTCGCCTCAGGCGGCACGCTCCGCGCCATGGGTCAACCCGGTGATACGATCAACGGCACCTTCGAGGTCAACGCCGGCGGCACGGTCGTCATCGGCGCCAACAACAACACCAACAACAATCCCAAACTGACCCTGGCCGGCACGTCGACCAACGCCGGCACCCTGCAACTCGACGATCTGGTGACGTCGACAGGGAAAAACGCGACGCTGGTCATTACCGGCTCGTTCACCAACTCGGGCACCTTGCAGGCGCTGGATACCACCAGCGACGGCGGTTCCCGCACCATCGAAGGATCCGTCACCAACACCGGAACCGTCGACATCGACACGGATACGACCATCACCAACACGAGCGCCACCTTTACGTCGTCGGACGGCACCATCGACGTGCTCGCCGGCAAGACCCTGACCGTCAGCGGCGGCACCACGGTGTTCGGGTCCGGCACGGTGTTGAGCGGAAGCGGCTCCATTACGCTGGCGGGTTCTCACACGCTGGAAATCGCAGGTGACTTTTCCCACGACGGATCGCCGTCGGTGAATTTCGGCGGTGCCATTACGTTGACCGGCACCAACGTCACCGCCGATTTTTCCAACGTCAGCGTTTCGTCCTTGACCACCCTCACCGGCGGATCCGGTGACGATTCCGTAACCTTCGCCTCTGCACTCGGGTCCGGGACGGTCGACCTGGGGACCGGAACGGATATCCTCACCCTCAGCGACAGTGCGGACGTTCTTTCCCTCTCCAATACGGAGACCATTTACGCCGGCGATGGCGCCGACCAACTGACTTACACCGGATCCGTTGCCACGACGATCAAAGGCGATTTGGGTGCCGACACCCTGGCTCTCGACGGCTCAGCGGCCCATACCGTCCTCTACTTCACATCCTCTGACGGTGGCAGCGCCGGGGCCAACAGCGGCTACGACACGATCACAGGTTTTTCCACGTCGACCGATACCTTCAAGGTCGGCAGTGCCCTCGACACCCTGCTCGACGACATCACCAGCGATGGCTCGTTCACCTTCGTGACTGACGCGGCGGCCGATTTCTCGACGACTCACGAGGCTCTTATGGTCGTCACCGGGGTGGACGACGCCGACCTGGTCGCAGCTTCCTTTACGAACCTGATCAGCACCATCAACGGCCTTGGCGTGACCAGCGCCAACGGAGACGACGCCCTGATCGTCGCCCAGGGCACAACGGATACCGCCGTCTATTATTTCGCAGAGAACGGATCGACCTCCAACAATGTGGAAAGCGGTGAACTTTCCCTTCTGGCGCTGATCGATACGGCGCTGGTCAGCACCACGGAAATCACCGGGTCTTAGTTCCGCCGCCGGCTGGCTTCGTGGCGTCCGGCTCCTTCCACGTCATAATGCGCCGCTCCGTGTTCTCGATCTGTGTCGGGTCCAGAAGGGCTGTGACCTCCAATTGCCGCTGCCGCGCCCAGGCGTTCCCCTGACCGGCCGCCAGGCCGAGCCAGAAATAGGCCTCGACCGGATCGCGGGCGACGCCGAGCCCGCGGGCGTACATGTCGCCCAGATTAAGCTGTGCCACCGCGTCGCCGAGCCCTGCGGCGCGTCGATACCACTGGGCGGCGCGGCCGGGATCGCGCGTAACCCCTTCGCCCTGGAACAATACGTTGGCGAGTGCCGTCATGGCGGTCGCGTTGCCGCCGTCGGCGAGGCGGCGCCAGAGCGTCACCGCCTCATCGTAATCGCCGGCGTCGTAGGCCGCGAAGGCGCTGGCCAGCGCCTCCTCTTCGCCGGCGGCGACGGCCGCACCGGTGCCGGCCGACAGGACCGCGACGACCATGGCCGCGAGAATCGGCACCCTGCGAATCCCTTCGACCATCCTCCGCAACCGACGTCCCTTCACGACAAAAACACGACTTTCGTCACCGCCCCACGGCGCCAGCGGGGAATAGGCGGTTCGGCGACAAATGAAGCATACCGGACCTTTGCGGGCCGAATCGGACACAATCCCTTGATCGAACTCAAAAAGAATCGGTCTGATTAGACGCGCGCCCCATTGTCACGGAACGGCCAGAGCGCCATTTTTTACACTGATCTGCAAAGAGGGATCGCATGGCCGAAGACGACAAGAAATATCGATTGGTGACTCGTGCCGATTTCGACGGAGTCGTTTGCGGTACGCTTCTCAACGAACTCGACATGATCGACGACGTCGTTTTCGTCGAGCCGCAGACGATGCAGGCCGGTGAGTTTGCGGTAAGCGACCGCGACATCACCGCCAACCTTCCCTACGTGGAAGGAGTCCACCTTTGCTTCGACCACCATATCAGCGAGACCGAACGGGTGTCCGAACAGGGTAACCGGGTCATCGACCCGGACGCGCCGTCGGCGGCCCACGTGGTCTACATGTATTACGGCGGCAAGCAGGGTTTCCCGGAAATCTCGTCGGAACTGATCGATGCCGTCAACAAGGCCGACTCGGCGCAGTACTCGCGCGAAGAAGTGATGGCGCCGGAGGGCTGGACGCTGCTCAACTTCATCATCGACCCGAGGACGGGGATCGAGCGGATCGACGGTTTCTCCATCGACAAGGACGAGCTCCTGCTCAGGTTGATGACCTACTGCCGTCACAATCCGATCGAGGAGATTTTGGCGCTGCCAGATGTCATCGAGCGGGTCAATGCCTACCAGCTCAATTCTGAGTTCGGCGAACTGCAGATCGATCGCTGTTCCGAAATGCAGGGTTCCGTCGTCGTCACCGACCTCCGCCGGGAGGCGAAGGTTTCCGTGAACCTGCAATTGGGACCCGACGCGGGGATGACGTCCATCGCCGTTGCCAAATCGGTATTTGACCGGTCATCGCAAGCCAACATCGGTTTGATGACGCTCGAATACGGGGGGCGGCCATGCCGGTGCGGGGACGTGCCGTGTGGCCGATGACAAGGCGGATGCAACCGTCGCTGAAATCGTCAACCGATTGAACGAGGTCGGTTGACCGCGGGGCCGCCGGCGCCGGCCGGAGGCGAGGACACACCCTTTTCGGGGGGCAAATTGGCGGAAACGGACGACGCCGACACCGGTAATCTCGACAAACCCGAAGGCGAATTGACCGCGGCAAACCGCGATTGGCTGGGTCGCGTCCTGTGGGACGGCCCGTCGCCCTCGGTCGCCCATCTCCAATCGCCCACCGACGTTCTGGCATCGGTCCCCCTGCCGTCGCTCCTTCCGACCGAAGCGCCTGCCGCCGGCGCGCCGCCGGTCCCCGTTGAGGTGCCGGCGGATTTGTTCGACGGGTTTACGGACATCGAAACGGTCGAGATCATCGGCCTGCCCGAGGGCGCCGCTATGAACGCCGGGCGCGCCGGTGGCGAGGGCGTGTGGCTCCTCGAGGCCGGCGATGTCGAGGGACTCGAGCTGTTGCCGGCCGACGGCCACTGGAGCGTCGCCAATTTGACCGTCAAAGTGACGGCGACGGAGGCGGCGAGCGGGGACAAGGTGACCAACATGGCGGCGATCCGCATGGAAATCGCCGGGTCACCCTCGGAAGCCCAGGATTCCGGCGAAACGGCGGAGCCTCGCGAACAGCCGGACGGTGCCGCGGCGGAAGACGAAAGCCAGGAAGCGGACGGCGAAAAAGACGCGGTCGATATCCGACACCTGGTGCCGCCGCCGCCGAAACCCCGGCCGCAACCCGAACCAGCGGCCGACGAGGACGTAAAGGCGGCCCCGCCTGAGCCCGCCGCGACCGACGTGCCGGAGGAAGCGGAGCCAGCGGTCGAGGAAGGGGTGGCGGAACGCGAAGATTCCGGAAAGGCTGAACCGGCCCCGTCAGCGGCAGGGGAGATTCCTGCAGAACCGGACTCAAAGACCGCATCCGTCAGATTGCAACCCGCAAAGGCCGTTGCCAAGGTGGCAGCGGCGAAGGCGCCAGCGGCAAGACCGACGCCACCGCAGACCAAGAGGAAGGCGGGCGCTTCCGTGCAATTGCGTCCGGCCACCGTCAGAAAAGTGGAAACGCCGTCGGCAAGGCCGTCCACACCGCCTGAAACTCCGTCCGTTGCCAAGCCGGCGGCCCGCAAGGCCGGGGTGGTTCTAAGGAAGCCCGAGAAGCCCTCACCGCCGCCAACCCCGGCGCCAACCCCGGAACTAACCCCGGGCGATCGGCGCCGGCCGACGGGAGAGATCGTCGTACGCCTTGGCGGCGCGCCGGAACGGGGCGACCCCCATTACCGGATCGCCGTCGACGGCCGCCAGGTGGCGAGCGGAAACGTCGATTGGGCCCTCGGCCTACCGGCCATCGAGGACGGGGGCGAAGGGGCCGTCTGTTGGCAGACGGTGCGATTTCCCTGGGATTTTGCCACCGTCGTTCCCGACGAAATCAGCCTGCGCTACGAACTCGGACACGGCTCAGAGCCGGACGAGGCCGGCGCCTTTGCCGGCGAGCCGAGGCGAAAACGAGATAAGAAGCCGAACGGGACAGCTTCATCTGCCGACGCCGACGAAGAGCCCGGGAAAGCTGCCCAAGGCCCGACGGCGCAACCTCTGGTCGTTCGCGTCAGCGAGGATGACGCCGCTGACAGCGTCGTCATGAGTGAACTCGCGGCCCTGCGCTCCTTCGTCCGCGGGCGCGATGACCCGCGCATCGATCCCGGGCGCGAAGGCACCTACGACCGTCTCGGGCTGGCGTCGGGATCGTGGAGCGACGTCGTCGCCATTGGCCCCGACGGCAAGGAGCTCGATCTCGACAGGTTCGGCGGCGCCAAGCGGTTCTCGGTTACGGCGGGCGAAGACCTGAAACGCAAATTCCTGACCGAGGCCGCCAAGCGCGCCCCGTTTGACGGTCAGGCCAGGGCGTCCGGCGACAGGAAGACCGATGACGGCTCGACCGCGGCCAATGTCTCGGTGGAGACCGGACGGGAGATTAAACGGCGGTTCCTGGCCGGCATGATCGACCGTCTATCGTTCCTGAGCGCATCCGGGCCGGGCGAGCCGGTGGAGGCCGATGAGCCGGAGGAAGGACCGCGTTCCGGCGCGCCGGCCGTCTACGATCAGGCCTTCGACGTGAAGCGCAAGCTTCTTGACGGCATCGTCGGCAAGGGCCTGGCGAGACTGGAAACCGTTCTCAGGCGTCCGAAGGACAGGCCGATGCCCGCCGCGCCCCTGTCCCCGATTGCGGACGTTACCGTCGAGGCGCCTGTTCCGGTCCGCATCGGTGACGGCGATCCGATCTCGAAGCGTCAAGCGGCCCGCGCGGTCCGCCGGTTCTACGGCCGCACCCTGAAGCGCGCGCTGGACAAACTGCAATCGACTGTTTTCGATGACAGCCAGCCGGCACCGCAACCCTCTCGACTGGAGGGCCGGCGCTCGCCACCGGGTCCGATGTCCGGCGGGCCCGGTGAGGCGGCGACCCGGGATTTCGCGGAACGCATGCGAAGCGAGTTTTTCGACAACGCCATGCGCAAGGCCATGGCCCGAGGCGCGTCGCCCGGTATCGACGGCCGCGGCTGATCCGTTCACTTTCTGTTTACGATTTGGCGCTATTCATAGGGGTTGAAAGACCAACACCAAGAGATGGATAGGGTCCGATGGCCGTCGTTCTGGGTACGCTCGCGTTTATCATGTCGCTGGGAGCCTTGTGGTTGACCAGCGAGGCGCTGCGCCGCTCCGACGGGATGGGCGAGGCCCTGGTCCGGCCGCACCTGCGGGAGGTGAAATCCCGCTTGGCCGACAACAGGGCGACGCTGCACAGCATCGATGTCCGTCTCGAAATCCTCGAACGCCAGGTCAAGATCCTGATGAGCGCCAACCGGGCACCGACCGAACTGGTCGAGCAGACCCAGGTCATGCGTGACGCGGTCGAGGATGTGCGCCGGTTCGACCCGAGTTCCGTCTACCACGCCTGACGCCGGACCGCTCACGGCGGTTACGGTCGTCCCGCGCCCGTGAAACTCCATTGACATGACCGGGCAAGGCCCGCGTTATGAGCCGATGAACGACTATCTACTCGAACGCGCGTTGCTTCCGGACGGCTGGGCCGGGAAGGTCCGGATCGCCGTCGACGGTAGCGGGGCGATCACATCGGTCGAGCCCGATGCCGACGGCGCCGATGCGGTCCCGGTGGGCGGCATCGTCCTGCCAGGCCTGCCCAATCTTCATTCCCATGCCTTCCAACGCGCCGCCGCCGGCCTCACCGAACGGCGTCACACGGAAGACGGCGACAGCTTCTGGACCTGGCGCCAGGTCATGCACCGGTTCGTCGAGCAGCTGGCACCGGGCGACGTCGAGGCGATCGCCGCCCAGCTCTATGTGGAGATGCTGAAAGCGGGCTACACCTCGGTTGCCGAGTTCCATTACCTGCATCACCGGCCCGACGGCTCGCCCTACGACCGGGCCGACGATATGGCACAGCGGGTCGCCGCCGCCGCCGGAGCCGCCGGTATCGGATTGACGCTGCTGCCCGTCCTCTATTCGGTCGGCGGCTACGGCGGCGCCGAACCCAACCCAGGGCAACGTCGCTTCATCATGGCCGTCGATGCTTTTCTCGATGTGGTCGGCGGTTTGATGGCGGCCTTCGAGGGCGACGGGCAGGTGCGCATCGGCGCGGCGCCGCACAGCATCCGCCAGGTGCCGCCCGAGGCATTGACCGATTGCCTGACGGGGCTCACCGGCCTCGACCCGGCCGCGCCCATCCATATCCACGTCGCCGAACAGGTGCGCGACGTCGAGGATCACATGCGTTTCACCGGCGCCCGGCCGGTCGCCTGGCTGCTCGACAACGCGCCCGTCGATGAGCGCTGGTGCTTCGTTCATGCCACCCACATGACGCCCGAGGAAACGGCCGGTCTCGCCCTGTCCGGTGCCGTTGCCGGCCTGTGTCCGACCACCGAAGCCAACCTGGGCGACGGCCTGTTTCCGCTGGTCCCGTACCTGGATGCCGGCGGCCTCATCGGCATCGGGTCGGACAGTCATGTTTCGGTCAGCCCCCTGGAGGAACTGCGCTGGCTGGAATACGGGCAACGGCTCAGCACGCTGGCCCGTAACGTCGCGGCACCGCACCACGGCGGCTCGACGGCGCGGCGCTTGATCGATGCCGTCCTCGCCGGCGGGACCCGGGCCCTGGGCCGGCCGGTCGGCGCCATCGCGGCCGGGCGCCGCGCCGATTGGATCGTCGTCGACGATCGGCATCCGCAGCTCGCCGGCCGCGACGAAGACGCCCTGCTCGATTCCCTGGTTTTCAGCGGCAACGCCAATCCGGTACGCGACGTCATGGTCGGCGGCACTTGGGTCGTGCGCGAAGGCCGCCACGCCGCCGAGGACGCCATCGCCGAGCGCTATCGGGAAACGGTGCGGCGGCTCAACACCTTTGACCAAACGCCGCTTTAAGGCCCCGGGCGGCGTCCGTATATTGGCCCGGAAAGGATAGCCGCCATGTCGGATGTTTCCGATCGCCTGTCCATGGGCTTTTCCTGCGTCGGACATTTCTACTCGCACCTGTTCGCGCCGATCTTCTTTACGCTGGTTCCGCTCGCTCTCGAACAGGAGCTGGGGCTCAGCCACGGCGAGACGGTGGCGCTGATCGTCGCCGGCAATCTGCTCTATGGCCTGGCCGCACCCTTGGCCGGCTGGCTCGGCGACCGCTGGTCGACCATCGGCATCATGACCATCTTCTTCATCGGCACCGGCTTCGGCATGGTCATGGCCGGTACCGCCGAGACGCCGTTCGGGATCGCGCTGTGGCTCGCCGTCACCGGGCTCTTCGGATCCATCTATCACCCGGTCGGCATCGCCTGGCTGGTCCGGGTTTCCGTCAACACGGGCACGGTCTTGGGCATCAACGGCATCTTCGGCGGCCTCGGACCGGCGCTCGCCGCCGTCATGACCGGCTTCTTCATCGACGCCTTCGGCTGGCGGTCGGCCTATATCGTGCCGGGCGCGGTGATCATATTCAGCGGTTTCCTGTTCCTCGGCCTCGTCGCCAAGGGCTGGATCCTGGAGCCCACGGGCGACCGCAAGCCGTCGCCGGCGGTCAGCCGCGGCGAGATGTTCCGGGTCTACGCCATCCTCGCCTTCACCATGACCTGCGGCGGCCTCATCTATCACGCCACCGGACCGGCCTTGCCGAAGGCCTTCTCGCTCGATTTCGGCACCACGGGAGCCAGCGTCTACACGGTGTCGTTCCTGGTCGGCACCGTCTACGCCACGGCCGGCCTCGTGCAGGTCCTCGGCGGCCGGCTCGCCGACATCTTTCCCGTACGCCGCATCTATCTGATCAGCTTCCTCCTGCAGGTCCCGGTCTTGGCGTTCGCCGGCACGCTGGGCGGCACGGCGCTGGTCGCCGCCGCCGTGATCATGGTCAGCCTCAACACCTCGGGCCTGCCGGCCGAGAACATGCTGATCGCACGCTACACGCCGCCCGGCCGGCGCGGCTTCGTCTACGGCCTCAAGTTCGTCATCGCCAGCGGCATCACCAGTCTCGGCGTCATCCTCGAAGGCATGCTCTTCGACATGACCGGTGGTTTTCTCGCTGTCTTCGCCGGCCTGGCGCTGTTGGCGGCGGCCGGCGTCGCTGCCATCCTGCTGTTGCCGGGCGAGGCGGCCGCGGCGCCGCAACCCGCTGAGTGAAGGCCGAATAGTGGCTGAGTAAAGGCCGGGTAGATCCCAAGGATGAACGACGCACCCGTGATCATCGACCGCCTCGACCACCTGGTCCTCACCGTCGCCGACACCGAGGCGACCTGCGCCTTCTACGGCCGCGTGCTCGGCATGGAGACGGTGGTCTTCGCCGGCGGCCGCACGGCGCTCGCCTTCGGGCGCCAGAAGATCAACCTGCATCCGGCCGGCAACGAATACGAACCGAAGGCGAAAACCGCGTTGCCGGGCACCGGCGATCTCTGTTTCATCACCGAAACGCCGCTCGATGACGTCATCGCCCATTTGCAGGACTGCGGCGTCGACATCATCGAAGGGCCGACGGCAAAGACCGGCGCCACCGGCCCGATCACGTCCGTCTACTTCCGCGACCCGGACGGCAACCTGATCGAGGTGTCAACCTACGACTGACCGGCCCCGGGCGGCCGGGCTAATCCATTTCTTCTGCGTAACAACCGGCAGTACTGTTGCCTAACAGGCACATACCGGACGGCTGAGCGGATTCCGCGTTTCCGAAAACCGTCACCAAAGGGTCGACAACCTAAGACAGAAAGCTACATATTACTAATGAGATTAAAGCGAGAGAAGAGAAAAAAGAGAAAAATGATGAACGAACAAACACAAAAAATGACCACGGAGGAACGCCTGAAGATCCTCGAATCGGCGCACCGCGCACTGGCCGGCGAACTGGACGACATCCGCCGGCACGTCAACGACCTTCGGGAGGAAAATGCGCGCCTCAGGCAGAGGCGGGAAAGAGTCATAGACTGAGATCGCCCGATGGCGACCCAATGCCGCATCGTCTGAAATCACCTTGATCGGTTGAATTCTCGGAAACCTGGGTTGGTCAATATGGCGTCAATCCGGGTTTCGCTGCCTCTCGATGAGGCCTAAGACCGGCCAGGGACCATCCGCACGTTAGTCAAAACACCCTGGTGTCGGCTTTCAATTGATCAGCGATCCTGGAAGGCCGTGACAAGTCGACCATGCCGCCGTGGGCCTAGCCGAAGTCCGCTAGAGGTATAGGGCGCCGATCGACCGCCCGCGCTTTCAACATTTCCCTGTTCGGCTTTGTTCACCGTCGACAGGCCGTCGCCAGAGCCTCTAATGCCCTTTCGAGATCGTCGTCCGTGTGCGCGGCCGAGTAGAAGCGGCGTACGTTGGGCAGGACGTAAACACCGTTTTTCAGCAACCTGAGATCGAGGGCGCCGGAGCGCGGGAGGTCGGTGGCCAGCACGTCCATCTGATTGGCCGGTTCCTTGTCGGTGAACAGGAACTGCCAGAAGGATGCCCGGCCGGCGACCCGGGCCGGTACAGCGTGATCGTCGAGCACAGACTGGAAGGCGTTGCGAAAACGCTCGGCCTCGGCATGGAAGTCGTCGTAGAAGCCGGGCCGTTCGAGGACGCGCAATGTCGCCAGGCCGGCGACGGCGGCGATCGGATTGCCGTGCAGCGTGCCGTTGATATAGGCGTAGTCGGCGCGGCCCTTGCGGTTCGGGTTGGTGGCGTCGATCAGGTCGGCACCGCCGGCGACACAGCCCAAGGGCCCGCCGCCGCCGACGATCTTGCCGTAGGTGGCGAGGTCCGGACGGACGCCGAAATAGGCTTGCGCGCCGCCGAGGCTCAAACGGAAGCCGGTGACCACCTCGTCGAAGATGAGCAGCACGCCGTATTTGTCGGCCAAGGCCCGCAAACCGGCAAGGTACCCCTGCTTGGGGAAGATGATGCGCTGAACCGGCTCGACGATGATGGCGGCGACCTCGCCGGCTTCTTCTGCGAGGATACTCTCAACCGTCTCCAGGTCGTTGTAGGGTGCCACCAGCATGGTGTCCTGCAGCGCCGGCGGCACGCCGCCGATGTCGGCGGTGGCCAGCGGATAGTTGGCCGGCGCCGTCGGGAACTGAGAAAAGGAGGCGTAGTCGTGGTTGCCGTGGTAGGCCCCCTCGAACTTGAGAATCTTCGGTTTGCCGCTGACGGCCCGCGCAATGCGCATGGCATAGGACGTCGCCTCGGAGCCGGTGGTCGTGAAGATGATGCGCTCGGCGCAGGGGATGGTGTCGACCAGGAACTCGGCCAGTTCGACGGCGGCGTCGTTGAGGGTGCCGAAGAAATGCAGTCCCTTCGCTGCCCGTTGTTGGACCGCTTCGATGACCTCCGGGTGGTCGTGGCCGATGATGGTGGCGCCGGCGCCGCAGACGAAATCCACGTACTCACGGCCGTCGACGGATATCAGGCGGCCGCCGCGACCCTCGCGGATGACGAAGCGCACGTCTTCCGGCAGCGCGTGGCCGCCGAGGCCGGCGCCGGGCAGCACCCGTTCGGCGGTTTCGAAGAGGTCTTGGTTCTGCTCAGGGGATTGGCCGTCCATGGTCTCCTCCATCAATCGAACTGGGTGACCGGCGCGCCGAGCACGTCCGGGTCCGGGGTAACGCCGAGGCCGGGCTGATCCGACGGCCTCAGGCAGGCATTGTTGCGACGGGGCCCATCGGTGGCGATATGCGGTGTCACATAGCCGGACAGGTCGCAGGCGTTGAGCAAGGTCTTCGCCGGCGTCGACACGGCCATGTGGGCGGCCGCCGCCGTGGCGATGTCGGAGCCCCAGGTATCTTCGATACAGGTTAACACGCCGAACTGGCGGCAAAGGGCCCGCGCTTCGCGGATCGCCGTCAGGCCGCCGAACTTGGAGAACTTGAGTGTGGCGACGTCGATGCAGCTGAGCGCCTGTGCCTTCAGAAGGGTCTCCAGATCGTGACAGCTCTCGTCCAATTTCATGGCGAGACCGGAAACCCGGTGCACCTCGGCGCAAGCCTCCAGCGTATCGCAGGGCTGTTCGAGCATGACGTCCAGGTCACGCACGGCCTGGGTGACGCGGATGGCATCGACGACGGTGGCGCCGCAATTCCAGTCGCCGTAGAGCAAGGGGTCCGGACCGATGGCATCGCGCACCGCGCCCAGCCGTTCGACGTCGGCCCGCCAGTCGTTGTCGGCCCCGAGCTTGGCCTGGAATTGGCGGATGCCCTGTCCGAGCGCGTCCTTGGCGATCTTCGCCATTTCGTCCGGCTCGACGCAGGTAATCGAGTGATAGAGCGGCGCCGTTTCCATGTGGCGGCCGCCGAGGAGCCGGTAGAGGGGCAGGCCGGCGGCCTTGCCGGTCAGGTCCCAGAGCGCCATATCGAGGGCCGATTTGGCATAGGCATGGCCCTGCAGGTGGTTGTGGCATTTCGCCATCAGGGCTTCCGGGCCGACCGGGTCGGCGCCGATCAAGACCGGCGCCAGCTTTCCTCGGGCTCGACACCGATACCGGGCCGGGCCGGCGGGCGCGTCCAGCCACCGTCGTTGCGCGCACCCTGACCGGGCGCCGGATCGTCACTGATGTGAGCATGGGCCAACCAAGACGCGAGACGGTTCCTTCGCGGTGTCGACAGGGCCAGGTGCATGGCCGCGGTGTCGGCGAGCACCGTGCCGCCCGTATCCTCCACATGCAACTGCCAGCCGACGGCGACGCCGAAATCGCTTACCTGCCTTGCCTTGGTCAGGCCGCCCAGGCGGTTGGGCTTGACCTTGACGCCCTCGCAGGCACCCGTTTTCCAGGCCTCGAGATGGGTCTGCCATGCACTCGTCGAGCATGATCGGCTGGCGGGTCAGGCGGCGCACCTGCAGGCATTGATCGAGGGTCTCGCAGAGTTGTTCGAACCATCCGGTGGCGGCGACGGTGTTCATGACCTCGACGGCGACGCCCGGCGTCCACGCCCGGTTGACGTCGTAGGTCACCTGTTCGTCCGCCTGCCGGGCCGCCTCTAAGGCTTCGATGCGGGCGATGTCGGCGGCCGGATCGTCGCCACCGATCTTGGCCGAGTGGGTGCGGTAGCCGGCCGCCCGCGCCGTCTCCAGGGCGGCGACCATGGCCTCCGGACGTCCCGTCGGGATCGAGCTGTTGAGCGTGACCCGGTCGTCGTCGGCGCCGCCGAACAATCGGTAGAGGGGCAATCCGGCGGTCTTGCCGAGGATGTCCCAGAGCGCCAAGTCGAGGGCCGACTTGGCATAGCCGTGGCCGGGCAGGGTGACATCCATGATCCGGTTGAGGCGGTCCACAGCGGTCGCGTCCTCGCCAATCAGAGCCGCTGCCAACAGGTCGAGAGCAGCGCGAATACCGCCCCCGAAAGCCGGCAGGTAGGTATGGCCCCAGGGGCAACCCTCGCCCCATCCGGAGATACCGTCCATCGTGTCGATGCGGACGAAGGTGCTGTCCAAGGCCTCGAACTTGAGGCGCCCACCGGACAGCCAGTAGGGCTCATTTAACGACAAGGTTTTCTGCCAGACGGTGATGCGCTCGATGGTCATGCGGCGACTCCGTAGCGGGCGACGGGCTCGCCGAGACTCTTGTAATCGGGTTCGACACCGAGGCCGGGATCATTGGAAGCGAATAGCCTGCCGCTGGCCGTGCGCGGCCCCGGTTTGCCGGTCGAGCGGGTATTGTAGTTGTGGAGATCGGTGGTGTTGACCAGCATCTCGGCCGGCGTCGACGCGGCGAAATGGGAAAGCGTCGCCGTTACAATTTCCCCGACCCAGGTGTCCTCGGCGACGACCGGGATGCCGTTGTCGACGAAGAAGTCCCGGACCCGGCGCGCCTTGGAGAGGCCACCCAGGTTGGAGATCTTGAGGCAGACGATCTCGGCGGCCTTGTCGGCGACGATCCGCATGGTGTCTATCGTCTCAGCCATGTACCACCTTCCCCAACAACCCCGCGGTTTCTCGTTGGCCGCATCGTATATTGGCTCGGCCAGGACCACGGTCGGCCGAGGGTCGCCCATGATGACAACGTCGAGCGCCGTCCCCGGTTCGGCGTGCGCCGGATCGACGTAGGCGAAGGCCAGGAGTTTGCCGGCAGCCGGCGAGTAGGTGACGGAACTGGTGGCGCCGATGCAGGTGCCTTCCTTGAGGACCGCCTCGCCGCCGTGGCCGAGATCGACGCCGTCGTCGTCGATGGCGAGGTAGACACAGATCCACTTGAGCGGTGCCGCGATGGCGGCCTCCGTCGCCGCCTTTCCGTGGAAATCCGGCTTATCCAAATTGACAAACCGCATGACGTCGGCTTCCGGCAGGGTCACCTCGTTGGTCAGTTCACCGGCGCCTTTGAACATCTTCTCCAGGCGCATGACGTTCATGGCGAAGGATCCGTAATCGGTGATGCCTTGCCTTTCGCCGGCTGCCCACAAAACGTCGTAGGCGGCGGCGATAGCGTCGCGCGGCCCATGTAACTCCCAGCCGAGTTCGCCCGCGTAGGACATGCGGAACGCCCACAGGCGCGCGCCGGCGATGTCGATCTCGCGCACGGCGAGCCACGGAAAATCGGGTTTTTCGAGGGGCGCGTCGGTGCAGTCGCCGAGGATGTCGCGTGATCTCGGGCCGCTCAGCGCCAGCGCCCCCCAGGCGTCCGAAAGGTTGTCGATGGTGACGGTCTCGTCGTCCCGTTTGCGGAAGCTCAGCAGATCGATCAGCCGCTGCTCGAAGAAGACGGCGCAGGTGAAATAGAGGCGGTCGTCTGCGAGCCTGACCACCGTCGTCTCCAGTTCGATGCGGCCATTGTCGGAGAGAAGATGGGTGAGCCCGATGCGGCCCGGTTTCGGCAGGCGGTTGGGGATCAAGCGGTCGACGAAGGCAGCGGCATCGGGCCCCGACACGTCGACCTTGGAAAAGGCCGAGATGTCCATGATGCCGGCCCGCTGACGGACGGCCTCGACCTCGTTCATCACCGCGTCGTGCCAGGCCGGGCGTTTGAACGAATAATAGTCCCGTTGTTCGAGCCCTCGGGTCGCGAACCAACGCGGCCGCTCCCAGCCGTAGACCTCCTCGAACACGGCACCCTTGGCTTTCAGGCGGTCATAAAGGGCGCTCGGTTTGACCGGCCGCCCGTCGGGGCGGTTGAAATGGGAGAAGGGGATCTCGTGGCGCAGCAGGTAGTCTTCCTTGGCCTTGGTCACCTGGTAGTCCACATCGGCGAAGGCGCCGAAGCGGCGCGGGTCGAAATCGCGCATGTTGATGTCGGCCGACCCGTGCACCATCCAGCGGGCCAGTTCCCGGGTCAGGCCAGGGCCCCAGCCGATGCCGATCTGGCAGCCGCAGTTGAGCCAGTAGTTGGGCAAACCCGGCGCCGGCCCGATCAGCGGGTTGCCGTCGGGCGGATGCGAGATGGCGCCATGGACGGCCCGCTTGATACCCAGCTCGGCCAGCACCGGCATGCGCTCCATGGCGTTTGTATGGACGCCTCCCGGGAGGCAAAAGGACCGATTTGGGTGTGACGGTCAGGGGCAGATTGCAGTTTTGTATCCGGCCTTTGGTGCGGGGCTTTGTGCCCGCTGGCCCTGATGGGATCTGCCGATCCGCGCCTCATTTCTCCCGTGGGCT
>Ga0209144_1000021_pt1 | contig 29732 bp, 32 predicted proteins | sample WorMettrBAHAMAS1_FD_187392 | JGI IMG/M metagenome (GOLD analysis project Ga0209144, IMG submission 187392) | Marine gutless worms symbiont microbial communities from Max Planck institute for Marine Microbiology, Germany - Inanidrilus... | ecosystem: Host-associated > Annelida > Digestive system...
GGCCAAAAACGCCTCACCGCATCGATCTTCCGCGCGGGAACAAGCCCTTCCCCACAGAAAATAGACGCATCGCTGGATTGCTCGTTCCTGACCGAAAGTTAAGTGTCGGTAAATCTTCCGTTAAGTGACACTCACTAATCAGAAAAAACAGATTTCAGAATCCAGCGGCCTACCCAACTCCAGGGAACTAGTCTTCAGAGCAGCAACGTGATCTCGTTCAGGCCCTGCAGAAAGCCACAGGCTACCTGACACACAGAAGACCCCAGGCACTCATACATCCCCACCCACACTTTGGCATCCTGCCTACGCACATATTCCCACAGTCTACAAATGAAGTTAGAGATAAGGTTATGGAAAAACTAGATGCGCGAGTGTAACGGGAAGCCGTGGATGGAAGATGTTCCTTCTCGCTGGGATCTTCCTTTGGACGCTTCCGGCAAGTGGCGCTGAACGCTGCACGGAGGGATCGGAGAAGCAAGGCTACTGGTGGGGTTTGATCAGTTAACTTGATTATTGCTCAAATATACCTAAAATTAGGTATTATGAGTAAGTTATTATCCATAGGAGAGGCGGCCCAAGTTCTCGGCGTTTCGGCTTCGACGCTCCGTCGATGGGAAGCAGAAGGGAAAGCGGTCCCGACGCGCACAGCAGCGGGGCATCGACGCTACGACCTCACCCAGCTATGTCCCGAGTTGGTTCATGCTCAGGAGAATGATCGCCGAACGGTTGCCTATGCCCGTGTTTCCAGCCACGACCAGAAAAACGATCTGGAGCGGCAAAAACAGGTTCTGGAACTGTATTGTGCTCGCCAAGGCTGGACTTTCGAGGTCGTCGCTGATCTGGGCTCCGGAATGAACTACCACAAGAAAGGATTGAAACGCCTGCTCACCGATGTGCTCGATGGACGTGTCGGTCGATTAGTGCTCACTCACAAGGACCGGCTGCTTAGATTCGGCGCGGAACTGGTATTCGCCATTTGCGAGGCAAAGAATGTCGAGGTGGTCATTCTCAACCAGGGGACGGATACAACCTTCGAGGAAGACCTTGCCAAGGATGTCCTGGAAGTTATCACGGTGTTTTCCGCTCGGCTGTACGGCAGCCGCTCGCGAAAAAACCAAAAGCTGCTCGATCGTGTTAAACAGGCAGTCGAGCAGGCATGCTGAGCGCGCATAAAATCGCGCTCGCACCCAATAACGTGCAACGCAGCTATCTTGCCCGTGCGGCGGGTACAGCACGTTTCGCGTATAACTGGGCCTTGGCCGAGTGGCAGCGGCAATACGAGGCTTGGAAGGCCGACAATCGCCTTTCCAAGCCAACCCAATATGCCTTACGCCGTCAACTCAACGCCATCAAACACGACCAGTTTCCGTGGATGCTGGAAGTGACCAAAAACGCGCCCCAGATGGCGATTATCCAACTGGGCGTTGCGTTCAAGAACTTCTTCAACGGACGTGCCCGCTATCCCCGATTCCGCAAAAAAGGCATCTGTGATCGCTTCACGCTGACCAACGACCAGTTCCACAGCGACGGTCACCGCATTCGTCTCCCCAAACTCGGCTGGGTGCGGATGCGCGAATCATTACGTTTCGCTGGCGACATCAAATCGGCCACGGTCTCCCGCGTGGCTGATCGCTGGTTCGTCAGCATCACCGTGGATACACACGATCCACTTCCTGTCCGCGCTGAAAACCAAGGCGTGGCAGGGGTAGATCTCGGCGTCTCCGCACTGGCAACACTCTCGACGGGAGAGATCGTCCCAGGTCCCAAGGCACATACCTCGCTTTTGGCAAGGTTGCGCCGTCTCTCACGAGGATTGAGTCGGAAGCAGTTGAAATCCCGTAATCGCGAGAAGGCCCGGCGGAAGTTGGCCCGGCTACATGCCCGGATTACCAACATCCGTGTGGACGCGCTTCACAAGCTGACCACGGATTTGGCGCGGCGGTTCCCCCTGATTGGCATCGAGGACCTAAACGTCAAGGGCATGATGCAGAATCATCATCTGGCCCGTTCAATTGCCGACATGAGTTTTCATGAGTTTCGCCGCCAGCTGGGATATAAGGCAGCGGCGCGTGGCGGTCAGATCGTCGTTGCGGATCGCTGGTATCCCAGCAGCAAGATGTGTTCTGTTTGCCATGAACACACGGAGAATTTGCCTCTGAGCATGCGGCAATGGACGTGTTCTCGTTGTGGCTCCAAGCACAACCGGGACGTGAACGCGGCGATCAACCTGAAGAATTTGGCGGTGAGTTCCACCGTGTCAGCCTGTGGAGAGGAAGGCGCTGGCGGCGATCTTATGACCGCCGTGAAACCGGCCTCTAGGAAGCAGGAAATCAGCCCAATAGCTACCTATGGGTAGATTTGAGTAAGTCTGATAGATCGGGAGTTTATACTGACTATTCGCGTTTGAGGTAGTGTTCGCGGGTCAGGCCGACAACCGACAAGCGCGACGAAGTGACCCTGTCGGACGGAAAGGCAGTTTGTGCTTCTTATACGCTGGATCGTGACGGCGTCTGACTGGTACGCCCGCCACAGATTATTGGATGAACATTTGTGACATCGCCGGAGGGGCAACGCCTTGCAGTGTGTGGTTCGCTTCCCTGCCAATTGGGTGAATGCGTCGCAGTTTGAAACCGCGCTGCGGGCTTCGGGCGGGCCTCACGCTCCGGACAGCCACGACATCGTCTTCGAGATTCCTGCCGCCTGCAAGATCATGGTCGACAGCGCAATCCGTCTTCTCTCGCTTGCAAATCAAATGGCTTCGACCACCCGGCGCACCCGGCTGCGCTTCGAAGAAGGTGAAGTGGGGACCATGGGATATCTCAATAGGATGGGCTTTTTCGATTGCCTTGATCCTCGGGTCGACGTCGAACCGGAAAGACCCTTCATTTCCGGAGCCACTTTGTACCGTGGCGAGAACCGCATGTTGGTCGAGATCGCCCGCATCAACAAGGACGTGCGGGATGATGAATTGCCAACCCGCCTGTCCGATGCGGTCAAGGAAGCCTGTGCGAGTCGCGCCGATGTCGAAGAGCTGGGCGGCGCCGTCTGGACGATCTTTGCCGAACTGATCCAGAACATCTTCGATCATAGCGACACCCAACTGGATGGCTACGCGGCGCTTCAGGTCTATCAGGGCGGCAATAAGGTCTCAGTCGCCGTGTCTGACAGCGGACGCAGCATTATGGACACGTTACGCCCGGCTTTGCGAACCGAGTTTCCCAAACTGGCCGACCTTTCGGATACGGAAGTTCTCGTCGAGGTCTTTCACCAGGGCGTATCACGCCATGGCGCCGATCGAGGCTGCGGCTTGAAGGGATGCGCCGCCAAGGCCATCAAGTTTACCGCGACGTTAGACGTGCGGCTGCCGAACCAGCGCGTCTTGCTGGTTCCGGCCAAGGGCATCTATGAACCCAACACCGCCCATTGCTACGAAGAACTGCCGCTGTTTTTGGGTACGCATATCGGGTTCGCTTTCGGCATGGGCGCTTGACAAGGCGCGTTTTTCTGGTTAAATTAACAGGATGAACAAGAGAGTCCAAATGCTCTTCCTGCGCGAATTCATGAACCGCCCGAATGGGTGGGGGCGATCGGAAGGCCGTGAGGTTTACAGCCGTCTTCTAGATTTCGTGGAGGGAAACCCCGGAACGATCGTATTCAAGGTCTCCTTGGACGGCGTTCGCCGTTTGGACATGTCGTTCGCGTCGGAAACCCTGGTCGAATTGGCGCGCCGGTATCAGCGGACCAAAGGCTTCTGCCTTATCGGTCTGGCCGACAAGGACATCGCGGAGAACATCGACGCTGCGGCTGAGAAGAAAGACCAGCCGCTGCTTATATGGGAAGGTAAGTCCGCAAGAGTGATCGGGGGCGATCCCAGCGAAGGCACGCGCGAAGCGTTCCAGTTCGCCATGGGGCGCCCGGAATGCCGAGCTTCCGAATTTGCCATCCAGAAGGGAATCTCAATCGCCAATGCGAGCATGAAGTTCAAGCAGCTTTGGTACAAGGGATTCCTCCTACGACGCGAAAGCGTGGCCGATTCGGGCGGCGTTGAATTCGTCTATCAGCGTATCGGGTAACTTTTTTTGAGATGCGTTAAACGGATTAACTTAACGAGATTCTTGAGGGGTTTGAACAATGAACCAGCAGTCGAAGCCGCTTCGCGTCCTGAGTCTCGATGGCGGCGGTATGCGTGGCACCTACACCACGACCTATCTCGACAAGGTCGCCAACGCATTCGCCACCCGTCGAGTGGTTAAGGCGCTGGACATCGGCGCAGCCTTCGACCTGATCGTCGGAACCAGTACCGGCGGCATCGTCGCTTGCGCCCTCGCCGCCGGCATTCCGCTTTCCGAGATTACTGCGCTCTATGTCGAGCACGGCCCGAAGATCTTCACCCGCCCGTTGCCGGTGGGCGTCTTCAGTGCCATCAGCGACATCAGAAAGCGACCACAGGCCCTAGTCGAAGGCACCGAAGCCCTGCGTCAGGCGCTGGAAAGCAGGTTTGGCAAGACCACTCTTAGCGAAATCTACGCGGCACGCAACATCGCGCTCGCCATCCCGGCAACCGAGATGGGGCAACATCGTGCCTGGGTCTTCAAGACACCGCACCTGAAGGACACGACCAATCACCGCGACGACCACTACACCCTCGTCGACGTGTGCCTCGCCACCACGGCCGCGCCGATCTACCGGTCGATGGCCGCCGTCGACCACCCTGACAACGACGCTGGCGGCTACAACGTCTTCGTCGATGGCGGGCTGTGGGCCAACAGCCCGATCCTTGTCGGGCTCATCGATGCCCTCGATATGACCGAGCCGGGTCAGGAGATCCACATCTTCAGCCTCGGCACGTGTCCCCTTCCGGCCGGGGAGCGCATCGACAAATCCGCCGTCCATCGCGGGCTGCTGGAGTGGAAGTTCGGCGGCGACGCCACATCGCTGGCGATTGATGCACAGCAGTTCGCCTTCGACCACATGGCCAAGAAGCTGGCGCGGCACGTGGACCGCCGCTGCACCGTCATTCGCTTTCCGAGCGAGAAAGTCCCTGCCGCCCTCATCCTCTATCTCGGCCTCGACGACACGCGCGACGAAGCCATTCGGGCGCTGATCGACCAAGCGCGGACGGACGCGGACATGGCGAACAGCAAATGTGCATATTCGGACACCGATGGCGAGGCGGCGCTGATTCGCGCGCTCTCCGAGTCCATGCCCGAACGAACCGATCCATCCAATGAAACAAACAACGCGACCGGGGATCGGCCTGCGGTCGCCTAAGATGAAATCGAGGTGATTAAATGCACAACTGCTCAGACGACGTTCTTGCCCATCACGACAAAGAGGTGACGCTTCCGCAGGCGGAACGCACGAATATGCGCGACCGCCGCGACGCCAACCGCGACCGGATAAAGAAGGGATTGAAGAACAACAACAAGCCTGCACCGCGTGAATTCGTGAAGCAGGGTAGCTACGCCATGAAGACCATGGTCCGGCATCCCGACTACGACATCGACGATGGGGTGTATTTCAATAAGGAGGACCTTGTCGGCGATCGCGGCGCCGAGATGTCAGGCTTACAGGCCCGCCAGATGGTCCGCGAGGCCCTGGATGACGGTTCATTCAAGAAGCCACCAGAAGTGCGCCCCAACTGCGTTCGCGCCTACTATGCCGCCGGCTATCACGTCGACCTGCCGGTCTACCGGCGCGTCACTGTCACCGACGCTTTGGGCAACGAAACCTATCACCACGAGCTCGCCGCCAGCGAGTGGAAACGTTCCGACGCCCGCGACGTGACCGACTGGTTCGACCGGGAGAACACCCGGCAAAGCCCCGACACGACGAACGGCCGCCAGCTTCGCCGGATCGTCCGGCAGAGCAAGAAATACGCGCGCAGCCGCCCGAGCTGGTCCGGACAGATTCTCAGCGGTTTCGGCATCACGGCGCTGGTGGTGGAATGCTATCGCGCCAATCCCAGCCGCGAGGACACTGCGCTCTACGACACCATGAAGGCGATCCGGGACCGGCTGAACTGGAATCTTGTCGTCAAGCACCCGGTGACACCGAATGAAACCATCACCAAGAGTGACGACGACGCCAGGGCGAAGTTCCTTCGCGACCGCCTGACGGAAGCCATCGACACGCTCGACCCGCTGTTCGATCCCGATTGCTCGCGCAAGAAGGCCTTGAAGTGCTGGGATAAGGTCTTTGCCTCCACTTTCTTCAGCGACCGCGACGAGCCCAAGAAGGAAGCCAAGGCAAGATTGCTGAAAGCGGCGACCGTCGCGCTACCGGATGGCGCCTTCACGTTCCCCAATGCGCCGCGTCGGGAAGACAAGCCGCGCGGGTTCGGATGATGTGGTGGCTTAGGAATCCTAAGCGGCTCGCCGCGGAACTGGAGGTCATCGAAAACCTTCAGGCAAATGAGCCGTGGCTGCTTGGGATCAAGGAGACTCTGCTGGAAGGACTGGTTTTCGTCGTCGAGTTCGGCATCGACGTTAATGGCGAAACGCTGCCGTTTGTCCTCAAATATCCGAGCCTCTTTCCTGATACGCCGCCCTCCGTCTTTCCCCGCGACGGCCGCCGCCATTCCGGTCACCAATACGGCACGGGCGGCGAAATGTGTCTCGAATACCGCTCCGACAATTGGGACCCCTCCGTGACCGGCGCGATGATGATCGCCAGCACCTATCGCCTTCTCTCAGGCGAACAGCCGTCGCCGGATGAACGCGCCGTCGTCCCCGATGCGCACCGCGCCACACTCGGGCAGCAGCTCCGCAGCGCCAAAGGCCGATATCTGACGACACCCGGCTTCCGCGCGTTCATGGCGCAGATGGCCGCAGGCACATGCGCACCCGGCATGGCCGTCAACCTGTCCGTACCGGGCAAGACCTGGGTGGCATATGTGACCGCCATCGGTCCGCGCACCAAGCCGGACTGGATCGAATCTGATATTCCGGAGTCGCCCGTCAAACCCGACCCGGTGGTCCTGATCCGGGTATCCGCGCTGGATGACGTAACGATCACCGAGTATGAGCCCGTCGAAGCGCTGATCCGCGTATCGGCCGGTTCGGATTCGCTGCCCGCAAACGATGATGGTAGCGCCCGGACCGTCGTTGTGGCCGATGCGCAATCGGCGCGTATGTTCTTCGCGTTTCCGCACGAGGGCCAGTGGAAGGTTTTACCGTGCCGTACTGTCGATCTGGAAAGCGAACCACCGCGTATTTCCCCGGCCCATGCGGACCTGGATGCCAAGAAGGTCGGAATCCTCGGGGCTGGTTCGCTTGGGTCCAAAATCGCGGTCACGCTCGCCAGAAGCGGCGTCCGGTCCTTCGTGCTCTGCGATGACGATATCCTGAAGCCCGGAAACCTCGTCCGTCACGAACTCGATGCCCGTGCGCTTGGCGCGCACAAAGTCGACGGTCTGGAAGAACGCATAAAGGCTGTCGCTCTGAAGGCCAATGTGAAGGTCCAGCGGGTTCTTCTCGGCGGCCAGGAATCTTCGGCAATCACATCGTCCGTCCTCGACGATCTGGCCTCATGCGACCTCGTTATCGAGGCCACCGCAGACCAGAAGGCGTTCAACTTCGCCGCAGCGGCCGCGCGCAGTGCCAATAAGCCGATGCTCTGGACGGAAGTCTATGCCGGCGGCATCGGCGGTTTCGTCGGCCGTGTCCGGCCCGGAATCGAGCCTCCCCCACATACGGCCAGACGGCAGTATCTCGCATGGTGCCAGAATCAGGGCATCCCATGGATCGGCGACGATCGCGACTATGATTCCCAGACCCCGGAGGGGCCGCCGCTGATCGCCGACGACGCTGACGTGTCGGTCATCGCGGGGCACGCCAGCAGAATGGCGCTCGACACGCTGATGCGACCTGAAGCGTCAGCCTTTCCGCATCCGGCCTATGTGATCGGGCTTGCGCAGGCCTGGATCTTTACCGAGCCCTTCGATGTACGCCCGGTGGATTTTGCCAACGAAGGCACCTGGCAGGCCGAAATCACACAAGGACAGGCGGACAAAGCAATCTAACGCATTGTCTCGATACTCGAACGGGATTCGGATGCAGATCGAACTGGGACGTGACGTTCGATGCCGGCTGCGTAAGGCGCTTCGGCAGGCCCGTCGCCGGGAAATCGGCGGCATGGTTTTCGCGGAGCAACTGGCCCCCACCCAGGAAGAACTTACCGCCTCCGGCATAGAAACCCGCGGTGCTATCTTCACACGGTGTGAGGTTGTCGAGTTCATACTCGACCTGGCGCACTACACCACCGACCAACCCCTGCACAAAAAGCGCCTGCTGGAGCCATCCTTCGGGGAAGGAGCGTTCTTACTGATTGTCGTTGAACGCCTGCTGGAGGCCTGGCAGCACCACACAAAAGAGCAAGCATCCTGGGAAGACTTAGCTGACTGCCTACGGGCTATAGAGCTCCATCATGACAGCTTTGCCGCCACTTCCCAGAAAGTCCGCAAGCTCCTGACAAGCCGGGGGTTGTCCGCTCCAACAGCACGAAAACTGACAGAGCGTTGGCTGGTCCAGGGAGATTTCCTGCTTTCAAGGTTGCCGCACAGCTTTGACTACATCGTCGGGAACCCTCCGTACATCCGGCAGGAGTTGATTCCCGACGCGCTCATTGCTGCGTACCGCGCCCGTTACCAAACGGTTTTTGACCGGGCTGATATCTATATTCCCTTTATCGAACACTCGCTATCCCTGCTTGCCCCAGGTGGAGTCCTTGGCTTCATCTGTGCAGACCGTTGGATGAAAAACCGCTACGGCGGCCCCCTGCGCCAGCTGGTGGCAAATAGATTTCATCTTAAGGTCTATGTGGACATGGTGAATACCCCGGCCTTTCAGACCGAGGTGATGGCCTACCCCGCCATCACTGTAATTGTTAATGAGAAACTGGGCAAAACCCGCGTTGCCCGCCGCCCTGAAGTTACCAAGAAAGCGCTCACAGCGCTTGCTCGTGATCTCACAGCCCGCAAGACACCGGGACCGGACAGCCAGGTCAGGGAACTGGCCGACGTTGCTAGTGAGCAGGAGCCCTGGATTCTTGAATCCTTCGACCAGTTGGCGCTTGTTCGTCGCCTTGAGAGTGAGTTTCCCACTATCGAGGAAACCGGATGTAAGGTTGGCATTGGCGTGGCCACTGGGGCCGATAAGGCATTTATCGGCCCCTATGATGAGCTCGAAGTAGAGCCGGACAGAAAATTGCCACTGGTCATGACCAGAGACATTCTCTCCGGTGAAGTCAGATGGCAGGGCATGGGAATCATCAACCCGTTTAACGACGGTGGCTCTTTGGTGGACCTGAGAACATATCCTAAGCTACGGCGCTATCTGGAAGCTCGGAAGGACATCATCGCCAGCCGCCACGTGGCCCGGAGAGCTCCCGTCAACTGGTACCGTACTATTGACCGTATTTATCCGACACTTACGAAAACACCCAAACTGCTTATTCCGGACATCAAGGGCAGTGCCCATATCGTTTATGAGGATGGCCAGCTTTACCCTCACCACAACCTGTATTACATCACCTCGGATGCTTGGGACTTGAAAGCTCTGCAGGGCGTGCTTTTGTCCGGTATTGCCCGCCTGTTTGTATCGGTTTACTCGACCCGCATGCGAGGGGGTTACCTGCGGTTTCAGGCCCAGTACCTGCGCCGTATCCGTTTGCCCCGTTGGCAGGACGTGCCAGGGGCATTAAGGACTGAACTGAGTATCGCCGCCGGACGCGGCGATATCCCAGGCTGCAACAGGGCCGTGTTCAAACTGTACAAGTTATCGAAGGAGGGGAGGGCGGCCCTGGGCGGCAATGGAGAATAAGAAAGACACACGCATGGCCATAGATTTAGTCGATCATGAGAAAAGAGCACGTGAAGCCATTAAGACGTTCTGGAGGACCAGAGAGCAGGCCCGCCAGAAGCAGGTAGAATCCGGTAAAGTTGACCAGGGCGAGCGCGCCGGCGTGACCGCTGGCAAGAACATGGATGGGTTTATCTCTCTAGTCAGAGAGATTGTGCACGCCAATGGCCTGAAACATGCCGACTTCTGCCGGCAACGTCGTGTACTGACACTGCCTGGCTATTTCCGGCCCACCAAACTCTGGGACCTGCTCATCATGAATGAAGGCCGCCTGGTGGCAACCCTCGAGTTCAAGAGCCAGGTAGGGCCGTCCTTCGGGAACAATTTCAACAACCGGGCCGAAGAAGCGATCGGCACAGCCCATGATTTTGCAACCGCCTTTCGGGAAGGGGCATTTGGTGAGCAACCCCGTCCCTTTCTAAGCTGGCTGATGCTTCTCGAGGATGCCACAGGTTCGCGCTCGCCTGTGCGCGACAACTCACCTCACTTCCCGGTGTTCCCGGAATTCCAGGGCGCTTCTTACGCCAAGCGGTACAACATCCTTTGCCGAAAGCTGGTTCAGGAGCAGCTCTACACGACGGCCTCACTCCTGACGTCTCCCAGGTCAGCGCTGAATACTGGTGACTACACAGAGCTCAGCGAACTTACCGGCCTCAAGACATTCGTCACGGAGCTGGCAGGGCATGTAGCCGCGGAAGCTGCGCGGACAAGGTGAACGGAATAGCCCCTTAATGTGTCGCGGTCAATTACGCTTGTAAGCGTTTCAGCGTCAGGCGCACAGTGAGCAACCCGGTGCGGCTCCGGAACGCGATGGCGAGACCCGGCGCGACAAGGAGCCGGCGACGCCCGAGCATTGGGACCGCGAGCAAGATAACCGCGACTGGGAAAAGGGTGTCGTCGATGGGGCCATCGCCAAGGGGCAGAGCCGCGATTCCCGCGAAGCCTTCAACGAGGCCGCGCAGGACAAGGTCGCCGAGCGCCGGGGGGCGACTCGAAGAATGGGCCGGCCGCATCCGTGCCAAGCGGCAGAGCAACCAGCTCGAAGAGGCCGGGGATCTTGCGCGCAAGCACCACCGGCAGATGGACGCCAAGCGCCGGGAGCTTTCCGAATTCTACGGGCAGCGCGAGTAAAAAAGACGCTCGCGGGCATTCGGGAACGCCAAGGGCAGCAAGGGCTTGCCCAGCTTGTCTACCGCCTGAGTGGACAGGCCAGGGCCGATGGCGAGCGCGCCGTGGCGATTGAGCGCGGCCTTGAAGACGCCGACCGGCGGCAGGCCGAGGCCCTGGGCCACTTGAAGGTTATGCAGGAGCGCCACGCCCGCGTCCTGAAACAGGACGAGCAGCGCATTGCCAAGGCCTTCGAGACCGGGCGGCTGCCGCACGAGCGCTCTGAATCCGGCCGGGAACAGCGCACGCAAGACCGCGGCCATAGCAACGGCTGAGACCGTTCGCACGGGCGCTAGCCGCCTTTTTAGCTTGATCAGCTTATCATTTGATGATATGAAATAATGAAGTTTTTGTCTTATTATGATTTTATCATTTGGTAACCAATGGCTAATATCGTTTCTGTGCTGAACCCCAAGGGCGGGGCTGGAAAGACCACCTTGTCCATTCATCTTGCCCGTGCCCTCCATCTCAAAGGGCAAAAGGTCTTACTTGTGGACTCTGACCCGCAGGGCAGCGCCCGCGACTGGCACGAAGCCGGGGACGGCAAGGGCGGATTTCCGGTTGTCGCCATTGACCGCCCTACCCTCGATAAGGACGTTCCCGCCCTTGCCAATGGTTATGACTGGGTCATTGTCGACGGAGCTGCAAAGCTGGAGAAGATGAGCGCAAGCGCCGTCAAATGCGCCAACCTTGTGCTTATCCCCATACAGCCTTCCCCACTCGATATCTGGGTCTGCGACTCTCTGGTGGACATGATACGGACAAGGCACCAGATAACCGACGGTATCCCCACAACCGCCTTTGTTGTCTCGCGCGCCAAGAAAAGGAGCATTCTCGCCCGAGAAATTACAGATGCCGTAGCCGAATACGGTTTCCCCATTCTTCAAGGGTCAGTCCACGACCGCACGGTTTTTGCCGCTGCTCTCACCGGCGGGTCAACTGTTCTCGATGACGACCCGGACGGCCCGGCAGCATGGGAAATTAACCACATGGTCAAGCAAGTTGTGGGGGCCTTCGCATGCCAGCCAAGCATCAACCCCTAAGAGTCAAAAAACCCGGCCAAGGCCACAGACACCCCCAGGCCGAGGCCTTGATCTCTTCTATGTCCAGCGGGGAGACCGTCAGGCTTAACGTCGAAATCCCCAAGGCCAAACGGCAGGCGCTTAAATCCAAGGCTGCGGCGGACGGCAAGACGGTCCAGCAAATTATCAATCAGCTTGTCGATAACTACCTTGCTGTGTGAACGCTCCCGGCTTGGTCTTCATTCCATTGCAACCAAGAACGGGTTTTTCCGTGGATAACATCCGCCCCTCTGTCCACAACAACCACCCCACCCGCCAAGCTGGGTGTGTTCACAATTCATGAGAGAGGGGGAAAGGCATGAACAAGGAGAACCTCAACAAGCTCATCACCGAGGCCCTTGCCATCGAGGTCGAGGAAGCCAAGGAGGCCGGCGCGCTGTTTTAATCCTACTTCCGGTAGTTGTCCTGAAGATCCTGTTATCCGGAAAGGAGAAACGCACGGAAAGCCACCTGCGGGGAGGCTTTGTGCTGGAGGCGAAGGAGATCACCAGTCTTCTCCGAAAGCAAAAGCGGGACAGCGAGCTTCTGGTCGCAGGAGTCCCCCTCATCTCCGGAACCGAAACCTCACACATCCTGCTCAGCGGATCGCCAGGCACAGGCAAATCCACGACGTTGTATGATCTGATGAAATTCATCCGGGCACGCGGGGACCGGGCGATCACATACAGTCCTTCCGGAGACTTTATCGAGCGTTACTTTAAGGAAGGGGACCACGTCCTGAATCCATTCGACGCACGCTGCAAAACATGGAATCTCTGGAGCGAGTGCGAGCAACAGTACCACTTCAACATGATCGCGGAGGCGATGATCCCGGATGGAAACTCCGGCGATCCGTTCTGGAACAACGCAGGCAGAACACTCGTCTCATCGCTTCTCCTTGCGATGAAAAAACAGGGGAGCGAGAGCTTGCCGGAATTCCTGAGGCTCCTGACGGAATGCGAGTTGTCCGAACTGCATAGCTACCTCGAAGGAACCAGCGCGGCGTCGATTATTGATCCGGAAAACGCCAAGACAGCTCTCTCGATCCGCACGACTGCGGCTACCTACGCACTCGCCCTCCAATTCGTGCCAGACGGGCTTGAGCCATTCAACATCCGCCGTTGGGTAACAAACGACAGTGGTTCCGATTGGGTTGCCCGATACCCGTACGCCGACCGGCCACCGTCCGGCGGCTGAAATGGCATGGGAGTGCTCGCCGCCGCTAATTCCTTGGGAATAAACGGTTTTAGATTGCTAGAGGCCAGAATAATGGGGGGTTTGTCGTCGCCGCCAGACGGTTGGGCTGAAATGCTTTTTGAACGACCAATAGCTCCGAGGAACTCTCTTTGACTCAATACGCGCGTCTCGTGCGCGAAAAACACTGGAGGAATTAGCCACGCACTGTGAAGGTTCACCGGCCACTATCCTGCTCTATGGCGATATCTTTGTAGGTTTCTACTGGAGGGAAGAAAGAAGACCACTCATCTTGGCCGGGGGGTGGACCATGATCGGTTTCTAGTGGGATATCCTGATAGGTTTCCAGAGGGGGAGGGTCTTGATTGTGGGGAGAGATTTGGTCGGTAGGAATTTCTTCTACTGGAGGAGAGGGAGTCCGGTCAGGGGTAATTTCGGGGGTAGTTTCTTTCTTCCGTGCAGTTTGTGTCTCTTGCTCCTCACGACCCTCAATCGCCGAGGTTTTATCGCCTACGTTTTCCTTGATGTTGCGTTCCAGTTTCTCCTTATCGTCGGTGAAGAGCGTAATGTCGTCTTTTTGTCGGCTAACTGCTACCAGGAAGGCTTTTTGTGAGAGAAGATTCCTGTCTTCTGTTGGCGCGTGTACCAAGACATTTTGGGAGGTCTTTCCCTGTGACTTGTAGATCGTTGAGGCATAGCCGTGCTCCCAATGGCAGTGGTCTCGTCGCGCCAGATCCAGTTCGACTTGGCGGCCATCCTCGGCTTTAACGGACATCGTTTTTTCGTCGCAACTGGTCACCGTTAGCCGTTGTCCATTTCGGAGACCGAGATCGGCGTTGTTTCTGGACCAGACGATTGTCTCCCCACTGGAGATTGTGGACTCGCGCGTTCTGAAGAGTTGTGCGGATTTCTGAAGTCCTGTTCCAACCTTGCGTGGATCCCATTCGCTAACTTTTCTTCCATTCTCGATCCGCACGGTATTGGTCTTGGTATCTGTTTCAACGACGCGCCAATACTCACCGTTTTTAACCCCGATACTTTTCGCATCCCGGTTAAAGCGCACCATGTCGCCGACGGTGTAGGTAGAGGCCAGCTTGAGATCCGCGCGGCTGCTGAAGACCGGTGCAAGCTGCTCAGTGCTGCGCTCATCCTGCAGCTTTCCTTCCTGTCTCAGGACATCGCGCATCCGGTCATTCAGCGCATTCTTGGTATCCTGCCGGGAGGTAATAACCAGTGCGGCGTCCCGGTTCTCCAGCTTGGACCATTGGTCGACGATTGCACTCATCCTCTCGGATTCATCCGATATCTCTTTCGTATGCTTCGAGAGCGTGCGCATCGCGCCGGACACGTCTCCAGAGATCACGGAGCGGATTGCTGAAATGTGCTCGGCTTTGCTCTGTCTCCGGATGTCATCGAGCTCTACGTGGCGCAGTCCGGTATCGAGCATTCGTGTGAAGGGTTCTTACTGGCTTGAGGGCGAAGACGGTTGATAGCGCTTCCAGCACTCCCGAGCCGATCATCTTAAGGGTACAGGCCCCGGCCATCCTGCCAAATGATCTTCGGGGAAATCTTGAGGGGTGTCTGGTTGTTGCGCATGGGTATGGCGATCTATCGAGTGAGCGCATTGAGACTAAACTCGTCTCGATTAACTGCCTGGATCGTTCCGGACAGCTAATTATCGAAGAAGATATTGTTGGCATTGTGATAGACCGCGACGGTGTGAAGGGCCTGTCTGGCAAGCCGGTAAGCAAGATGGGTGTGAGCTTAGCGTGGCTTGCGTTGGCCGGTGCTATCTCAGGTGTCAGTGAAGGATTGTCCAGGAGTGCTGAGACCGTTTCCGTTTCTCCGGTCGGCCAGATGACAACTGTGGATTCCGGTAAAGTTTATCAATCCTCTTCTGGGGGTGCGCTCTCCTCGGCGTCTGATGCCTATGCGGAGATAATCTCTGACCTTGCGCGTCAGCAAGCCCCTGTTATTGAGATGGGCGCTGGCAAGGAGTTGACATCCTCCCCCGACTTTAGGCGGGGGAGGATGTCAATATATATCGCGTACCTTTTCGGGAATCCAGCATAAACGACTATATATCTCGCCAGCTGGCCGGAGCATCCCCTCTGGTGAAGCATCGCCGGTCGGTTTGGGAAACGACCAACCCGCGTGTTCACTACCGGCCCATCGCAGAGCCGAAGCGTTCAGAAACGGTGAGTGACAGGAGAGACAAGGAGAGTCCAGCGGCCCTTCTCTGTTGGGCGGATTAGGCACCGGCAAAGTGTTTGTGTTAGGTTGGAAGGAGCACTCGCCCCGGCCAGTGTAAGCAGGAGGGGACAGGTGGCGAGGGAACGCCGGGTCGGAGCGGATACAAGCCGCGAAAACCTTGAAGGCTTTCGGGTTCGAAAACAAGCGCTCACGAAGAGGCCTAAAAGAGAAAACCCGTGTTCAGTCACCATCTGAACACGGGCCGATTAACCGCAACAGTTCATTAAACACCACGGTCGATGAAAATCCTAACCGTAGATATCCCCTGTTGCAAGCTTTTTCACCACGGGGATTTGGAACGTGACAACGGCCCGCTCCCCGCTCGTCGAGCCAGGGGGTTCTCGTGGGCCGGGCCTACGTACCGCGCGCAAACTTAGGGGGTAACTTCTGCGGGCACGACCCGCGCAACCCCAGGTTCACGCTGACCCGGCCGGCCAAAACCGGCCAGGGCGGGATTCCCCGCGTGCTCACCCTGTGCGCGGAACGGCTCAAGAGCTACTACGCTCATCCGCGCCAGCTCATCCCCTCCCTGGACCTGGCCAACGGCAGCGAACGCCAGCAGCGCAGCGAACGCCGGGAAGCCTGCGTACTCCTGCTCACCGCCTTGCTGAAATACGCGGACCTCGCCAGCCTGCGGGTCGGCATCCCCACCCCGGACGGTTTCCTCAGCCTTACCGTGGACTACATCGCCCAGCAAACCGGCATGACGCTCAAGCGCGTCGAACGCGCCCTGGCCGATCTGAAGACCGCCGGCCTGGTGACCCTTGCCCAGCCCCGCACGTAATGACCGCAGAAGCAGACTCTTAAATGAAGAAAGCGGTTCGCTAGAAAGTTCATCACTACAGAGTGGGCCGCTAAAACGTAAACGGCCCAGCGGTACCGATAATGGGGGAAAGCGCGACCGGCCCGAAATAACGCGAGTCGAAGGATTCCGGCGCATGGTCCGAGAACAGCCAGACGTACATGGCACTCGGAAAAGCCCGGGTTGTCACTTACCCGTCATACCCTGCTGTTATCATCCCCTTACAACTTCCGTAGCGTTCGAGGCATGCGGCCTTTCGCAGGCTTCCTCGTGTTCTCGCCCCGCCTCTGAGTAACCTTATCTCTCAAGGAGTCCTCATGCGGACCATTTTTCAGCTTTCGATTTTCGGGGAGCAATCGATGTCGCTGGCTATTGCCCAAGAAAACAAGACCGCTACTTCCTCTAACTGGCCGCAGTGGTTGATGATCGCCGCACTGGTCTATCTGCTGCTCGTGGCCGTGGCCACCATCGGAAGCGGCTTCAAAGCTGCCGCCGGAAATCAGGCGAAGGAACTTTTCGCATTCGCCAACAATCCCATTACGGGCGTGATCATCGGGACCGTCGCCACCGCCCTCATTCAATCGTCCAGTACCGTCACCTCCATTATCGTGGGCCTGGTCGCAGGGGGCTTACCGGTCTCTATCGCCATTCCTATGGTGATGGGTGCCAATATGGGTACGACCATTACCAACACCATCGTCAGCCTGGGTCATGTACGTCGAGGGGATGAGTTCCGGCGTGCCTTCGCCGCCGCGACCATTCACGATTTCTTCAATCTGTTTAGCGTGGTGGTCTTCCTCCCCTTGGAGATCATGTTCGGGTTCCTGCGGAAGACCGGCGAATATCTTGCGGGCTTTATGCTGGGTGGTGACTCAATATCGATGAAGGGATTCAACTTCACCAAGCCGTTGGTAAAACCGCCGGTAGCCATGCTGAAGGATACCTTCGCCAGCTTCGGGCTATCCGAGATGGTCGCTGGGATTATCCTGATCGTACTCGGGATCGTAATGATCTTCTTCGTCATCGGCTACATCGGTAAGCTGCTCAAGGTCCTGATGGTCGGACACGCCAAGGATATCCTGCACAGCGCGGTCGGACGCGGTCCCCTTTCCGGGATCTTTTCCGGTACCGCCATTACCGTGTTCGTGCAATCCTCATCCACTACAACAAGCCTCATCGTGCCCCTGGCAGGCAGCGGTGTCTTCAGACTGAAGCAGGTCTATCCTTTCACCCTCGGCGCCAATATCGGGACCTGTATCACCGCCTTGCTCGCAGCCACCGCTATCTCTGGTGCCAATGCCGTGTTCGCACTCCAGATTGCCATGGTTCACCTATCCTACAATGTGCTCGGCGTGATCGTCATCTACGGTCTGCCGTTCCTGCGGGTCATTCCCATGCATGCGGCGGAAGGACTGGCGGCCCTGGCGGTACGGCGGAAGCTCTATGTGGCCTTGTATATCGGTCTGGTGTTCTTCCTGATACCGGCGGTCCTGATCGGGGTGAGTCAATCCATTGGGTTGGCAACTAATCGGGGGGGATTTTGAGATGAACGCAATCGGCAGCCGTAAGCAATTACTCGAAGAAAAGGTTTGCGAGCTGGAGACGACCTTGGGTGCGCTGAAGGCCCAGCTGCAGCGAGAGATCGAGGATGAGCAGCACGCGGCCATCGACAAGCTGGAGAAATACCTGGATGAGCTCGATAACAAGCACGCCAACCTGCAGGATTTCTGGAAAATCCTGCGCGACGAGATCATATCCCTGTTTTCCGGCAATTCAGCGCATGCCAAGAAGGAGGATTGACATGCCGCGTCTGTTGCAACTACTACTGCCTTGGGGTATCGCCCTAGTCCTAGCCCACCCTGCATTGGCCGGAAAAGAAAAGTCGATCGCGCTGAGTGAGGTACCGGATGAAATCCTCGCCGTCGCCCAGGAAAAGTACCTCGCTATCACCCAGTCCGTCATCACTCAGGAAAATCAGCCGGACCCCTGGCTTATCAGCGCCAACACCGAAACCGAACCGAAAGGTGGATACCTGTATGAAATTCAGGGCCTGCTCCCGGACGGCCGTAAGGTCGAATTCGATATCTACCCGGATCAAAGGGTCCAGGAAATCGAAATCGAGTTCACTCGCGATATGGTCCCCGGCGCCGTCCTCAAGGCAATCGAGCGCAAGCTGTCCGGCTTCGAGCCCACCTTTATCGAGGCGAGCCACTCGCGAAGCCTCAAGGTTGTCCGCTACGAATTCGTCGGTAAACTGGGGTCCACTGAGTTGGACCTCGATGTCTCCGCAGACGGTCGCCACGTTGAAGTCGCCGATCGATAATCGAACGTACCTTTGGGGCTTGTCGCCAAAATTTGAGTGCGTGGTTTGAAAAATTGGCTCTTTATAGATTCCAGACGGATCGAAGAGGGCAGCGCAGCGAATCGTTGCAAGAGGTCCAGCGCCCACTCATCACCCCCGACGAGGTGATTCGCCTGCCAGCGGCCCGGAAGGATGCACACGGCCAGATACTGGAACTCGGCCACCTTCTGGTTTGTGGCCGGTCAGGCCCCGATCTATGGCCGGAAAATCCTCTATTTCCGCGATCCCGCGTTCCAGCAGCAGGCGCAAGTCGCCGCGCCGGCCACCAGTGACCGCCTAGTCTAGGAGAACCCGCCATGAGCACCGCCGCCTACCGAGATTTGGAGAACTTACCTGCGCGCGCCATCGGCGAGCTTTTCGACGGACAGCTTTATGCGCAGTCCCGCCCAGCAGCCCCACACGTCTTCTCGCATTCTCTGGTGGTTGGAAAGCTATCCAATCCATTTCACAGTGGTATCGGCGGTCCTGGCGGGTGGGTGATACTTTCCGAGCCGGAGGTGCACTTCGCGCTCGATGTCGATGTGACCGTACCGGACCTTGCAGGGTGGCGGCGGGAGCGCAAGCTGAAGTTCCCAACCGGCCATAAAATCGAGATCGTGCCGGATTGGATCTGCGAGATCCTATCGCCATCCACCCGGAGCATCGACCGGGAAATCAAGATGCCGCTGTACGCGCGGTATGGCGTAGCGCATCTCTGGCTGGTCGAGCCCATCGAGCATGTCGTGGAAGCGTACCGTCTCCAGGATGGTGATTGGGTGGAGATTGGCTACTACGTGGGCACGAGCCACGCTTCCATACCGCCCTTCGACGCAGTGCCGCTCGACTTGGGCAGTCTATGGATGCCCACGTAACGGAACCAGCGGCCCGGAACCCGCTGGTAGGCAGATTGGCCGTCTAGTTTCTGCTCACCGCAACGGGAATCGGGCTCCTGGCTAGCGCCGAAATTAGGATTAACTGGTGGCCTGCCCCGACCTGACCGTTTCGGCAATGCAGCTGGCGATTGAACAGGGCTATCTGAGCCCAGGATGGGGCTGCGACGGGGGTTTCAGGGATCAGGCTGGACAAAGCTTTCAGGATATTAGAGCCTTTGGGCCAAGAATAGCACACACTCCCTATTAGGATCGGTTAGGGTAAAAAGTTAGAAAACGCTGCGTGACGAGCGCGTGGTGAAGCAAGACTTGGATTATTCCTGCAGCGCGGCACCGCTCACAACCTTGCTGAACGAGCACTACGGTCAAAGCCTCACCGAGCAAGACCTGTTGCGGCCGCAGAAGGTAACGAGTTCATTCTGAGAAGTTGAGAAAAGGCCCCCTTGCGTGGCCTTTTTTGTGCGCCGGGAAGGCCAGGTTGGAAACCGAAACGCAAGCCGCCGGACGACCTAGAATACCACCGCCGACTCAACATCAAGCTAAAAGATGCAATGGCGGAGCGATAGGATTGAGCTTCGTCCCAAAAAGTATACTTTTTGGGATACGCGCCGGCTGTGTTCTAAAACACGTCCTATAATAGATTTTCCTCATCGTCTAAGAGGATATGGAACAAAAACTGTGGCCATTGTTGGCTATGCGCGCGTGAGTTCGATCGGCCAGAGCCTGGAAGTCCAACTGGATCGTTTGGCCCATTGCGACAAGGTCTATCAGGATCGATGCAGTGGAACCACGGCGGCCAGGCCAGCTTTCCAGGCTTGTCTCGACTTCGTGCGCGCAGGCGATTTTCTCGTCGTTACGCGCTTCGATCGTCTGGCGCGCTCGACCTTCCAAGGGGCGATGGGCCAGGTTGGCTTCGACCACATAGCCGGCGGGCAGGCGATGGGGGATATGCAGCAGGGAAAGCTCTCTTCGTATGTCTCAAATGATTTGAACATGAATGGGGGGCACTACAGTGCTTTGCAGGCGCGGAGTACAGCGGTGAATACGGTAGGTACTGATCGTGACTATGAGGCGGCGGCGGAGCGCGCGGGCATTAGCTACGGGGATTCGGCGATCGGTGCGATTTCCCAGTCCGCCGGCGAGAACCATGTGGGCGCACTGGCGCGGCGGGACATGGAATCTGAATTTTTCGGCGATCCGCTTGCACCGGCGGCGCGTGAAGCGGAGTTCGGAGTGGCCCGGACGGCGGCGACGGACGATGCCGTGGGGGCCTTCAAGGCGGCGCAAGGTGTGGACGACAGCGCGGCGCTCCGGGGAGCGTTCCAAGTTTTGGGAGCTGGAGAAATCGCTAAGGCCGACGAATGCGGCAGAACGCTTCGATGCGGAGTCGAAGAACAGCTTTACACAGACGATGGCCGACCGTGGGGTAAGTGGTTCCGATTCGGGCCGTGCTCGTGCGTTCTTCGATGCGGGCCAGTCAAAGGCGACGCTCAAGGCTGGAGCGGACGCAATCGAGAAGTCCGAAATGCTCAGTCGTGGCGAGACCACTGGGCGCGCGGCGGTGGCTAGCGCGCTATCCGGCGGCGATCCGTTCGGCTTTGGACAGGGGCTTGGGGCTCGGCAGGGGGCGATCGAGGCCGCTAATGTGTGGCGTGACCAAGCGGTTGCGCAGGCGCTCGGCCTAAATCCCGAGGATATCCGTGACAACGTGCAGTACCAGCAGACGTCGAACTCGCAGGTACAGCTCGGGCTAACACCGGAGATGGCTCGTCGGGTCGCTAACAATCCGAACGTGGATCTGTCTCCTGACCAGCGGCGCTTCATGCAAGAAAATCCTAATGCTGGTTACGGTATGAATTTCAGTCTGAATTCAAATGGGCAGTGGGTGGCTGGCTCGGTGATAGCGGGAGTTAATATTGGGTCGGGCAACTTCACTGATTTCCGGGATGGCGCAAACTACAACGTTTCTGAGACCGCTGGTGGCGGCAACAAGCTGCTTGAGGCTGGCCATGTTGAGACGTTAATGGGGCGTGCGTTCAACTTGGATGGGTCGGTGAACCAGTCCTCGCTGGCTATGTTTGGCAAAGCTTACGCCGAAGCACTGAGCGACCGTGGCTTCACGCTTAGCAGCCAACACGTTGATGAGCTCAGGAATCAAAGTCCTGACGGTCGGCGGGAACTTCGAGGCCACTTTGCTCATAGACCCATTCACCAATTTCCGCAAAGACTTCTTTCAGGAACGCTTCGTCGAGATAGGATTCGTCCTTGAGCGTAAAGCCGAAGTCTTCGGAGAACCGGTAAGTTTCAACAAAACATTTCTTGAGGCAGGTGCCACCTTTGAACGCCCAGCTATCAGCGATCTTCTCATTGGTAAAGATGCCGGTAAGCAGCCAGCCGAGCGCGTAGTCCTTCTCCACGACGTGGGGGTTGACATTAAGCTGGCCCGCAATCAGGACATCGCCGTACGGATGGCGCTCGGCGAGAAAGCCGAGCCGTTTGAGCACCGCGCCGTTACCGAGCTGGTCGGCATAGTCGATCAGCAGGCGTGGCTCGCTGTCTTTACGCTGCATGTATTGTGCGAAACAATCGGCAACATGCTAGATGCCGCTGCCGGTCGTAGGATTATCGAGCATGTCGATGATCGTCCGGTGGATATCCGAGACGAGAACCCGGCTCTGGCCGCGCTTGGGTATATGCGTGAAGGCGACGTCCTGGTCGTTTGGAAGCTCGACCGGTTGGCTCGGTCCCTCAAGCAGCTAATCGAGACCGTGGAAGCCAACGCCGCGCGCGTCGATGGCTTTCAGTCTCTAACTGAAGAACTCAATACGACCACAGCGGGCGGAAAGCTCACCTTCCACATTTTCGGTGCGTTGGCGGAGTTCGAGCGCGGGATGATTCGTGAGCGCACACGAGCCGGTTTAACGGCGGCAAGAACACGCGGGAAAGTCGGTGGCCGTCCGCGTTTCCTGTATGAGACAGGCCTCCAGGTTGCCCGCGCGTTGCTCGCAGATTCCAGGATTCCGGTGACCGAGATCGCGCAACGGCTGCATGTCAATCCGTCTACGCTCTACCGCCACTTTCCTGGTGGCCGTGGCGCTCTTCAAGCTTGCTGAGGCGATGAATTGATGTGTGCGTGCTCAGGAAACGCGGCCAGGCGTTTCCTGGCGATGCTTCCTAGAATGTAGCCGGCGATTCCTTCAATCGCGGTAATGACTCATCTATGGCAGGTATACCAAAAACTCAGGAGAAACCCGATGAAGCTCTACTCCGACTCCATCACCGACGGCCAACCCATCCCAAGTGAATTCGCCTTCTGTGTACCCGATCCGGAGAGTCATGTCCGCCTGGGGGCGAATCGCAATCCGCACCTGGCCTGGTCCGATCTCCCCGCGGGCACCCAGTCACTGGTGTTCATCTGTCACGACTCGGACGTACCCAGTCGCAGCGACGACGTGAATCAGGAGGGGAGGAGAGTACCGGCGGATCTGCCGCGGGTGGATTTTACCCACTGGGTGCTGGTGGATCTGAAGCCGGACCGAAACGGCATCGCAGCCGGCGAATTCTGTTCAGAGGTAACCGCCCGTGGCAAGCCGGGGCTGGAGGGGCGCGACGGCATCCGGCACGGCATCAACGGCTACACCGATTGGTTCGCTGGCGATGACCAGATGGCCGGTGACTATTACAGCTACGATGGCCCTTGCCCACCGTGGAACGATTCCATCACCCACCACTACCACTCTTTACGCTGTATGCCCTAGATCTCCCACGCTGTCCGGTCGAAGGGCGTTTCGACCGCGAGAAGGTGTTGTCTGCAATTCAGGGCCACATACTGGCCCAGGCAAGCATTGTGGGGACCTACAAAACCAATCCCGATGCGAAGTGATGAGTGATGAGAACCACGAATCACACGGATCGACGCGAATGTACGTAATCGCCGTGCTCACAATGGCGGTGCGCGCTACACGTGGCCGGAAGTGGCGGCATGGGCCGCGGCCCGCGCGGTCGGCCACCAACCGGGCGCTGTTCCCGATCTTCTGTCCATTCACCCGGATGCCTTCCTGGAACACTTCCACCCAATCGCCTGGCAGCACCACCACCTGTTTCAACAGGGGAGACACACCCCCGGCATAGCCCCCTCCTGGGGCCAGATAGCCCCAGCTCCAGCGCCAGTTGTATCGCCGGATAGGTGTAAGGGAAAGGCAGGCCGCAACGAGCGAGCCCTGCTCGATTTCTGGCGTCTGTGAGCCCGGTAGAAGCCTGCCGGCATGGAACCGGAAAGATTAATCCTAATTCCGCTCAGGAGATCGATTCCAATGCTTACCGTGGTGAGCAGAAGCCAGATGGCCAGCACGCGGCCAAGCGCGTTCCGGGCCGCTGGCTCAGTTACGTGGACATCCACAGACTACCCAAGTTGAGCGGCACCGCGTCGAACGGTGGGACGGCGGCTTGGGCCGTGCCACCGTAAAGGCCAACCTCCACCCAGGCACCGCCCAGGAGCCGGTAGGCTTCCACGACATGCTCAATGGGCTCGACCAACCATGCATACGACACGCCATACCGCGCATACAGCGGCGTCTTGATTTCCCGATCAACAGGTGCGAAAACTTGCGCTTAAAGTCTTGTATACGTCCAAAATTTCTGGTACATCGGAACGGCCAAAGCGGCTATATCCTTCCTTCGATGCAGTGTCCCTCGATTTGGGCAGTCTGTGGATGAGGACTAAATTGAATGGGTACAGGAGAAGGAGACACATGCTAAAGCGCTCGAAGTTACTATTTCTACTTTCCGTCGGTGCTGTCATAGCCATAACGCAGGGTTGCGGATCGACTCCACCGCTGTCCGAGTCCTGCCAGGACCTCACGAGCACCCCATTCCTTCCTGATTTCCACAAGGCACCACTCTGTATTAATCCTACCCCACCCACTAGCGAGAACAGTATTGCCTATGGTGTGAGAGGAGACCCAACTCTTTTCATGACCGTTGGGGAAAGAAGTAGCAGCGCGGGGGATCGTGGGGAAGTCTGGATAAAGCTTGGAGGTCTTACATTAAAAAGCAGATACAGACCCGCTGCTCCATACACATGGAGTGAGGTCCATGACTTGACTTACACACCACTCTCATTTCTCCTCGCGGGAGTGATTGGTAGACAAGAAGGGATGTCCACGATAACACAAGCGGCCTACGTATCGAACCCTATAAGGACCGGCAACAGGACTCTTCAACCCCTCCCCGGCGCGAGTCGCAGTGAGGCCAGTGGCGTGAACTACGATGGCACCGTCATCGTAGGGTGGGGTGCCCCTAGCACGACGGGAGTACACGCAGTCCTTTGGAGGAAAAACAGTTCCGGCACATTCATCATAGAGGACCTCGGAGTCCTCCACGACGGTCTGTCCAGTAAGGCCCATGACGTAAGTGGGAATGGCAATATCGTCGTGGGAGAACGCACCACCACAGGTGGATCAATCCACGCATTCTGCTGGGTAAGAGGTAGAACCCCAGAGCCTATGCAGGACCTCCCTACCCTTGGCGGACGTTACAGTCACGCCTTTGGCGTAAGTAGAGATGGCAACGTCATCGTTGGGGACAGCACCAACGAACACGGGAAGTTTCGTGCAGTCCTTTGGAGGAAAAACAGTTCCGGCACATTCGTCATAGAGGACCTCGGAGTCCTCCACGAGGACGATAATGCATTCAGTAGTGCCCGGAAGGCGGATAGCGATGGAAACGTCGTCGTGGGGATGAGCACCGTCGAAGGCGGCATGATGCACGCCTTCCGCTGGGTAAGAGGCAGAACCCCAGAGCCTATGCAGGACCTCGGAACCCTCCCCAACCATACACTCAGTAAGGCCTTTGATGTGACTCCCGATGGAAACGTCGTCGTGGGGCTGAGTGCTATCTATGACAGAGTTGAGAGGAAATTTGAGAAACATGCGTTCTACTGGATGGATGGTGAAGGCATGAAGGACCTCAACGAGGACCGGTAGGTTACCGGTAGTTATCACGCTCAACCTGTGGACAACTCTGCCGATTCCCGCCGATCCAACCCGGAGGGAACGGGCCGAACCAACCGGAGAGAAAGCGCAGTCAGATGGTCGGAGCGTTTCCCAGTGTTTCCCCTGGTGAGCTATTGCCGAGGGCTCCTAGAGGCATTTAGGGGGCTTCTGAGGGCTTCTCGCCCATCCTGGCAAGCTAGCAAGCGCAGGATGCGCGCGCAGGCAGGGATGCCGAAGTGTGTAGGGACGCACGGATGCCTGGAATCCTCCGTGCGTTAGGTAGCCGCTGCTCTGCGGCTTTCCACAGACCGGCAAACAAGACCGCATCGCCACCCTGTAGACCATTCCTCGGAGCCAGAATCGGTTCTGGCAGTTGAAATGTGGATCCATGCTTCCCTGCCGCCGCCGTTCCCGAAGCGGCCCGGCCTCATCCCTCAGAAGACCCCAAAATGCCTCTGGGAGCCCTCAGCAGTAGGTAGCTCCCTAGAAAAGGGCGCAGGAAGCCCGTAGAGAGCCTTTCAGGAGCTCCTGGGGGCACGTTGAGGGGTATTACGTGGGCATCCACAAACTACCCAAGTCGAGCGGCACCGCGCCGAAGGGCGGGATGGCAGCTTGGGTCGTACCGGTGTAACGACCAACCGCCACCCATTTGCCATCCTGAAGCCGGTAGGCTTCCACGACATGCTCGATGGGCTCGACCAACCAGGCATACGACACGCCATACCGCGCATACAGCGGCAGCTTGATTTCCCGATCGATGCTCCGGGTGGACGGCGATAGGACTTCACAGATCCAATCCGGCACGAGTTCGATTTTATGGCTAGTTGGGAACTTCAGCTTGCGCGCACGCCGCCATCCCGCCAAGTCAGGCACGGCAACGTCAATATCTAGCGTAAAGTGAATTTCCGGCTCATCGTAAATTACCCACCCGCCAGGGCCTCCCATGCCATGGTGAAAGGGCGCTCCCAGGGAAATCCCCACGGAGGACTGTGCGTGCACATGCGGTGCGGCGGGACGCGACTGCGCATGAAGCTGTCCGTCAAAAAGCTCGCCGATGGCGCGCGAAGGTAAGTTTTCCAAATCTCGGTAAGCGGCGGTGCTCATCGCTGGTTCTCCACGAGGCTGTCGCTGGTTTCCGGCGCGGCGATCCGCGCCTGCTGTTGGAACGTAGGATCCCGGAAGTAGAGGATTTTCCGGCCATAGATCGGTGCCTGCCCAGCAGCGAAGACCAGAAAGTGGCCTGGTTCTAGGATGTTGCCGTGTTCGTCTTTCCTGGCCGACGGAAACTGCATGACTTCTCACATGGGTGGCGCTTAAGAACCAGTTCGGAGCCGGATACAAGGCTGGCCGATTTGCAAGCGCAGGGATGCGCGCGCAGGCAGGATGTCGACGTGTGTAGGACGCACGAATTCTGCATCGCCACCCTGCAGACCAATTCCCCGGAGCCTTCCACTCCCGAGGCGTTCCAGTTTTCCACAGGCGCTTCGGTTCTAACTATCGGTACCTAGCGGTACTACTATCGGTTTGTCCTACCAACTACACGTAGATAACTCGCAGTATCCGCAGACTTTTGCACAGGAAGGTTATCGCGGGTCCTAGTGGACCAGGAGCATGCGCTTCTTCACGGGCGGTGGGCTGCTATACAGGGTTAATCCACGACCATCTGCTTCGATTTTGCCGGCGGGGTAGAAGGCGAGGACCTGACCCAGGGCAATGCGGAATTTGCGCTTGAAGTTGTTCATCTGACTAAGTCCGGCTCCAAACTGGTCCTTGATCGCTACCCGTATGATGGGTTGTGGCTGCTCGCGTGGTATCCGATGCAGCCGTTGTGCGAGCCAAGCGTAAATGTCCAAAGCCATGGATGAATGCGCCAACCCTGCGAGGGCACGTTCGTTGAGCGGAACGACGTGGTTTTGGAGGCTAGTGAAACGCGCGTGCCTTCTAACCGGTCGAGCGATTCAACTAGGGCCATGTAATCCCGGCCGCTCGTGCCCCTGTTTGTGCAAATCAGAAGATCACGTGAATTGATCCGCACCCGTTGAGATACTGGCTTTCTCTGCCTGTGATCTTCGACATGACCTGCGAAATACAGTAGATCAAGATGTCCTTCGCCATGTTTCACACACCGACCACCGCAACCGCTTGCTCGACTCTGGGATTTAGTCTTCAGGGTGGCGATCGCGTGTCAATTCAATCTTTCGGTTCAATATTGAGGTTGCGCGACGAAATGAGTGAATGGGAGGAGAAATCAACCCGTGAGGTCTCGGCACGAGACACCAGTGACGATACGGTGATGTCATATGCTGCCGCGTATCTGTCCAGCACAGTCAGTGTCACACGCCGTTTTCTGTTCTCCAGCTCGGAGATATACGATGGAGACAAACCCGTTTTCTCACTCGCCACAATCTGCGTATGACCACGCGAGTGGCGCAGTTCCCGCAACACCCCGCTTAAAATCGTGATCAAATCTGACATTTTTCCTCCTCGCGAAATGTCACACTCTGAAAAATTAACCATTTGCGTAAGAAGTATAGGGAATTGATCATCGAGGCCATCGAGGTTGCGCCAGGACACGATTTCGGAATCCCGCTGGGAAACCCATACATCCCTAACCTGCATTTCTGCCGGGTCCGGGGCGGTATATGGTCCCACTGTAGAGAAATCAGCAGAGATCGAAATGTTAAACAGTAATGGGAAATCCCCCGGGTATTCCGTGGAGATAGAAATAGTTTGACGTTTGCGGAAAGCCATCCCGACTAGAGGCACTCTCGTACAGCAAGAGTTTGGCACGAGACAGGAAGGGTTTGTTGAGAGTCCATCTGGGACACTCCGCTCGTGAGCCGCCAAGCACACGAGTGAGAGGAGGTCTCGATGGACGAAGCCAAAAGCTTAAGCCACTCCAAGCGAGAGTGTAAATACCGTGTGGTTTTTATTCCGGAATGTCGGCGCCGGATCTTGTGCGAGCAATTGCGACGCCATCTCGGGGAAGTTTTCCACGAGTTGGCTCGATAGCGAGAGAGCTGGATCGAAGAAGGGCACCTGATGCCTGACCATCACGGGTATCGGGGCTAATAAAGCGTTCTCAGCATTTGTGCGGCTTGGCGCGGACGGAAGATGGGGTTCAGGTCATGTCTTTTGGGAGGGATGCAGATTGGAAGCCAGGTAGCGGTAAGTACTAGTCTTAGACAGCCCAAATTCAGCCATCAGGTCAACAATCTTAACCCCGGCCTTTCTTTTCCGTTTCAACTCCCGCACGGCCTGCTCAGACAGTCTCCGCTTCCGCCCAAACGCCACACCGCAAGCCTTCGCTTTCTCGATACCTTCCAGTTGACGCTCGGTACGGATTTCCGTCTCAAATTGAGCAATCGCTCCAAGCATGTTGAAGAGCAGGCGGCCGGTCGCATCGCTCGTGTCGATATTCTGATCGAGCACTTGCAGCTCAACGCCCTTTTCCCGGAGCCGATCTGCAATTTGGCAGAGATGGAAGGTCGAGCGCGCCAGGCGATCAAGGCGCGTGACGACGAGAAAATCGCCTTCGCGAACGAAGTCGAGGCAAGCCTGGAAAGCCGGCCTGGCCGCCGTAGTCCCACTGCATCGATCTTGGTAGACCTTATCGCAATGGGACAAACGGTCCAGTTGCACTTCCAGACTTTGTCCGATCGAACTCACGCGTGCATAGCCAACGATAGCCATCGTTTTTGTACCATATTCTCTTAGACGACAAGGAAAAAACATTATAAGACGTGTTTTGGAACACGGTAAGAGAAACCCCCAAAAAGTAACTTTTTGGTACGAAACTCACCAGGAAACGCCTGGCACGCGCTTCTCGCACAAAACTGATTTTGGACTAACAAGGGGAGGCCCAACATGCGTATCGCCTTAAGCAAGGAGCAATACTGGACCTTGGTACTCTCGGCGGGCCAAGCAGTTCAGCTCGATCTGTGAACAGTGATGGTACTGTTGTTGTTGGATGGAGCAGCGTCGCAGGCGGCTAGGTGAAGGCATTTCGCTGGGTGGAAGGCCGCCAAACCCCCATGTAGGAATCGGAATTTCCTAGTTTAAGATATTGATGTTCTACCCTACGTTGGCTATATTGAGCCTGTCAAACGCTCCATCCAGGACAGAATGCCTTGAACATCGGAAAGATTCTCGAACGGTTTCCAACGCAAGT
>Ga0209144_1000022_pt1 | contig 29588 bp, 33 predicted proteins | sample WorMettrBAHAMAS1_FD_187392 | JGI IMG/M metagenome (GOLD analysis project Ga0209144, IMG submission 187392) | Marine gutless worms symbiont microbial communities from Max Planck institute for Marine Microbiology, Germany - Inanidrilus... | ecosystem: Host-associated > Annelida > Digestive system...
CGAGATCTACAAATGGCGACATCTGATCGAGAACTTCTTTTGCAAGCTCAAGAAATTCAAGCGCATCGCCATGCGAAGCGACAAAACCGACGCAAGCTTCGAGGCCATGATCTACGCCGGCGCCGCCATCATCAACTCAAGATGAACCTCAACAGACCCTAGATCGCGGCCCATGACGAACGGCTTGAACGCCATATCCTGGATCAGGATGTGATGGCGCAACCAGTCGGTCAGATAATCGAGAAGTTCGCCCAATTGCGCCGCGTGACCGCCGCCGTTCCGACGCTCCCGCAACCCCGTGACGTACTTGGCGAAGGCGACATGTTCGCCTCGGTGGACATCGATTTCGCTGAATCCGCAAGCCTCCATGACCTGTTCCTCGCGGGCGAAATGGTATCGGCTGTAGGCGATCAACGAATCGAGAACCGATTCGAAGCTTCCGTCGGCCTCGGGGGTATCGCGGATTTCGTCGAGCAGGTTGAGGATGCGCAGCAGCGCCTGATGGTCGGAATCAAGGGCCGGAACACCGACACTCATCTGCTGCGACCAGGAAATCCCCACCATCGTGCTTCCGTGTTCTTCGATGCCGTTGCGAAGCAACCGGCTTTTCGCAACTGCAGCAATATTGTAGCACATCGTTCCAACGTCCGACCATCGATTTTTTGCAGTGCAGCAAGGTTTTTCGGCCGACTATTGACCGAACGGGCCTGAGTGCCCGGGCTCTTCCGCGGGTTGCGCGGCGGCATCACGCGCCGCCTCCGCCGCCGAACCGGCGAGGGCGTCGGCGCGCTCGTTTTCCGGGTGCCCGGCGTGGCCTTTGATCCAGTGCCACGAAACGTCATGCCGCTCCAATGCATCGTCCAGCCGCCGCCACAAGTCCTCGTTCTTCACCGGTTTTTTCGCCGACGTTCGCCAGCCGTTGGCTTTCCACGCATGGATCCACTGGGTGATGCCGTCGCGGACATACGTGCTGTCGGTGTGCACCCGGATTCGCATGGGGCGCCGCATCGCCTCCAATCCGGCGATGGCTGCCTGCAACTCCATTCGGTTGTTGGTCGTCTGCGGTTCTCCGCCGGCGATCTCCTTCTCTGTACCGCGCCACTGGAGAACGGCTCCCCACCCGCCGGGACCCGGATTGCCTAGGCAGGCGCCGTCGGTGAAGATGTCGACCACGTTCTCGTCGGCTTCGGCGCCGGAGGTGTCGGATGCGGAACCCAGAGGTCTATTCCAGTCCATACTCGCCAGGACTTCGGACGCCGCGATGGAAACGCAGCTTCTGAACGTACTCCATCGGGTTCTTCGGCGTCACCAGGGCATCCTTGGGCGTCGTCAGCCAGTCGTAGAGTCGGGTCATCAGAAACCGCATCGCCGCACCCCGCGCCAGCAGCGGCAGCACGTCCAGCTCGCGGACCGAAAACGCACGCACGCTCCGATATCCGGTCAACATCCGCCGTGCCTTGGTGACGTTGAAGCTGCCGTCCGATTCGAAGCACCAGGCGTTGAGGCAGATGGCCACGTCGTAGGCCAGAATGTCGGTGCAGGCGAAGTAGAAATCGATGATACCGCTCAACCGGTCACCTTCGAAAAAGACGTTGTCCGGGAACAGGTCGGCGTGAATAACTCCGGTCGGGACATCGGTTGGCCAGCCGGTCTCGAGGGCGTCAAGTTCACGCGCGATCTCATCCGCGAGACCGGGAGCGACGGCACCGGGATTCCGGCAGCTGGCCTCGAACAGAGGCCGCCATCCGCCGACCGAGAGATCGTTCGTTCGGTGCATCGAAAACCCGGTGCCGGCAACGTGCAGACCGGCCAGCGCCGCGCCGACGGCGGCGCAGTGGTCAGGTGTGGGCCGGCGCGGCCACAAACCGGGGAGGAAGCCGATCACAGCCGCGGGACGTCCAGCCAGGGTTTTCAGGGTCTGTCCGCTCCGGTCGGCCACCGGCGTCGGACACGGTACGCCGGCCGCCGCCAAGTGCTCCATGAGCGCGAGGAAAAACGGCAGATCTTCCGCCCGGACCCGTTTCTCGTACAGCGTGAGGATGAAGGTGCCGCCCTCGGTCGCCAGAAGGTAGTTGGTGTTTTCGATTCCCTCCGCGATGCCCTTGCAGGCGAAGACGCGGCCAAACCCGTAATCGGCGGCGAAAGCGGCGAGTTCGTCGTCGGTCACTTCTGTGTATACAGCCATAGCCCATCTTGTCACGCGGCGCCGTTCGGGCAATAGTCCCGGTCATGTCCGAGATCGAACCCGCCGCCGGTGGCGGGGGCCGTGGAGTGCACCCGAGATGATCGCTCGCGTCGCCCGGGGCGCACTGGCGTTGGCTGCCGCCGTTGTCGTCGCCACGCAACCCCTTGCCGCCACCGCCGTCGAGGTCGCCGCGCGACCGGCCATCGACGAAACTCCCGGTTTCGAAGTCGATTCGGGCGTCATTACCAAGGTGCAAAAATCTCTGGCGGGTTTCGGGCTTTATGACGACCCCATTGACGGGCGGTGGAACCGCGACCTCGAACGCGCCGTGCGCCAATTTCAAGGGTGGGTCGGTCTACCTGTCGACGGCCGAATCGGTGCCGAGCTGATCGAGAAGATCAAGAATCGGACCCAGATAAACGGCCTTTTGCGCCGCCTCGACGACACCCGCCATTCCGACCGTGAATCAGCCCGCAAGGCGCTTCTCAGCAACGTCGAAACGCGCGATCTCGTCGGCGACGGTCAAATCCGAGCAGATCCGACACGGGATTCGGCACCGTGCTTCCGCGAACCGTCGGCACGCTGCCTGCTCGCCGAGGCCGCGGAAAGCGCCAAGGCGATCCATCGTGACGAGCTTCGCGACTGGGCCTTCGGCGAGATCCTTGTCGCCCAGGCGCGTGCCGGGCTTGCCGAAGACGCCATCGTTACCGTGCGTTTCATCCGCGACCCGCGGCTGATCATGGTCGCCTTGCGCGACATTGCGCGAGGGCAGGCGGTCGCCGGCAATGCGGACGAGGCCCTCGAAGCGGTCGCTATTGTCCCCGATCTGGAAAAGCAGGTAGAGGCGCTCGCCGACATCGCGACCATCCAGGCCAAGCGGAACGTTGATCCGCGCGATACCATCGATCGGCTGCTGATCGTTCTCGTCAATATCGATGACCCGCTCAAGCAGGTGGCCTATCGGGCGCTGGCCGCGGTCATCGCCGCACGGGCCGGTGACACCGAGACGGCAAGGAAGCTGATTGACGCGGCGGAACGGCGGGCGCGCCGAACGGGCGAAGGCGGCGGTCTTCGCTATGTCGCCGGCGCCCTTGCGGAGATGGAAAAACCGGTGAAGGCGCTGGAAGTTCTCGAGGATGTGCCCGATCAGTCGGACCGCGTTCCCATATTGGTGAAAGCCGCAGCCGCCCAGGCGCGCTCGGGAGACGCCGAACGCGCGTTGCAGACGGCGGATGGCATCGCCGAGGAACGGTATCGGGCCATTGTTCTCGGGCGTATCGCCACGGCCCAGTCGGCCGCCGGGGACTGCGACGCCGCCTTGGGGACCGTAAACCAAGCGCTTGCGGCCACCGACGCCATCCGTTTTCCCTACGCGAAAGCCTACGCAGTCAGCCGACTCGCCTCCGCCGCTGCGGACATCTGCTCGCCGAGTGACAGTGTCGATGGCGTGCCACGTCCTGCGGATGTTGCCGGACGCATTGAGGACGACCGATTGCGTGCCGAGGTACAGTGGGAAATCGCCGCGCGCCGCCGCCGCGCCGGGGACAATGCGGGTGCCGCTGAGATCGAGGCGCTTGCTGAGGAATCAACCAAGGCCATTCGCAGCGATCTGAGCCGCGTCTGGCTGTTCGGAGAAATTGCCGAAGGCCTCGCCGACGTGGGCGAATTCATGGAAGCGCAGACAGCGTTCGAGCGGGGACTCACCATCGCTGCCGCTATCGACAACCCTTGGGGTCGGGCACGTGCCGTGGCGCGGATGGCGACGACCCTGGTCGTTCTGACCGACACGGCCGATTCGGCGTCCCGCTGACCTTGTACGGTCGGTAGTCATCCGCTACGGTCGCGGGCGACCATTCCAGCAACGAAAGCGAACCCGATGACCGGCCCCATCGTTGCTCAGAAGTCGCCGTACGAGGCCGAGATCGAAGCCGGAAAGAAATACGCCTGGTGTGCCTGCGGCCGCAGCGCTTCTCAGCCTTTCTGCGACGGCAGCCACAAGGACACCGGCCTGACCCCGGTCGTCTTCACCGTCGAAAAATCGGAAATGGTTTATTTCTGCGGATGCAAGCGCACTGGCGGCCAACCCTACTGCGACGGTACGCATTCGACGCTGTGAACGGGCGGCGTATCCCTTCTCGAGCCGTTTTCAGCATAGCGGCGCTGGTTTCGACCGCCGCCGTTTCCGCGTGTTCGTGGTTCGAGACCGAGGTGCCTCCGCCATGCCCGCGGGTCTCGGTTCTGAGTGACGCCGCACGACTCACCCGGTTCGCTGAAGGGGCCGGCCGGGACCTCACGGATGTCACCTATGAGGCCGAGATGAGCACCGTGTTTTCGAGTTGCGAGCACGTGGTCGACGACAACACGGGGCGCACGGTGGTTGTCATCGCGGTGGCGCCGGTCGTCTCGGCGGCGCGAGGCCCGGCCAATCGCGATCACCAGGCCCGGTTCGATTATTTCGTCACGGTCGTCGGCCCCGACGACACGATACTGAACAAGGAAGCCTTCGGGCTGGCGGTCCAGTTTCCCGGCAACCGCACGCGCGTGCGGTTTCGCGACGACGACCCGCCGGTAACGGTCGACTTGCCGCTCAGCGGAGGGGGCTCTGTTCTGGACTACCGGCTGTTCGTCGGATTCCAACTGACGCCGGATGAGCTTTCCTACAACCGCCGACGCGGCGCGACGCGATAGGGGCGATCCCGGAGCCAGCCCTGCCCGTGTTGACCTCGGAGGGAGAGAGGATAAACTGGCGTCACCGTCGAATTGCGCCAACAACGGAGCATCGATACCCCGAAATTCGATCAACGCTGCGGGAGAGACTGGCGAGGGCTGGCGCCGAAGGAGCAACCGCCCCGGAAACTCTCAGGCAAAAGGACCGCACGCGGGATGAGACTCTGGAGAGCAGGCATCGCGGCTTAGCGCCGGGCGGCCTCACCGAAGAAGCAACCCGCCGAAGAGCAGACGCGGGGAATCTTTCAGGTTCCAAGACAGAGGGGGCGCCCAGCAGGTCATGGAACCTGAATGGGCGCGCTGAACCGAGTGTTGGAGAACCGCGTGAGCGACACCCCAAACGAGCCGACGCGACGCACACCGCTGCACGATCTGCACGTCGAACGGGGGGGCAAGATGGTGCCCTTCGCTGGCTACGAGATGCCGGTTCAGTACCGCGGCATCATCGCCGAGCACGAGCATACCCGCGAACAAGCCTCGCTGTTCGACGTCTCCCACATGGGGCAGGCGGTACTCCGGGGCAATGATGCGGCGGACGCGCTGGAGTCCCTTGTCGTCGGTGACATCACCGGGCTCGCGACCGGGCGCATGCGCTACACACTGCTGACCAATGACAGCGGCGGCATCATCGACGACCTGATGGTGACCCAGGGCGGCTACTACCTGTTCCTGGTGGTCAACGCCGCGCGCAAGGCCGAGGACTTCGCCCACATCAACGCCCGCATCGGCGGACGTTGCGAAATGGAGATCTTGGAAAACAGGGCGCTTCTTGCGCTTCAAGGCCCTGAGGCCGCCCATGTCCTCGCCCGCCTCGCGCCTCCGGCCAAGCATTTGCTGTTCATGACCGTCGAAACGTTGAGCATCGGCGGCATCAAGTGCGGTGTCGCGCGGTCGGGCTATACCGGCGAGGACGGCTTCGAAATCACAGTCGACGCCGAGGACGCGGAAGCCGTCGCACGGCTGTTGCTGCAGGAGCCCGAGGTCCGGCCGGCCGGTCTCGGCGCCCGCGACTCGCTGCGCCTGGAAGCGGGGCTTTGCCTCTACGGCAACGACATCGACGAGACCACGACGCCGATCGAGGCCGGCCTTACCTGGACCATCAACAAGCGCCGGCGCCTCGAAGGCGGCTTTCCGGGGGATGAGGTCATCCTCCGTCAGATGGCCGAGGGCGCGCCCCGGAAGCGGGTCGGAATCAAGCCGGACGGTCGGACGCCCGTGCGAGCCCACGCGCCGATCACCGACCGCTACGGCAAGGCGGTCGGAACCATTACCAGTGGGGGCTTCGGTCCGACTGTTGGCGGCCCGGTCGCCATGGGCTACGTCGATTCCGAGCACGCCGAGCCCAACACGCTGATCAACGTGACGGTCCGCGACAAGCCATTGGCGGCCCGGGTGGCGCGGTTGCCGTTCGTCGAACACCGGTACGCGAAGTAGGAGAAAGAGGGGGGGGCATGTCCACGGTCAAATTCACCCGCGAGCACGAGTGGATCCGCGTCGACGGGGACACCGGCACGGTCGGACTTTCGGAATATGCCCAGGAGCAGCTCGGTGACATCGTATTCGTCGAGCTGCCCGAAGTCGGCGCGGCCGTCAGTCAAGGGGCTGAGGCCGCCGTCGTGGAGTCGGTGAAAGCGGCCAGCGAGGTTTACGCGCCGGCCAGCGGCGAGGTCACTGCCGTCAACGAGTCCCTCGCCGATGAACCGGCGAAGGTCAACGCCGACGCCATGGGCGAAGGCTGGCTGTTCCAGATCCGCTTGTCCGATGTCGCGGAACTCGACCCGCTCATGGATGCGGCGGCTTACAAAGCCTACGTCGACAGCCTAGAATAGGCCGCATGCGATACCTGCCGCTTACCGACGACGACCGCCGGCAGATGCTGGCGGCGATCGGCGTCGGATCGGTGGACGACCTGTTTTGCGACGTTCCGGCGTCGGCACTGCTTGGCGCTCCGGTGGACCTCCCCGAACACCAGAGCGAAATGGCGGTGGAACAGGCGTTCATCGCCCTGGCGGTGAAAAATCTGAGCCCGGGCTGCGCCCCCACGTTCCTCGGCGCTGGAGCCTACCGCCACCACATCCCGGCCACGGTCGACCACCTGATCCAGCGGGGCGAATTTCTCACCGCCTACACGCCCTATCAGCCCGAGGTCTCGCAAGGCACGCTGCAGACCCTGTTCGAGTTCCAGACCCAGGTGGCGATGATCACCGGCATGGAGGTCGCCAATGCCTCCATGTACGACGGCGCCACGGCCTGCGCCGAAGCGATGATCATGGCGGCGAGGATCGGGCGGCGAAACCGGGCGGTGCTGTCCGGTGGCTTGCATCCCCACTACCGGGATGTCGCCCTCACCGACGGGCGCTTCCTTGGCCTGGAGATCGAGGCACTGGTGCCGGACTGGCAGGGAACGGAGGACTCCTCCGGCCACATCGACGAAACCACCGCCTGCGTCGTCGTCCAGAACCCGGATGTCTTTGGCCGCGTGCGCGACTACAGCGCCTTGGCTGCCGCCTGTCACGAAGCCGGCGCGTTGCTTGTTGTTGTCGTCACGGAGCCCGTTTCCTTTGGCCTGATCGAGTCGCCCGGGGCGATGGGTGCCGACATCGTCGCCGGCGAGGGCCAGTCCCTCGGCAACGCCCTCAGTTTCGGTGGCCCGACGGTCGGGCTGTTCGCCGCGCGCCAGAAGTTTGTCCGCCAGATGCCAGGCCGCTTGGCCGGCGAGACCGTCGACGCCGATGGCCGGCGCGGATTCGTGCTGACGCTGTCGACCCGCGAGCAGCACATCCGCCGCGAGAAGGCGACGAGCAACATCTGCACCAACTCGGGGCTTTGCGCCCTGGCGTTCTCGATCCACCTTACCCTGCTCGGTGAAGCTGGATTCCAGCGCCTCGCCGAACTCAACCACGACCGCGCCGTGGCGCTGGCTGATCGGCTGGCCGCCGTTCCCGGCGTCGAGGTGCTGAACGAGACCTTCTTCAATGAATTTACCGTTCGCCTGGGTAAGCCGGCAGAAGGAGTGGTCGAGGCCCTGGCCGATCGCCGGATTCTGGGCGGCGTTCCGGTATCCCGGCTGCTGCCCGGCGATGCGGCACTGGAACCTCTGTTGCTGGTGGCGGCGACCGAACTCAATACGGACGAAGATATCGAAGCCCTGGCCGGCGGCCTGACGGAGGTGCTGTCGTGAGCGACTGGCGCACCACCGTGACCGGCAACCGCGGCCTGCAGCTCCAAGAGCCGCTCATCTTCGAACAGGGGTCGGCCGAGATCACGGCGGTGGATCTGCCTGCGACCGCCTCTGGCGGGGATCGCCTGGGCGGCGTGCGGAGGCGCGGCGCTGTCGGGCTTCCGGGCCTCTCCGAACCTCAGGTCGTGCGTCACTACCTCCGCCTCAGCCAGAAGAACTATTCCATCGACGGCGGCTTCTACCCTCTCGGCTCGTGCACCATGAAGCACAATCCGAGGATCAACGAGAAGGTGGCCCGCCTGCCGGGGATTGGCGATCTGCATCCACTGCAGCCCGTGCGAACCGTCCAAGGCGCTCTGGAACTCATTGATGCCTGTGCACACTGGCTCAAGGTACTGACCGGGCTTCCTGCCGTGGCGATGTCGCCAGCGGCGGGGGCCCACGGCGAGCTGGTCGGGCTGATGACCATCCGCGCCGCCCTCGAGGACCGGGGCGACCCGCGCAAACGGGTGCTGGTCCCCGAATCGGCCCACGGCACCAATCCGGCGAGTGCCCACGCCTGCGGCTATGCGGTGGACGCCATTCCTGCCGACACCCGCGGCCGCGTCGACCTGGAAGCGTTCCGCTCGCGGCTCGGCGACGATGTTGCGGCGATCATGCTGACCAACCCGAACACCTGCGGGTTGTTCGAGAACAATATCCTCGAAATCGCCGAGGCGGTCCACGATGCCGGCGCGTTCTTCTATTGCGACGGTGCCAACTTCAACGCGTTGGTCGGTCGCGTGCGGCCCGGCGATCTCGGCATCGACTGCATGCACATCAACCTGCACAAGACGTTCTCGACACCTCATGGCGGCGGCGGTCCGGGAAGCGGTCCGGTGGTGTTATCGGAACCGCTGGCCCCTTACGCGCCGGTGCCTTACGTGGTGCACGGCTCCGATGGCTTCGACCTTGTCGAGCACGCTGGAGTTGGAGATGCAAAGCCGTTGGGCCGGGCGAAGGGCTTCCACGGCCAGTTCGGCATGTTCGTCCGTGCGCTTGCCTACATGACCAGCATGGGGGGCGACGGGTTGCGGCAGGCCTCGGGCGATGCCGTGCTCAACGCCAACTACGTGTTTGCCCGCCTGAAAGACGTACTGTCACCGTCCTTCGACGGACCGTGCATGCACGAAGCGCTGTTCGACGACCATGATCTCAAGGACACCGGGGTTACTACCCTCGATCTGGCGAAGGCGCTGATCGACGAGGGCTTCCATCCGATGACCATCTACTTTCCGCTGGTCGTCCACGGCGCGATGCTGATCGAGCCGACGGAAACGGAGAGCAAGGCGACGCTCGATCTGTTCATCGAAACGGTCCGCGGACTCGTTGCGCGGGCCAACGCCGGTAAAGGTCAGGACTTCGAAGAGGCCCCCAGACTGACTCCGCGCCGGCGACTGGACGAAACCACCGCCGCGCGCCAGCCGGTGTTGCGCTGGCAGCCCGACGCGCCGGAAAAGGCCGCCGAATAGCGGCTAGAGCATAGTCCGACCATATTGGACCCTTCTGATGGCTCCGCGGCGAGGCGATCCGCCAGGAGGTGGTTCGAAGCCGATGCTGGAGCATCGGCGAGGGCCGCCGACGCCCCTCACCCTGAGCGGCTGCGAAGCAGCCTGTCGAAGGGGGGCGCCCACCGGGGTCACGGGGTGCCCCCGGAAACAAATGCGGGGGACGCTCCCGCGGCCCCCGAATGGCCTCGGTCAGAAGGGTTCAATATGGTCGCGGGCTATGCTCTAGGGTCGTCCCGCTTCCGACGGCGGGCCGCCACGAACTCGTGGCCGGCGCCTGCCCGGACCGAAGCGGTTCCGCTGCGAGCGCTGGATTCCCTTGGTTTTTTGGGGCTCATGACTTGACACCTGTGGGGGCGCGGTTTACACCACCCGAGCCCATCGGGGCCGTGGGTTTGCCTGGGGGTGTAGCTCAGACCGGTTAGAGCGCTGGCCTGTCACGCCAGAGGTCGCGGGTTCGAGTCCCGTCACTCCCGCCACCCAGCCGACCACGCGACTCGGCCGAACGTCGTGGTCCGCGGAGCCGGGCGGCCACGGGGCAGGAAAGGCCCAATGGACGCGTTGCTAGTCGAATACCTTCCGATCTTGATTTTCATCGCCATCGCCATCGCGATTGCCGTCGCGGCGGTCGGCGCGTCCTATGTGATCGTCCGCCAGCACCCCGATACCGACAAGAACTCGGCCTACGAGTGCGGATTCGATGCGTTCGAGGATTCCCGCGGCAAGTTCGACGTCCGGTTCTATCTGATGGCGATCCTGTTCATCATCTTCGATCTGGAAGTGGCGTTTCTGTTCCCGTGGGCCGTTTCGCTGGGCACCATCGGGGTATTCGGCTTCTGGTCGATGATGGTCTTCCTCGCCGTGCTGACCGTCGGCTTCATTTACGAGTGGCGGAAGGGAGCCCTGGAATGGGAGTAGAAGCGGAGAACCCGCTGCCGCCGGGCGCCGAGCAGGACGAACTGCTGAGCCGCGTCACGGACGAATTGCAGGACAAGGGGTTCGTCGTTGCCCAGCTCGACAAGGTCGTCAACTGGGCGCGCACCGGGTCTCTTTGGCCGATGACGTTCGGCCTCGCCTGTTGCGCTGTCGAAATGATGCATACCTACGTCAGCCGCTATGATCTCGACCGTTTCGGCGTGGTGCCGCGGCCGAGCCCGCGCCAATCGGACCTGATCATCGTCGCCGGCACGCTGACCAACAAGATGGCGCCGGCCTTCCGCAAGGTCTACGACCAGATGGCCGAGCCGCGCTACGTGATCTCCATGGGATCATGCGCCAACGGCGGCGGCTACTATCACTATTCCTACTCGGTGGTCCGCGGTTGCTACCGCGTTGTGCCAGTGGATGTTTATGTACCCGGATGTCCGCCGACGGCTGAGGCGCTGCTCTACGGCATCCTGCAATTGCAGAAGAAGATCAGGCGGACCGGAACGCTTTGGCGTTAATGCATTAGGACCCCGACCGACGACCCCGCAAAACATGGACCTGGCCCTTCAAGATCTCCGCGACTATGTCGAAGCCGCGATTCCGCAGGAGGCGGAATCCGTGGCTATCGTCAACGACGAACTGGTCGTTGTCGTCGAGCGCGACTCCATCGTCCGTGTGCTGACGTTCCTGCGCGACGACGTCAATTGCCAGTTCAAGCAGCTGATGGACGTCTGCGGCACCGACTATCCGGAGCGCGCCGAGCGGCTGGAAGTCGTCTACAACCTCCTGAGCCTGACCCACAACCGGCGCATCCGCGTCAAGGTCCGCACCGACGAGGAAACTCCGGTGCCGACGGTGACCGGCGTGTTCAGCTCGGCCGGATGGTGGGAACGCGAAACCTGGGACCTGCTGGGCGTCTATTTCAGCGGCCATCCCGATCTGCGCCGCATCCTCACCGACTACGGGTTCGAGGGACACCCGCTGCGCAAGGATTTTCCGCTGACCGGCTACGTCGAGGTCCGCTACGACGACGAGCAGAAACGCGTCGTCTACGAGCCCGTCAAACTGCCGCAGGAGTTCCGCACCTTCGATTTCCTCAGTCCCTGGGAAGGCATGCCATCGCAGCTTTCCGGCGACGAGAAGGCCGAGACGGAGGGCGGGTCCTGATGTCCGAAGCCCAGATCAAGAACTTCACGCTTAACTTCGGTCCGCAGCATCCGTCGGCGCACGGCGTTTTGCGGCTGGTTCTTGAAATGGACGGCGAGGTGATCGACCGCGCCGACCCGCACGTCGGACTCCTGCATCGCGGTACCGAAAAGCTCATCGAGTACAAGACCTACATGCAGGCGGTCCCGTATTTCGACCGGCTGGACTACGTGGCACCGCAGAACCAGGAGCACGCGTTCGCCATCGCCACGGAGAAGCTGCTCGGCATCGAAGTACCGCTGCGCGGCCAGTACCTGCGCGTGCTCTACGCCGAGATTGGCCGCATTCTCAACCACGTGTTCACCGTCTGCGCCTTCGCCATGGACGTTGGCGCGATGACGCCGATGCTGTGGGGCTTCGAGCAGCGCGAGCGACTGATGGAGTTCTGCGAGCGGGTGTGCGGCGCGCGTATGCACATGAACTATTTCCGCCCCGGCGGTGTGTCGCAGGATATGCCCGCTGGCCTCGCCGAGGACATCTGGGCGTGGAGCGAAGAATTTCCTTCATTCATAGAGGATTGCGAAACTCTGCTCACAGAGAACCGTATCTTCAAGCAAAGGGCCGTCGACGTCGGCGCCATCTCCGCCGAGGACGCCATGGACTGGGGGTTCTCGGGCCCCAACCTGCGGGCCGCCGGGGTGCCCTGGGACCTGCGCAAGGCGCAGCCCTATGACGCCTACGAGCGCATGGAGTTCGACATCCCGGTCGGCACCCACGGCGACTGCTACGACCGCTATCTGGTGCGCATGCTGGAGCTGCGTGAGAGCGTGAAGATCATCCGCCAATGCCTTGACGAGATGCCGCCCGGGCCGCCCCACGTCGACGACCGCAAGATCACGCCGCCGCCGCAGGCCGAGATGAAGGGGTCGATGGAGGCGTTGATCCATCACTTCAAGCTGTTCACCGAAGGCTACCGTGTGCCGGCCGGCGGAACCTACTCTGTGGTCGAGGCGCCGAAGGGCGAGTTCGGCGTCTATCTGGTTTCCGACGGCACCAACCGGCCCTACCGGTGCAAGATTCGCTCGCCCGGGTTCGCCCACCTGCAGGCCATGGATTTCCTCTGCCGGGGGCACATGCTGGCCGACGCGGTGGCGGTGCTCGGCTCCCTCGACATCGTTTTCGGCGAGATCGACCGATGACCCAGGTATCCGACGTGACCGACACGGCCCGCGCGTTCGCCTTCACGCCCGAGAACGACACCGCGGCGCAGGCGATCATCGCCAAGTACCCGGCGGGGCGTCAGGCCAGCGCCGTGCTGCCGCTGCTCGACCTCGCCCAGCGCCAGAACGACGGCTGGCTGAGCCAGGCGGCGATCGAGTATGTCGCCGAATACCTGGAAATGCCGCAGATCCGGGTGCAGGAGGTCGCGACCTTCTACACCATGTTCAATCTGCGGCCGGTGGGCCGTCATCATGTCCAGGTCTGCACCAACCTGCCGTGCTGGCTCCGCGGGTCCGATGACATCGTTTCTGAATGTCGGCACAGCCTTGGCGTCGAGATCGGCGAGACGACCGCCAACGGCGAGTTCACCCTGTCGGAGGTCGAGTGCCTGGGTGCCTGCGTCAATGCGCCGATGATGCAGATCGGCGATGACTACTATGAAGACCTGACACCGGAAACCACGGGCGAGATCATCGCTACGCTGCAAGCGGGCGGAACGCCGAAGCCGGGCTCGCAGATCGGCCGGCGTGGCGGCGAACCGGTCGGCGGGTTGACGTCGCTGACCGAGGTGCCGCCGGTTGAGACCGCCGCAGCGGGGTCGGAAGCGACCGTGAAGGGTGGAGAGAGCTGATGCTGCACGACCGCGACCGCATCTTCACCAATCTCTATGGCCAGGGCGACGTCGGTCTGAAGGGCGCCCGCGCGCGCGGCGACTGGGACGGCACCAAGGCGCTGATTGACAAGGGCCGCGACTGGATCGTCGAAGAGGTGAAGAAGTCGGGCCTGCGCGGACGCGGAGGTGCCGGATTCGGCACCGGCATGAAGTGGTCGTTCATGCCGAGAGAAGTCGGCGAACGGCCTCACTATCTGGTAGTCAATGCCGACGAAGGTGAGCCCGGCACCTGCAAAGACCGCGAAATTCTTCGCCACGATCCGCACAAACTGGTGGAGGGATGCGTGCTCTCCGGCGTCGGCATGGGCGCGCACGCGGCCTACGTCTACGTGCGCGGCGAGTTCTACCGCGAGACCGAGGCCTTCCAGCAGGCCGTCGATGAGGCCTACGACGCCGACCTGCTCGGCAAGGACGCTTGCGGTTCGGGAATGCCCTTCGACGTCTATGTTCATCGCGGCGCCGGCGCCTACATCTGCGGCGAGGAGACGGCGCTGATCGAGAGTCTCGAAGGCTCCAAGGGCCAGCCGCGGCTGAAGCCGCCGTTCCCGGCCAATGTCGGCCTCTATGGCTGCCCGACGACGGTGAACAACGTCGAATCCATCGCCGTCGTCCCGACCATCCTGCGCCGCGGCGGCGACTGGTTCGGATCGCTCGGCCGTCCGAAGAACACCGGCACCAAGCTGTTCAACATCTCCGGTCACGTCGAGAAGCCGTGCACCGTCGAGGAAGAGATGAGCATTCCGCTCAAGGATCTGATCGAGAAGCATGCCGGCGGGGTGCGGGGCGGCTGGAAAAACCTCAAGGCGGTGATCCCGGGCGGCGCCTCGGTGCCGCTGATCCCCAAGTCCATCTGCGACAGCGTGCGCATGGATTTCGACGCCCTCATCGAGGTCAGGTCCGGCCTCGGCACGGCCGCGGTGATGATCATGGACCAGTCCGCCGACGTGATCCGCGCGATCACCCGGCTGTCCCGGTTCTACAAGCACGAAAGCTGCGGACAGTGCACGCCGTGCCGCGAGGGCACCGGCTGGATGTGGCGGATGATGGAGCGCCTTGGCGAAGGCAGGGGAACGGTCGCTGAGATCGATCTCCTCGAAGAGGTCACCCGCCAGATCGAAGGCCATACCATCTGTGCGCTGGGCGACGCCGCGGCGTGGCCGATCCAGGGACTGATCCGGCATTTCCGTTCCGAGCTCGAGGCCCGAATCCTCGAGCGTCAGGGACGCGAAGCGGCGTAGGCGGGGGACGGGCGATGCCGAAGCTCACCATCGATGGCACCGAGGTCGAGATCGAGGCCGGCCTCACCGTGCTTCAGGCCTGCGAATCCATCGGCATAGAGATTCCGCGGTTCTGCTACCACGAGCGACTGTCCATCGCCGGCAACTGCCGGATGTGCCTGGTGGCCATGGAGAAGGCCCCGAAGCCGATCGCCAGCTGCGCGATGCCTGTCGCCGACGGCATGGTGATCCACACCAACACGCCCGAGGTGCATGCCATGCGCAAGGGGGTGATGGAGTTCCTGCTCATCAACCACCCCCTCGATTGCCCCATCTGCGACCAGGGCGGCGAGTGCGATCTGCAGGACCAGGCCATGTACTACGGCATGGACCGCGGCCGCTTCCTTGAGAATAAGCGCGCCGTCGACGACAAGTACATGGGACCGCTGGTCAAAACGATCATGACCCGCTGCATCCATTGCACGCGGTGCATCCGGTTCGCCACCGAGGTTGCCGGCGTGCCTGAACTGGGGGCCACCGGGCGCGGCGAAAACATGGAGATCACGACTTATCTGGAAAAGGCGATCACTTCGGAGCTTTCCGGAAACGTCATCGATCTCTGCCCGGTCGGAGCGCTGACGTCCAAGCCCTACGCCTTCGCCGCCCGCCCTTGGGAACTGAGCAAGACCGAATCCATCGACGTCACCGACGCCGTCGGCAGCAGCATCCGCGTCGACACCCGCGGCAACGAGGTGATGCGCGTGCTGCCGCGCCTCAACGAGGACGTCAACGAGGAATGGATCTCGGACAAGGCGCGGTATTCCTGCGACGGCCTGCGCCGCCAGCGGCTCGACAGACCGTTCGTTCGCGAGGGCGGCCGTTTGCGGCCGGCAACCTGGGCCGAGACGTTCGGAGTCATCGCCCGCCGGCTGGAGGGCCTCGACGGCACGCGCGTCGCGGCGATCGCCGGCGACCTGGCCGACTGCGAATCGATGGCGGCGCTGAAGGATATGATGTCGGCACTGGGCTCGCCGCATACCGATTGCCGCCAGGACGGCGCCAAACTCGACGTTTCACCGCGCTCGGCGTACCTGTTCAACACCACCATCGCCGGCATCGAGTCGGCCGACGCCTGCCTGCTGATCGGCACCAATCCCCGCATCGAAGCGGCCGTGCTCAACGCGCGCATCCGCAAGCGCTACCTCGCCGGTGGGTTCCGGGTCGCCGTCGTCGGTCCGGCGGCGGACCTGACCTATCCCCACGACCCTGTCGGCGCCGATCCCTCCGTGCTCGAGGCCATTGCGGCCGGCACTCATCCGTTTGCCAAGGTGCTGAAGGACGCCGAACGGCCGATGCTGGTCCTCGGCATGGGCGCGGTTGCGCGGGACGACGGCGCGGCGATCGTCGACGCGGCGCGCCGCATCGCCGACGCTTTCGGACTGATCGACGAAGCTGCCGGTTGGAACGGCTTCAACGTCCTGCACACTACCGCGGCGCGGGTCGGTGGCCTTGATCTCGGTTTCGTGCCGGGCGCGGGCGGCCGCGACGTCGCGGGAATACTCGACGGCGCGGCGGCGGGCGAGATCGACGTCGTCTATCTGCTCGGCGCCGACGAGATCGACATGGCTGGGCTTGGGTCGGCGTTCGTCATCTACCAGGGGCATCATGGCGATGCCGGTGCGCACCGCGCCGACGTCGTGCTTCCTGGTGCGGCCTACACCGAGAAGGATGCCACCTACGTCAACACCGAAGGCCGGGTGCAGCTGGCCCACCTCGCCGCCCATCCGCCGGGCGACGCCCGTGCCGACTGGTCCATCGTTCGGGCGCTGTCGGAGGCAATCGGAAAGACGCTGCCGCTGAATTCGCTCGCCGACGTGCGCGCCCGTCTTGCCGCGCTGAACCCGGTGTTCGCCACGCTGGACTCGGTCGAGCCCGCTCCGTGGGGCACATTCGGCGCCAAGGGCCCGATCAGTACCGCGCCGCTGGCCACGACGATCACCAACTTCTATTTGACCGACCTGATCGGCCGCGCATCGGAAACCATGGCGCGATGCGTCGACACCGTCTCCGGCGAGGGACTGAAGGGGACCGGCACCGATGGGTGAGTTCATGACCCAATATCTGGGGCCGTTTTGGGGGCCGTCGGTCGCAGACCTGATCGGCATCGTGATCATCGTCGCGATCGTCCTGCTCTGCGTCGCCTACCTGACGCTGCTGGAGCGCAAGGTCATCGGCGCCATGCACCTGCGCAAGGGACCGAACGTGGTCGGACCGTTCGGTCTGCTGCAGCCGATGGCCGACGGCCTGAAGCTGTTCCTCAAGGAAACGGTGATTCCCACCGGCGCCAACCCGGTGGTGTTCGTGGTCGCGCCGATGATCACCTTCATTCTAGCGCTGATCGCCTGGGCGGTGATCCCCTTCGACGAGGGATGGGTGCTGGCCGATATCAACGTCGGCATCCTTTATCTCTTTGCCATCTCGTCGCTCGGCGTCTACGGGATCATCATGGCCGGCTGGGCATCGAACTCGAAATACGCCTTCCTCGGCGCCCTGCGTTCGGCGGCGCAGATGGTGTCCTACGAGGTCTCCATGGGCTTCGTCATCATCACCGTGCTGCTTTGTGTCGGCTCGCTGAACCTCTCCGAGATCGTGCTTGCCCAGCAGGGCTCGTTCGGAATGTTCAACTGGTTCGTGTTCCCGCTGCTGCCGATGGCGGTGATCTTCTTCATCTCGACGTTGGCCGAAACCAACCGCCATCCCTTCGACCTGCCCGAGGCGGAGGCGGAACTGGTGGCCGGCTACAACGTCGAGTACTCGGCGATGACGTTCGCCCTGTTCTTCCTCGGCGAGTACGCGAACATGATCCTGATGTCGGCAATGACGACCATCCTGTTCCTCGGCGGTTGGCTGCCGCCGTTCGACATTGCGCCGTTCAACTGGATACCGGGACCGATCTGGTTCTTCCTCAAGATCGTCTTTTGCCTGTTCGTGTTCCTGTGGGTGCGGGCGACGTTCCCGCGCTATCGCTACGACCAGCTGATGCGGCTCGGCTGGAAGGTGTTCCTGCCGATTTCCCTGGCCGCCGTCGCTGTCGTCAGCGGCGTCCTGGTGGCCTTCGACTGGCTGCCGAACGCGGGTTGATAGGAGAGCTTAGTTATGGCCTTCATGGATCGCGGCGCGCGGACCGTCCTGCTCAGCGAGCTGATCTCCGGCATGGCGTTGACGCTGCGCTACATGTTCCGGCCGAAGGTGACGTTGAACTACCCCTACGAGAAGGGGCCCTTGAGCCCGCGGTTCCGTGGCGAGCACGTGCTCCGGCGCTATCCCAACGGCGAGGAGCGCTGCATCGCCTGCAAGCTTTGCGAGGCCATCTGCCCGGCCCAGGCGATCACAATCGAGGCGGAACCCCGCGAGGACGGCAGCCGGCGCACGACCCGCTACGACATCGACATGCTGAAGTGCATCTACTGCGGCTATTGCCAGGAGGCTTGTCCGGTGGACGCCATCGTCGAGGGGCCGAACTTCGAGTTCTCCACCGAAACCCGTGAAGAGCTGATATACGACAAGGCCAAGCTGCTGGCCAACGGCGACCGGTGGGAAACCGAGATCGCCGCCAACATTGCCGCCGACGCGCCTTACCGGTAGGGCGCAGGTGTTGTGACGAAAGGGGAAAGGGGGGTATGAACACGCCCGCCACCGCACGGACCGGAGCCATGGGCGCCGGGCCCCGCCTCGAAGACTTGCAGGACTGCCGATGATCGTCCAGGCCCTGGCCTTCTATCTGTTTGCGTTTGTCACCATCGCCGCCGGTGTGATGGTGATCTCGGCGCACAACCCGGTCCATTCGGTGCTGTTCCTGATTCTCGCCTTTTTCAACTCGGCGGGATTGTTCGTGCTGATGGGCGCCGACTTCCTCGCCATGGTGCTGGTCGTGGTTTATGTCGGCGCCGTTGCGGTGCTGTTCCTGTTCGTCGTCATGATGCTCGACATCAACTTCGTCGAGTTGCGTCAGGGGTTCCTGCAGTACCTGCCCATGGGCGCGCTGATCGGGCTCATTCTATTGGTTGAGCTCCTCGCCGTGCTCGGCGGCTGGACCCTGGCGCCGGAAGCGGCGACGCGAGGCGCTTCGCCAGCGCCGCCACCGGATGCGGTCAGCAACACTGAGGCGCTCGGGCAGCTGCTCTATACCCACTACATCTACCTGTTCCAGGCGGCCGGGGTGATCCTCCTGGTGGCGATGATCGGCGCCATCGTGCTGACCCATCGGCGCCGGACCGGCGTGCGGCGCCAGCGCATCGCTGATCAGCTCGCCCGCAGGCCCGAGGAAGCTGTGCAGATCCGCAAGGTCGAGTCGGGGAAGGGCATCTGATGTTCGAGATCGGACTGGGCCACTACCTGACCGTTGCCGCGATCCTGTTCACGCTGGGCATCTTCGGCATTTTCCTGAACCGGAAGAACGTCATCGTCATCCTGATGTCCATCGAGCTGATGCTGCTGGCGGTGAACATCAATCTCGTCGCCTTTTCCACCGAGCTGAACGATTTGGTCGGCCAGGTGTTCGCCATGTTCGTGCTGACCGTCGCCGCCGCCGAGGCGGCCATCGGGCTGGCCGTGCTCGTCGTCTACTTCCGCAACCGCGGCTCCATCGCCGTGGAAGACATCAACCTGATGAGGGGCTGAGACCCAGCGCGTGTCTGTTGCCGTCGTCTTTCTGCCGCTGCTGGGCTCCCTGATTGCGGGCGTCCTTGCGTTCTACATCACAGAGGACGAACAGAAGCGCGCCCGCATCGACCTCGCCGCGCAGTGGGTGACCTGTGGTGCGCTGCTGCTGTCGATGGTGCTGGCGATCTCGGTGTTCATCGACGTCGCGCTCAACGGCAACGCCCACACCATCGAGCTATTCACCTGGATCGATTCCGGTGCCCTCGAGGTGTCGTGGGCGCTGAAGGTCGATACCCTGACCGCGGTGATGATGATTGTCGTCACCGTCGTCTCGGCGATGGTCCACGTGTATTCGGTCGGCTACATGCACCACGATCCGGGCATCCCCCGGTTCATGTCGTTCCTCAGCCTGTTCACCTTCTTCATGCTGATGCTGATCACCGCCGACAACCTGGTGCAGCTGTTCTTCGGCTGGGAAGGGGTCGGCCTGGCGTCCTACTTGCTGATTGGCTTCTGGTACGACCGGCCGTCGGCCAACGCGGCGGCGATCAAGGCCTTCATCGTCAACCGGGTCGGCGACTTCGGCTTCGCGCTCGGCATCTTCGCCGTCTTCGTGCTGTTCGAGTCGGTCCATCTGAACACCATCTTCGCCGCCGCTGGCGGGCGCGCCGATGCGGTGCTGACCGTGTTCGGGGTCGAGTTCCACGCGCTCACCATCATCTGCCTGCTGTTGTTCATCGGCGCCATGGGCAAGTCGGCGCAGCTTGGTCTGCACACGTGGCTGCCGGACGCCATGGAGGGTCCGACCCCGGTGTCGGCATTGATCCACGCGGCGACCATGGTCACCGCCGGCATCTTCATGGTCGCGCGGTTGTCGCCGCTGTTCGAATACTCCGACGTCGCGCTGGCCACCGTTACCGTGATCGGCGCGTCGACGGCGATCTTCGCCGGCACCATCGGCTGCGTGCAGAACGACATCAAGCGGGTGATCGCCTACTCGACCTGCTCGCAGCTCGGCTACATGTTCTTTGCCTGCGGTGTCTCCGCGTACTCAGCCGGCATCTTTCACCTGATGACCCACGCGTTCTTCAAGGCGCTGTTGTTCCTCGGCGCCGGCTCGGTGATCCACGCCATGTCGGACGAGCAGGACATGCGGCGCATGGGCGGCATCTGGCGGCAGGTCAAGGTGACCTGGGTGCTGATGTGGATCGGTTCCCTGGCGCTGGCCGGGATCTGGCCGTTCGCCGGCTACTGGTCCAAGGACATCATCCTCGAAGCGGCCTACGCCGCGCATACGGGCGTCGGCGGCTACGCGTTCTGGATGGGCATCGCCGCTGCGTTCCTTACCGCGTTCTATTCCTGGCGGCTGCTGTTCATGACCTTCCACGGCAAGCCGCGGGCCGACGAGAAGGTGATGGCCCACGTGCATGAGTCACCGAAGGTGATGATCTTGCCGCTCTTGGTGCTGGCTGCCGGGGCGGTGCTGGCAGGCTACGTCGGCTACGAGTCGTTTGTTGGCCACAACGCTGCCCAGTTCTGGGGCGAGTCGCTGCTGGTCCTGGACAGCCACCCGGCGCTGGAAAACGCCCATCACGTGCCGACCTGGGTGAAGCTGGCGCCGCTGGTCGTCGGCATTGCCGGCATCGCGCTGGCCTACGTCTTCTACATTGCCGCGCCGGGCCTTCCCGGACGGATGGCCGAGCGGTTCCGGGCGATCTATCTGTTCCTGCTCAACAAGTGGTACTTCGACGAGCTCTACGACCGGCTGTTCGTCCGGCCCGCCTTCGTCCTCGGCCGCGGCTTCTGGAAATCGGGCGACGGTGCGATCATCGACGGCGTTGGGCCGGACGGCATCGCGGCGGCGACCCTCGACATCGCCCGCAGGGCGACGCGGCTGCAGAGCGGCTACCTCCACCACTATGCCTTCGCCATGCTGATCGGTGTCGTCGTGCTGATCACCTGGTACCTGTTCAGCGTGGCGGGATAGGGACCGGCCGATGAGCAACCTGCCGATCCTGTCGCTGGTCATCTTTCTGCCGCTCGTGGGCGCGCTGTTCATCGTCTTCGTGCGCGGCGAGGCTGCCGATATTGCCCGCAACGCTCGCGCCGTGGCGCTGTGGACTTCGCTCGCGACGTTCCTGCTTTCTCTGGCGCTGTGGCTCCAGTTCGACACCACGACGTCGGCGTTCCAGTTCGAGGAACGGGCGTTGTGGATGCCGGCCTTCAACATCGCCTATCACGTCGGCGTCGACGGCATCTCGATGCTGTTCGTGCTGCTGACCACGCTGCTGACTCCGGTGTGCATCCTGGCGAGCTGGCAGAGCATCACCGAGCGGGTCAAGGAGTACATAGTCGCCTTCCTGGTGATGGAGACGATGATGGTCGGCATGTTCGCCGCCCTCGACCTGATCGTCTTCTACATCTTCTTCGAGGGCGTGCTGATCCCGATGTTCCTGATCATCGGCGTCTGGGGCGGTCCGCGGCGCGTCTACTCGGCCTTCAAGTTCTTCCTCTATACCCTCGCCGGCTCGGTACTGATGCTGCTGGCGGTGCTGACCATGTACCTGCAGTCGGGCACAACCGACATTCCGGCGCTGCTGACCCACGACTTCCCGGCCGACCTGCAACTCTGGCTGTGGCTGGCGTTCTTCGCCTCGTTCGCGGTGAAGGTGCCCATGTGGCCGGTGCACACCTGGCTGCCGGACGCGCACGTCGAGGCGCCGACTGCCGGTTCGGTGATCCTCGCCGGCGTGCTTCTGAAGTTTGGCGGCTACGGCTTCCTGCGCTTCTCGCTGCCGATGTTCCCCGAGGCGTCCATCGTCTTCACGCCGCTGGTCTACTCGCTCAGCATCGTCGCGGTGATCTACACGTCCCTCGTGGCGCTGGCCCAGGAGGACATGAAGAAACTGATCGCGTACTCGTCGGTCGCGCACATGGGCTTCGTCACCATCGGTGCGTTCACCATGACGGTGCAGGGGATCGAGGGCGCCATTTATCAGATGCTCAGCCACGGCATCGTCTCGGCCGCCCTGTTCCTCATCGTCGGCGTCGTCTACGACCGCATCCATTCGCGCGACATCGAGACCTACGGCGGCCTTGTCCACCGTATGCCGGCGTACGCCCTGGTATTCATGCTGTTCATGCTGGCCTCGGTGGGGCTGCCCGGGACCAGCGGCTTCGTCGGCGAGTTCCTCGTCCTCGTCGGTGCCTTCCAGGTCAACACCTGGGTCGCCGCGCTGGCCGCCACCGGGGTGATCCTCGGCACTGCCTACATGCTCTACCTCTATCGCCGCGTGATCTTCGGCATGCTGACCAAGGACAGCCTGAAGGCCATCCTCGACCTCAGCCCCCGCGAGATGGCGGTGTTCGCGCCGCTGGTCGTTCTGGTGATCTGGATGGGCGTCTATCCGGGGCCGTTCCTCGAGGTCATGCACGTGTCGGTGGCCAACCTGGTCGACCGGCTCGAGGTCGCGCGCGCGGCGATGGATGCCGTCGCCGTGGCCGGGAACTGAACGCGGGAGCTGAGCCGAGATGCCGCTAGCCGACATGCCCAACCTGATCCCGGCGATGCCCGAGCTGTTCCTCGTCGCCACCGCCATGGCATTGCTCATGCTCGGCGTGTTCCAGACCGAGGGCAGTGGCGCCCAGTTGGTGCGCGCGGATCGGCTGATCTCGCGCCTCGGCGTCGTCACCCTGGCGTTGACGGCGCTGCTCGTCGCCACCATCGCCAACCGGCCGGCGTTGACCTTCGGCGGCATGTTCGTGGTCGACGCGTTCGCCATCTATTTCAAGATCCTCGTGCTGATCGCCTCCGGCATCGCCATCGTCATCGCCCAGGACTACCTGGAAACCCAGGGCATCGCCCGGTTCGAGTACGCCGTGCTGATCCTGTTCGCGACGCTCGGCATGCTGATGATGATCTCGGCCAACGACCTCATCTCGCTGTACCTGGGCCTGGAGATGCAGAGCCTGTCGCTCTACGTAATCGCTTCTTTCCAGCGGGACGACGCCCATTCGGCCGAAGCCGGACTGAAGTATTTCGTCCTCGGCGCGCTGGCCTCGGGGATGCTGCTTTACGGCTCGTCGCTGGTCTACGGCTTCACCGGCACCACCAGCTTCCCGGCGCTGGCCCAGGTGTTCACCGATCTGCACGGCCATGCCGCCCCGGTCGGCCTGATCATCGGGCTGGTGTTCATCCTCGCCGGACTGGCGTTCAAGGTCTCGGCGGTGCCCTTCCACATGTGGACTCCGGACGTCTACGAAGGGGCGCCGACGCCGGTCACCGCGTTCTTCTCGGTGGCGCCGAAGCTGGCGGCGATCGCCCTGTTCCTGCGGGTGATGATCGGGCCATTCGGTGAGCTGCTGGCGCAGTGGCAGCAGATCGTCGTGTTCGTCTCAATTGCATCCATGGTGCTCGGCGCTTTCGCCGCCATCGGCCAGCGCAACATCAAGCGGCTGATGGCCTACAGCTCCATCGGCCACGTCGGTTACGCGCTCATCGGTCTCGCCGTCGGCGACCGTGTCGGCATCCAGGGCGTGCTCATCTACATGGGCATCTACGTGTTCATGAACCTCGGCGTGTTCGCCTGCATCCTCTGCATGCGCCGCCGTGACCAGATGGTGGTCGGCATCGACGACCTCGCCGGCCTGGGCAAGAGCCATCCGATGATGGCCGCCGCGCTGGCGGTGTTCATGTTCTCGATGGCCGGAATTCCCCCGCTCGCCGGCTTCTTCGGCAAGCTCTACATCTTCAAGGCTGCCGTCGAGGCCGAGCTCTACACCCTCGCCATCATCGGCGTGCTGTCCAGCGTGGTCGCCGCCTTCTACTACATCCGCATCGTCCGGGTGATGTACTTCGACGACCTGACCGACCCCCTGGACCGTACCATCGGCCGCGAGCTGGCCGGCGTCATGGCGATCGCCAGCCTGCTGATCGCATTGTTCTGGATCTACCCGGCGCCGCTGCTGTCGGCCGCCGGCACCGCCGCCGCTTCGCTGTTCGGGGGCTAGGATATAGCGGCGGTGGAAGAGGTCATCCTTCCGGGGCCGTTTCTCCCGGTGGTCCTCGAGCGCGTCGACTCCACCAACGAGGAAGCCAAGCGCCGTGCCGCCGCCGGGGCACCCGACGGCACCCTTGTCTGGGCCGGCGAGCAGACCGCCGGTCGGGGCCGCGGTGGCCGCGGCTGGGAGTCGGCACCGGGCAATCTCTACTGTTCGCTGCTGTTGAGACCCGACTACCCGGCGGCGCAGGCGATGCAGCTCGGTTTCGTCACCGCCAACACCGTCGCCGATACGGTCGCGGCGGCGTTGCCAAGGTCAGCGGCAGTGACCTGCAAATGGCCCAACGACGTGCTCGTCGAAGGCCACAAGATCGCTGGCATCCTGCTCGAATCCGAAGCCGAGGCCGGCGGGGGTTTGGCTTGGGTGGTCATCGGTGTCGGCATCAATATCACCGATCATCCGACCGCTGGCGAATCCCGCTACCCGGCAACGTCGCTGGACGCCGAGGGCGCCGAGACCATCACCCCGGGCGCCCTGCTGGCGTCCTATTGCCGGCATCTGCAGAGTGCGATCGCCGTGTGGCGCCGGGTCGGGTTCGCCGCCGTCCGCGGCGCCTGGCTGCGTCGCGCCCACGGCCTCGGCGGCGCCATCACTGTGCGTCTCCAGAACGAGACGCTGGACGGCACCTTCGAGGACCTCGACGCCGACGGTGCCCTGGTGCTCGGCCAGGCCGGCGGTCCCCGGCGGATCACCGTCGGCGACGTGTTTCCGATGGGCCGGTAGGGAGGGCGAGGCGGATGCTTCTCGCGGTCGACTGCGGCAACACCAACACCGTGTTCGCGGCGTTCAGCGACGACGGCGGCATCGTCGGCGAATGGCGGGCCTCGACCGATCCTAACCGCACCGCGGACGAGATCGGCGTCTGGCTGACCCAGCTGATGACCCTCGATCAGGTCGCCCGGGTGCGCATCGACGCGGCGATCATCGCCACCGTCGTCCCGGCCAGCCTGTTCAGCCTGCGGTTCATGTGCCGGCGCTACTTCAACTGCCAGCCGCTGATCGTCGGTGCGCCCGACGTCGACCTCGGCCTCGAAGTACGTGTCGACCGGCCCGAGGAGGTCGGCGCCGACCGCCTGGTCAACGCCGTTGCCGCGCAGGAGGGGTACGGCGGCCCACTGATTATCGTCGATTTCGGCACCGCGACCACGTTCGATGTGGTCGACCGCGACGGCGGCTATCTCGGCGGCGTCATCGCGCCGGGCGTCAATCTCGCGTTGGGTGCCCTGCACACGGCGTCCGCGCAGTTGCCGCGGGTGGCCATCGGTCGTCCCGACCGGGTCATCGGCAAGAACACCGTGCAGGCCATGCGCTCGGGTATCTTCTGGGGCTACGTCAGCATGATCGAGGGCATGGTCGAGCGTATCCGCAAGGAATACGGCGCCGACATGGACGTCATCGCCACCGGCGGCCTCGCCGCGCTGTTCGCCGAGTGTACGCCGGTGATCAAGGCCTCGGACCCGGATCTGACGTTGAAGGGCCTGCTCGCCATTCATCGCCTGAACGTCGATAAATGACGGCGGCGAAGCCCGCCGAGCTGGTGTTCGTCCCGTTGGGCGGCGCCGGCGAGATCGGCATGAACCTCAATCTCTATGGCTACGGGCCGCCGGACCGACAGCGCTGGTTGATGGTCGACCTCGGCATCACCTTCGGTGCCGGGTCGGCGCCGGGCGTTGATGTCATCCTGCCTGACCCGACGTTCATCGCCGAACGCCGTGACGCCCTAGACGGCATCCTGCTGACCCACGCCCACGAGGATCACTTGGGCGCCGTTCCCTACCTGTGGCCGCGCTTGGGAGTGCCCGTCTATGGCACGGCGTTCACCCTCGCCGTTCTTGCGCGCAAGCTGGCCGAGGTCGGGCTCGACGGCGCCGTGCCGCTGATCGAGGTTCCGCAAGGCGGGCGGGGTCACCATCGGCCCGTTCGATCTCGAACTGATCGGCATGACTCATTCGATCCCGGAATCGAACGCCGTCGTCATCCGTACGCCGGCGGGAACGGTCGTGCACACGGGCGATTGGAAGCTGGACCCCGAGCCGGTCGTCGGCCAGGTATCCGACGAAGAGGCGCTGAGGCGCGTCGGCGACCAGGGCGTGCTGGCGCTGGTCTGCGATTCGACCAACGTCTTCGAGTCGGGCACCTCGGGATCGGAAGGCGATCTCCTCACCGCCCTTTCCGAGATCGTCGGCCGCTGGCCGCAGAGGGTTGCGGTGACCTGCTTCGCCACCAACATCGCGCGGCTCGAAACCGTTGCCAGGGCGGCGGCGGCCAACGGTCGGGACGTCGTCCTCGCCGGCCGCTCGTTCCGGCGCATCACCGATGCCGCCCGCGAGACCGGCTACCTGGGCGACGTTCCGGCATTCATCGACGAAGCCGAATGCGGCTACCTGCCCCGCGACCGGGTGGTCGTCGCCTGCACCGGCAGCCAGGGCGAGCCTCGGGCGGCGCTGTCGCGGATCGCCGCCGGCGACCACCCGAACGTCGACCTGGAGGCCGGCGATACGGTGATCTTCTCCTCTCGCGTGATCCCGGGCAACGAGGTCGCCATCGGCCGTGTCCAGGACGCCCTGATCCGCCGCGAGATCAACATCATCACCTGGCGTGATGCCCTGGTTCATGTCTCCGGGCATCCGGCCCGGGACGAATTGGCGGCGATGTACCGACTGGTCAGGCCATCGGTGTGCGTGCCTGTGCACGGCGAGCTGCGCCATATGGCCGAGCACGCGCAGTTCGCCCGCGCCTGTCAGGTTCCGAACGCGGTGGTCGCCGAGAATGGCGCTGTCCTCCGCCTCGCCCCTGGCGAAGCCGAAATTCCGGGGCACGTCCCAGCCGGCCGGCTGTCCCTGGAAGGCGTCCGCGCGGTGCCGATGGACGGTGACCTGGTGCGCGGACGGGTTCGCGCCCTATATAAATGGCCATGCGGTTGCAACAGTCGTCCTCGCCGCGGACGGTTCGCTCGCTGCTAAACCACAGCTGAGTTCGGTCGGGGTGATCGAAGTCGGCGAGGAAGACGTTGAAACTGACGTTCGCGAGGCCATCTGTAAGGCCATCGACGGTTTCCCGCAAAGGTCCTATAACGATGATGATGCGGTGCGGGAAGCCGTGCGGATCGCGGTTCGGAGGGCCTATCGCGACCATATCGGCAAGCGACCGAGGACCGAGGTTCACCTGATCCGCGTCTAGTTGAGCTGGGCGTTAATGCCGGGATGAAAAAGAGGAGGAGTTGAGGAATGATCGGCAGGTTCAATCACGTTGCTATCGCGGTGCCCGATCTCGAGGCGGCGACCGCAACCTATCGGGACACGCTGGGCGCGAAGGTGTCCGACCCGCAGCCCGTACCGGAGCACGGTGTCACCGTGGTGTTCATCGAGCTTCCGAACACCAAGGTCGAGCTGCTGCATCCGCTGGGCGACAAGTCGCCGATCCAGGGCTTCCTCGACAAGAACCCCGGCGGCGGCATCCACCACATCTGCTACGAGGTGGATGACATCATCTCGGCCCGTGACCAACTGAAGGGCCAGGGCGCGCGCGTGCTCGGTGACGGCGAGCCGAAGATCGGTGCCCATGGCAATCCGGTGCTGTTCCTTCACCCGAAGGATTTCTACGGCACGCTGGTCGAGTTGGAACAGGCCAACTAACGACGGTTCGGGTCACGCGGCGCACACGGAATGGGACTGACCACCGGCGCGGCCATCTACCTGGTCATCTGGTGGCTGGTTCTGTTCATGGTGCTGCCGTGGGGTGTGCGGACCATCGGCGATGACGATATCGCCAAGGGGCACGCGCCGAGCGCGCCGCAGAAGCCCCGCGTCCTGACGAAGATGGCGGTGACCACGGTGGTCGCCGCCATCGTTTTCGCGATCGTCTACGTGGTTGCAGAAACGGGCATGGTGTCCCTCAGGGAGTAGGAGGCAAATCCGATGTCCTGGTATTGCGACTCAGCGCCTGGGCACCCCCTGCACGGGCCGTATCACGACACCGAGTATGGCTTTCCGCTGACCGACGAAGCGCGGCTCCTCGAGCGGCTGGCGCTGGAGATCTTCCAGGCCGGGCTGTCTTGGCTGATCGTGCTCAAGAAACGCCCGGCGATCCATGCCGCGTTTGAGGGCTTTGACGTCGATCGCGTTGCCGGCTTCGGCGATGTGGAGGTGGCGCGCCTGCTTGCCGACCCCGGAATCATCCGCAACCGGCTCAAGGTCGCGGCGATTATCGCCAACGCGCAGCGCATTCGTGAACTGCGACAGTCGCACGGCGGGTTTGCCGGCTGGCTCGTCGCTCACCACCCAATGACCAAGAGCGAGTGGGTCAAGCTGTTCCGCAAGACCTTCAAGTTCACCGGTGGCGAGGTGGTCGGCGAGTTCCTGATGAGCACCGGGCATCTGCCGGGGGCTCACCGGGGCGACTGTCCCGTCTATGGCCGCATCGCGGCGCTGGAGCCGCCATGGATGGCGGTCGGTACCGAATTCTACGACGACAGCTAAGCTGTTGATATTGGCCCAAAAACAACGGCAAGACCGTCGCCGATCTTGCCATCTCTAGAAGTTCATTACTGTTCGCGACGAACACTTTAGAAATGTTGTCTCGGAAATATAAAATTAACACGCGTATTCAAGACATGCCATTCTCCTGCGCCAGTAGTTCCCTGGATGGGAGGGGGTTATGGCGGCGGACGACGATATGAGCCGTGCTGATTTCCGTATTGCATTTGATGGTGAGGCATTTGCTGGCCACACGATGAATGTTCGTGATTTGGCGCCTAGTGGATTGGCTATTGGCGAGATCTTCACTGAGGCGAACAAGCTTCTAAATGGGCCGGATGCTAGGGTCTGTTGACATTTATCGCGCGTTTATGATGGCGTATGATGGCGGCGACGAGGTTTAAGTTTGCGGCATAGCTTTTATCTGTTTTGTCGTAGGGTGTTGCGATGCCTCTGAATTCCTTGATTTTGGCGAAATAGTTTTCGATGAGGTGGCGCCATTTGTACATTTCCTTGTCATAGGCGAACTGGTGCTTGCGGTTTGATCTCGGTGGAATGACGGCGCT
>Ga0209144_1000025_pt1 | contig 28959 bp, 23 predicted proteins | sample WorMettrBAHAMAS1_FD_187392 | JGI IMG/M metagenome (GOLD analysis project Ga0209144, IMG submission 187392) | Marine gutless worms symbiont microbial communities from Max Planck institute for Marine Microbiology, Germany - Inanidrilus... | ecosystem: Host-associated > Annelida > Digestive system...
GGCACAACGAAAACCCCAAGCCCTACAGATGGACGAAATCAGCCGACGAAATCCTCGCCGCCGTAAAACGCTTCTGCCAGAAAACAGAGAAAACTTTATGCGTCGAACTTTAGATTCGGATGACTAGGGCAGACAGTACCGGGTTTGATGAAAGGCGTAGCACGGCAATACCGACAGCGAGCACAAATCCGATAGAAAGAGACGCGCCGGCAAGTGCCAGGGTTTCCGGGATGGCGCCAACCAAAACGGGCCAGCTTTCGTTGACTAACTCCCAATCCATATCAGGCCGTCCTTACACCGCGATTGGCCCAAGATTCGGCTCTGAGGAATCCCCGGTTCGAGATCGAGGCGAGACCGAGGTAAAGGATGAAGGCGGTGATATAGAAAGTGAACGGTTCTTTTGTTGACCCGGCACCAACGGCAGCCTGACGCATTATCTCGACCAGGCCGATGACGGAAATCAGTGACGTCTCCTTCAGCGTCAGTTGCCAAACGTTGCCGAGGCCAGGCAGCGCATAACGGGCAACCTGCGGAACCAGGACTCTCCAGAATCGCAACGCGCGGCTCATCCCAACGGCCCGCGCCGCTTCGATCTGCCCAACCGGCACAGCGAGAACCGCGCCCCGAATCACCTCGGTCGCGTAGGCACCGGCGCTGAGCCCGATGCAGATCATGCCGGTAACGAAGATCGGCAAGTCGATGAACTCGCCATATCCGAATAGACCCTTGGCGACGGCACGCAGCACGGCACCGCCGCCAAAGAAGACCAGGTAAATGACGAGAAGCTCCGGGATACCGCGAATGATCGTCGTGTAGGCGTCGGCAAGGAATCGTAAGGCGACCCAGTTAGACAGTTTCATGGCCGCGCCACCGGCGCCAATGACGATGCCTAACGCGTAAGAACTGGCGGCGACGGCAAGGGTCATAAGGGCACCGAAAAACATCTCGTCGCCCCAACCGGCATCGCCCCATACGAGTAGCGTTAAGTCCACGCCTTGTTCTTCCTATCCGATACTCCGAAACACAAACGGCGGGCGCCGCGATCGATCGATCACGAACACCCGCCGCTTATCTGGCCTTTGCCTTACTTGACCGAGGCGTCGAAGCCGAACCACTGGACGGCCATCTTCTTGACGGTGCCGTCGGCGATGGCGCCGTTGATGGCCTTCGAGAACATGTCGGCCAGGGCCTGGTCGCCCTTGCGGATGCCGACGCCGACGCCGGCGCCGAAGGGACCGCCGGTCATGCCCGGGCCGACGGCGATCATGTCCTTACCTTTGTCGGATTCGAGAAGCGGTTTCCAGTAGCTCATGGAGGCCAGCGCCGTATCGACGCGGCCCGCCTGCAGGTCGAGATCCAGGTTCTCCTGGGTGTCGTAGGTGCGGATGGTGACGTCGTCGCCCAGGTGGGCGCGCAGGAAGTTCTCATGGGTCGTCGCCGTTTGCACGCCGACGGTCTTGCCCTTGAACTCCTTGACGATGGCCGCGATCACGGCCTTCTCTTCGGCGAGATCGCGCATCACCTTGAGCACCTCGCCGACCAGTTCCGGGTCGAGAGCCGAGGTCGGCTCATCGAACAGCAGCACCTGCGGGTTCATGGCCAAGGCCCTTGCAATGGCGACGCGCTGCTGCTGGCCGCCGGAAAGCTCTGAGGGGTAGGCGCCCAGTTTCTCGGCGATGCCCACCTTGTCCAAGAGCGCCAGGGCCTCGTCGTGGACGTCCTTCTTGGCCCTTTTCAGCACGTGGACCGGCCCCTCCATGACGTTCTGCAGGACGGTCATATGGGACCACAGATTGAAGCTCTGGAAGACCATGCCGAGGCGCGAGCGCAAATGGTCGATCTGTTTGTGGTCGGCGCCCACGGAGCGGCCGTTGCGGTCGGTCTTGACGCGAATCTCCTCGCCGCCGACGACGATACGGCCGCGATCCGGCGTTTCCAGGAAGTTGATGCACCTGAGGAACGTGCTTTTGCCCGATCCGGAAGAGCCGATGATCGAGATGACGTCGCCGTCGCGGGCCTCCAGCAAGACCCCCTTCAGGACTTCGAGCGAACCGAAAGACTTATGGATGTCTTCGGCAACAAGAGCCAACGCCCCGTTGGCCATGGCAACCCCCTGGATAACCCGCTGGACATCACGCCGGATATCCCGCTGGCAAACCCGCTCTCCTTATTGGTTGCCGACAGGTTATCCGTCGACGCCCGGTTTCGGCAAGCACTCGCTTTCGCGCTGCTGGCGACGCGCGCTCCCGATCGTCTTCGCCGGTCGCAACCGGCGACGATGTGTATTCTGATGAACTTCCACGAACCCTTTGAATCCTTTGGGGAATCGGCTAACCTTCGCGTCAGTGGAGGGCTTCGTAAGGGGGAACATTCGATGCCTGCGGCCGCCGAGAATGCGAAAAACGAACTGATCCGTAAAATCACCCACGAAGCGCGACAAAGACACCGCAAGAGGCGCGCCGGCGAGATCGAACGGTTTGTCGTCCAATACTTCGCCCGGATTCCTATGGAAGACTTGGCCGGCCGCAAACCGGCCGACCTGTTCGCCATGGTCCAAAACCATTGGCGCGGATCGGCGACCCGTAGGCCGGGCACCGCCCTGGTCCGTGCCTTCAACCCGACCGTCAAGGAACACGGTTACGAATCGATGCACACCGTCGTCGAGATCACGACCGACGACATGCCGTTTCTCGTCGACTCGGTGGCATCCGAAATCAACCGGGTGGGCCTCGAGGCCCATCTGATCATCTACCCGGTCCTCAAGGTGCGGCGGACCCGGACCGGCAAAATGCAGGAAATCCTGGAACCGGGGGTCACCGATACCGGGTCGAGAACCGAATCGTTCATGCACCTGGAGGTGACCCGCCAATCGGGGGCACGGCTCGCCGAAATCGAAACTAATCTTGGACGCGTCCTCACCGATGTTAGGGCCGCCGTCGAGGACTGGCGGCCCATGCGTGAACGCATGGTTGGCTGCATCGATGAGTTACAAAGAACCCCGCGCGGGCTTCATATGGATGAAGTATCTGAGGTCCGCGAATTCCTCCGGTGGATTCACGACAACCATTTCACGTTTCTGGGATTTCGCGAATATCAGGTGAAGGGCAAAGGCCGGACCTCCGGGCTGGCCTATGTTGATGGCACCGGCCTCGGCGTTTTGCGCGCTCCGGCTTTCTCGGTTTTCCAGAATGGCGAGAAGAACGGAGCGAATTCGGATGTCGAGGTACTGACGCGCTACCCAGGCCTGCTATTGGTCACCAAGGCCAACCAGCGATCGACCGTTCACCGGGCAGTTCACATGGATGCCATCGGCATCCGCCGCCTCGACGACGAAGGACGGGTTGTCGGCTACATGCTGTTCGTCGGCCTGTTTACGGCCGGCGCCTACCATCGGCGCCCGACGGAGATTCCCCTGCTTCGGCGGCGTGTTCAGATCGTGCTCGAGAAGGCCGGTTTCGACCAATCGAGCCACGACGGCAAGGCGCTGACCAACATTCTCGACAATTATCCGCGCGACGAACTGTTCCAGATCGACGACGACCTCTTGGTCGAGACGGCGCTTGGCATCCTCCATCTGCAGGAACGCCAGAGAACGGCGCTGTTCACCCGCCACGACGAACTCAGCCGCTACGTGTCCTGCCTAGTGTTCATTCCGCGCGACCGCTACAACACGGAACTCCGCCACCGCATCCAGGAGATCCTGGCCGAGGAACTGCAAGGCCGGGTGTCCGCCTTCTTCACACAACTGGACGAATCGGCGTTGGCCCGTTGTCATATCATCGTGCCGATGACGACCGGGCACATTCCGCAATATGACCACGTGCGGATCGAAGCCCGTTTGGTCCAGGCGGCGCGTTCGTGGGGCGATCGTTTGGGTGATGCCCTGACCCAGCAGATGAGCGAAGAAGAGGCCCTCAATGTGCGCCAACGCTGGGAACATGCCTTTGGCGCCGGATACCGGGACCGCTACAACGCCGACGAGGTGATCGGCGATATCGCGATCATGGAGCAGATGATCGTCGACGGCGGTATCGGCATGAACCTCTATCGCCTGGAAAACGCGGCGCCGCATCGGGTTCATTTCAAGATCTACCGCATGGACGACCCGATACCCCTTTCCGACGTCATCCCCATATTCGAGGATTTGGGATTCCGCGTCATCGACGAAGCCGGCCCGCACCGCATCACCTTGTCGGGCAGCGCCACGACCAAGACGATCGTCATCCATAACTTCGGCCTGAAGACCCGCGACGGGGGCCCGGTCGACCTGGCCGCCATCCGTGAGAATTTCCACAATACGTTCGTTCGCGTGTGGGATGGCGACATCGAAAGCGACGGCTTCAACGCACTCGTCGCCCGCGGCGGCTTGGAGTGGCGCGAGGTCCTGGTCCTCAGGGCCTACTGCAAATACCTGCGCCAGGCCGGGATCGCCTTTTCCCAGATCTACATGGAGCAGACGATGGCCAACAATCCGGCCATCGCCACCGATATCGTGCGGTTGTTCATGGCGCGCCTCGATCCTGACGGCGGGCCTGGCGCCAAGTCGACAGCCGGGCGCATCCGATCGCGCATCGAAAAAGCCCTCGAACAGGTGGCCAGCGCCGACGAGGACCGGATCCTCCGGCGTTTCGTCAACGTGGTCGAAAGCACATTACGCACGAACTTCTTCCAGATGGGCTCCACGGGAAAACCGAAACCCTATCTTTCCGTCAAACTGGATTCCCGCAATATCGAAGAGCTGCCGTTGCCCATGCCGTTTCGTGAGATCTGGGTCTACAGCCCGCGGGTCGAGGGCGTGCATCTGCGCTTCGGTCTCGTCGCCCGCGGCGGGTTGCGCTGGTCGGACCGTCGGGAGGATTTTCGGACCGAGATCCTCGGCCTCGTAAAGGCGCAACAGGTCAAGAATGCGGTCATCGTTCCGGTTGGATCGAAGGGCGGGTTCGTCGTCAAGCGCCCACCCATGCAAGGCGGCCGCGAAGCCTTCATGGCCGAGGGCATCGAGTGCTACAAGACGTTCATATTGGGCCTGCTCGACCTCACCGACAACATCCGCGGATCGCGCATTATCGAGCCGGAGAAGGTTGTCCGCCACGATAGCGACGACCCTTACCTCGTCGTTGCCGCCGACAAGGGAACGGCGACGTTTTCCGACATCGCCAACGGCGTCTCCCTCGAATACGGCCACTGGCTCGGCGACGCCTTCGCCTCGGGCGGCAGCCAGGGCTATGACCACAAGAAGATGGGCATCACCGCGCGCGGCGGATGGGAGTCGGTGAAGCGCCATTTCCGGGAACTTGGCAAAGACATCCAGAAAGAAGACTTCACCGCCATCGGTGTCGGCGACATGTCAGGCGACGTATTCGGCAACGGCATGCTGCTGTCGAAACACACCAAACTGATCGCGGCCTTCAACCACCTGCATATTTTCGTCGACCCCAATCCGGACCCGGCGAAGAGCTGGGCCGAAAGAAAGCGCATGTTCGACCTGCCGCGCTCGGCATGGACGGACTACAACCCGAAGCTTCTTTCCAGGGGCGGTGCCATATTCGAACGGAGCGCCAAGAAACTGAAGCTGTCCAAGGAAATCCAGGCGGTCTTCGGAATCTCCAAAGCGAACGTCACGCCGAACGAGCTCCTGCGCGCCATTCTTAAAGCTGAGGTCGATCTTTTGTGGTTCGGCGGTATCGGCACCTACGTCAAGGCGTCCTCGGAATCCCACTTCGACGCCGGTGATCGCTCAAACGACGTGATCCGGGTCAACGGCGATGAATTACGCTGCAAGGTGATCGGTGAAGGTGCCAATCTCGGATGCACGCAGTTGGGACGCATCGAATTCGCCGAGGCCGGCGGACGGCTCAACACGGACGCCATCGACAATTCCGCCGGCGTCGATTCATCGGACCACGAGGTCAACATCAAGATCTTGGTCGACACGATCGTTGCCGACGGCGGATTGACGGAGAAAGAACGCAACACGCTCTTAGCGAAAATGACCGACGAGGTCGCGAGTCTGGTTTTGATCCACAATTACCGACAAACACAGGCAATCTCCCTCATTCAAGCGCAGGGTGTCCACGTACTGGACAATCAACGAAGGCTGATGAAGAACCTGGAACGGGAAGACCGGTTGAGCCGGCCGGTCGAATACCTGCCCGACGACGAGATGATTTCAGAACGGCATCTGGCAAAACGGGGCCTCTATCGACCGGAAATCTCGGTTCTCATTTCCTACGCCAAAATCTGGCTATACGACGAACTGATCGAATCCGACCTACCGGACGACCCCTATCTGCGCGACGATCTCATCCAATACTTCCCGACGGCTCTTCGCGAGAAATATACGACGGAAATCGAACGCCACCGGTTGCGCCGCGAAATCGTGGCGACGAGAGCGACCAATTCCCTGGTCGACCGAGTGGGAGACACATTCGTTTCGGAGCTCATGGAGAAGACCGGGCTGCCCGCGGCGCAAATCGCGAGGGCCTACACCATCGCCCGCGAGGTATTTCAGCTGCGCGAATTGTGGTCGGCGATCGAAGGCCTCGACAACAAGGTGCCCAGCTCGATTCAGACCGCGATGCTGGCCGATATCAATCATCTCATCGATTGGGTGGCGCTTTGGTTCCTGCGCAACGGCGAGATCGGACTCGATCTCGGCCGCCACATCAACGAGTTCCGGGATGGGATTTCGGAGTTGGCCGCCGGAATCAACAAGGCCATACCGCCGCACTACGTCGACGATGTGCGTAAACGGGCCAAGCCCTATCTCGACCATAAGGTCCCGGAATCCTTGGCGATCCGAATTGCCAGCCTGGTCAATCTCTATTCCGGATGCGACATCGTGCGGCTGGCGGCCCGGCGCAAGCGTTCCGTCCTCGATTTCGCGGAAACCTATTTCGCCGTCGGAACGCGCTTCAAGATGGGGCGTTTACGCGCCGCCGCGGACACCATGGATTCCGACAGCCATTGGCAGCAATTGGCGGTCGCCGCCCTGGTCGAGGAGATCTATGCCCATCAGCTGACGCTCAGCAACATGGTTCTCGACTTCGCGGGCCCGAAGATCAACGGTCACCACGCGATCGAGGCCTGGATTGCCAGTCACCATGCAGCGGTCGAGCCAACAGACCAGCTTCTGACCGAACTCTGGGCGACCGAGGTCAACGACCTCTCGATGATCGCGGTTGCCAGCCGCCAGATCCACACCATGGCGCTCGCCGGTGAGCGCCATTAGGGTGTCGGACGGGAAACGGCATCGTGAATAACGGCGACTCCGGCGAAAGGCGGGAACCGACCCGCGGCCTCGCCGCCTGGTGTTTCTACGACTGGGCTAACTCGGCCTTCCCGACGGTCATCATGACCTTTGTTTTCGCCGCCTATTTCACCAAAGGAGTGGCCGTCGACGAGGTGACGGGAACGTCGCAATGGGGTTGGGCGGTCAGTGCTTCGGCCTTCGCCATTGCCGTCGTCGCACCAATTCTCGGTGCCGTCGCCGATCGCAGCGGGCGGCGCAAACCCTGGTTGCTGTTCTTCACGCTCGCCTGTGCGGTAGCGTCGGCGGGCCTGTGGACGATCGAGCCCGACACGGCCTTCGTCATCCGCGCCCTCGTTCTCGTCGCTCTCGCCAATTTCGCCTTCGAGTTGGGCATGGTCTTTTACAACGCCATGCTGCCCGACCTGGCGCGGCCGGAACGCATTGGGCGCTGGTCCGGATGGGGCTGGGGGCTGGGCTATTTCGGTGGCCTGTCGTGCCTCGGGCTGGTGCTCGTCGGTTTCGTGCAGGCCGATACACCCTGGTTCGGCCTGGACAAGGATAACGTCGAACATCTTCGGGTCGTCGGCATGGTCGTTGGCGTTTGGATGGTTCTCTTCTCGGCGCCGCTGTTCCTGATGACGCCTGACAAAGGAGAGAGAACGCCCCTGGCGCAGGCGGTGCGGTCGGGCATGGCAACGCTGATCGAGACCTTTCGCCAGATTCGGCGTTACCGCGAGGTCGGCAAGTTCCTGATCGCGCGTATGATCTACACGGACGGCCTGAACACCCTTTTCGCCTTCGGCGGGATCTATGCGGTCGGGTCCTTCGGTTTTTCCTTCGAGGACCTGATTCTCTTCGGCATCGGCATCAACGTGACGGCGGGCATCGGCGCGGCGCTGTTCGCCTGGGGCGACGACCGGTTCGGTTCGAAGCGCGTCATCTATGTCTCGGTCGGCTCGCTGATCATCCTCGGCGGCATACTCCTCGTCATCGAGGGCGCGACCCTGTTCTGGTTATTCGGGCTGGCGCTGGGTATCTTCGTCGGTCCGGCGCAATCGGCGAGCCGGTCGATGATGGCGCGGATGTCGCCGGTCGAGCTGCGCACCGAGATGTTCGGTCTATACGCCCTCTCCGGCAAAGCGACCGCCTTTCTCGGCCCGGCGCTGCTGGCCATGGCGACGGACGTGTTCGACAGCCAGCGGGCCGGCATGGCGACGATCCTGATCTTCTTCATCGGCGGCTTGGCGTTGTTGACGATGGTTCGCGAACCCGGCCGTTGAACGGCCTTAGCGATTGGACCATAGTGCCGGTCATGACTTTTCCCGACACAAAAATCAACTCTACGGACCAGTTTGCCGACGCCTATTTCGAACGCATTGGAAAGGCTGCCGCCTCCGTCGACCGGAACCGGCTGAACGACGCTGCGTTGTTGCTTACGGAAGCCTACCGGACGGGGAAGACCGTCTTTGCCTGCGGTAATGGCGGGTCGGCAGCGATCTCGAACCACCTCCATTGCGACCACCTGAAAGGCTGCCGGACGGATACGGAACTGCTCTCGCGAGTCCATTCGTTGAGCGCCAACCTGGAGACCATCACCGCCATCGCCAACGACATCTCCTATGACGAGGTGTTCGCCTATCAGCTCCAGTCGATGGGTTCGCCGGGCGATGTCCTCATCACCATAAGTTCGTCGGGTGATTCAGAAAACGTGGTCCGGGCCTGCCAGTGGGCACGTGACAATGGTCTTCACGTGATTGCCATGACCGGATTTTCGGGCGGCCGCACGGCGTCTCTGGCGACGGTCAATCTTCACGTCGATGCCGACAATTACGGCATCATCGAAGACGTGCACCAGTCGCTGATGCATATCCTGGCGCAATCCATCCGCATGGCGCACATGCCGGCCGAACTCATTGCGGAGCGAAAATTTTGATCATGCCGCCGCCACTGGTCAGGACCCTGTGAATTTCCATGTCCGACGCTCCCCAAACGAAAGGCCGCGGCGTTCTCTATATCGTTTGGGGTGACTACGACCCGGCCGTTCTGGAACGCTCGGTCGAATCCCTGAGGGCCCACCACCCGGAACTGCCGGTTCACGTCGAGACGTTGCCAGCAACGGCGACGCTACTCGACAAGTCGTCCATGATGGCCATGACTCCCTTTAAAGAACGTTGTTCCTGGATATCGATACGGTCGTCCTCGGCAGGCTCGATTTCGGGTTCGAAAAAACCGGTGTATTCGGGGCAGCGGCAGCTATATGCGAATGCCCCTGGGCGAGGCGCTACGGCGGCATCGACGGCGATGTGGTCGAGTACAATACGGGCGTTCTCTTCTTCACGGCCAGGGCCCGGCCCTTGTTCGATGTCTGGAACCGGATCGCACCGGAAATCGATTCGTCGCTCCATTTCATGATCGACGGACAGCTCGGGCGGATGCCGCTGAACGACCAGGCGGGGTTCGCCGCCGCCGTCGAGGAGACGGGGATGCAACCCTTCGTCCTGCCGCAAAACTGGAACTTCCGGCCGAAATGGCAGAAGAGCTGGTATGGGCCGTTGAAGATCTGGCACGACTACAGCCCGCCGCCGGAGGCCCTTCTGCGCCACAACGACGAACAGAAACGCCCCGATGTGGTGTTGTTGTCATCCAGCCTTACGAGTTGACGGATAGAATGACGCGAAACACGGAAACCCCATAGGAAACGAACATGGCGAAAATCGAAACCCCGGACGCCCTTCGCGAAATCTATGGTCACGCCAAAGGGCGGGCCGTGACCAAGCAGTTGGATCGTCTCGATGTCCATTGCCGGCGCTTCATCGAACTGTCGCCGTTTCTGGTGCTGGCCACGTCACGCACCGACGGTCTCGGCGACGCCTCGCCGAAAGGCGATCATCGTCCAGGTGCTCGACGACAAGACCCTGGCCATTCCCGACCGCCCGGGCAACAACCGTCTCGATTCCATGGAAAACCTGTTGGAGAATCCGTCGGTCGGGTTGATTTTCTTCATTCCCGGCGTCGACGAGACCTTGCGCATCAATGGTACGGCCGAGATCCGTGACGATAGTGACTTGGTTTCCCGGTTCGAAAACGAGGGCAAGACACCGAAAACCGTATTGGTCATCAAGGTGGCCGAAGCCTATTTGCACTGTGCAAAAGCCTTGATGCGATCAGAGATTGTGGTCGCCGGCTTCGCAAGCCGAGGAACGGCCGCTGCCCAGCTGCGGTCAAATGATCAAGGACCAGACCGGCGCCAAGGAACCGGCGGAAAGCCACGACGACATGGTCCGGCGCTACCAAAAAATCCTCTACTAACGAAAAAGCCGGGCCCACGGCCCGGCTTTTGGATCTTGTTGAGCGCGTCCGTCAGTGACGGAAATGCCGCATCCCGGTAAACACCATGGCCAGCCCCTTGTCGTCGGCGGCGGCGATGACTTCTTCGTCGCGCATCGAACCGCCCGGTTGGATGACGGCCGTGGCGCCGGCTTCGGCCGCCGCCAGGAGGCCGTCGGCAAAGGGGAAGAAAGCATCCGACGCGACCACCGAACCGATGGCCCAGGATTGGTCGTCGCCGGCGACCTTCGCCGCATCGGCGGCCTTCCAGGCCGCGATCCTAGACGAGTTGACGCGGCTCATCTGGCCGGCACCGACCCCGACGGTCGCCCTGTCCTTGACGTAGACGATGGCGTTCGATTTCACATGTTTGGCCACGGTGAAGGCGAATTCCAGGTCGGCCATCTCTTCCGGGCTCGGCGCGCGTTTAGTCACCACCTTCAACTCCTCAAGCACCCGGTTGTCGCGGCCCTGCAACAGGTAACCGCCGGATAGAGTGCGAATCGTTGCCACGCCGGTTGCGGCGTTGGGAAGGCCGTGGGTCGCAAGGACACGGAGGTTCTTCTTGCCGGCCAGAACGGCCCGTGCATCATCGTCGATTTCCGGCGCAATGATGACTTCGGCGAATAGTTTCGCGACCTCTTCCGCAGTACCGCCGTCGAGCGCCTGGTTGAAAGCAATGATGCCGCCGAAGGCGCTTTCCGTGTCACAGGCATAGGCCCGGAGATAGGCCTCCTTCAGACTATCGGCGATCGCCACCCCACAGGGGTTGGCGTGTTTGACGATGACGCAGGCCGGCTGGTCGGTAAACTCGGCAACCAACTCAAACGCCGTGTCCGTGTCGTTCAGGTTGTTGAAGCTGAGTTCCTTGCCCTGCAGTTGTTCGGCGGTGGCAACGCCCGGCCGGTTCTCGCTGTTGGTGTAGAAGGCTGCCTGTTGATGCGGGTTCTCGCCGTAGCGCAGGGTTTGACGGAGTTCACCGCCAAGCGCGATCCTGGGCGGGAAGGCTTCATCCATCTGATCATTGAACCATTGCGAAATCGCGGCGTCGTAGGCTCCGGTCCGTGAATAGGCCTTGGCGGCCAAGGCCTTGCGGAATTCGGAAGAGGTTTGGCCATCGTGGGTTTCCATTTCGTCGGTCACTTGGGCGTAGTCGCCTGGGTCGACGATCACGGTGACGAATGCATGGTTCTTGGCCGCCGCACGGATCAGCGCCGGGCCGCCGATATCGATATTCTCGATGCAGGTATCGAAATCGCCCCCACCGGCCACCGTCGACTCGAACGGATAGAGATTGACGACCAGAAGATCGATCGGCGCGATGCCATGATCGGCCAGCGCTTTTTCATGATCCTCATTGCCGCGAACGGCCAGCAACCCGCCGTGGATGGTCGGCTGCAGTGTCTTGACGCGGCCATCCATGATTTCTGGGAAACCGGTGTGATCGGACACCTCGGTTACGGCAATGCCGGCATCCCGCAGCGTTTTGGCGGAACCGCCGGTGGAAAGGATCTCGACCCCGCGAGCCGCGAGAAACGAGCCGAACTCGATGAGATCGGTTTTGTCGGATACGGAAATCAATGCGCGTGTTATTGGCGAAGACATCACTAGACGACTCCTTATTATTATCGACGTTTAAATCGTCCCCGATGCGGCTTTGGATTGCAGTGTCGGGGACATCTCAAGTGAAGGCGTATACTCGGGCACAAGGGCCCTTATCGTAGAAATCAATTCTGCGAGGTCGTTGTCGGAAACGGCGTTATTAAGGGCCAAATAGGCCTCGAGAACCGATTGCGTGGCGACCGTTCGGGGCGCGCCGAGAAGAATGCCGGCGCAATCGGTTTCGACGAGATCCTCGGCGCCGTGGAGTACCTCTTCGACAAGTTTCTCGCCCGGGTGCATGCCGGTGATTTCAACCTGAACATCAACATCGGGACGCAATCCAGCGAGACGGATCATCTGGCGTGCGAGGTCGAGGATTCGGACCGGCTCACCCATATCGAGCACGTAAATATTGCCTTTCTGGTCGACTCGATCCCCCGGGCTACCGAGGGCGGAGGCCTGAAGAATCAACTCGACCGCCTCGCGCACGGTCATAAAATACCGGGTCATGTCGGCATGGGTGACGGTCAGCGGCCCCCCCCGTTCCAGCTGCTTTTGAAACAGCGGTACGACGGAGCCGGTCGATCCCAAAACGTTGCCGAAACGGACGGTCACAAAACTGGTCGCCGGCGCCCGATCATGGTCGAGGTCGAGTGCCTGACAGTAGATCTCGGCAAGACGTTTCGACACGCCCATGACGCTGGTCGGATTGACGGCCTTGTCCGTGGAAACGAGAACCATCGTCCTGACGCCGTGTTCGACGCAGGCATCGGCTACGTTGATGGTCCCGAAGAAGTTGGTGCGTATGCCCTCGAACGGGTTGGCTTCGACGAGGGGGACATGCTTCAAGGCCGCAGCGTGGAACACGAGTTCGGGTCTGGTATCGGCGAACACATCGTGCAAGTGGTCGCGTTCGCGGACGTCGCCGATAACGGCGCGCCTGGCGATCTCAGGAACCGTTTCCGAAACCTCTAGGTCGATCGCGTAGAGGGCGTATTCCGAACTGTCGAGAAGCGTAATTTCGCCTGGGCCGAACGCTGCAACCTGTCTCACCAGTTCACTGCCGATACTACCGCCGGCGCCGGTAATCAGGACCCGCCGGCCTTCGATCAGCCGGCGCATCGAATCGCGGTCAAGAGGTGTCTGCGGCCGGCCCAGAAGGTCGGTCACGTCGACCGGGCGAACTTCCAGTTTTTCCGTAACGCCGGAGCGGAAATCCGTCAATCGAGGCAGCCGGGCCATCTCCATTCCCAGCTCATCCGATTGCTCGAGGAGCGAACGGACGACCACGCCATCCATGTCGTCTTTGGTCAAGACCAGGCGTTGCGGTTTATCATCAGAGGCGAGGGACTCGAAAATCGACCTGATGTCGCGCACGGTTCCCAGAACGTGAACACCCTGAATCTCGCGACCAACGCGGTCATCTTGTTCCGATGCGATACCGACGACCCGGTATTGAGAATCACCCGAACGGTGAAGGCCGCGCAGGAAAAGCTCGGCGCCGTCGCCCGCACCGACCAGCAACACGGGGACTCGACTTTCGTAGCCGACACCGGCGCTGAAGTCGATCCGACGGTCCTTGACGAGTCGATAAAAAAACCGGGGCCCGCCAAGAAGCGCCATCAACACGAACCAATTGATGACGGGAATAGAGCGCGGTAGATCCTCGAGACGGGTCCACATAAACATAACAAATGAAAAGATTAGAACGGCAATAGAGACGGCCTTGGTGATCGCCCAAAGGTCGCGAATGGACGCATAACGCCAAACTCCCCGATAGAGCCCGGATTGGCGGAAAACCACCGCGGAAATAGCCGTGAACAGAAGAGCCGCGGGTACGAATTCGCTGGGTTCGAAATAGAAAATGAGATCGCCGACCCGAAGGTAGAATGCCAGCAGAAACGATATCGCCGCCATGACGATGTCGTGGGCGTATGCGACGCGGCCGCGGACTTTGATTTTGGCGATCATCCGGTGTTTTCAGTTGTCCCTGCTAGCCTCTTATCCTTTGCGGCTCTTAAACCAATCGGCGGTCAGTTCCAAGCCTTGATCGACGCCATAGGGTGGGTGCCAATTCAAATCATGGCTGAGCGCTGAGCTGTCCACTCGCAGCGAGCCCGTCAACCGCGCCACGGAAGCAGCGCGCCCGACCAATCCACCGGCAAACTGCAACAGACCTGGCGGCACCGGCAGCAACCGTGCCGGCTTTCCAAGCGCTTGACCAATGCGGCGTGTGAGACTGCTTGTCGAGAGATCTTCTCCATCGCTCACAAGAAAGGTCTTGCCCGCTGCCGCCGGGTGCTCAAGCACAGTCAGGATTGCGGTGCATAGATTACCGACAAAGACCAGGCTGCGGCGGTTGCCGGTAATCAGGCCTAGCGGCAAGAGCCTGCCGGCGGCAACCGCCGCCATCAGCTTGAGGAAATTGCCTTTGACGCCCGGGCCGTAGACCAGCGGCGTTCGCAGCGTGACAATCTCCGTGCCGGTTCCTTCGGTGGCGCGCTGCAGCTCGATCTCGCCGTCGCGCTTGGTGCGGCCGTAGGCGTCTTCTGGTGCGGGTGGGTCATCGGTGGTAAATGCCCGCCCATGGGTCGCTTCGCCGTTGACCTTGATCGAACTCAGGAAGACGATGCGATTGATCCCGAGAACGGCGGCCTCGTCTGCCAACCGGCGAGTAGCCTCGACATTGATACGCCGATAAGCCGCTTCCGGGTCGCCATCAGTTTCTTCCATAACGTGCGTGCGTGCTGCCATGTGGACCACGGCATCGACGCCATCCAATGCGCCGCGCCACGAGGTTCTGGGGCCGAATTCTCCAAGGTTCACGCAGCCGACCGCATCCGGCAACTCCGGTGCGTCGGGTCGACGCAGAGCGGCTACCACATCGTGGCCGGCGCCAAGCAACAGCGGGCAGAGATGTTGCCCAACGAACCCGCTGGCACCGGTAATCAGAACCCTCAAGCGCCGGCCTCCCCCATGGATCGACGTTGGTGCTCGACGCGCCATCGGATCAAATTGTTGATCAAGCGGTCCGCACCGCCTTCCAATTCACCGGCCAACCGGTACGGGGTTCCACCCATTCGGTTCTTGAACCTGTAAATACCGGACGGTGTCAGACGTTCGTCCATACCGCCGAGATCGAAGCGAAGATATCCGTCTTGCTTAAGGCGCAGCAACACCGACCAGAGCAGCAATTGCCCGGCATTTTCGGCACGGCCCAAATCGGTGTTATGGCCGGCCAGATATTCGCCGGTGGTGCCGTAGCGTGCGATAGCGGCACCACCGAGGTAGTCTGCGCCGCTCCATGCCGTGAAGCAGAGCAGCTTGCGCGCGGCCGGTAGTTCGTCCTGCAGGGCCGTCATGAAGTTGACGTCGAGACCGCCGGTCGTGCCGAGCGCCGCAAGGTGGTCCCGGTGACCGCCCATGAAAGCGCTAAATACCTCACCGCCGTCCCCGCAACGAACCGTGACATCGGCTCGTTCTGCGCGAACCAGGGCATTGCGCCATTTGCCGTGAAAGGCGCCCCGCAACGCCTCTTCTTCGGCACGCAAATCGATGACTGCCGAGGCCCAGCCGGGCGTTGTTGTCGGCTGCAGATCGGAGGTCGACAGATCGGCTCCTTGCAGTGCCGCCGGGGCAATCCGCAGATAGTAACCTCGCGTATCGGTGAAGTGGACAGCAAGCACACGTACCATGGTGGCCAGATGTGACTCATCAGCGTGGCTGAGCAGCAGTGGCCCGCGATTGACCCAGGCCATGCCCCTATCGAGAAACGGCAAGGTGCGGATCATGGTCTGGACGGCACCCCTCGGTATTCCATTAGCTTCGAGGACCCCGCGTTCAGCAAGCCAGCCGGCGGTTGCGGTCTCCTTGGCGGCACCATAGGCCCAGGTTTGCAGCAGACTGAGGTTCGGACAATCGCCGATCAACGAGTCCCAGGCCTCAGCACCGCCATCGAACGGACGGTAGGTGTAGTGGGGCACCGTCATCGCGCCGCCGCCCGCTCCAGTACCGTTATCATTTCCCGAGCCTGGGTCTCGCGGCTATGGCTGGGTGCCTCAGCGAGGCTGGCGGCGGCAAGTTCGCGGCGGAGCGGCCGATCGCGATACAATCGTTTGGCAGCCTCAGCGAGAGCCATCGGATCCTCAGCTGGTACGTGTCGGCCGGCCTTGTCGGCGGCCAGGATGGCGCTCGCTTCGCCTTCGGGCGACGCCATCAGGATCGGCAACCCCATGGCCATGGCCTCAAACATCTTCGATGGGATGACGTCGCGAAACACCGGCGAGTCCCTCAAATGAACCAATGCAACGTCGCAAAGGCTCCAAACCGCCGGCATACGGTCCTTTGGTTGCCGGTTCAGGAACACGACATTTTCGAGCCCACGTCGCCCGGCATCGGCAATCAGGTTTTCGCGCTCGGCGCCACCGCCAGCCAGCAGAAAGGCAAACTTCGGCTCGTCGCGCAGCTTCTCGGCGGCGTCGAGCAGATTGACCAGCGCATGCGCCATGCCGTGGGTTCCCACATATCCGAAGACGAATTTGTCCGTCAAGCCGGTTTCAGCCGCGAGATCCGGGTCGCGATCACGCGGGCCGTAACGCCAGGTATCGACGCCGTTGATGACGACGCTGATCTTGTCGGCTTCAATGCCACGGCCGACAAGGTTCCGTTTGAAAGCATGGGTCAGCGCCGCGACTGCGGCCGAGCGCCGATACAGGAAGAGCTCCAGCTTTTCCATCATTCGGAGCCCGATACTCGGGCGCATGGCGCCGACGGCGACGATCGAGGCCGGCCATAGATCGCCCAATTCGAAAACGAACGGCACTCGGCGTACAGCTCCCAATGCCCAACCACCGACAGCGGCGAAAAACTGCGGTGAGGTGGCGGCTATAACGTCAGGGCGTTTCTCGAAAAATCCGGCCGCGAACGCGGTGATCATGAAGCTCAGGAAGTCGAGTGTGCGGCGCACTGTGCCCCGGTTGGCCGCCATATAAGTCTTGACCCGGACGACGCGGAGCCCGTCCATGTCCTCGACCTGATGCCACCGGTTGGCGTAGCCAGCATAAAGACGGCCTTCGGGAAAATTGGGAGCGCAGGTGAGAATGGTCACCTCGTGGCCCCACTTCACCCAATAGCAAGCGCGTTCGTAGACGCGGGTGGCGGCGGCGTTGGTCTCCGGCGGAAAGTTCTCGGTCAAAAACAGAATCTTCATTCCACCGCCGTTACTCTGTTGGTCCACCTTTGGCCAGCAAGAACAGAAGCAATATCGTGGCGCCGGTAGCGCCGAAAAGCGCCGGCCAGGGGAGGCCGCGCATGGCAACCATGGCCAGAGCCACCAGAAAAAGGTTGGCCACAGCAACGATGCCGCTCACTTGGTCGTGCCGAAGACCGCTTCGGACCGCGATCTGATAGAAGTGCTCGCGATGCGCTTCCCAGATCTTGTCGCCGCGTACCAGCCTGCGGAACAGCGTAATCGTAGCGTCGGCCAGGAAATAAAGCGGCAGGATCACCGCCGGTGCCGGATGGCCGGCGGCCGCCAGCGAAAGCAGCAGCCAGCCCAACAGAAAGCCAAGCGGAATACTTCCGACATCGCCCAGAAAAATCTTGGCCGGATGCCAGTTCCAGCGAAGAAAGCCCACCGCCGCCGCCGATGCGGTCAAGCCCAGCGCCAGCCAATGGTCGTCAAGATTGCCGATCTTAGCGGCCACAAATACGCCGAGGCCGATGGCGGCGGTCTCGACGCCGGCGATTCCGTCGATGCCGTCCATGAAGTTGAAGAGATTGATGAACCAAAGCCACAGAAATGCCGTTGCGGCAATGTCCAGAAACGCCGGAAACAGGCCACCGAATACCGGCGCCGGAAAAGGCGCGAGCACGAGCGCTATTGCCACGCAAAGCCCCTGGACGGCAAGCCTCGAGGCGGCGCCCAAGCCTCGCCGGTCGTCGGCCCAGGAAACGACGGCAAGGGCCAGTGCGATGGCCAGTACATACGGCATGCCCTCGAGAGCATTCTCCGTCGTCGCGCCGATGAAAAGCCACGCGGGCAGCAGCGCGGCAAGCACGGCGATACCGGCGCCGCGTGGAGTCGGTGCGTCATGGGATGAACGGTCGTTGGGATGATCGAGAATGGCGCGGCTGGAAAGCGCGCCGATCAATGCCCGCGTGCCTGCGTAAGATACTGCTAACACAAGGGCAGCGATCAGTGCCGCGAGAGCTGGGGAGGGGAAGTGCACCATGGGCGCATCCTACCGCTGTCGGTCGGCGAGCCCAAGCCTCATAGGCGGTCGGATTTGGAGAATACGGCTCAGTCGCGTCCGTATGAATCCTCCAGGCAGACAATGTCGTCTTCGCCAATGTAATCGCCCGATTGTACTTCGATCAAATGCAGGGGATCAGAGCCCGGGTTGGCTAACCGGTGTGGTGCGCCCTTCGGAATATAGGTGGATTGATTGGGGCCGAGATCGAAGACTTCGTCGCCATTAGTGACCCGGGCGGTCCCGGCCACAACGACCCAATGCTCGGCGCGCTTGTGATGGTATTGCAGGCTGAGTTCGGCGCTCGGCTTGACCATGATTCGTTTGACGAGAAAACCGTCTCCAGCTTCCAGGTTCTGGTAATGGCCCCAGGGGCGGTAAACGCGGGTGTGGCTGATGGCCTCTTCACGCGACGACGTCTTCAGCGCGGTGACGAGATGCCTAACTTCTTGTGACCGATCCATGGGCAGCACCAGGACGGTATCGTCGGTGGCGACGATCACTAGGCCCTCGACGCCAATGGTCGCTACCAAGGGTTTATCCGAATGGATGTAATTGTCCCGCCCGTCGATGACGACGGCGTCGCCCGCGATGACGTTGCCTGCGGCGTCAGCCTCGCCCAAAGTCCATAAGCTGGACCATGATCCCATGTCGTTCCACGTGGCCGTCATCGGCACCATGGCGGCATGGTCGGTCTTTTCCATCACAGCGCGATCTATTGAGATGGCTGGTGCGGACCGGAAGGCGGCCTCGTTTAGACGGAAGAAATCGAGATCCCTGTTCCCCGTTTCGATGGCACGACGCGCCGCCGCGCCGATTTCCGGATGGTGGTTATCCAATTCTTCCAGATAGGCTTTGGCGGCAAACAGAAAAATGCCGGCGTTCCAAAAAAAATCGCCCTGGGCGAGGTAGGCTACGGCATTACTCCGGTCCGGTTTTTCCACGAATCGGCTGACCCGCCAACCGCCGTGCAGGGCCTCGCCGCGTTGGATATACCCGTAACCGGTTTCCGGTCCGTCGGGAACGACACCGAAGGTGATCAGACGTCCGTCATCGATCAGCGCCGACGCTCGTTCGATACTTTCCACGAAGGCTTCGCGGGGTTCGATCACATGGTCGGACGGTAAGACCAGAATCCGCGCATCCGGGTCCCGTTCCGCGAGCTGGAGTGCCGCGGCCGCAATGGCCGGTGCCGTGTTGCGTGGGGTCGGCTCGAGGATAATGTCAGCCGACCGAACGCCGGCCATCCGCATCTCCTCCGCCACCAGGAAGCGATGTTCATCGTTGCAGACCACGAGCGGCGGGGCGAACGGTGCGCCTTGGACGCGCGCCAGGGTTTCCGAGAACATCGACTTGTCGCCGCGAATTGTCAGGAATTGCTTTGGGCGCTGCCGCCGGGACAATGGCCACAAGCGGGTACCGGCACCGCCGGACAAGATGACCGGATGGATGGAATTGCTCATGCGACCCGTCTTACCACCGCCGACCAGACACGCTTAAAAGAACCGGCAATAGAAAATCGTTCGCAAGACGCCGAACACGTGATGAGCGCGGATCTTTTTTCCTTCCTTGAAGGTACGGCCGTGATAGCTGATCGGCACTTCATATATGTTCTGGGCGTTCTTGCGGGCGATGGACAGGATCTCGGCGTGCTGATCCCATCCCATGCGCCTGAGCCCGCCGGCCGGCACCAAATCGCGCCGGAACAGCATGTAGCAACTGTAGATGTCCGTGAAGGTCGTGTTGTTGAGAACGTTGAAGAACAGGGTGATCAGTAAGTTGCCCACCTTGTTCCAAAAATAGGCGACGCGGGTGAATTCGGGCGCGGCAAAACGGCTGCTCATGACCAGATCGGCGTCGAAAGCAAGGACGGGTTTCAGCAGCTTGGCGTAATCCTCGGGGCTGTATTCCAGGTCCGCGTCTTGGAATAACACGTAATCGCCGCTCGCTTGCCCCAACCCCGCCTTGACCGCCGCACCCTTGCCTCCGTTGCGCGGCAACTTGATGAGATGTGAATAAAGTTCGGGGTTGGCTTCCAGTAGCGCGACAGTAGCGTCCTTGGAGCCGTCGTCGACGACTACGACCTCGGTCTCGACGCCGTCGAATTCCTGTGCCCGGACCATCTCAAGAATCTCCACGATGGTCGCTTCTTCGTTGTAAACGGGAACGATGATGGAGAGCTTGAGCATGGGCGATATTGAGTGCCGGCCTACTGTTTACCCGTGTAAACGGTGTCGGACCAATCGAGAAAGCGTTTAAGCCCATCGTCGAGAACCACTGCCGGATCGTAGCCCAGTTGCAGGCGCGCCTTGCGGATATCGGGCGCGCGTCGGTTTGGTTCGTCCGCAGGGTAGCTGTCGGGATACTCGACCACATCGTAGGCTGTGGGACGCGACGATACCCTCTCGATGCGTTTCACAAGGTCAAGCATGGAGATTTCCGGTTCGGGATTTCCGATGTTATAGGCCTCGCCGGCGACGCCCTTCAGTACGACGAGCATGAACCCGACGATGGCATCGGTGATGTAACAGAAGGTCCGTGTCTGGTTGCCGGTGCCATAGACGTGGAGCGGCAATCCGCCTTTGATGCGGCTGGCGAAGTTGGGCAGGACACGGTAATCGGTTTCCTGCATGCCGGGTCCGAATACGTTGAATGGGCGGATCGTGTTCGTACGGGTGCCGTTGCTGCCATGGAAGATGTAGCACAACGTTTCGCCGACGCGCTTGCTCTCGTCGTAGCACGCGCGCGGACCCTGACAAGATACGTTGCCACGATAGCTTTCCGCCATGGGAACGTGTTTGGGATCCGGGTCACCATAGATTTCGCTCGACGAGAAGAAGGTGAAACGGGCGTCGCGCTTGTCGGCTAGTTCCAACATCCGCCTCGTGCCGGTTATTGCCACCTCAAGGGTTTCCAGCGGAAAAGCGCGGTAGTAGAAGGGGCTAGCTATGCCCGCAGCATGGATCACGTAATCCAGAGGCCGGTCCCACTCGAACGGCTGAATGACGTCATGTTCGATGAATTCGACGTTGGGCAGATCAGGAATCTGCGCGCCTACCTCACCAGCGGTGATCATGTTGTCCATGGAGACCAGGGTCACTGGATCATCGAGAACATGCTCGTTTAGGGCGCCGAACACCGCCATGAAATAACGACCGAGGAAACCCCGCCCCCCGGTCAGCAGGACGGTTTTACCGGCAAAGGCTTGCGCTTCCGCGCTCAAGCGGTCGGTGATTTCTGCAATATCGGATTCAAGAAGGAAACTGCTCATGATCGGAATATTTTAACTTTCGGCAAAGGCACGATGAACGTACCCCCTTGGTTCAGGTATTTGTCATGGTTGCGCATGATCGGCTCGGCGAAATTCCAAGCCAGAATGATCACTGCATCGGGCTTTTTGCTGTATATGGCCGACGACGGCAAGACCGGAATATGCATACCCGGCGAATAAAGTCCCTGTTTCAAGGGGCTGTCGTCGACGATGAAGTCGACGATGTCCGGGCCGATACCGAAATGATACATCAAGGTTGTCGCCTTGGCCGGCGCGCCAAATCCGGCGATGGTCTTTCCCGCCGCTTTCAACTCGTGCAGCCGGGCGGTGAGTTCCGACTTGACCGCATTGATCCTCGCGCCGAAGGCATTGAGGGTATCGGCCCGGTCGAGGCCGAGAGTTTTCTCAAGCGCAATGAGGTCGGCTACCGAGGGTTCGACAGTGCGCGGGCCGCCGGCCACCTGGGCTACGCCGCGTAGCGAGCCGCCGTGCGATGATATCCGCTCGGCAGCAATCAGCTGCATGCCGTGGGCTGCAAAAAATGCCACCAATGGTCTGACCGAATGATAAGCCAGGTGTTCGTGATATATGGTATCGAACAACGTCTTCTCGAAGACGTCGACCAGGTAGGAAACTTCGAATACGAACACACCGTCCGGCGCCAACAAAATCCGAATGCCGTCGGTAATATCGCCAAGGCCGTCAGCATGGGCAAAGACGTTGTTGGCGGTGACGACCTGGGCCGCACCGCGCTCGGTCCGGATTTCATCGGCCAGCGCTGCATTGAAGAACGTCGGCAGGGTTTCGATGCCTTCTGCGCTGGCCTTTGCGGCAATGTCTCTTGCGGGATCGACACCCAGCGCCGTCATGCCGCGGGTCTGGAACTGCTTCAGCAGCGTGCCGTCATTGGAACCGATGTCGACGACGAGGCCGCCGCCTTCGCCGCTGCCGTATTTCCGAAGAACCGTATCCACGCACTCTTCGAAGTGTTTAACGAAGACCGGCGAGGTTCCCGAAACGTACACGTAATTGGCAAATAGCAATTCGGGGTCGACGACATCAAGCAGCTGCACATGACCGCAGCTCTCACAGAAATGCACATCCAATGGAAACGCCGGCTGCTCTTCATCAAGCCCTGATTCGTCGACGAAACCGTTGGCCGGTGGCGTTGGCGTCAGCGCCAGAACCTTGGTCAACGCATCGCCGCCGCACAACCGGCAGGATGTGCGGCGATGACATGGTATGTCATTCAACGGTCGTCGCCTTCCGGACCGCGGGATTGTTCGTCGCCCGGCTTCCAGGTTTTCAGACCATCCGTAGAGACGAACTCGACGCGTACGACATCCGCCTCGTAGGTCGCTTGATCGCGCGGGTTGCGGCCCAGCGTCAGAAACACCGTGTCAACCGGAAACAACATGCCGTGATCGACCATGGGCGGCGTGAAAACCATTTCGCCTTCGTTGACGATAATGACCTCCGGTTCGGCATTGGAGCCGGTGGGGCGGTGCAGGTATTCGATCTGGCCGGAGACCACATAACAATAGTGCCAGTCGGTCTTATGATAGTGGTTGGCCCGCAGAGAGCCGGCTTTCGACTCAATCATCACCGCCGATCGCATCATTTCGTCGACCAGCGGTTGGATCTTGCCGCGCGCGTCGATGAACGGCTTTTCGAGTTTTACAACGCCGTGCGCCGGCCAGCGGGCGCGTTCTTCTTCGGTGACGGGGGGAATATGGGGTGCGGTCATGGCTGATCTCAACGTGGCGGGCTCAAGTCGATGTCTATGGTTGCCTCAGCGGCATCGCGGTTCGTGTTGCGGCTTTGTCAGAGGCTCTTATTGGTAAGTGCATGTTTGCGGCGTCAGCCGTACCAACGTCAATCGGTTTTTTTGCCGGCCCAACAGCGGCAAAGTTCGCGATACCATGGCAGTAGCCGAGATCTTTTCGATCACGGTGAGACATTGGTGTTTAAGAAGAATGTTGGCCATACGCTGGTAGGGCGTTCCGCCGGCAGGCGAAGCGTTGAGTTCGAACGGTAAAAGAATGTGCGAAATCTTCTGGTCCTGGAGTTGCCGCCATAAGCCTTCCGGATCTCGGACCTTGCCATGGATCGCGATGACAGCTTGTTCCATGGGGTCCGCGTAGAACACCGGAACGTCGAAAAGATAAACAAGTTGGCGGCTGGACACCACGACGCGGTCGTCGGAACTCAGATGCGGCATGGACGCCACGACGGCGTCATATTCGGAAACGTTTCGGAGCAAAAATTGCTCGCGATCCTGGCCGGATAGATGATAGGTGGCGTAATTCATGGCAAAGACACCGGCACCGGCTATTTGGATTCCAATGACGGCGAAAAAAGCCGTTTTCAGAGGTGCTGAGAAACCCGGAAAACGGTCTGCGGCTTTCACGGCGGCGACGCTGAAACAGATCAACAACAACGGATAAACCGGCAGCAAATGGCGCAAACGCTGCGACGGCCCAAACAAGAACCATATGGCGTAGGTGATCAAGCAGGCACCGCCGAATATAAATAGGGGATGGCGAAAAACCTGTTCGCGATAGATCCAAAACCCGATGACGCTAAACGGCAGTAGCATCAAGGTGGCCGGACCGAAGCCAACACGCAGCGATTCGAAGGCCGGGTGAGCATCCAGGATGGCCTTCAGGGGATAACCGAACAACCAGAAGATATTTGCCGGCAACGGCTTTTCGGTGATTGTCGAACGATAGGCTTCGTGAATATCAGCATCCCACGGCACGTGCGCAGGATAGTCGATTGTCCCGAAAAGCAACGGGAATACGGGATCGCCGGTATTCGCGAAATTCCAAAAATACCATTGGCTTCCAAAGATTAGTAACGCCGCGCCAAAGGCGAGTCCGTGGGCCAGCCAGCGTTTGTGGAACAACAACATGCAACCACAGGCAAATGCGAATATCAGACCGGTGTATTTGCTTGCTATGAAGAAACTTGCTGCAATACCTGCGAGGAGAGCCAAGCGGAAATCGCCCGAGCGCCGTGCTTCAGCCGCAAACAATACGGCCGCCAGAACAAACATGGCGTTCCGAACCTCGATATGGCCGCTGCCGGCACTGTATGTGACTGCTGGCGTACACAGAAAAACCAGAGTGACGGCGAGCGACCAGTTGGTGCTCAGAAACCGACGAGCGATGACGTACATCAACCACGCCGCACCCCAGCCGGTGGCCATCGTCCACAAGGTCATCAGACCTTCTCCGCCAATTCCCAGCGCGGCAAGGTAGGTCATTTGTTGCATGAGGGGGATGGCGCCCTCGATGGCTTGGTAGACGGGGAAAAGGCCGCCCGCGGCCAGGAAGGATTTCGGCAGGGCAAAATGGTAAGCAAGGGAATCGCCGTCGGCCGGTGGTGCAAGACCCTCCATGACATCGACGCTCAAAACCAAGGCAACGCCGAGCCATAGAAGAGCGCGAACACGGATGTCGCCCGGCAGGTCGGACAGAACGGCGGCCGCGTCGCGTTGGCCACCCTGACCCTTGACGATAGGGATCAGGAAAACCGATCCCAGGGCCAGAACGGCAAGGACGGCGACGAGATGGAATGGCTCAATGAACCCTGCCAAGGCCAGGAAGAATACGACCCAACCGATCAGCCCCACTCCGAGCGCAAAGGCCAGGGTGAAAATCTCGCGCGGCGGAAAGTGTCCGATCAAGCCGCTCCCGCGCAATAGCAGCGAACCGCCGCCGAGGGCAGCCATGATCATCAGTAATCTCTTGGGGTATTCAAACAGAAAGCTCAGACGGTTTGACGTTGCGGAAAAACACTATGGTCGGGCATTGGCATTGAATGCCAGCCATAAGGGGACCTTGGAGTATCTAGGCGAGCTCTACCTTCAAACCGGTCGGCCGGATAAGGCACGAGAGATGTTGAACCGGCTGAGTTCGGCCTGTGTGTTCGGCTGCAAGGAATACGACCAGCTCAAACGGGCGATCGCCGCCGGTCCCGGAGCGAGCTGGTGAAGTGTTTCCTTGACCTGAAACTATTTACAAATCGAATTGATTCTCTCCGGTTGAAATTCACAGGCATAAATCTGTTGAACGCCGAACGGCCGCCGGTTTAAATCAACACGGATGCATTTTCGGCCATTTGACCATGCAACCGGTCGGCGGCGGCCCTATCGCTGTCGCCTCAAGTCCAAGACTTATCTATCCCGATGAAAACGAGGACACGAACTTATTAATGCCGTGGGGGCGCAACAAGAAAGCGATTATCGATTGGCTTGTCCCGCCGGTGTCGAAAAATCCGGTATCGGATACACGCTCATCCAGTGACATTGCCCGGGCGTTTTTCGACAGCAATCCAGCGGCGCTGGACCTCAAGTCCGTCGATGGCCGTTATCTTTTCGTCAACAAGGCGTGGTCGATGCTTACCGGTGTCTCCGCTAAAAAGGCTCTGTCTGGTGAGGGAGGACCTTACTACCGCGCCGATCACGTCGCGGACAGTTCGCGTCAGCACGCGGAGGTCGTCGAGACCGGCACTGTCGTCACCCGCGAACGCGATTTCGACATGCCCGATGGCGGACGGTACACGCGGGAGGTAACCAAATTTCCGCTGTATGACGATGACGGTGTTTTGGTTGCTGTCGGCACGATCGCCAACGATCTGACGGAAACCAAGGAAACAAAACAAGAATTGGAGCGAACTCTCGGCGAATTCAGCGCCGTTATGAACAATATCGACTACGGTGTTCTGTTCATGGACTCGGAACTTCGCGCCCGTATCGCGAACAAGGCGTTCCAGGACATGTGGGGCTTTCCCGACGAATTGATCGAACGTTCGACGACAATGTCGGAATTCATGCAGTTCAATCGCCACAATGGCATTTATCCCGTCGGCGACGATGAATTCGATGCCTATGTCGCCGAACGCGTGTCGAAGGTTCGCGCTGGGTCAATTCCGCCGACCGAGATGGTCCGCGCCGACGGCAAGGTCCTCGAGTACCAGTGCATAGCGTTGCCGGACGGTGGGCGGATGCTGACCTATTTTGACATCACCGGACGGAAACGGACGGAAGATGCCCTGTTCGTCGCGAAAGAAGAGGCGGAAATCGCCAATCGCACGAAGACCGAATTCCTCGCCAACATGAGCCACGAACTGCGGACCCCGTTGAACTCGATTATCGGGTTTGCCGAAATGCTGAAAAACGAGATCTTCGGCCCCGTCGGCGACAGGAAATATGGCGAGTATGCGACCGACATCGCGGCTTCGGGCGCCCATCTACTGAACGTGATCGGCGATTTGTTCGACATCTCGAAGATCGAAGCGAACCGACTCGATCTGTGGGAGACCCCACTTGATGTCTACGAAATGATCGCCTTTTGTGTCCGCGTTGTTGGCGAGCGGGCCGCCGATAAAGGCTTGTCATTGTCAATCGACTCCGATCCCAAGCTGCCGCGTCTCATCGGCGATGAACTGCGCATCAAGCAAATCCTCCTCAATCTTCTGTCCAACTCCATTAAGTTCACGCCGCCCTCTGGGCAAGTGACGGTGCGTAGTTCTATGCAGGATGGCGGGATCGTGCTCGAGGTCGCCGATACCGGAATCGGAATCTCGCCCGTGGACTTGCCGAAAGTTATGGCGCCTTTTCAACAGGTCCGCCCGGACTTCACCATAGCTGGAGAGGGTACCGGCCTGGGGGTTCACTTGAGCCTGCGACTCGCCGAACTCCACGGTGGTTCGCTGTCCATCGACAGCGAAGTCGGCGCCGGTACGACAGTCGCCGTAAAATTCCCGCCGGAGCGCACGGTTCAACCGTCGTACCGGTCTCAGTCGGCTAAATAACGCCCCACCAAGTGTCGCGGTCCGGTCCGATGTTCACGGTGTCGTCATTTGGCCGCGAGCGGCGATGGCGCCATATTCGGTGCATGCGGCTCATCGTCTTTCTTGCGGTATTGGTTCTATCCTCGGCAAGTGCCGCGGCCCAATCGAAAGCGAAGGCGCCAATCCTCGATGCGGTGCTGTATCAGCATCTGGTGTCGATTGAACGGCTGACACCGATCGAGCTGCCAAACTTATCCGACCGCGTCGTTATCGTTTCGTTTTTCGCCAGTTGGTGTCCTCCATGCCGACCGGAATTCGAAACCCTGAAGAGACGCCATGAAACCTTCGACGATTCCGGCCTCAGCATCATCGCCATCAACATATTCGAAGATTTTTTCGCCAAAGACGCGTCGGTCCGCTTGGGGCGTTTCCTCGAGCGGATGCAACCGCCTTTCGCCGTTGTTAGGGCCGATCAAGAAACACCGAGAATTTTCGGCGGCATCGACCGCATCCCGACCGTGTTCGTCTACGACCGAGGGTCAAGACCGGCCTTCACGTTCATTCACCAACCTGGCGCCGAGAAAATGCATGTCGGTTTCGACGAGCTGAAAGCCGTCGTCTCACGACTATTGCACCCGGTTGAATAGCCGCCGGCGCCGACCGGCAGCGCATCTCAATCGGCATTCGATTGTAGAATCGCGCGGTCAGGGACGATGTCCAGGGGAGGGGCCTCCAGTGCAACGGTGACGACCGTTCCGACGCCGACTTCGCTTTCAATGGTCAAGTCGCCTCCAAGGGCATCGACCAGCGACTTGACGATCGACAGACCGAGACCGAAGCCCTCCTGCGCCGTGTGAGGGTTGGAATTGGATTGCGAGAACGGCTCCACCACGGAAGGAAGCAGTTCCGCGGGAATGCCGATCCCCGTGTCGCGTACAGCGAGTTTCATAATCGGCCCGTCAACGCCGATCGATAACGAGATCGTTCCCTGATAGGGCGTGAATTTGATGGCGTTCGACAGGAGGTTGAGTACGATTTGCCGGATCGAACGTTCATCGGCGTAGAGACTGGGAAGGTCGTCCGGCGTGGCGATCTTTACGCTGACACCCTTTTCGCCGGCGGTGGCGTCGATTTCCTCGACACAGGCTGCGATCAGGCCGGTCACGTCGATCGAGGTTTTCACGACCAGCCGCTGGCCGGCCTCGATCGCCGAGATGTCGAGGATGTCGTTGACCAGCTCCAGCATGTGTTCGCCGCTGCCGTGAATGGCCTCCGCGTATTCCCGGTACTTCTCGGATTGGACTTGAACTTGGACACCTCGAAAAACCTCCCCTTTGGCGGCGTGACGCCGGAGTTGGCATCGGGCGGCCTGCCTTGTCGGCCTTTCGGGCCGGTTTTCCGGTTTTTGATGTCGGTTTCGGGTGTTTCGGAGCGGGTTTTCCTCTATCCGGGCGCAC
>Ga0209144_1000027_pt1 | contig 27805 bp, 25 predicted proteins | sample WorMettrBAHAMAS1_FD_187392 | JGI IMG/M metagenome (GOLD analysis project Ga0209144, IMG submission 187392) | Marine gutless worms symbiont microbial communities from Max Planck institute for Marine Microbiology, Germany - Inanidrilus... | ecosystem: Host-associated > Annelida > Digestive system...
TCGTAGAAGAACTTGCCCTGGTCGTCCGACAACCGCCCCATCATCGTTCCGCCCTCCACCGAATCACTCGGGAAACGGAATCACGATCTCAGAAACCGATCAACAGGGGTTTATCAACAGTATCCCTCGATTGCGGGATTGAATCGTCGGTGTTGACGACCCCAAATGTTCTCTTTATGTTCTCATTATGGGTAAGCTCAAGGACCAGCAGATTCGTGACGGGGACGCCGCCTTGCAGCCGATGCGGGTCGGTGACCTGGCCGGACTCAAGGCGCACGTGGAGGCCAGTTGCAACCGCTGCGGCCACCATGCGGTGATCGACCGCGACCACGTCATGCGCCGCGTCGGACCGCAGGCTGCGGTGCCGGAACTGGGCATGGTCTTCGTCTGTACGTCCTGCGGATCACGCGACGTGGCGACCCGCCCGGCCTGGCCCAACTTCTGGGAATACGGCGCCGAGTCGGAACCGGACGTGATCAATCAAGATGAGGCCGACCAAACGGAACCGACGGAGCCGGTCGAAGCCGCCGAATGAAGCCTGCCGAGCAGAACTCATTGAGCGCGTAAGAAGCCTAAGACCACCGGCGATTGGCAGGAATCAGCTCCCCGGCAGTCCCTTGGTCAACTGGTCAACGGCCTTTTCGAACATGCCGTGCGATTTCGAAATGACGGCGCGCGCCGACTTCAGGTCGCGGCCCAGGGCATCCCGTTCTCCCGTCAGATCCCTCACCTGCTTCTGCAGCGCGGAAATCTGCGACTTGGCATTGGTCAGTTTCGCCTGGACTCCCTTGCCCTCTTCCCCGAGCGCCTTGACCTTGTTCTCAAGGAAGGTACGGCGCGCGCGAGCCCGGCTATCAGCGCGCATAGCGTCGCTGACGTCATCGATCATCAGGGCGAATAGCTTGCCACCCATGGGCACCACCGAGAAGCGGAGCTTGGCCTTGGTCGAACGCAGCGAGCCGTCGAAGGAGCGCACCTCCTCGGCGTCGAGGGCCTCCTTGATGCGGTTCACGAACGGCGCGCCGCGCCGGCCATAAACCTCCGAGGCCTTTTTGCCAACGGCCTCGTCGGTTGTCAGTTCGATCAGGTCCTCGAAAGCCGGATTGACCTCGCGGATCTGATAATCGACAAAATTGCCGTCACCGTCCTTGATCAGGTCGTGAAAGGCGACCGCCGTGTCGAGACCCTCGAGAACGCGTCGGAACATTTTGTCGTCGAGACGCAGGGCCTTCTGCAGCTTGCGCCGCTTCTGTGCCTCCTTGCGGGCCTTCTTTTTGGCTTCGGCCAGTTTCTTGGCGGCTTCCGCATCGGTCGCTTCTTGCGCCTTGGCTTCAGCCTTGTCGGCTTCGGTTTTGGCGGCTTGGGTCTTGGCAGCGGGCTTCGCGGTTTTCTTCTTTTTCTTAGGTGTCGACGCAGCCGTGGTCTTGTCTTCTGTCACTGAAACCTCCCCGTTTTCGTGATCAAGACATGCGCGGCTCCGTGGGAGCCACATACCATATTAACCAAAACCCCTTTCCAACTTAAGGGAGATTTCATCCACAGGCGCCTAAGGGACCGGGCGCGACGGCTCGAGCAACCGTGTCCAACTATAGTGTTTATCGGTGAAATCGAACCCGCAGACTATATTGGTCACCGCTTCGCCGTCGTCCGATAGGGGCAGGCGAATAGCCGGTGCAGCCATCCGGCTACGTCCCGCGGTGCGCGTGTCCCACAGGAAAGGAAACGGCGCTCGCCGGTCGACGACGGCACGATTGTCGTCCATGATCCTTATCCGGCGCTCCTCGCTGATGATGCCGAGATCCGTGTTCGACAAGGATTGACCCGTATGGTCTCGCTTGAAGACCGTCGTCAGGCCCGTACCCCAGAAGCGGAACCGGAGGTCGAAGGGGTCATGCAGAACGTCGACGACGTAGAGGAAGGGAATTAACGGCGCCGGCAGCTCGATCAGGTGGAACTCATCCCAGCGCGGGGCAAACCTGTCGCCACGCAAGTCGTTCCAATAGGCGTATAGGAAATCGCAGTCGCTTGCGAGGATGTCCGCGAGGGGAACCTCAACCGACTGAATGGAGACAGGGGTGGAAAACGCGTCCATACGTGTTTGGACCACAAAGGCCTTAAAAACACAAATGCGAATATCTGGAGAATGGGGTGGCTGATGGGATTTGAACCCACGACCCTCGGCACCACAAGCCGATGCTCTAACCAACTGAGCTACAGCCACCACCGGAACGAGGCGCCTTATCTAGACCTTCCCCCGTTGGCCGTCAAGCGCCCGATGGCGCCGGGATGGCAGGGGGTGGCGGGTCCCCTCCCCGGCCCGTCTAAAGCCGCGCTTCGATGACGTAAGGGCCTTCGCAGGCGAAGCCCCGTTCGATCTCGCGGATCAGGGTCTCGCCGTCCTCGGCGAGGCCGGCCTCGGCACCCATGCCGCGGGCGAGCGAAGGCCAGTCGAGCGGCGGCCGGTCCAGCTCCAGCATGTCCAAGGCCTTCGGACCCGGGTTCTCGACACCGACCCCGGCCATCTCGCCCAGGAGGATCTGATAGGAGCGGTTGGAGAAGACGACGGTCGTCACATTGAGTCCTTCCCTCGCCTGGGTCCATAGCGCCTGCGGCGTGTACATGCCGGACCCGTCGGCCTCCAGCGTCAGCACCGGCCGGTCCGGGCACGCGATGGCCGCGCCCGCCGCCAGCGGCATGCCGATACCGATGGCGCCGCCGTTGATCTGCAGCCAGCTATGCGGCTGGGAATGGAAGGTCGGCGGAAAGAAGGCGCGCCCGGTGGTGATCGCCTCGTCGACGACGATGGCGTTTTCCGGGATGGCGGAGGCGACGACGGTGGCGATGACCTCCGGATCGAGACGGCCGCTGGGTATCGGCGGCTGGTGCAGACCGGCGGTGGTTATGGGGTCATCGGTCACGCCCAGTTGGTCGGCCAGGGCCTCGAGGGCACCCAGCACGTCGTCGCCCGGCACCGCCAGGGTATGGAGCTTGCAGCCCTTGGGGCGCAGTGAACTCGGTTTGCCCGGATAGGCGAAGAAGGCAACCGGGTCCTTGGCGCCGATCAGCACCATGTGGCGGTATGCGGCGAGGCGCTCGAGGGCCTTGTCGACCGGATACGGCAGGCGGTCGACCGGCACCCGGCCGGCGCCGCGTTCGACCCGGGCGTTGGACATCTGGGCCAGCAGCTGGCTGCCGGTGGCCTGCGCGATCCGCGCCGCCATCTCCAGCCCGGCGACCGACAACGCCTCGCCGCCGAGGAAAAGCACCGCCGGTTCGCCGCTCTTCAGCATCTTGGCGATGGGATTGACGGTCCGGCCGTCGGGCAGCGGCGGTGGCGGCGGCGCTTCCGTCTCGGCCGGTCCGTTGGCGGCGCCCCAGGCCGTGTCGGCCGGCAGGATCAGGGTGGCGATGCGCCCGGGTGCGGTATTCGCCTCACGGATCGCGTCCGCCGCGTCCGCCGCCACCCGTTTCGAACTGATACAATCGCGCACCCAATGGGACGTCGCGCCGGCGACGGCCTCGACGTCGGTGGTCAGGGGCGCGTCGTATTCCCGGTGGTAGGTCGCCTGATCACCGACAATGTTGACCATCGGCGAATGAGACCGCTTCGCGTTGTGGATATTGGCGAAACCATTGCCGAGGCCGGGACCGCAGTGCAAGAGCGTCGCCGCCGGCTTGCCGGTCATCCGCGCATAGCCGTCGGCGGCACCGGTGACGATGTTCTCCTGCAGACCCAAGACGCAGCGCATGTCGGCATGGGCATCGAGGGCCGCCACGAAATGCATCTCGGAGGTGCCCGGATTGGTGAAACAGACGTCGACGCCGCCTGCGAGCAGCGTCTTGACCAGGCATTCGGCGCCGTTCATGGGACCCTCTTCGAAACGTGATGATCGGGCCCTGTCGTTAGCACCGGCGGCGGTGATTGTCACTTTTCAATCGCCGCCGTTTCGATCGCCTTGACCATCCATTCGGATCGGAGCCCCAGTTCGTAGGCCCGCGAGTAGCAGCTCTCGGCACGAGTTTGAAGGTTATTGTCGAGATGATCCCGTTTGAAATTGCTGAAATGACTTCGTCTCAAACCAGGAAATGGTTTCACCCGTATCCAGGAAATGCTGGGCGCGGTCCTGGCCCCAGACGAGATGCAGTTCGTTCGACATAACACGATGGCGGAACGTGACCTGGACACGTCGGGAGAACACCAGGTAACCGACATGAGCCGCCATCTCGATGATACCCAGGATTGCCAACACCACGTCGCCAACTCCACTTAAGTCCTGAAACGGGAAAGCGATCAATACGAACAAAAACCAAATCGAACGCCAAACTAAATAGGGGTGATAGAATAAGTGGGATCTACGAAAAAGGAGGACGCAGAAAAGGACATCGATGGCCGCAGAGAGTTCCAATTTGAGAAAGACGATTACACTGATGAAATCGAAAAACACTACCGCGATAGCGGCAACGATCTTAATCGCCGCCGAAAGTCCGATCATATAACCAATGAACGCGGTCCATCCCTCAACGCCAAACAAGGGGTGAGACTCAGCTTCCGCCTTCGAAACCTCGACCCATCGCGGGTGTTTATTCTTCGCCATGGCGCTTTCACGATTTCAAACAACCGGATGCCTTCCGGTCGCAGAGGACATTAGCAGCACCACCATAAGGCGATCAACGGATTGGCTTGAGCTTCAACCCTTGAAGTGATCCCGCAGCTTCTCCACCGCCGCATCGAGCACCGCGTCCTGCTTCGAAAAGCAGAAGCGCACGATTTGATCGGGCCCGCCGGTCGGATAGAGGGCGCTCAGGGGGATGGCGGTAACGCCGGCCTCCCGCGTGATGTGTTCGCAGAATTCCACGTCCGTGCCCTCGAAACCGACAGCGCGGATGTCAACGGAAAGGAAATAGGTGCCTTCCGTCGCCATGATCTCGAAGCCGATGTCGGCGAGGCCGCGGGCGATGCGGTCGCGTTTGGTCTCGAGGTCGCCCGACAGGCTTCTGAAATAGGCGTCGTCCTGCGTGATGCCCATGGCGACGGCGCTCTGCAGGTTCCTCGGCGTCGTGAAGGTGACGAACTGGTGGGCCTTGCTGATCGGGCCGATCAGGTTGGGCGGTGCGGTCACGTAGCCGACCTTCCAGGCGGTCATGGAGAAGGTCTTGCCGGCCGAACCGATGCGCACGGTGCGCTCACGCATGCCATCGAGGGTCATCAGTGGTAGGTGGGTGCGGCCGTCGAACAGGATATGCTCGTAAACCTCGTCGCAGACCGCATAGGCGTCGAACTCGCGGACCAGGGCGGCAATGGTCTCCAGTTCGTCCCGGCCGAAGACCTTGGCCGCCGGGTTGTGCGGTGTGTTGAGCAGGATCAGCTTGGTCTTCTCCGAAAAGGCTGCCCGCAGCGCCGCCTCGGAAAGCGCCCAATCGGGCGGCTCGATGCGCACGAATTTGGGCACCCCGCCGGCCCGTTCGACCAGGGGCAGGTAACAGTCGTAAAGGGGCTCGATGAGGATCACCTCGTCGCCGGGCTCGATCAGGGCCATCAGGCAATCGTTCAGCGCCTCGGTGGCGCCTGAGGTGACCAGGGTCTCCGTCTGCCAGTCGACGTCGAGGCCGTAGAAACGCTTGTTGTGTTCGGCGACGGCCTGGCGCAGTTCCGGGATGCCCATCATCGGCGGGTACTGGTTGGGCCCGTCGATGACCGCCTCGGCCGCCGCGCGGCGCAGGTTCTCCGGACCCAGATCGTCGGGGAAACCCTGGCCGAGGTTGATCGATCCGCATTCCATGGCGAGGCGCGACATGGTCTCGAAGACGGTGACGCCGTAACCGGAAAGCACGCTATTGGCCGGTTTCATCAATGGCCTCCGCTTGATGTGGCGCCGTCCTCGACGGGGACAGTGCGCTTGACCACCTGGGCGACGGTCAGCCCCTGGACGACGATGGAAAATATAACGATGGCGTAGGTGATGGTCAGCAGCAGGTCCTTCTCCGCGATCGGCGGCAGCGACAGCACCAGGGCCACCGAGATACCACCGCGCAAACCGCCCCAGACGAGGACCGGCACGGCGCCCTTGGTCAGTTCGCGCCCGAGGCCCTTCAAGAAGCTCAGCGGCAGGGCGACGCTGACCGTGCGCGCCGCCAACACCACCGGAATCAGGGCAAGCGCCGCGATGATCCAGTCGGCATCGAAAGCAAGCGCGATGACCTCGAAGCCGATGATCAGGAACAGCACCGAATTGAGGATCTCGTCGAGGAGTGACCAGAACTTGTGGACGTGTTCACGGGTCGTCTCGCTCATGGCGAACTGCGTGCCATGGTTGCCAATGAGAAGCCCGGCGACGACGACGGCGATGGGTGCGGACGTGTGCAGCGCCAGCGCGATGGAGGTAGTGACGAAGACCAGCGCCAGCGTGATCAGGACTTCCAGGTTGTGCTCGTCGATGGACTTGAGAAGCCGGAAGGCCACCCAGCCGAGGGCAAATCCGAGAACGGCACCGCCAAGCGCCTCCATAACGAACAGCTTGGCGACGTCGAGGGCACCGATCTCCTCCCCGGCGCCGCTGCCCTGGCCGCTCATGGCGATGGCGACGAGGATGGTGAAGACGACGACGCCGACCCCGTCGTTGAACAGGCTCTCACCGGCGATCTTGGCCTTCAGCGTATCGGGCACCGGGACGACTTTGAGGATACCGAGGACGGCGACCGGATCCGTTGGTGAGATGAGGGCGCCGAAGACCAGGCACCAGATGAACGGCACTGCGAGGCCGAGGGCACCCAGGAGGTAGTAAGTGGTGGCGCCGACCAGGGCCGTCGACAGGATGACGCCAAAGGTGGCCATCAAGCCGATGGCCCATTTGCGGTTGGCCAAATCGCTGAGATCGACGTGCAGCGCTCCGGCGAACAGCAGGAAGCTGAGCATGCCCTGCATGAGGACCTCGTAGAAATCGATCTCCGCCAGGCGCCCGGCGATGGCCGATTTGAACCCGAGCGACGGCATAACGGCGTCCAAGACGATGGCGCCGACGGAGGCGAACAGCGCCATGACGACGAGTCCGATGGTATGCGGCAGGCCGAGCCAGCGGTGGTTGACGTAGCCGAACAGCGCAGAAAGGCCGAGAACCACGGCGGCAAGATTGACGAAGGAAAGCACGGTCATCGTGGAAAAGGTCTTGATCGCAAAAGTCTTGGCAATGGGCGTTCGCGACCTGCTATTACCATGGCCGGCCCCGGTGACGCCACACTTGACGCCACACCGGATGGCCGGTCCACCGGAGGAGACCCCATCATGAAGACCGCCGCCGCCCTTTCCCGCCTCGGCACCGAATCCGCTTTCGAGGTGCTCGCCAAGGCCAACGCGCTGGCCGCGTCCGGAAAGGACATCATCAACCTCGGCATCGGTCAGCCCGACTTCAAGACGCCGGACCATATCGTCGAGGCGGCGGCCAAGGCGCTCAAGGACGGTCACCACGGGTACACACCGGCCAACGGCATCCCTGAATTGCGGCACGCCGTCGCCGCCAATATCGCCAAATACCGGGGCGTCGAGGTCGATCCCGACTGCGTCATGGTCGTGCCCGGCGGCAAGGTCACCATGTTCTTCGCCATCATCATGTTCGGCGAACCCGGGGCCGAGATCATTTATCCCAATCCCGGGTTCCCGATCTACGAGTCGGCCATCAACTTCTCCGGCGCCAAGGCGGTTCCGATGGCGCTCCACGAGGAGAAGGGTTATGCCTTCGACGCCGACGAGGTGCTGGCCCTGATCACCGATAATACGCGGCTGATCATTCTTAACAGCCCGGCCAACCCGACGGGCGGCACCGTCCCCCGGGAGGAGTTCGATAAATTGGTCGCCGGGCTTGAACGCTGGCCGGACGTCGTCATTCTGTCGGACGAGATTTACAGCCGCATGCTGTACGACGGCCGCGAACATGTCAGCCTCTTGGAGCACGAAAGCGTGCGCGACCGGGTGATCCTGCTTGACGGGTGGTCGAAGACCTACGCCATGACCGGTTGGCGCATGGGCTACGGTGTCTGGCCGAAGAGCCTGATCGAGGCGGCGACGCGGCTTTCCATCAATTGCCATTCCTGCGTCAACGCCGCCGCCCAATGGGCCGGTATCGCAGCGCTTGAAGGGCCGCAGGATGCCGTCGACGAAATGCTCAAAGCCTTTGATGCGCGCCGCCGTGTCATTGTCGACAGGCTCAGCGCCCTTCCCGGCTTCTCCTGCCCGGACCCGGGTGGCGCCTTCTATGCCTTTCCCAATATTGGCGGGACCGGATATGCGTCTCGCGATCTGCAGGACAGGCTTCTCGACGAGGTCGGGGTCGCCGCCATTTCCGGCACCAGCTTTGGCGCCCAGGGCGAAGGCTACATTCGGTTTTCCTACGCCAATTCGACGGAAAACATCGAAAAGGCCATTGAACGGATCGCCGATTTCCTTGTCCGCAATGACCGTTGAAGACCCGACAATCGGTCAGCGTGACCGATTCCTGCGCAGATGCCTAAAAAATAGGCAGAGTAGATTTCCGCCGATCCGCAATGCGGCCTTAAGTGCCGCGGTAATTGATTGAAATAAAAAAGAAAAAAGTCGTCACACGAAACTGGCACGATCCGTGAGTATACGCGCGCAAGCACCGCGGTTTCTCCACGATCAGTAAGCGGGAGTTAGGCGCCAGAATCGCCGCACGGCTCGTGCACGAAGGCGTCATCAAATGAGGTACGAATGAAGAAAATCGAAGCGATCATCAAACCGTTCAAGCTCGATGAGGTTAAAGAGGCCCTGCACGACGTCGGGCTTCAGGGGATCACGGTTCTCGAAGCCAAGGGATTCGGTCGCCAAAAGGGGCACACGGAACTTTACCGCGGCGCCGAATACGTGGTCGATTTCCTGCCGAAAGTGAAGATCGAGGTGGTCGTCGACGACGCCATGCTCGAGCGCGCTGTCGAAGCCATCCAGCAGGCCGCCCACACCGGGCGCATCGGCGACGGCAAGATCTTCATCACGCCTGTCGAGGAAGCCATACGCGTTCGGACCGGTGAACGCGGCAACGACGCCATCTAGCTGGGCGTTTTAAACACCGGAATTCGTTTGACGATAAACACCAAACCGAGAAGGAAACCAAAATGACACTGAACTGCAAAACGCCGGTAGATGTCCTCAAGGTCTTGAAGGACGACGAGATTCCCTATGTGGATCTACGCTTCACCGACCCCCGGGGCAAATGGCAGCACCTGACGATGACGGCGGATTTCGTCGACGAAGACTCGTTCGCCGACGGCATCATGTTCGACGGCTCGTCGATCGCCGGCTGGAAAGCCATCAATGAGTCCGACATGGCCCTGATCCCCGACGCCTCGACCGCCGTCATGGACCCGTTCGCCGCCCAGCCCTCCATGATCCTGTGCTGCGACATCATGGAGCCAACGACCGGCCAGTCCTACAACCGTGATCCGCGCTCTGTCGCCAAGAAGGCGGAAGCCTACCTCGGCTCGACCGGTATCGGCGACGTCGCCTACTTCGGTCCGGAAGCCGAGTTCTTCGTCTTCGACGACGTCCGTTTCGACGTCCAGATGCATTCCTGCTTCTTCGAGTTCGACTCGGAAGAAGGCCCCTACGTTTCCGGCAAGATCTTCCCGGAAGGCGGCAATGTCGGTCACCGGCCGGGCATCAAGGGCGGCTACTTCCCGGTGCCGCCGGTCGACAGCGCCTCCGACCTGCGTGCCGAAATGGTCACGGTGATGAAGGAAATGGGCCTGACCATGGACAAGCACCACCACGAGGTGGCGCCGAGCCAGCACGAGCTCGGCATGGCCTTCTCGACCCTGGTCCGTTCCGCCGACAACCTGCAGATCTACAAGTACTGCACCCACATGGTCGCCCACACCTACGGCAAGACGGCGACCTTCATGCCGAAGCCGGTGGCCGGTGACAACGGGTCGGGCATGCACACCCACCAGTCGATCTGGAAGGACGGCAAGCCGACCTTTGCCGGCTCAGGTTACGCCGATCTCTCGGAAACGGCGCTCCACTACATCGGCGGCATCATCAAGCACGCACGCGCCATCAACGCCTTCTCGAACCCGTCGACCAACAGCTACAAGCGGCTGATCCCGGGCTTCGAGGCGCCGGTGCTGCTCGCCTACTCGGCCCGCAACCGTTCGGCCAGTTGCCGCATCCCGTTCGCATCCAGCCCCAATGGCAAGCGTGTCGAGATCCGCTTCCCGGACGCCACTGCCAACCCGTACTTGGCCTTCGCGGCGATGCTGATGGCCGGCCTCGACGGCATCCAGAACAAGATCGATCCGGGCGACGCCATGGACAAGGACCTCTACGACCTGCCGCCGGAGGAACTGAAAGACGTGCCGACGGTCTGCGGTTCGCTGCGCCAGTCCATGGAAGCGCTCGATGCCGACCGCGACTTCCTGAAGAAGGGCGACGTCTTCTCCGACGACGCCATCGACGCCTACATGGACCTGAAGTGGGAAGAGATCTACAACTTCGAACACACCCCGCATCCGGTCGAGTTTCAGATGTACTACTCCTCTTAAGCGCAACGACAAGCTCTCTGCGCAATTGGGCCGCCCCTTGGGGCGGCCCTTTTTTCTTGGCTGATGAGTGCCGGAGCAGCACCCCGACGCGCGCTGCGTCGGCGCAGCCGGCCGGGCAGCTTTGGAAATTTCGGATTTTGTTGATTGCAGCGTGGCGGTCCGGTGTTAGCTTTAGCGCCAAGGGAGAAAATCGATCACGATGGCGGACCACGGAAAACCGGAAGTCCATAAACGAGCGGTCGAAAGCCTGTTCGACGTCTTCGAGAACATGTGCGAAGGCGCGGTCTCTGTCGATCGCCAAGCACGTATTGTTTGGATCAACGACAAATATCGCTCGCTGCTCGACGTCGGTGAACAGGACGACGTGCTTGGCTGCGACATCGAGGATGTCATCCCCGAGAGCCTGATGCGAAGCGTCATCGAGACGGGGCAACCGATCCCTGTCGACATCATGCGCTTTCAGGAGAACTACTTCGTCGTCAGCCGCCTTCCGCTGCATGGTGATAGCGGCGATGTCATCGGCGCCGTCGGGTTCGTGCTTTACGACAACCTCGACTACCTTAAGCCTCTGATCTCCAAGTTCGAGGGGTTGCAGAGCCGCCTGTCTTCCGCCGAGAAGGAATTGGCGCGTACACGCCGCACGCGCTACGGCCTTTCCCATATCGTCGGCAACAGCACCCAAATGGTGGAAATCCGCCGCCAGGCCCGGCGTGTCGCCCAGGCCCAGAGCCCGGTCCTGCTGCTCGGCGAGACCGGTACCGGCAAGGAACTGCTGGCCCAATCGATCCATGCCCTTTCGGCGCGGGCCGAAGGCCCGTTTGTCGCCGTCAACATGGGGGCCGTGCCGGAGAACCTGCTGGAAGCAGAGTTCTTTGGCACCGCACCGGGGGCCTACACAGGCGCCGACCGACGGGGGCGCAGGGGAAAATTCGAACTCGCCGACGGCGGCACCCTGTTCCTCGACGAGATCGCCGACATGCCCGTGCAATTGCAGGTCAAACTGCTGAGAGCGCTCGAGGAGAAAGTCATCGAACCGGTCGGTTCGAACGACCTCAGGCCCGTCGACGTGCGCATCCTGGCTGCCACGTCCCAGGACATCGACGCCAAGGTCAAGGACGGGACCTTTCGCAAGTACCTCTACTACCGACTCAACGTCCTTCAGATCGAAATCCCACCGTTGCGCGAGCGTGTCGTCGATTTGCGTTCCCTGTCGGAGGTCCTGCTCGAACAGATCGCCTTTTCCGGCGGCGGTCCGGCCAAGGAACTGGACGCCAGCGGTCTGCTCGCTTTGCAGGAATATGCCTGGCCCGGCAACGTGCGTGAAATGCGAAACGTCCTCGAACGTGCCGCCATGGATACGGACGAGACGGTATTGACGGCACCGGCGATCCGCAAGTTCCTACCGGAAGGTCAAGATCGGATTCAGACGGAGGCGGAAACGGCTCCATCCCGAATGATGCCCTATGACATAGAGCCCCTGGCCGAACGCGTCGCCCAGGTGGAACGCGAGGCCATCGCCGATGCCCTGCGCGCCACATCGGGGAAGAAGGCACCGGCCGCGCGGCTTCTCGGAATGTCCCGTTCGACCCTTTACGAAAAGCTGGAAGAGTACGGACTGTCCTAAAACAATACAGATTTTGTCCGAACTTTGGACAGTTCATTTTTCATTATTTTTCAACTTCTTAACAGCACATCCAGAGATTTGTGTCCGCTTATCGGACGGAATACGATTCGGTGGATTCCTTCGGTTTTTGTATCTTCTCCATTTATTTCAACGCATTAGCTTCCTTCCCTGTCCTTTGGCACGCCCCTTGCGGTGACGGGCCCATAAGCCGCGACGCGACCTTCGGGTTGCGTAGAAGACGGTACCGAACAAGAGGCTTCGATCTGGGAGGCTTGGCATTCAGTTGATGGAACACGTTGGAGAGGGATTCGGCGCCGTCGCTTCGACAGCCGAATGATCGTTCCATCCATCGACCGGAATTTCGGCTACCCACCCTATCCGTCCATGCGGGCGGAAGGCCCCGAAGAAAGCGGCTCATCGACTCCTGGCCGCTTCGCTCCCCCTCCTGTTCGGCTGGTCGCTGGCGGCGAAACGACTGCGTCAATCAATAGGAAGGTAGAAATCCATGTTTGAAATGAACCAAACCCGCAGCTCCCGGCGCCCCGGCTTGTCCTTGAGGTTGGGCGGTGCGGCGGTTATCGGCGCCCTCGCCCTGGCTGGCGCCAGCCAACCGGCGATGGCAAAGGATAAGAAGGTCCTGCTCAAGGTGCCGATCGCATTCGCCACGTCGCTCCCCGGATTGGGCAGCCCGATCCCGAGGGTGGCGGCGGAGGTGCAGCGCATGAGCGGCGGCACCGTCAAAATGAAGGTCTACGAGCCCAACAAGCTGGTCGCGCCTTTCGAAATCCAGAGCGCGGTGTCGTCCGGCAAGATCAACGCCGGATACACGACGGCCGGATACCTGGTCGGCAAGATCCCGGCCTCGGCCCTTTTCTCGGCGGTGCCCTTCGGTCCCGAGGCCGGCGAATATATGGCTTGGCTCTATTACGGCAACGGTCTGAAGCTCTATCAGGAAATGTACGATTCCAACGGCTTTAACGTGAAGGTCATGCCCTGTGCCATCATCGCGCCGGAGACGTCGGGCTGGTTCGGCAAGGAAATTAAGAGCGCCGAAGATCTGAAAGGCCTGAAGATGCGGTTCTTCGGGCTCGGCGGCAAGGTCATGCAGAAGCTCGGCGTGTCGGTCAGCCTGCTGCCCGGCGGCGAGATCTTCCCGGCTCTCGAGAAGAAGGCCATCGACGCCACCGAGTTCTCGATGCCGGCTATCGACAAGAGGCTCGGCTTCTACAAGATCGTCAAATACAACTACTTCCCCGGCTGGCACCAGCAGGCGACGCTGTTCGAGCTCATCGTCAACAAAGACGTCTGGGCCAAGATGAGCGAGGCCCAACAGGCGATCATCGAAAACGCCTGCAAGGCCTCGATGGCCGATTCCTTTGCCGAAGGCGAGGCCATCCAGCACGCGGCCATGCAGGAAAACACCGAAAAGCACGGCGTCCAGATCAAGTACTGGTCCGATGACATGCTGGACACCTTCAAGAAGACCTGGACCGACATCGCCGCCGAAGAGGCGGAGAAGGACCCGTTCTTCAAGAAGGTCTGGACCGACCTGGAGGGTTTCCGCAGCGGCTACAAACTGTGGAAGACTTACGGGTTCCTGCCGCGCCGGCAATAGGTACCTAACCAAGGCGGCTCTCCCCGCTGGTCCGCGGATGCGGCGGGGGCGGTCCAACGCGGGCCGCCCTCGACCGCCCCGCCGACATCGGTAAAACCGGCGGGCCCTTAGAATCGAAGCGAGTGATGCAGATGAACGAAAAAACCGACAGAATGGATCCCGAGCGCATCCACCTCAGTGAAACCTTCGAGGGGGTCACCGAACACCAGGTGACGGTGGCCGACGAATTGCCTCACGGCCGCGCCCATCATGCCCTGGCCAGCCCGTTGGAAACCGTCATCGAAAAGATCGGCCACTTGATCTGCTGGGCCAACGGCATCCTGGTCGTCGTCATCATCACCCAGGTCCTGCTGCGCTACGGTTTCGGCAAGGGGCTGGTGGTACTGGAAGAGCTCCAGTGGCATCTCTACGCCATCGCCGTCATGTTCGGTGTGTCCTACGCCATGGTCCACGATTCGCACATCCGCGTCGATGTGCTGCATATGCGCTTGAGCGAACGGACGCACCATATTGTCGAAATCTTCGGCATCCTGTTCCTGTTGGCGCCATTCCTCTTCGTCGTTGTCGACCACGGCTACGACTTCTTCGCCGATTCCTTCCGCCTCAACGAACGCTCCGATGCGCCGACCGGCCTCCCCTGGCGCTGGGCGATCAAGGCGGTAATCCCTCTCTCGTTTGCGCTGCTCGCTCTCGCCGCCGTCGCGCGGATCGCGCGCAGCGTCAGCGCCCTGACCCGGAAGGCTTGAGACTATGTAAGTCAACGACTACCTCGTCATTGCGATGTTCCTGACGTTCATCGCACTCCTGTTCACCGGCTTTCCCGTGGCCTGGGTGCTCGGCGGCGTCGGCATCCTCTTTTGTGGTGTCGGTTACTACGCCGACCTCTATTTCGACACGGGCACCGGCCTCGACTATTTGACCATCGGCCTCGTCGTCAACCGCATCTACAAGATCATGGACAACTGGGTCCTGGTCGCCTTGCCCATGTTCATCTTCATGGGGTTGATGCTTGACGAGTCCGGTGTCGCCGAAAAGCTGATGCGCTCCATGCAGGAACTGTTCGGCAAGGTACGCGGCGGGCTCGCCATCACGGTGACCACCATCGGCATCATCCTCGCCGCTTCGACCGGAATCATCGGCGCCTCCGTCGTCCTGCTGGGCCTTCTGTCACTGCCGTCCATGCTCGGTCAGGGCTACAACAAACCGATTGCCCTCGGCACCGTCTGCGGGTCCGGCACGCTCGGCATCCTTATCCCGCCCAGCATCATGCTGGTCATCATGGCCGACCAGCTGGCGCTTTCCGTAGGCGATCTCTTCATGGGCGCCGTCTTCCCGGGCTTGATCCTCGGCTCCCTTTATCTCGGCTACATTCTTGCCTATGGCCTGGTGCGGCCGGACGACATGCCATTGGCGGAGGATAACCGTCCGGTCGATTGGCAGGTTATCGCCGGTGTCTTCAAAAGCGTGCTGCCGCCGGTTGCGCTCATCGTTGCCGTGTTGGGCTCCATCTTCGCCGGCATGACGACGCCAACGGAAGCGAGCGGCGTTGGGGCTCTCGGCGCCACGGTGCTCGCCGCCGCCAACAGGAAGCTCAATTGGAAGGTCATCTTTGAGGTCGCGCGGTCGTGTTTCAACACGACCGCCTATATCTTCGCCATATTCCTGGGCGCCACCTGCTTTTCCCTGGTGCTCCGCGAACTGGGCGGCGACGAGTTGATCGAAAGCGTGTTGTCCGGGTTGCCCTTCGGCACCTGGGGCATCATCGCCTTCATCCTGCTGGTCGTCTTCCTGCTGGGGTTCCTGCTCGATTGGATCGAGATCACGCTGATCGTACTGCCGTTGTTGGCACCGGTCGTCGCCGGCCTCGATCTCGCCGTCAACGACTACGGCGTCGTCGACAATGCATCCCTGGTCTGGTTCGTCATGCTGGTCGCCGTCGCTCTGCAGACGTCGTTCCTGACACCGCCCGTGGGATTCGCAATCTTCTATCTCAAAGGTGTCTGCCCGCCCGAGGTGCGCTTGGCCGATATCTACAAGGGCGTCGTCCCGTTCATCACGCTGCAGCTCATCGGGCTCGCCATAATTGCCGCCTGGCCGTCCCTTGTCACCTGGCTACCGAGCGTCGCTTACAAATGAACGATCGCAGCCCCACCGATTAGCAAGGAGAACATCATGCCGAAAGTCGTTCTGCGATCGGACGTCGCCGCACACCCAGACATCATATGGGCGGCCATCAAGGACTTCAGCTCGGTCGCCCAATGGAACCCCCTGGTCCGTGATCTCGCCATGCACGGGAGCGGCGTCGGCAGCGTCCGCACCGTTGATCTGGACGGCGCCGGTCAGTTCGTCGAACGGCTCGACGAGGTCGACGACAGCGAAAGGGTCTACTCGTATTCGGTCGTCGACAGCCCGCTGCCGATGAGCGAATGCTCGGTCGAAGTCCGCGTCAAGGACAACGGGGACGGCACATCGACCGTCGAATGGAAGGGAGATTTCGCAGCCGAAAAGGGCGATGAGTTGAGAGCCGTCCGCACCTTCCAGCAACTCTATCAGGACGCCCTCGACCGTTTGCAGAGCCGTATTTCGTTGAGCCGATGAAACGGAAATCAGGGGCCAGGGGAGGCATTCGTGAAAAACAAGATCGTTTCCGCAGCTGACGCCGTCGCTGTCATTCAGGATGGCGACACGGTCTGCACTTCGGGCTTCGTCGGCATCGGCACACCGGACGAACTGCTGACGTCCCTCGAGGCCCGGTTCCTGGAGACGGGGTCGCCCCGGAACTTGACCCTGGTATTCGCGGCGGGCCAGGGGGACGGCAAGGAGAAAGGTCTCAACAAACTCGGTCACGACGGACTCCTGAAACGCGTCGTCGGCGGCCATTGGGGACTGATCCCGAAGGTCGGGCGGCTCGCAATCGAAGGTAAGATCGAGGCCTACAACCTGCCGCAAGGTTGCATCTCACACCTGTTTCGCGACATTGCGGCCGGCAAGCCAGGCACCCTGTCTCGGGTCGGCCTCGGCACCTTCGTCGATCCGCGTATCGACGGCGGCAAGATCAACGATACGACAACCGAAGACCTGGTCGAACTCGTCAAGATCGGCGGTGAGGAAGCGCTGCTTTACAAGGCCTTCCCGATCAAGGTGGCAATGATCCGCGGTACCACGGCCGATCCCTACGGCAACATCACCATGGAGCGCGAGGCGCTCGTCCTGGACAACCTGGCCATGGCCATGGCCGTACGCAACTCGGGCGGTGTCGTCCTCGCCCAGGTCGAAAGAGTCGCCCGCAAGGGGACCCTTGATCCGCGCCGGGTCGCCATTCCCGGTGCCCTGGTCGACTGTATCGTCATCGCCAGGCGCTGCGCCTTCGAACTGCCGCCGAACGGCGTCGTCAACCTGGGCATCGGAATGCCGGAGGGTGTTGCCGCCGTGGCCGCCGAAGAGAAACTGCTCGACTACATCACGCTCACCGCCGAGGCCGGTGTCATCGGCGGGATGCCGGCGAGCGGCCTCGATTTCGGCGCCGCCGTCAATACCGACGCTATCCTCCACCAGAACCAGCAGTTCGACTTCTACGACGGCGGCGGCCTCGATCTCGCCTGTCTCGGAATGGCTGAATGCGACAGATCGGGAAACGTCAACGTCAGTCGATTCGGACCCAAACTGGCCGGGGCCGGTGGTTTCATCAACATTTCGCAGAACGCCCGCAAGCTCGTATTCGCAGGCACCTTCACGGCCGGAGGTTTGGATACGGTGATCGCAAATGGCAGGATTGTCGTTCGTCAGGAGGGACGGGCCCGCAAATTCATCGAACGAGTCGAACAGATCACGTTTTTAGGCTTGAGGTCGGCACTACGTGGCCAGCCGGTGCTTTTCGTTACTGAACGCTGCGTATTCAAGCTAAGAAAGGAGGGTTTGGCGGTAGTCGAAGTCGCACCAGGGATCGATCTCGAACGCGATGTTCTGGCCCAGATGGACTTCGAGCCTCATGTCGACAATCCGAAGATAATGGACGCCCGCATTTTTGCCGAACAACCGATGGGTCTGAAGGGGGATCTACTCGACATTCGCCTCGAGGACCGCATTTCCTATGACCCTTCGCGCAACGTCCTCTTCCTCAATTTCGAGAACCTCCACGTGCGCCGCCCGAAGGACGTGGAATCGATCCGCGCCGCCGTCGAGCAGAGGTGCCGTGAGATCGGCAAGCGGGCCGACGTCATCGTCAACTACGGGTCGTTCCGCATCGACGAGGCGTTGACGGAAGCCTATGGCGAGATGGCAAGGCAGATGGAGCGCACCTACTACGGGCGTGTTTCACGTTATTCGACGAGCGCTTTCATGCGCATGAAGTTGGGACAGATGCTGATCCGCAAAGTGGCACCCCATATCTTCGAGAGCCGCGTCGAGGCGCAGGCATTCGTCGCTAGCACCGGCGGCCGACGTTGAGAGGCTATCGTCGCGACCATAGTCAGGACGGCATCGAGCGTCCTAGTGAGGCTCACCGCGCTTGGCCGACAGGTACTCGTCGATGGCCACGGCGGCGCGCTTGCCGGCGCCGGCGGCCAGAATCACCGTCGCCGATCCGGTGACGATGTCGCCGCCGGCGAAGACGCCTTCGCGGCTCGTCTGGCCGGTGTCGTCGTCGGCCACCAGTCCGCCCCACGACGTCGTTTCCAGGCCCGGCGTCGTGCGTGATACCAGTGGATTGGGGCTGGTGCCGATCGACAGGATGACGTTGTTGACGTCCATGACGAATTCCGAGCCGGGGATCGGTATCGGCCGTCGGCGTCCGTCCTCACCCGGTTCGCCGAGCTCCATGCGGATACAGCGCATACCGCAGACCCAGCCCTTGCCGTCGTCGAGGAACTCGATCGGGTTGTTGAGCCACTTGAACTGGATACCCTCTTCGATGGCGTGCTCGTACTCCTCCTCGCGGGCTGTCATCTCAGTTTCCGAGCGGCGGTAGACGACCGTCACTTCCTCGGAGCCTGCCCGCATGGCGCAGCGGGCCGCGTCCATGGCCGTGTTGCCGGCGCCGATGACGGCGACCCGGCGGCCCGACTTGACCGGCGTGTCGTAGTCCGGGAACTGGTAAGCCCCCATCAGGTTGATCCGGGTCAGGAATTCGTTGGCGGAATAGACGCCGTTCAGGTTCTCGCCGGGCAGTTTGAGGAAGGTGGGCAGGCCGGCGCCGGTGCCGATGAACACGGCCTCGAAGCCCATTTCGCCCATGACCTGGTCGAGCGTGATCGTCTTGCCGATGACCACGTTGCACTGGATTTCGACGCCGCTTTCCACGAGCGCGTTGATCTCGTCGTCGAGCACGTCCTTGGGCAGGCGGAATTCAGGGATGCCGTACCTGAGAACACCGCCGGCGTCATGCAATGCCTCGAAGATGGTCACCTGATACCCCATATGGGTGAGATCGCCAGCCGCCGTCAGGCCCGACGGACCGGAGCCGATGATGGCCACCTTCTGGCCTTTGGGTTCCGCCTGGGTCCGGGGAAGCGGTCCATGGATACGCTCCCAGTCGGCCAGGAAGCGCTCCAGATAGCCGATGGCGACCGGTCCAAAGCGGTCACCGACGTGACAGCGGCCTTCGCATTGGTCCTCCTGCGGACAAACGCGGCCGCAAACGCCGGGCAGGCTGTTGTAGTGCTTGATCAGGGTCAGCGCGTCTTCGAAGTGGCGCTGCGAAATCAGCTTGATGACTTCGCGAATGGGAATGTTGACCGGACAGCCAGTCTGGCAGGTCGGCTCCTGACACTGCAGGCAACGGTCGGCCTCGGCCACCGCTCGCGCGGGGTCGTAGCCAAAATTCACCTCACGGAATGTCTTGGATCGCTCCTTGGCATCGGCCAGGGCCATTGGTGTCTTGTTCGGGGTGATAAGCGGCACGGGTCACCTCCTGTCAGCGCGTTGTCCCGGTGCGGTGTTCAAAAAGGACATGATGTGTCTCGGTCAATCACGGTTGAGCCGCAGCCGCCTCTGCACGGCAGTGCGACTCCTCGTATCGGTGCAAGGCATCGGCCTCCTCGTCCCGGTAAGTCGTATTCCGGCGGACGAGCTCGTCGAAGTTGATTTCCGAGGCATCGAAGAAGGGGCCGTCGACACAGGCGAACATGGTCTTGCCGCCCACAGTCACGCGACAGGCCCCGCACATGCCGGTACCATCGATCATGATGGGGTCGAGGGAAACCAGCGTCGGGATCTCATGGGGCACTGTCACCCCGGCCACGGCGCGCATCATCATCATCGGGCCGATGGCGAGGACCTGGTCGATGAGCTCACCCTGTTCGATCATTTCCTCGAGCTTGCCGGTGACGAAGCCTTTGTAGCCGGCCGAGCCGTCATCAGTGCAGACGTAGACAGCATCGGCGGCCGCCTCGAGGCGGTCCTGCAAAATGACCAGTTCGGCAGTGCGGGCACCGACAATCGCTGAAGTCCGCGTTGCCATCGGCTTCAGACCCTTCAGTATCGTTAGCATGGCCCCGGCGCCGAAGCCGCCGCCGACACAGACCACGTGACCGCTGTCGCGCAGCGGTACCGGTTCGCCGAGAGGACCGGCCAGATCATGGAAGTGGCCGCCCTCCTCTATCTCGCAAGCCATCTTGGACGTGGCACCCACCTCCTGGATGACCACGGTCACCGTGCCGGCGTCCGGGTCGGCATCGGTGATCGTCACGGGAATGCGTTCGCCCCGACCGTGCACGCGGAGGATGACGAACTGGCCGGGTTGGGCGGCCTTGGCGACAAGGGGGGCATCCACCTCGAACAACTTGGTTACCGGCGTCAGGGTGCGCCTTTGGACAATGTCATACATGGTCTTTTCCGTTTCGCCTTCTCTCAGAGGTCCGGGTGTTCGTGCATGGCCTTGATTCGCCGCCAGCGCCGGTCGATCTCGTCCTGCAGGCCGTCAAGGATGTGACGGTGTTCGTCCTCGAGCAGGTGTTTGGTTTTGCTCATCCGGCCCAGCCACTCGGAGAGCGGCACGCGGGTCCCCAGTTCGTCGGGGTCATGGGTGATGGTGGTGTGCCCATGCTCGACCTCGTAGAGCGGGAAGAAGCAGGAATCGACCGTTTGCTGGATCACATTGGCGCCTTCATCGTCGGGTGTGCCCCAGTTCAACGGGCAGAACGACAGGATCTTGCCGTAGACGATGCCCTCGTGCTTGGCGTACCACTGCGCCTTAGCGACCTTTCGCATCATGTCGGAGGGAAAGCCCTCGACGGCGCTGAACACGTAGGGCATGTGTGTCGCCGCCATGATCTGCACCGTGTCCTTGTGGTGGAAGCGTTTGCCCTCTTCCTTCTTGCCGACGTGGCTGGTGCTGGTGCGATGACCGAGCGGAGTCGAATAGGACTGCTGGCTGCCCGTGTTCATGTAGCCCTGGTTGTCGTACTCGATAATCATCATCTTGTGGTTCCGGTGGGCGGATCCCAGGGCCGGTCCCATGCCGATGTCCATGCCGCCGTCACCACTGATCATGACGAAGGTGATGTCGTCGGAGTCAGGCAGTTCGCCGCGCGCGACGCGCTGGTGATACATCTCGACCAATCCCGACATGGTCGCCGCACCGTTCTGGAACAGGTTGTGGATGTAGGTGACACGGTGGGCACTGAAGGGATAACCCGTCGTGACGACCATGGCGCAGCCGGTATGGAACAGGACCACGACGTCGCCTTCAAGGGATTTGAATACCTGGTCGAGCACCGGGAACATGCCGCATCCGGGGCAGGCGCCGTGGCCGGGGACGACGCGCCTGGGCCGCGCCGCCAACGCCCAAAACGGTGGCAACTCCACCTCGAGCCTGCCCGTTTCCTCGTCGCGCTCGACCTTAACCAAATTCGTGTTAACCTCTTCCTTCGTCAGCGGTGGAACCAAGCGCTCAGGCTTCTTCGCTGGCTCTCCGGGGGTGACGCCGTAGTAGTCGAACGGCACCGCCACCTTGCCGGCCTCGAGGGCGTCGAGACCGAGCTGGAAAAAGGCCTCGGCGTCGGGCACCGTGAACGGCTTGCCGCCGAGACCGTATATCCGGCTGATGTAGAGCGGCGGATTGCCAACCCGGGCTTCGGCCAGGGCCGCCTTGATCTCGTGGGTCATGTTGCCGCCGTTGGACCCGTAGGAATCGGCACGGTCGCCGATGACGATGACCTTGGCGTTGCCGAGCGCCGCGCGGATCTCGGCCAGCGGGAACGGCCGCAGCACGTTGGGCGAAACCACGCCGACGTTGAAGCCCTGGTTGCGCAGACGGTCGACGGCGTCCTTGGCCGTCTCGGCCGCCGAGTTGAGCAGGAAGACGACGACGTCGGCATCTTCGGTGCGGTAGCTATCGACCAGCGTGTACTGCCGGCCCGAGACGGCGGCATACTCGTCGAACAACTCCGGTAGCTGCTTGAGGGCCGCTTCCATGGCTCGGTTGAGCTGGTATTTGTTGTTGATCATATCGGGCTCGTTCATGTACGGCCCGAAAGTGATCGGGTTGCGCGGATCAAGGGCGTGATAGGGCGCTTCCGTTTCCATCAGGAAGGCGTCATGCAGCGCATCGCGGTCCGAAAACACTTCGACGCGGCGCTTCTGGTGACTGGTGAAGAAACCGTCTGACGCAACGATCACCGGCAGGCGGATGTCGAGATGTTCGCCGATGCGCACCGCCATCAGGTTCATGTCGTAGACGGCCTGCGGGTCGCGCGCCATGAGGATGATCCAACCCGTGTTCAGGGTGTAATAAAGGTCGGAGTGGTCGCACAGGATGTCCAGCGGTCCGCTGACCGATCGCGTGACCAGGTTCAGGACCATCGGCGCCCGCGTCCCCGATTGCACCGGCAGTTGCTCGATCGAGAACAGGAGCCCGTTGGCACTGGTCGCGTTCATCACCCGCCCGCCACCGATGGCGGCACCGTAGCAGATACCGGCGGCGCCGTGTTCGCCGTCGGCCGGTATCATGGTGATCTCATGCTCGCCATTGGCGTACTTCTCGTCCAACACCTGAGCGATCTCGGTCGACGGCGTAATCGGGTAGTACCCCATGATGTGGAAATTGACGTCGCTGCCGGCCCGGGCGGCACACTCGTTACCACCCAGAAAAGCGACCTCCTGGTCCAATCCCGTGGTTACCGGGGTTTCCGTGAACTTCTGTTGGGCAATAGGCACGGGTCTCTCCTCATCGAGGTTTGAATTAGCGTTTGGCGCCGATTTCCGATTCGCCTCTACTCGTGGTCGTTATTCGGGCTCGTGCCGGCGATCGCCGGCGACGACCCGTGGAGTCCAATCCAGTGGCACGCTGTGAGCCTCGGCGAAGCCAGGCGTCTCACGCTCCTGGGTAATTGCGCCGGAGGGACAGGTGTCGACGCAGGCCTCGCAGGCCTTGCAGTACTGGTAATCGATGCCGCGCATGCGGGTCGACCAGGTGTCGTCGTCGTGGTGGATGATGTCCCACGACAGGCAATTGTCTGGGCAGACGATGTCACAGAGCCCGCAGTGAATACACTTCTCCTCGTGAAACACCGGAATGTGGCCTGTCCGGGAGCCTGCCAGGTTCTTTGAGACGGTGTTTGCGGGATCGGCGACGACGCCGCCGATGGGGGCATTGAGGTAACCCCACTTCGGCTCGGCGCGGAAGACACCGCGCCCTTCCGGCGCCGGGTCGCGGCGGTCGATAGTAATTTCGGTGGCGCCGCGATCGAAAGTTCTCAGGTTCGATTCGATGATACTCGGATGCTTGCGCTCGAAGGTGGAGGCGAGTACCTCGCGCACCGCAGCGACGTCCATGAACGGCATCATTTTAGCGATCGCACCCTGCATCGCCGTATTGACCCGGCTCTTCTCTTCCAAGGCGATGCTCGTCGCATCCAGGCAAGCAACCGTATCGTATTGGTAGTCGAGAATTTCCCGGACCTCTTCGGGGGTCTTGGTTGTATTGACGATCACCTCGCCGCCGGAGCGCAATCCACTGAGGACCGCTGGATCCGCCAACAGGGTATCTATGAAGATGGCAACGACGAACGGGCGCTCGACCGGGGCAGAGGTGCGGACTTCGCCGCTTGCCGCCGTGAGGCGCACGAAAGACTTGATCGGCGACCCCTTCTTCTCCGAACCGTATGAGGAGAAGTGGGCGCCGTTGAGCCCCATTCGCAACACCGCCGCTTCGGCGAGCATCTTTCCTGTGAGATGGGCACCGAGCCCACCCAGGGATTCGAGGCGAATCTCATAAAGCCCGTCCTCGTCCGTCTGCGGCAGACCATTGGTAACGACTGGCTCTTCGATGGCTCTTGTTTGCGCTGGCAAGACCTTGCTCCTCATGTCAGATCGACGGCCACGTCACTATTCACGGCCTCGACTCATCCAGTTGGGCGGAGCCCAACGGCTCCGTGCTCCACGACAATTGCGATCGGCGTCCCTCGGACTGCACCTGACCTGTCGATTTTGCGCTCGAGATTTCGAGATTTTAGGGTGCGTATGCTAACACAAATGGGCCCGACCAATGTTGATTGAGATCAAAGACGGTGACTCGTTTGCACAGCGGTTTTCGGCCCGCCCGCATGTCCAACGCCCCGTTGACAAATCTCACTGCCCCTGTTTTGTTTGTCCGTGTTGGTGCCCTATTGCCAAAGGTAGGGGCTTAAAAGGGAATTCGGTGCGGCGTACCCAACAGGGACCTAGACCGAAGCTGTCCCCGCAACTGTAAGCGCGAGGCCGCGTTCGAAAAGCCACTGGATAACCCCGCCCGAAGATCGGTGGGACCACGTTACCGGGAAGGCGAGCAGCGGCCGTTAAGAGCGCAAGCCAGTAGACCTGCCAATCAGATTTGATGAACTTAGTTTTGGGGCGGGTGAACCCCAAAGGAGGTCTACAATGGCGAATGCCGACACCAGCGGCGGAAAAACCCTTTCCGTCGACCTAACCGCATCCAGCACACGCAATCTGCTGTTCTCCATCGCCTTGATCTGCGGTGGGCTTTGGGGGCTCGTGGTCGCGACGTTTGGCGTCTAACGCCTCGTTCGACCCATTTCCAAAGTCATGTTGGTAAGCGCATCCGCGCTTGATCTCGGCTATCGGGGTCAGACGCTCCTAAACGATATCGCCTTCGAACTCGGCTCGGGCGACGTCCTGGCCGTGGTCGGCCACAACGGATCCGGCAAGTCGACCTTCGTGAAGACGCTGCTGGGCGTGCTGGCGCCCGTCGCCGGTCACCTGGACTGGCCCGACGGGCGACCAGAGACCATCGCCTACCTTGGGCAGTTGACCGAGTTCGACCGCAAGTTTCCCATCTGTGTCCGCGACCTGGCGACCATGGGCGCGTGGCAGGGCCTCGGGTTCCTCGGTTCCATCGACAGCGATCGGCGAATGAAGGTCGATGCGGCCCTCGAGCGTTGCGGCATCGCCGACATCGCCCGCATGCCGCTCCATGAACTCTCATCCGGACAGCTGCAACGCGCACTGTTCGCGCGCACCATCGTCCAGGACGCAGCGTTGATCTTGCTCGATGAGCCGTTTACCGCCGTCGACCAGACGACGGAAGCCCAACTCTTGACCCTTATTGACGATTGGTCCGGGGAAGGCCGCGCCGTGATCCTTGTCGTCCATGACCTGTCGGCGGTCTTGCGCCATTGCAACAAGGCGCTGCTGTTGGGTGCCGGTCGCGCCAAGTTCGGCCCACCGAGACAGGTCCTGAAACCGGCCAATCGGATTGGATCGGCGACATGTTCGGCGCCCCCGGCGCGGAAGACCCGGCACCCGTGATCAGCGTGCGGGAGGCCGGCCGTGTTTGAGACGCTGTTTGCCTGGTGGGACTTCGCCTTCATGAAGCGCGCCTTCGTGGCGACCACCGTGTTGTCGTTCTCGGTGGCGCCGGTCGGTGCCTTCCTGGTGCTCAGACGCCTGTCCCTGGCCGGCGAGGCGATGGCACACGCGATCGTTCCCGGCATCGTCATCGCCTTCGTCATCGCCGGTTTGTCGGTGATGTCGATGATCACCGGCGGCCTGATCGCCGGCTTGAGCGTCGCCGTTCTGACCACTGTCTTGGCCCGCTCGACGGTGATCCGCGAGGACGCCGGGTTGGCGTCTCTCTATCTCATCGCATTGGCGCTCGGCATATTCATCTTGTCGGCGGCCGGTTCCGCAGTGCCGTTGAAAAGTTTCCTCTTCGGCTCGGTATTGGGTATCGATAACGAGACCCTGGCCCTGATCGCAGCGACGGCGACGATCACCCTGGTCAGTTTCGCCGTGCTACTACGCCCGCTCGTCATCAACACCGTCGATCCGGTGTTCCACGCCTCGCTGTCGCGCCGGCCCGGCATCGTCGGACTCTGGTTCATGCTGCTGGTCGTGCTCAACCTATTGGGCGCCTTCAAGGCTCTCGGTACCCTGATGGCCGTCGGTTTGATGATCCTGCCGGCGACGGCGGCGCGCTACTTGGTCAACACAATCACCGCCTATCTCCTACTGACATTCCTGTTCGCGCTGGTCAGCTGCTGGGCCGGGCTTTTCATTTCATTCCACCTGTCTTCCGTGCCATCCGGCCCAGCCATCGTGTTGGTTGCCGGCGGGCTCTTCGCCGTCAGCATCGTCTTCGGCCCGCAGGGTCTCGACGTCACGCGTTTCATGAAAAAAGAAAGGGTCTCCCATGCGTCTTAGCGTATTCGCCAGCACGCTCATCTTGGCTTCCGTCCTTTCTGCAACCGCCGACGCCAAGACCAAGGTCGTTGCCAGCTTCTCGATCCTCGGCGACATGGTCGAACAGGTGGTCGGTGATCTGGCCGAAGTCGAGACCATCGTCGGTCCCGACGCCGATGCCCACATCTACACACCGAACGTCGACGACGCCCGGGCCGTGGCCACGGCCGACGTCATCTTCACCAACGGCCTCGGCTTCGAAACCTGGTCCAAGACCCTGATCGACACCGCGGGCGGCAAGGCCCGGGTATACCTCGCAACCAAGGGCATCACCCCGCTGAGGGTTGACGGCGAGATCGACCCGCACGCTTGGAACGCAATCCCCAACGGCATGACCTATGTATCCAATATCGCCGAGGCCATGGCCGAATTCGATCCGGCCAATGCCGCCGCGTACAAGGCTAAGGCATCGGCCTACAGGGCCAAACTGAAGGTGTTGCACGAAAAGGCACTCAGCGCCGTGGCCGGGATACCTGCCGAGCGGCGCACCGTTGTCACGGCCCACGATGCTTTCGGCTATCTGGCCCAGGCCTACGGCCTCGAATTCCTGGCGCCGGTGGGCATCGACACCGAGGCCGAGCCGTCGGCCCGTCAGTTGGCCACGTTGATTACGCAGTTGAAGGAGAAACAGGCGGCCGCCCTGTTCGTCGAGAACATCACCAATCCGGACCTGGTGCAGCAGATCTCGGCGGAGACCGGCCTCAAGATCGGCGGGCGTCTATTCTCAGATGCTCTATCGGAACGCGGTGGACCGGCGACCAGCTACCTCGCCATGTTCGAACACAACCTGAAGACCCTGCTGACCGCCCTGAAGCCAACCATGTAGTCGAAATACCGGCGCTGTGTCGCGGCCTAGCGGGCGTAGCGAGCCAAACTGGCGCGCATGAACTTCTCGGCGCGCCGGATCGCATCGCGTGCCGCCATATCGTCGGCCAGGGTGCGAAGGTTTTCAGGGCGGAAGTCGAAACCACGCCCGACGCCGGGATAGACGAAGAGCTTGACGTCGCGCTTCAGGGCCAACATCGCGTTGACCGCCGTTTCGATGGACCGCCGGCGCTGATATTGCTCGTTCTCGCCGATGAAGATGACGACCGGAATCTTAAGGTCGTCGAATTCGGGCGCATACCGATAGACCTGCATGGGCTCCGGCGCGTTGGGGTCCTGCGTGTGGGGATAATAGGACACATGAGCGTTTTTGATTCCACCGGCACTAAAAAATCTATCCCGTTGGTACGGGTCGGTCAATTTATGTAGCCTGTGCATGACGCTGGAGACGGCGGTCCGAACCGATCGGTTGATCATACTCTCATTCGCGGGTTTTCACCGCCTGACCTTGTTCGACGCGG
>Ga0209144_1000028_pt1 | contig 27581 bp, 26 predicted proteins | sample WorMettrBAHAMAS1_FD_187392 | JGI IMG/M metagenome (GOLD analysis project Ga0209144, IMG submission 187392) | Marine gutless worms symbiont microbial communities from Max Planck institute for Marine Microbiology, Germany - Inanidrilus... | ecosystem: Host-associated > Annelida > Digestive system...
GCTCTTCTTCGCTCAATTCAACGACCGGCGCTTGCCGGCCCCTGGTAGGCGTCATGACACCCCCCTCGATGATCCGTCTCGAGAGAAAACCTTATTATGAATTGAACTTCAGTTCCAGATGACTAGAGATCAAATCCGCGGGTTGCCCGTCGAAGGTGATCGGCGCGGAAATGGGACGGTGCCGGTTGTGGCGGATGGGTGCGTGAAAATCGAACGGCGGCAGGCCGCCTGGCGTTGGAATTAATGTCCGGCCCTAGTCGGACGCGGCGCGGAAAAGACGGTCGAACCAGTTGGTTAAAGGGTTGTCGCGAATGGTGAATCCGTACACGGTCAATACCCAAATGACGAAAAAGAATATGAAAATCCCGAAGTACGTCATTATTAACGTATGACTAAAATGATCCTGAAGACCTGGGCTCGAATATGTGGGGTCATATTCCAGCGCCCAAGAATAAAACCGGCTGTCGACCTTCGGGTCCGGTGCGGAAGGCAAATAGGAAGCCGCTCGGGCTAAGCCGAGGCCGAAGACGGCAACCACGAGCCTCGAGGCGGATTTCCGAATGTTCCAACCCTTCTCGATTATGTAGAAAGCGATCATGTTCAAACAATACACCTCGAAAATCAGGTGAATTTCTTCTTCTTCTCGCCATGCCGTTGGCGGCAAGCGAAATGTCTTGAGCCTGAATCCATTCGCGCGAGCCTTCCGGAAAATACCGTTCCGCCTTACCAGCGTGGAATTGGGCGACATCCGCCTTGCCGCGGATCAAGGCCTCTTCCGCAAGCGCCAGGGAACTGCGCCCGATGTCGCCCTTGCGACCATAGCCGATGGAAAGCTGGCGCCAGAGCATGGCTGTTCGCGGTTCCTTGGCGACCGCTGCTTCCAGATTAATGATCGCCGGGTCGATGAACGCTGGATCGTTGGTCTCCAACTCGGCCTTTGCCAGTTGATACAGGATGACCGGCGAGGTCGGCAGGAGGTCGGCGGCTTTCCGGTGGTGGACAATGGACTCCCGGACCTGCCCGCTTTCGAACAGGATTTGACCCTTCAGTTCGTGGAAGTAGGGGTCGTTGGGGTGTTCGGCGATCAGTCCGTCCATTAACGAAAGAGCCTTTTCAAAGCGGGCTTTCCGGTGGTGCGCGACCGCTCTGGCGTAGCGTGCCGGGACACTGTTGTCGTTGGCTTTGTAGACCCGCAGTGTCCGGCCGACCGGATTGATGAAGCCCTGCAGCTTGGCCTTGATGCGCTCGTGCATGCGGACGAAGTTCTCGGGTGTCGGAACGTCGGAATAGGGTGAGGTGGCGACGTGATGTTCGATGGTCCGGATACGATCGGCGGATAGTGGGTGGGTCCGGACGTAGGGGTCCTGGTTGGCCGAACTGAGCAATTCCTGACCTTCCAGAACCTTAAGAAACTCAAGCGTACCGCGGGCCGATTGTTTGGTCGCGTCGAGCAGCTTGAGCGCCGCTTGGTCGGCCGAGGATTCCTCACCGCGGCTGTAGCTGAGGAAATTCCGCATCGCCATCGATTGGCCGCCGGCAGCGATCGCCGCGCCGACGTCACTGCGGCCTGTCGCAATCGCCGCGGCACCGCCGAGAATGAAGCCGAGGATGGCGGATCGCGAGCTCTTGGCGATCGCATCATGCATGCGGGTCAGATGGCCGCCGGCGATGTGACCGGTTTCGTGGGCGAGCACGCCGATGATCTGCGAGGCGTTTCCACTTTGCATGATGAGACCGGTGTGGATGAAAAGATTCTGCCCGCCGGCGACGAAGGCGTTGAGGGAATTGTCCTTGACGATATATATGTTGACCGCGTCCTGGTCCAAACCGGCGGCCGCGAACAAGGGGGAGGCAAAGGCCCGTATGGTATTCTCGGTTTCCGCATCACGGATCACCGATAGTCCGTTGGCGACCGCATGGCGCGGCGCCAGGGCCAATACGGAGAATAACGATATGAAAAGAAATACGGCGATCCGTTTCGACACGAAATCCGCCCTCAGCGACGATTGTTTGTGCGTCGGCCCATCCACAGGCCTCCGGAAGCGTAAACGCCGCTTGGGGTGGCGTCAATTCACGGCGCTCGCGGTAACGCTGTCGTTATCGGCCTGTACGACATTCGACGGCGACGAAGAAAACCAAGTCCCCCTTGGCCGGGTCGGTTTCGTTAAGGGTTTCATCGGGGGCATCGCGGCCGATGAACCGGGCGCCGTCCTTATCGGACGGGACGTACTTTCGGCGGGCGGTTCAGCGGCCGACGCGGCCGTTGCCGTCTATTTTGCCATGTCCGTTACCTTGCCTTCGGCGGCGTCGCTCGGAGGCGGCGGCATGTGTCTGATCCGCGACCACGAAACCCAGGCCGTCGAGGTGCTCGATTTCCGGGCGCGCCCGCCTTCAAGCAGCCGGCCCGCCGGTCTGCGTCCGGTTGCCGTGCCCGGTAACCCGCGCGGTTTCTTCGCGCTTCATGCCAAGTACGGTCGCTTGAAATGGGGCGAGTTGCTGCGTCCGGCTGAAAATCTTGCACGCTTCGGCACACAGGTCTCCAAGGCGCTGGCAGCCGATCTCCGGATCGCCGGACGACTGCTCGGCAACGACCCCAGAATGTGGGGGGCGCTCAAAGGTAACGACAACCGGCTGGTCCGCGAGGGCGGGTTTTTGGATCAATTGGAACTGGCCGCGACATTGGGCCGGATTCGTTCCCGGGGCGGTGGCGATTTCTACTCCGGGCCGTTCGCGCGTCAGTTCGCCCAGGCGGTGACGGATTCCGGCGGCGCCCTCAATTACAACGACCTCCGGGCGTTCGTGCCGAAATGGGGTCGACCGATCACGGTTCCGTTCATCCGCAGCACCAACCTCTACTTTCCGGCGGGCACCGGCGATGCCGGGCTGATTGCCGCCGAGATGATGGCGATGTTGAATGTCGATGACGCCTATGAAGATGCCGACGGGGGTGAGCGAGCACACCTTCTTGCGGAAACGGCCGAGAGGGCGTTGGCCGAAAAGCAGCAGTTGGCGCGCACCGGCGGATCGGTGACTGCCAGCGAAAGGGTCACGGAAGACCGCGCGGAACAGCTGATGGGAACCTACAGTTCCGAGCAAAGACGCCCGGTCAAAGGGGCCGCACCGGCTCCCGTTCAGTCGGTTCTGGAAGCCGGCGAGGCGTCACTCGCCGTACTCGACCAGAGAGGGTCCGTTGTCGCCTGTTCGGTGACCATGAACCGGCCTTTCGGCGCCGGTATGTTCGCACGCGACTCCGGCGTACTGATGGCCGCGCCGCCGCTCCCGGGGCGCGAGGGCGAGTCCCTGGCCGCAGTGATCCTCGCGAGCAGTATCAGCAACAGCGTGTTCTATGCCTCGGCATCCACCGGCGGCGCCGTTGCGCCGACGGCGCTGGTCAACGTGGCGGCCAAGGTCCTGCTCGATGAGGAGGCGGACCTGTCGAGCTCGTTGGCGCTGAGACGGATCCACCATGGCGGATCGGACGGCGTCACCTATGCCGAGAAGGGAACACCGCGGCCGATCCTCGAGGGGTTGATTCGTCGCGGACACCGAACCGCACTTGTCGAAAAGCTCGGTAACGTCAACAGCGTCTATTGCTCGAGCGGCTTGCCGGCCGAAATCATTGATTGCGGTGCCGGGTCCGACCCCCGCGGCCTCGGTATCGCATCGAGTTCGGATTGAGATCATGGTCTTGAAGATCGCAAAGCGCGGTGCCATTCCGCCGTTCATCGTCATGGATGTCATGCGTGCCGCGAACGAACGCGAGGCGTCGGGCGAGGACGTTCTTCATCTCGAGGTCGGACAACCGGGAACCGGCGCACCGGCCGGGGTCGTCGAGGCCGTCCAGGCGGCACTCGGCAACGACAAGCTCGGATACACGGACGCCTTCGGCATCCCGCCGCTTCGTGAAAGGATTTCCCGCCACTATGCCGATACCTACGGGGTCGCGGTCGATCCCGGGCGGGTATTCGCCACGACCGGCTGTTCCGGGGGGTTCGTCCTTTCCTTTCTCGCGGCCTTCGATCCGGGCGACCGCGTGGCGTTGGCCAGCCCTGGTTATCCGGCTTACCGCAACATCCTGTCCGCCGTCGGTATTGAGGTCGTGGACCTGCCGATCGGTCCCGACACCAACTTCCAACCGACGCCGGAAATCATCGAACGGGAAATGGCGCGCAGTGGCGGTCTCGACGGATTGATCATCGCCAGCCCATCCAACCCCACCGGAACCATGATCGCTGAACCGGATCTCAAGCGTTTGACCGAATTCTGTGCTGCCCATGGAATCCGTCTGATTTCGGATGAGATCTATCACGGCATTACCTACGGCGAACGGGCCCAAACGGTCGCGGCGCTTCTCGATGATGCTATCGTCATCAACAGCTTCTCCAAATACTTCTCGATGACCGGCTGGCGCCTTGGCTGGATGGTGGTGCCCGAGAACCTGCTGCGTTCCGTCGAATGCCTGGCGCAGAACCTATTTATCTCGCCGCCGACCCCGTCACAGGTCGCCGGCGTTGCCGCTTTCGATTGTCTAGACGAGTTGGATGACAACGTCCGCCGCTACGCGGCCAACCGCGAATTGCTGTTGCGCGAATTGCCGAAAGCCGGTTTCGAAAAGCTCGCTTCCGCCGACGGGGCCTTTTACATCTATGCCGACGTCGCACACATGACCAACGATAGTCCAGGCTTCTGCCGCCGGATTCTCGCCGAAACCGGTGTCGCGGTGACGCCGGGAACGGATTTCGATCCGTCGCGCGGAAACCACTTCCTTCGGTTTTCCTTCTCCGGCGAAACCGATGTCATGGCGGAAGCGGCCCGACGCCTACAGGCGTGGACGGCCGGTTCAGTGTCCCCGGAGTAGGATTAACGGTTCCACCAACCCCGTTTCGCCGGCTTCGGTTCGGCATCGCCTTCACCGCCACCGACGTTGATGACCACGGTTTTCGCGGCTTCGCGCAGTCGTTCGGGGTCTTCTTCGGGTTGGCTCTCTGCTATTGCCGGTTCCGGCGGGCTTTCGGGATCGGCCGGTTCCGGTGCACCTTCACGAACAATGGGTTCCGATGCCTCCGCCTCGGGTTTCGGCTTCGCCCGACGGCGCCGGGATCTCTTCTTTTCGCCGGATTCCGCTTCACTATCGGCCGGAGTTTCGGTCGTACCCGCCTCAGCCTGTTCCGCCGTTTCGATCCCCGTTGACGATGCTTCCTCGGTGTCATCGCCCGGTTTTTTCGCCTTGCGGCTCCGTCTTTTTCGGGCCGGAGGTGCTTCCTCTTCACTAGCCTCGACCGCCGCGTCTTCGTTAGCCGCTAATTTCCGTCGCCGTCTGCGACGTTTCGGCTTCTCTTCCGCTTCGGCCTCACCGTCTCCACTCCGATCAGGAAGCGGGATCACCTCGGCCTCGGTCTCGGCCGGCGCTTCGAGAAGTTCGGGCGCCGCGGGCGCCTCCAACAAAGCCGGTTCACCTGTTTGCTCATCGGCCGCTTCCGTTGCCGCTTCGCCGTCCTGTTGCGTCTGCGCCTCCGCTTGCGTGCCGTCGTCGGCCGGTTTGCGACCCCGCCGCCGACCGCCGCGGCGTCCGCGCCGCCGGCGTTTGCCGCCGTCTTCGTCGTCGCCGCTGTCTGTCTTTTCCGTGCTGCCGTCTTCCGAGGCAGCCGCGTTTTCCTCTTGCGGCGCCTCTTCGCTCACCTGATCGCTGTCGCCGCGCCGCCCGCGCCGCCGTCCGCGCCGCCGCCGCCGGCGTTTTCCGCCTTCTTCTTCCGACCCTTCGCGTTCCGGCGTCTCCGCTCCACGGTCCGACGATGCCCGTTCGCCGCTATCGCCGTCGCGTTCGATGCGGAAGTCGGGCGGGATCAGGCTGTCGTCATTCTCGATCAGGATCGTGGTTTCGTAGCGCTGTTCGATCTCGGCCAAGGCCGCCCGTTTTTGATTGAGGAGATAAAGCGCGACCGCCGTCGGCACGAAACAGGTAAAGGTCTCGGCCTTACGTTTCATACACTCCTCTTCGATACCCCTGAGGACGTGAAGGGCCGTCGAATCCGTCGACCGGCGGATGCCGGTGCCGGCGCAATGGGGGCAGGGCTCGGAGCTCGTTTCGATCAGGCTCGGGCGCAACCGTTGGCGCGACAGTTCGAGCAGGCCGAACGGACTGATGCGTCCGATCTGGATGCGCGCCCGATCGGAGCGCATGGCGTCCTTCAACTGACGTTCGACCCGGCTCTGGTTGCGGTTGACTTCCATGTCGATGAAATCAACGACGATCAGGCCGGCCAGATCGCGCAGTTTGAGTTGCCGCGCGATCTCCTCGGCAGCCTCCAGGTTGGTCCTGAGGGCCGTTTCCTCGATGTTCCTCTCACGCGTCGCCTTACCCGAGTTGACGTCGATCGACACCAGGGCCTCGGTCGGATTGATGACAATGTACCCGCCCGACTTGAGCTGCACTTCAGGTGAGTGAATGGCCGCCAATTGGTTCTCCACCTGATAACGCTGCATCAGGGGAACGCCGGATTCCTTGTCCGGTTGCACGCGCTTGGCGTGGCTTGGGATCAACAGCTTCATGAAGTCCTTGGCGCGTCGGTAGCCGTCTTCACCGGCGACGATGACTTCGTCGATGTCCTTGTTGTAGAGGTCGCGAATCGAACGCTTGATCAGATCGCCTTCCTCATGGACCAAACAGGGCGCGATCGACTCCAGGGTCAGTTCGCGGACCTGGTGCCACAACCTCAGCAGGTACTCATAGTCACGCTTGATCTCAGACTTGGAGCGCTTGGCACCGGCCGTGCGGACGATGACGGCCATGCCTTCCTGGGTGCCCAGGTCGCCGACAATGGACTTCAGGCGTTTGCGGTCATTGGCGTTACTGATCTTTCTCGAAATACCGCCGCCGCGCGCCGTGTTCGGCATCAGCACACAATACCGTCCGGCCAGCGACAGGTAAGTCGTCAAGGCCGCGCCCTTGGTGCCGCGTTCTTCCTTGACCACCTGCACCAGCAGGATCTGGCGGCGTTTGATGACTTCCTGAATTTTGTAGTGGCGCCTCAGTTTCGCCGGGCGCCGGGCTTCGACCTCTTCAAGATCGTCACCGCCCAGCGTCTCGACGCTGCCTTCCCCGGTGCCGCCCTCTTCGTCGCCGTCTTCGGTCGAATCAGCCTTTTGTTCGGCGATCAACGCTTCCCGGTCGGCGACGGGGATTTGGTAATAATCAGGGTGGATTTCATTGAACGCCAGGAATCCATGGCGGTTGCCGCCATAATCGACGAACGCCGCCTGCAGCGACGGTTCGACACGCGTCACCTTGGCCAGATAGATGTTTCCCTTGAGTTGCCTACGTGATTCGACTTCGACGTCGAAATCTTCCAGGCGGTTTCCCTTGACGACGACCACCCGAGTCTCTTCCGGATGGGATGCGTCGATTAGCATACGTTGGATAGTCATGTGGTGTGTAACTCCAAAGCGCGACATTTCCCCGGGCCGACCGGCCCTCGGATCCGTCACCGCTTGTTTGGATCGTGCCGGAGGCGCTTGCGATCAGTCCCATCGCCGGCATTACCGGTGATGGGGAGGTGTCAATTTCTCGCGCTGCTCTTACCGACACTGGAAAAACTCCCGAGGCCCAACCTCGAACCTCATTCAAGTCCCGCGGCCCCCGATACAAACGTATGCGGATAATGGCCCAAAACCGGGACAAAACCTTTAGCGACGCTCTACCCGCCTGCCGCAAACCCGTAGTCGTAGCCGGGCCGATGCAGGCGGTTCTTAAATCGTCACTTTGTTAATCTAACCGTAGGAATTTGGTTCGACAATCATCTTTGTTCAAGGGGATCGGCTCGATCGAATATTCGTTCCAGTCCGGACAGTCGGCTTTGCGATGACGATGATGATTGAAGGTCTGACGGAATTCACCGTATATTTGGTCGAGTTTAGGAGGGATTGCCCAAAATGTTGGGGGTAATGCGGTTTAGGCCTTGGCGATGGATATCCGCCCTATCGATGCTCGTTGCGATTGCGGCGGCGGTTGCGGCGGTACCGAATACGGCCGGTGCGGCCGAGGCGATCGTTACCGACGTTCGGGTCGGCCCTCACGCAAAGGCGACGCGCGTCGTCTTTGAGATCAGCCGCCTCGTTCCGTACCGGATCTTCATGCTCGGCAATCCCAGCCGCGTGGTCATCGATCTTCCGGAGGTCGGTTGGCGCCTGCCGCCGCGGCCGCTGCCGCAGCGGGTCGGTGTCTTTGAAACCCTGCGATACGGTCTCTACAAACCGGGCAACTCCCGTGTCGTCGTCGACTTGAAGTCGCCTGCGGTTATCGGCAAGGCCTTCCTGATGGGACCGTCCGGCACCCACGGCCACCGCATCGTCGTCGACTTGAACCCGGCGACAAAGCGGCAATTCGCCAAATTCCTGAAGAAGGGACCGATCGAGGTGAAACCGGAGCAACCCGGGGCAATCGCCAAACCGATTGTTGCGCCAACGAAGGCGCCGGTGGTCGCGGCCGCGACGCGCAGCGTTCCGGGCAGCACCAAACGGTCCGTCGCGACGGCCAGGCAGCCGTCACCGCCGAAAACGGTCAAGGTTTCCTCCGGTACACGTGAGCAGGCGGCGGCTTCGTCTTTCCGATTGGCACCTCGAAAACCAGCGTTGCGTCCCGAAAAGGCGAAACGCGTGGTCGTCATCGACCCGGGGCACGGCGGACCGGATCCCGGCACCATCGGCCTTTCCGGCTCCTACGAAAAACACATCACGCTGGCCATGGCCCGGACGTTGCGTGACAAGCTTGAGGCGACCGGGCGTTACAAGGTTGTCTTGACCCGCGATCGCGACATTTTCATTCGCTTGCGTGACCGCATTCAGATCGCCCGCGACTCCGGCGGTGAGCTGTTCATTTCGCTGCACGCGGACTCGATCAAGAACCGCAGGATCAGGGGGCCGTCGGTCTACACGCTTTCCGAAAAGGCCTCCGACAAGGAGGCCGCTGCACTGGCCGAAAAGGAGAACAAGGCGGACGTTATCGCCGGTGTCGACCTGACCCACGAAAGTCCGGAAATCGCCAACATCCTAATCGATTTGGCGCAACGTGAATCGACGAACCAGTCGGTCCGGTTCGCGACCACCCTGCTGCCGCAACTGAAAAAGCAGACCAAGCTGCTGCGCAATTCACATCGTTTCGCCGGATTCGCGGTGTTGAAAGCACCGGATATTCCGTCCGTGCTCGTCGAAATGGGGTTCCTGTCGAACCGTGAGGACGAGCGCGCCTTGCGCAGCCAGGCTTACCGCAACAAGTTGGCCATCGCCGTCACCCGTGCTGTCGACGGGTATTTCAGCCAGGTCGAGGAAGCGAGCCGGCGTTAAAGCCCGGGCGAAGCGGTATTATCCATTGTTTGGCGCCACAAGGCGGCCATAATCTACCGATAAGCGATTACGCGGTGCCGCTCTTGTGATAAAGGTTATTTGTTGGCCGGCCATGGCCGTCGTTACGAGCCGCCGGCGCCTGGAACTCCCATACGACCCCGACAGCGACCGCCCTGAAGTGACAGCCCGACATAATACGATGATCCGAATACGATGATCCGAGCCCTACTGACGACCCTTGGCACGCTTTTCCTTCTCGCCGCCATTGGTGCCGGCGGGGCGGTCTATGTGTTTCAGAAGTTCGGACGCGATCTTCCAGAATACAGGCAGTTGGCCGACTACGAACCGCCGGTGATGACGCGGGTCCACGCCGGTGACGGCCGGTTGCTCGCCGAGTATGCGGTCGAGAAACGCGTTTTCGTGCCGATCCGGGCCATGCCCAGGCGTGTCATCCAGGCCTTTCTGGCGGCCGAGGACAAGAACTTCTACGTCCACCCTGGCATTGATTTCCTCGGTGTCGTCCGTGCCGTGATCGTCAACGTCAAGAACCTCGGATCGAACCGCCGTCCGGTCGGTGCCTCGACGATCACCCAGCAGGTCGCCAAGAACTTCCTGTTGACCAACGAGGTCTCGTGGGCGCGAAAGATCAAGGAAGCGATTCTGGCATTCCGCATCGAGCGCGCCCTGACCAAAGACCGGATTCTTGAGCTCTACCTCAACGAAATCTATCTCGGCTACGGGTCCTATGGTGTCGCCGCTGCGGCTCTGAATTACTTCAACAAATCGCTCGACCAGCTTTCCATCGAGGAGACGGCCTTTCTCGCCGCTCTGCCGAAAGCCCCCAACAACTACCATCCGATCAAGAAACCGAAGGCGGCGATCGCGCGGCGCAACTGGGTTATCGAGCGGATGGTGATCGAAGGCCACATCAACGCGGCGGATGCCGAAGCCGCCAAGGAGCGGCCGCTGACTGTCTACAGCCGCGACGAGACCGAGTACGTCTCGGCGCCCTATTTCGTCGAGGAAGTGCGCCGGGAGCTAGCCCAGCGATACGGCGAAGAGGAGCTCTACAAGGGGGGGCTTTCGGTGCGCACGACGATTGACCCCAAGCTTCAGAGTATGGCCGAAAAAACTCTGCGCGAAGGTCTCATCGCCTACGATCGCCGCCACGGCTGGCGGGGCCCGCTGTTCGCCCTCGGAGACGACGCAAGGCTCGATCTGCCGGGCGATTGGAAGCGGGCCATCAAATCGGTCGGCCGGCCGGGTGCCCTGCACGGATGGTCCTTGGCCGTGGTCCTCGGGTCCGATGCGGAGGCGGCTCAGATCGGTGTCGAGGACGGTACGGCCGGCAAGATTCCCCTGGCCGAGTTGACCTGGGCGCGGGCCTGGGAGGAAGGACAGAAACGCGGGCCCAAGGTGAAGGCGCCGTCGGACGTGCTGCAGCGGGGGCACATCGTCGCCGTCGAGCCGGTATTTGCCGATGCCGAAGACAATCCCTATCCGCCGGGCTTTTACGGGCTGCGCCAGATTCCCGAGATCAACGGCGGCATCGTCGCCCTCGACCCGCACACGGGCCGAGTCCTCGCCATGGTTGGCGGCTATGACTACGATCTCAGCCAGTTCAATCGCGTCACCCAGGCCCTGCGCCAACCGGGTTCCGCCTTCAAGCCGTTCGTTTACCTGGCGGCCTTGGACGAGGGTTACACGCCCTCGACCCTGATCCTCGACGCTCCTTTCGTCATCGACCAGGGTCCGGGACTGCCCAAGTGGCGGCCGGCCAACTACACCAAGAAATTCTACGGGCCCTCGACCATGCGGCTCGGCATCGAAAAAAGCCGCAACCTGATGACCGTGCGCCTGGCCCAGACCATCGGCATGGAGAAAGTGTCGGAATACGCCAAACGGTTCGGTATCGTCGACAGACTGACGCCGACGCTGGCCATATCCCTCGGTGCCGGCGAGACCACCTTAATGCGGATCACCGCCGCCTATGCCATGCTCGTCAACGGCGGCAAGCGCATCTTTCCGACCTTCATCGACCGTATCCAGGACCGGCACGGGATCACCGTGTTCCGTCACGACCGGCGCGGGTGCAGTGGCTGCCGGGCCAGCTTTTGGACCAACCAGCCGCCGCCCGCCGTTCCCGACACCCGCCAGCAGATCACCGACGCGGGCAGCGCCTACCAGATCGTCTCCATTCTCAAGGGCGTGGTCGATCGCGGCACCGGCCGGCGCATCAAGGCCGTCGGCAAGCCGCTCGCCGGCAAGACCGGGACTACGAACAAGGAGCGCGATACCTGGTTCATCGGCTTTTCTCCGGATCTGGCGGTCGGGGTCTTCGCCGCCTTCGATAAACCGATCCCTCTGGGCAAACGCGAGACCGGGTCTTCCGTCGCGGCACCGATCTTCCGGGATTTCATGACTCTGGCTCTGAAGGGCGAGGCATCCATTCCGTTCCGAATTCCGCCCAATGTGCGGATCGTGCGAATCAACGCGAGAAGCGGCCGTCTTGCCGAACCGGGTGACAAGAACGTCATCTTCGAAGCCTTCAAACCCGGTAGCGAGCCGGCCGGTAAGGCCTTCGTTCTCGAAGGCGAGAGCTGGACGCCGGGCGGTGCCGCCTCGGCCGGTCCGGCGACAGGCATCGGCGGCCTCTACTGAATGACTTCCAATCGATAAAGGTGTTCAAATGGCAGAATCCGACCAAACCGATAGCAGTCCCAGTGTCCAGATTGCCAATCAGTTCATCGATATGGCGAACACCCATATCCAGAACGGCAGCGACGTCCAGGACATCGCCTCGGGTCTGCGGCATGCGGCGGCGAATTTCTCGGCCTACGCCTTTTTCCGCGACGACCAGGTGCCCAAGGACCCGAACACCGCCGTCGAGGAGTTCATCCGCTATCTGGATCTTCATAAACCCAAGGAAGCCCCGGGCGACGGGTTGTTTCAGGTCATCGAGCAAGCGAAGAAGGATTTATAGCGAATTCGCATCGGTCGGTTTACTTGGCGCAGTCGGTCACCAGCGAAAAAGCCCTGGTTGAGGTCCCGTGAAACAACTGGTTCAATTTCGCCTGACGGGCAGCTTTTTCGCACACGCCTTCAAAGCGGCGTTCCGCCAGCATCATCGCGAAGCGCTTCCCTATCTCCGCAAGTTGATCCCGCCCGACGGCGTCGTCATCGACGGTGGCGCCCACGCCGGTCAGTTCTCGAAGCTTTATTCCGGTCTCGCCGAACAGGGGCACGTGTTCGCCTTCGAACCGGCAAGCTACACGCGGGCCGTATCACGTGTCGGCCTGCTGTTCAGCCGCCGGACCAACGTCACCGTCATTCCCATGGCGCTCAGCGATCAAGAGGGAACGCAGCTGCTCAGCATGCCGATCAAGAAATCTGGCGCCGTTGGTTTTGGGCTTTCCCATTTGGGCGGTGAGTCCGACCTCGCCGAGCGCTTCGACCTCAGGCATGACGTCGTCGCCGTGACCACGCTCGACCAATTCGTCGAACAGATCGGACTCGAACGCCTCGACTTGTTGAAATTGGATACTGAGGGTTTCGAGTTGCGCGGCCTGCGGGGTGCCGAGACCTGCATATCCCGGTTCCGCCCGGTCATCATATGTGAACTCAATGCGGCGGCTCTAAGTCGGGCCGGCGATACTGTCGACGATGTCCACGCCTTCTTTGCCGAGCAGGGTTATCTCTGTTTCACCGGCCATGAAGCCACTGACGGTAAATTGGAACCGACGCCTGGGCTCGTCGATGGCGACTACGTGTTTCTGCCCGAAGAAAGGGACGCCTCTTAGTCACAAGAAGCGATCAATCCCGTTCCGTAAAGGCGAGGTTGGCGGCCAGGGCGAGCAGCACGGACCCGGTAATTCATCGCTGCCAACCCCAGATGCCGGTTGCGCCCGCAAAGCGGTTGCCGATAGCGCCGAACAGGATGGCCAGGAACAGGACCCACAGCAGACCGCCGGCATTGAAGAGCGACCCGAAGAACAACATCTGTAACGCAATGCTGCCCTTCTCGGCATCGACGAATTGCGGCAGGAAAGCCATGAAGAACAGCGCGATCTTGGGGTTCAACAGGTTGACGAAAAGTCCTTGGCGAAACAGGCGCCGATAATCCGGGCCCGCCGTGTCACCGCCGCCGGGAAGCGTGATCCCACCGTTTCTGTCGAAAAGGATCTTGAACCCCAGGTAGGCGAGGTAGACGACTCCCAGCCACACTTGACGATCAGGTAGGCGAGCGGCCAGACGACGAGGACGGCGGCGAGTCCCAGGGAGGCGGCCAGCATATGGACTACCAAACCGGCGAAGACGCCGATTGCCGAGGCGACACCGGCAGCGCGCCCCTGGGCGATGCTGCGGGACGCGATGTACAGCATGTCCGGCCCCGGTGAAATGTAGAGGGCCAGCGAAGCGGTGACGAACAATGCCAGTGTCGCGCTGTCGGGCATCAGCATTTCCATGGGCCCGATCCTACCTGTCCGGCAACCCGATGCCACCTGGTTTTTGCGGATCGCAATTCGCGAATTGTCACCGTGACAATACCTTCGTTGTCGGCCGGTCGTTCGCCTCGCTATCTTGAGACAGGCGTCGCTGGAGGGCATCCCATGAAAACACTGCTCACCGAAACGGCCGATCGGGCCGCCGACTATTTCGCTGGCTTGCCAGACCGCGCCGTCGCGCCGTCGCCGGCGGCAGAGGCCGGCTTGAACCGTTTTGAGGAGCCCTTGCCGACGGGGCCAACCACGGCCGAGGAGATCTTGCGCATGCTCGATGAGACCGCGGGCCCGGCCACAGTCGCCAGCGCCGGGCCGCGTTACTTCGGCTACGTTACCGGCGGCGCCCTTCCGGCCACGGTTGCCGCCAACTGGTTGGCCACGGCCTGGGACCAGAACGGATTTTCCGCCACGGCGTCGCCTGTGGCGGCACGGATCGAAAGCGTGGCGCTTTCTTGGCTGTTCGACCTCTTCGGTTTTCCCGATGATGCCGGCGGCGCCTTCGTCACCGGCGCGACCATGGCCAATTTCTCCGGCCTCGCCGCGGCTCGACACAAGGTGCTGGCCGATGTCGATTAAGGCCGCCTATCTCCATGAAAGCGAGGAGCGTGATCCATTCGACTTCACGCCGGAATGCAGCCGCCGTATGCGGGGTCTCGAGGTGTGGGCGGCGCTCAAGTCCCTCGGCCGCAATGGCCTCGCGGAAATGGTCGAACGCAATTGCCGCCAGGCGTCGCACCTGGCGGAAGGATTGGCAGCGGCGGGCTTCGAGATCCTCAACGACGTCGTCCTCAACCAGGTCATGGTTTCCTTCGGTCCGCCGGAGACGACGGAACGTGTCATCACGTCGGTCCAGGAAGACGGAACCTGCTGGTGTGGCGGCACGGTCTGGCAGGGCCGGACGGCGATGCGAATCAGCCTGTCTTCCTGGGCGACCACGGAAGATGACATCGAGAGATCGCTCGCCGCCATTCTCGACTGTGCAAAACGGGTGTGCGGCGACTAGTCTGGCCGCATAAAACTGTATCGAACAACCAGTCAGGGGGGAGGAACCCGATGAAACTCTACGATACGGCTGCTTCGGGGAACTGTCACAAGGTTCGGCTTTGCTTGTCGATGCTCGGTATCGAATACGAGACCGTGCCGGTGAACCTATTGGAAAAGGAACAGAAGACGCCGCAACATCTGGCCCGCCACCCCCTTGGCAAGGTGCCGGCCCTGGAAGACGGCGACTTGGTGATCTGGGATTCCCAAGCCATCCTCGTCTATCTCGGCGGCAAGTTCGGCAGCCCCGACTGGTGGCCGGCGGACGCGGCCGGTCAGGCCCAGGTCATGCAGTGGCTGGCCTTCGCCGTCAATGAGATGTTCGCCGGCCCGGCCATGGCGCGGGCTCTGCTCAAGTTCAAACGTGAAGGCGACCTCGCTGGCGCCCAATCCCTAGCCAACGACGCCCTTACAGTTCTCGATGGGCGATTGAGCGGCAATGACTGGCTTGCCCTCGACCGCCCGACCATCGCTGACCTGGCTTGCTATCCCTACGCTGGGCTGGTGTGGGAGGGCGAGGTGTCCGTGGAACCCTACGCCGCCGTCCGGGCCTGGCTTAAACGGGTCGAGGCCCTGCCCGGATACGTCGGCATGCAGGGGCTGCCGCACGACTGACAGGTCTTGACCGGCACAAAGACCATCCCCGACGGCGATATGCAAAGGCCGCGATTGCTGATTTCCCCGGTGCCGGGCAAGATGGCGGTCGGTGGGCGAAGGCGGGAAATGGCTGATGCGTGATTCATTGACGACGCTGTCCATGGTTCTGGCGATCGGTGTGTTGGCGGCCTTTGCGCCGGGTCCGGCCGGCGGTGCCGATCGCATCACCTTTTCCTCCGGCCAACCCCTGCACCTCTACCAGGGCCGCATTGTCGTACCGATCCTGACGGAAGCCTTCCGGCGGTTGGGTTTCGACTTCGAGGCGATCGCCTACCCGAGCTTGCGTTCACTCGATCTCGCCAATTCCGGCGAGACCGATGGCGAATTGGGCCGGGTCCGCGATTTCCACAAGATCACCAAGGGCCAATACCCGAACCTCGTACGCGTCGACTTTCCGGTCATGACCGTGGTCATCGGCGCCTACGCCGCGGACGGCAAGCGCCTCAACGGCTGGTCCGACCTGATCGGCCAACGCGTCGCCCACAAACGCGGCCGTAAGGCCCTGGAAACACGTCTCGCCGAACACGCCAAGGGCGCAACGGTTGTCACAACCGGCGACGATGAAACGGCCTTACGACTGGTCGCCAAGAGGCGGGTCGCCTATGCAGCCATTGAAGGCTATTACCGTTCCTTGAAGTGATCGCCGCCGGCCGTCCCGGGCGCAAGCGTCACGGAACCTTCATCAAACTGAAACCGAGTTGACACGGCTTTGTAGTTTCTTCTCAAGCGAGAAAAATGAGAAACGGCATGCTAACTCTCAAAGGGCAGATGTTCACGGCGAGACGACCCCAGAATGAATATGGACTGATGGAGGCCATGGGCGCCGGCATCGGTGCCTTATGGAAATCTGCGGAAAAGGCCGGTGCTTTCGCTTGGTTCGATAGTTTGATGAAGGCTGGAAAAATCGAGACCGTTATGGTCCAGAACCTGCGCGCCGACGTATCCGATGGTTTGGAAAAGGGTCCGGAGATACTGGAAACACTGGAACCCGCCATCGATACCGGAATCGATCGCAAGGCCGTCTGAACCCGGTTGCGGCGCCGGTCGTCACCGGTGCCCCAACAAGCCCCCTCCCGGGCCAATTCACGGGCTGCAACCGCGCTTCGCGGCAAGGAGCCCGTCTACCTTCAACTTTCCCACACCTTCGTGAACGTCCGTTCGATGGTGTCAGCGACCCGCTCCGCCAAATGGACCTTGAACCGGCTCCACCAGGATACCGCGTCACGTCGCAGGTCTTCGCCGGACTGTTCGGCGGCGCTGGTATCGCCGAGGTAGGGCGCCAAAGCTGCCGGTGCCGCCGCCCAATCCTTGAGCCGGATGAAAGGCGGTGGACCGAGCGCGGCGATGCCGTCTTCAGCATGAAGCCACGACTTGTCGAGCAGTACAGGCACCGCCCTCAGTTCCAGTGAATCGTACAGGCGGATGGTTTCCGGCGAATTTCCGGACGGCGCCAGGGCGAAGCGCGTATTGCCCAAATGGGCGGCGAAGGCCGGGCCGCTGAAACCTTGGGCAAAACCACCGGTCAGGCTAATCAATGCCGGTACCGCGTTTTCCTTGAGGGCGGCGAGCATGTCGTCGCGTTCGTCGATGCGCCGACCGGCGTCGCAGGGGCCGATGCCGCGGCCCCAACCGTTGGGCACCCACAGGACTTCCGCGCCGCCGCCGGCCTTCCCCGCTCGCAGGCGTTCCGGGAAGTGGTAGTGGCGCAGCACGTAGTCGGCGAGGGCATAGGCCTCAATGGAGTTCTCGCCCCGTTCGTCGCCGAGGTGAAAAAGCCCGATGTTGTGGAGGCCCCGGTCACGGAGCGCTTTGAGGTAGTCGGCCGGGTCACCGAAGCTGACGATCAGGATGTCGTCCAGCATCGGCAGGTCGTCGCCGTCCTCCAGTGCAATCCAACGGATGGGGCGCCTGACCCCGGCGAACAGCACCTCGCGAATGAAGGTCGCCTCCATAAGGCTGTCCAGCGCCTTGCGCCGCCAGACGAGATTGAGGGGCCGGGTCATGGGGGGACCCTATCAGGGGCGCCGATGAAAGAAAACGCGGCCGGATGCGACCTCGTCTGTTAAATATCGGTCTCCCCCCTAATATCAGCGTTCGACCGCAAAGGACCAAACCGGAACCGGGGAAAGGATGGACTTCCGTTTTAGCGAGGAGCAGACGCTCTTCCGCGACAGCGTCGCGAAATTCGCGAAGAAACATCTGGTCCCGGGAGCGCTCGCGCGGGCCGATGCCGACGGCTACCCCCGGGACGTCGCCAAGCTCATGGCCGAAAACGGCCTTCTCGGCATCACCATTCCTGAGGATACCGGCGGTCTCGGCGGCAGCCTCATGGATGCGGTGATCGCCATCGAAACCGTCGCCGGGTCTTGCCCGAGAAGCGCCGACGTGGTCCAGGCCGGCAATTTCGGCGCCATCCGGGTTCTTGCGGAATACGGTTCCGACGACCAGAAATCGCGTTTCCTGGCGCCGTTGCTGGCCGGCGACAAACTGATCGCCATCGGCATGACCGAACCGGAAGCGGGGTCCGCGGTGACCGACCTGAAGACCACTGCGACCGCCGCCGACGGCGGTTACCGCGTTTCCGGTTCCAAGGTCTTCACCACCCATAGCACCGAGGCCGACGTGATCCTGGCTTACGTGCGTTTCGGACCCGGCGTCGGCGGCATCGGCTCGGTATTGATCGAGAAAGGTACGGACGGTTTCTCGCTTGGGCAGCCGGTCCGCTACATGGGTGGCGACCACTGGGCCCAGGTCTATCTGGAGGATGTCTTCGTGCCGGAAGCCGATGTGGTTCTCGGTGCCGGCGGCTTCAAGAAACAGATCGCCGGCTTCAACGTCGAGCGCATCGGCAACGCGACACGCTCCCTGGCCTTGGGGCAACTGGCCTTCGATGCGGCGGTCGAGCATGCGAAGACGCGCAGGCAGTTCGGCCGGGCGCTGGCCGAGTTCCAGGGTATGCAATGGAAAATGGCGGATGCCCGGGTCGCCCTCGACGCGGCCCGGCTGTTGCTATACCGAGCCGCCGTCAACGCCGATCACGGTTTGCCCGGCGCCGAGGAAACGGCGATCGCCAAACTGGCCTGTAACCGGGCTGGTTTCCACGCCGCCGACACGGCCGTGCAGGTCATGGGCGCCACCGGGTACAGCGAGGAGACCTTGGTCGAATACTGCTTCCGGCGTACGCGCGGCTGGATGATCGCCGGCGGTTCGCTGGAGATGATGCAGAACCGCATCGCCGAGGCGGTATTCGAGCAGAGGTTCTCCCAACGCCCACCAAAACCGCCTCAGCCGGGGTGACAGGGCGGTTGTCACAAAAAGTTTGAACTTCCGCGTTACCCAATTAACCCAGGTCCAACAGAATCCGATCCGACATTCAACAAGGAATACCGGCATGACAGACACCGAACCGAAAACCGTAGACACCAGCTGGATCGACGCCGAACTCCAGGACAGCTTCGACGAAGAGCTGGAAATGGAAATCGACGACCTGCGCATCGCCGAGGACCTGAAGGCGATCACCGACCTGCATCAGAAGTCGGCCCTGTCCCGGCGGTTCTATTTCCATGAGCTGCTGCGCCTGCAGACGGAACTGGTCAAGCTGCAGGACTGGGTCGTGCACACCAAGTACAAGCTGCTGGTCATCTTCGAAGGTCGCGACGCGGCCGGCAAGGGGGGTGTCATCAAGCGTATCACGCAGCGCCTCGACCCCCGGGTCTGTCGGACCGTCGCTCTGCCGGCGCCGACCGAGCTCGAAAAGACCCAGTGGTATTTCCAACGCTACGTGCCGCATCTGCCGTCGGGCGGCCAGATGGTGCTGCTCGACCGCTCCTGGTACAACCGGGCCGGCGTCGAGCGGGTCATGGGGTTCGCCACCGAGAAACAGGTCGAAGACTTCTTCCGCGACGTGCCCGAGTTCGAGCGCAACCTGGTGCGTTCCGATATCAAGGTCATCAAGTATTGGTTCTCGATTACCGACCAGGAACAGCAACTGCGCTTCCTGATGCGCATTCACGACCCCATGAAGCAATGGAAATTGAGCCCCATGGACCTGGAATCACGGAAGCGCTGGGAAGATTACACCCGGGCCAAGGACGACATGTTCGAACGCACCAACATTCCGGAGGCGCCGTGGTTTATCGTCGAGGGCAACGACAAGAAGCGGGCCCGCCTCAACACCATCCACCACCTTTTGCAGCAAGTCCCCTACGACGACGTGCCGTCTGAGACCGTGGACCTGCCCGATCGTGTGTTCAATCCGGATTATGAGCGTAGCGCGCTGCCCGAGGAGCTTTACGTTCCTAAAGTTTTCTAGCCTTCGTGCCCAACGGTAGCGTTATCGCTCTTTCTTACGGAGCCGTTCCTCATAGCGGTAGGGCTTTAGGCGCCGGTCGTTCGCCGGTTTCAACCTACGCCGCCGCCGGTCGGGGCCGAAGAAATTCTCGCTCCTGATGTAGGGGCGCGGGTGGTTGATGACGCTGTTGAGCCGGCACACGACCATCTTCGCCGAAAACGGTTTGACCAGGAACTCATTGGTGCCGGCGTCGCGGGCCTTTTCGACGTCGCCCATGCCGGCCTGGCCGGAAATCATGATGATCGGCGTGTAGGGGTCGAGCTCGGCTTCGCCCGAACGCACGCTGCGCACCAATTCCAAGCCGTCGATCGGGTTCATAATGTAATCCGTGATGATGATGTCGGGCGGCAAATCGTGCGCCTTGGCGAGCGCCTCCTTGCCCTGCTGCGCCTCGTCGATCTTGCCCACCCCGAGTTCCGAGAGGATGCCCGATAACAGGCGCCGCACAGCCACCTGGTCATCGACGACGAGGACGCGAAGCTTGGTCAGGTTGAAGTTGTCTTCGAGCTGCATACCGACCCCCGAATTCGTACTCTTGTCGGCCCCGGTTTGTGGTCTCGGGCCGGACGGTCTTTTCGGGTCCATGAAACCCGGCCGATGCCGAACGCCATGGATCATACGGCGGAAACATTACTTTTGATTTAATTTCACATGGCGATAATATCGCAAAAATTTCTGAATTTCTAGATTCGACCGCACTGTCGAACCCGTTCAGCGGAAATTCATACGCCTTGAATCGGCCTGTTTTCGAGACCGGGCAGAGCCGCCATTACCCGTCGCCGTACCGGCGCCGAGATCGGTATTGCAGTGAACACTTGGAATACCGATGATACCGAAACTGCGCGGCCTTGAATGCGCCGGTCGATAAGGCGACGGGGCGATGCTACGCGAAGCTGCGACCATCGGGACTCATCCGGTCATGGAAACGTCTGTCAGGATTTTCGAAGAACACCGGCTGATTACCCTGACGTTAGGGGGGTTGTTCTCGGTCGCCGAGATGTCCCGGATGATCGACGGATTGGTCGCGGACCCGGACTATTGCTGGACCTACGACCGTCTCAGTTTTGTTAAGGCCAACTCGAACCTGTCGGAGATGGCCGTTCCGGACCTGTATACGATCAAGGACAAGATATTGGGAACCGTGTTCGACGGCGTCGAAGTGGATCCGTCGCAATTCCCGGCCTACAAGAACTCGGTGGTCTGCAACAGCTCCACCAACAACGTCCTGGTCAAGCTTTTCGACAGCTTGTGGAAACTGGACGAGACTCCGGTCGTCGATATGAGATTGTTCGAGGCGCTCGGCCCGGCCCTCGACTGGCTCGGCCGGGACCCGGCACTCGCCGCCATATTCGACGAGGAATTGGTCGGTGTTTGAGGTCGTGCCGAAGCGCGGCGTCCGCAACGGAGGGGCTTGAGCCGCCATCGGCAGAATCACCATCAGTCAGGAATTCGCTTTGCCGTCCATTCCCGAGCCCGCTCCGAACCTCGCCCGCGCCTTGTTCCGGCCGCGCACGGTGGCCCTAATCGGCGCTTCCGATGATCCGGCCAAGAATACCGGGCGGCCGCAACGCTACCTCGCCAGACACGGTTTCGCCGGTTCCGTGGTGCCGGTCAATGCCCGTCGGGACCGAGTTCAGGAAATACCCGCCCACCGCACGCTCGCCGCCGTGCCGGGAGTCATCCGGGACTGTGCCGAGAAGGGCGTCTCCGTCGCCACCATTTACAGTGACGGCTTCGCCGAAAGCGGCGCCGACGGTGCCGATCACCAGCGCGAGATCGTCGACATTGCCGTTGCCGGCGGCGTCCGCCTGATCGGTCCCAATTCCATGGGGGTGATCTCGCCTGCCAACCGGCTGGCCCTGTCAGTCAATGCGGTGCTTGAGATGGAACAACTGGCTCCCGGCCGCATCGGCGTCGTCTCGCAGAGCGGCACCATCTTGGGAACTTTGATTTCCCGCGGCGCGGCGCGGGGCATCGGTTTCTCCCACATGATCTCCGTCGGTAACGAATGTGACCTGGGTGTGGGCGAAATCGTCGACCTCCTGGTCGACGATTCGGAGACGGACGCCGTCGCCCTCTTCCTCGAGGGCATCCGCGACGCCGAGTCTCTTGGCGCGGCGGCCCGGCGCGCCCATGAGGCGGGCAAGCCGGTGATCGCCTACAAGCTCGGTCGGTCGGCAGCGGGCCGGCAGCTGGCGGTTTCCCATTCCGGCGCCATCGCCGGCGGCGACCGTTCGGTCGATGCCTATTTCCGCCACTACGGCATCCTGCGCGCCGACATGCTGGAAACACTCTTCGAAATGCCGGCCCTGGTCGCCGGGCACCGGCCCGGGAAGGGGCGAAGGGTTTCGGTGGTGACCACCACGGGCGGGGGTGCTGCCACCGTCGCCGACCGCCTGGGCGCGCTCGGCCTCGATCTCGTGGGACCGGGCGAGGCTCTGCGCCAGCGGCTGTCTGGACTGGGGGTCGATCTCGGCGGCGGCCCGCTGGTCGACCTGACCATGGCCGGCACCCGCAAAGAGGTCTATGCGGCGGCCTTGGAGACCTTGCTCGCGGGTGATGACTGCGATGCCGTCGTCGCCGTGGTCGGCTCGTCCGGGCAGTCCCACCCGGAACTGGCCGTGGCGCCTATCGTCGAGGCTGATCCGGGCGCCAAGTTCCTGGCCGCCTTTATTGCCCCTGAGGCCCCGGACTCCCTTCGCCGCCTCACCACCGCCGGCAAGGCCTGTTTCCGCACGCCCGAGGCCTGTGCCGATGCCGTCCGCGCGGCGCCGCCGGATATCGGTGCCTTGTTGCGTGAAAACGCTGCCGACGAGCGGGGCGCCTCTCGGGTTTTCGCGGCTCTCGGTGTTGAGCAGGCACACTCCGTTGTCCTGCCGAGTGCCGACGATCCGGTTCCCGCCGATCTCCCTTACCCGGTCGCCGTCGTCGGCGCCGGCGGGGTGCTCGCCGAGGTCTACGGCGATGTGGCCGTGCGTTTGGCGCCGGTCGATGCCGCGACGGCCCGCGACATGATCGAGGCGGTCAAGGGATTGGCGCCGCTCCGCGGTTATCGCGGTGCGCCGAAGGGCGACCTGGATGCGCTGGCTCGCGCCGTCGCGGCAATCCGGCCGTCGCCGAGGCCGAGATCAACCCGCTGCTGGTGCGCCGGGAAGGCGAGGGGGTTGTCGCCGTCGACGGGCTGATCCGTCTTGCATAAACGGTCAATTGGAATAGAGAAGACCGATGAATACGCGCTCTCAGCACCGTTTCTTGCTCGTTACCGTAACCGCCCTTTCGATGGCGTTTATGCTTGCGCCCACGGTATCCGCGGGCGATACGGAAGCGCCTTCGCAAACGGTGTCCCTGGAGCCCGGAAAGCACAAGGAAGTCTGCCTCAAAATGACTTCGGGCCAGGGCGTTCGCTACCAGTTCACGTCGGACCGACCCATCGCCTTCAACATCCACTATCACGACGGCCCGGCGGTCCAGTACCCTGTAAAACTGTATAGTATCAGGGACGCGTCGGACCGGTTCGTCGCCGACGCGGACCGCGGCTATTGCCTGATGTGGTCGAACCGGACCAAGAAGACATCGAACCTGACCTATCGGGTCGATGGCCCCCGATAACGCCCGCTTCACTGGACGCCGTGTTTCTTGATCAGCCGGCGGAACTGATGGTAGCCGAGGCCGAGGCTCTGGGCCGCTTCCGTCTGGTTGTGTCGGTTGTCGGCCATGGCCCGGGCGAGGAGGCGCCGTTCGAAATCGGCGACGGCGGCCGCGAAGTCCTCGACCGCCGGTTCGTCGGCCGGGGCCGGCGCATCGGCCGGCGTCGCTTCGAGTCGCGCACCGGGGCGCCATGGGCTGGCGAACGGATCGAAGGCGATTTCGCTCAAGGGTTCGTCGACCGGTCTCATGCGATAGACGCTGCGTTCGATGACGTTCTTCAGTTCGCGCACATTGCCGGGCCACGGATGGGCGAGGAGCGCCTGTTCGGCTTTCGGTTCGAACCCGGCGAAGAGATCGCGGCCGAGTTCGCGGGTCATGTCGAGCGCGAAGGCGTGGGCGAGGAGGGGAATGTCCACGGGCCGGGCCCGCAGCGGCGGTACGGTAACCACGTCGAAGGCGAGGCGGTCGAGGAGATCGGACCGGAACCTTCCCTGTCTCGCCAACTCCGGCAGGTCGACGTTGGTGACACCGACGACGCGGACGTCCAACTTGATCACCTCCGAGCCGCCGACCCGCTCGATCTCGCCGTATTCGATGACGCGCAGGATCTTCTCCTGGGTCGCCGCCGCCGCCGTGGCGATCTCGTCGAGGACCAGGGTGCCGCCGTCGGCCCGTTCAAAGCGCCCGACATGGCGCGCTTGGGCGCCGGTGAAGGCGCCGGCCTCGTGACCGAAGAGCTCGCTTTCGAGCAAGCTTTCCGTCAGCGTCGCGCAGTTGACCTGGACCAGGGGCCCCTGCCAGCGCATGGAGAGGTAGTGCAGGCGGGCCGCGATCAGCTCCTTGCCCGAGCCCCGTTCGCCGATGACCAGACAGGGTTTGTCCATGGGCGCCAACTGGGAGACATGCTCGAGCATGCCCAGGAAGGTCCGGTCCTCGCCGATGATCGCTTGAATATCATCCATAAATTAACGAAAAACATTATCGAAACAGTTCATATAATAGCGAATATCGCTAAGTTTTTCAATGGCTGAAATTATAAATCATTTAATTTCAATGGGTTAAAAAGTTGGCACAGCTGATGCGGTTACCTGGGCAGGAACCACACCAACTGAGGACTAAGACAATGGGTATCTTCTCCCGCGCAACAGACATCATGAACGCCAACATCAACGCCCTTCTCGACCGGTCCGAAGACCCGGAAAAGATGGCGCGCCTGATGATCCAGGAAATGGAAGACACGCTGGTCGAGGTGCGCTCGGCCGCCGTCAAGTCGATCGCCGACAAGAAGGAGGTCGTCCGCCAATTGGACCGTCTCGAAGCCGGCCAGAAGGAATGGGCCGGGAAGGCCGAATACGCCGTCTCCAGGGGCCGCGAGGACCTGGCCAAGGGCGCGTTGCTGGCCAAGCGCAAGCTGACCGATCAGGCCAATGCCTTGAGGATCGAGCTCGACGCCATCGAGGATTCGCTCGCCAAGTACGACGAGGACATGGGCAAACTGCAGGCTAAGCTGGCGGAAGCCAAGGCCAAGCGCAAGTCAGTCGAAATCCGCATGAAGACGGCGCAGAAACGGGTTAAGATGCGGAGAACCCTGCACGATGGCCGTGCCGACGAAGCTTTGTTCCGTTTCGAGAGCATGGAACAGCGCATTTCCGAACTTGAGGCCGACGCCGAAGCTTTCGATCTCGGCAAGGACCAGCCGAAGACCTTGGAACAGGAATTCGCCGACCTGGAAGCGGAAAGCGGCGTCGAGGACGAGCTTGAGGCTCTGAAGAAAAAGGTTGAAAAGAAGAAGTCCAAATAAGGGCTTCTTCACTCCCCAAGGACCAACACTTTACGGAAAACCCCCAACGGAAACCCAAAGACAACGGTAATCCACGATGTTCCCCGGCCCCTTCTTCTTCATCCTGATGGCCCTCTTTCTGGTGGTCGTCGCTCCCTTGTGGATCGTATTTCACTACATCACCAAGTGGAGCGACGCCAAGGACAACGAGCCGGACGAAGGGAAGGTCCTGGTCGACAAGGCCGATCTGGAAGCCATGCGCGACACAGCAGTGAAGCTCGATGAGCGCCTGGCCAACCTTGAGAAACTGTTGGATGCCGACGCCCCCGGCTGGAGAGAAAAATGAGATGCCATCCCTGTAGCCCACGCAACCGCAAAGACCATGGGCACCGCCACCACGACCGCCATCACCACCGCGGCTGGAGTTGCGGTAGCGGGCCGGTCAGTCGCACCTTCCACAAGGTGATGAACACCGTCGCCGAGCGCTTCGGTCTCGAAAAGAAATGGGTCGTCATCGGCTTCATCGTCTGCCTGTTCATCCACTTCCCGCTCGCCATCCTTCTGTTCCTGGTCGCGTGGTTCTGGACCGATCATCCGCAGAAGATGGAACGCTGGTGGTTTCAACTGAAGGAGCCTTTCAAGACGGCGCCGCACCCGGCCGCCGGTCCGACGGCAGACGACACGATTTACGTCAAGCCGAAAGCGGACGCCGAACCCCAACCGAAACCGAGGCCTGAAACCGACGAACAGAAGGACCCGTTCTTCGACGACCTCCGGCGCAAGTTCAAGGACCTGGAGGAGCGTGCCCAGCGCATGGAGAAAGAAGTGACCTCCGACGAGTTTGAACTGCGTCAGCAGTTCAAGAAGATGAAAGATGACTGATCCCGCCGCGGACCGGCAAGACCGGCCCGCACCCCCACCTCCCTTCATTCGCCGCCAACTGGGCCATCCGCAGGGTCTCTTGGGCCGCCTGGTGCTGTGGCGCCTCGATGGCGTCAACCGCGGCATGAACGATTTCACCCTCAACGCCCTGGCGCCCAAGACGGACGACCGCATCCTCGAAGTCGGCTTCGGCGGCGGAGCATTGATGGGCCAAATTCTCGAAACGGGTGCTGCCCTGGTTGCCGGAACCGACGTCTCCGAAGTGGCCCTGTCCAGGGCCCGTAAACGATATGCCGCGGCAGCGGACCGGCCGCAATTGGCGCGCTGCGGCGAAACCGCACTGCCCTTCGCCGACGCCGCTTTCACCAAGGCCTGCGCCGTCAACGGCATCTACTTCTGGCCCGACATCGGCGGCCGCGTCCAGGAACTCCGACGCGTCCTCGAGCCCGGAGGGCGGCTCGTGCTGTGTTACAGCGAAGCCGGCCCGGACGGCGTCCCTGATTTTCCGCCGGACCGGGTCGAGGCCGTCCTCATTGCTGCTGGCTTCGCGGATGTCCGGACCGATACGACGTATGATCGGGAGAATGGGACCTATCACCGCACGGTGGTGGTTAGGTCGATGGCCTGATCGTCATCGTTATTGCGTGTGTTTGAGGCTGAAGTGATGCCTCGACGCTTCAGCCCGGTTGACATCGGCCCTTGATCATAGGACTGTCCACACCCGGCTCGGGGCCAATCGTCCTTATTTCGGAAAGTGTTGAGACCGTGAAGTGTAATCTTTGCGACGCTGGTCGTTTTAGTCTCCTGTTCGAGGGCAATATCGCCCACGACACCGTCGATCGCTTTTCGCAGTACGCCCACTATGGAGACATCTACCGCTGCGACTCATGTGGCCTCGTCGCTCAGAAGCCGGATCATAGCGTTGAGGAAATCTTTGAGAATCTGAAAAACGAGAAATACCTGGACGAAAAAATTGGTGAGCTCAACCTCGCCGAAAAACAGCACCATTTCGACATGCTGATCCGCTTCATCCGTCAACACCAACAGCTCGACGGGGCTCGGGTGCTCGACGTGGGCGCCAACACGGGCGTCTTCCTCAAACGAGTCAAACCGCTAGTCATCTGGAACTGAAGTTCAATTCATAATAAGGTTTTCTCTCGAGACGGATCATCGAGGGGGGGTGTCATGACGCCTACCAGGGGCCGGCAAGCGCCGGTCGTTGAATTGAGCGAAGAAGAGCGGAGATTTTTGCAAGGCCAGGTTCGGCGTCACCGTGTTGCGCGTTCAATGTCGGAGCGTTGCCGTATCATTCTAAGATGTGCTGATGGGCTGACGAGCAAGGCGGTTGCGGCGGAGGTTGGGGTTCATGAACACACGGTCG